>Ga0193706_1000133_pt1 | contig 53134 bp, 42 predicted proteins | sample U3c1metaG_FD_160130 | JGI IMG/M metagenome (GOLD analysis project Ga0193706, IMG submission 160130) | Soil microbial communities from a riparian zone of the East river system, Colorado, United States - U3c1 | ecosystem: Environmental > Terrestrial > Soil > Riparian zone | place: USA: East River...
GCTGGGCGCCGTCTTTCAAGTCCGCCCCAGCGGAACCGCCTTCGCGATTCCGAGCACGGTCGTCTACCACTATCAGTCTACCGATCTCGGCAGCACGCCGCTCAATCGCGTCTCGCTCGCGACCGCAGTGGGCGCGACCTGGTCGCCGCTCTCCGCGCAGGCACGCGACGCCGCCGCCCAGACCGTCTCCGCCGAAACCACGCATCTCTCGGTGTTCGGGCTCATCGACGATCGCGTCGGAGCAAACCCCGACGGAGGCAGCGGTGGATCCGGCGGCGCGGGCACGGGTGGGGCAGGGGGCGCCGGCGGCGGTCCGGACACCGGTGGCGGCTCCGGCACGGGTGGCACTACGGGCACGGGCGGCTCGGCCCCCGACGCGGGACCTCCCCGCGAGACGGGGGTCGCCAACGACAGTACCGACGTGTCGGTGGAAGGCGGCGGCCCCCAGGCCGATGCTTCCGCCTGCACCTCCGGCGCACGCCGTCTCACAAGCCCCATGATCTGCGGCTGGTCGCTCGCCGGCCTTCCCCCGTTCGATCAGCAGAAAAGCACCGCCCAGGCCACGTACTCCGACGGCGGCGTGCAAGCGTGGGTGCACGTCCCGACGGCGGTGGACTGCAGCACGGTGCAGAGCGGCTTTTACTACGACTTGGCGGCCCAGCCCCCGTTGCTCCTCGGCTGTCCGTCGGTGTGTGGGCTGATTCGCCCCGATCCCAGCGCGGCCGTCGATTTTTTGCTGGAGTGCATCTGAGCTGCCCGTGAGCAGCCAGGTCCGCTGGCGGATCGCCAAGTGGTTGGACCACTTGGCCTAGCACGACGCTGTCCGGTCTTCGCCCTACCCGATTGCGATCGGCCAATTCAGCGAGGCGACCGAAAATCCGGAATAAGGTTGCCCAAGCTTCTTTCTGGTCCCTCGAAGAGCTGTTAGAAAAGTGTGCAGGCGCGACGTGCGCACGATGGGAGGCGAAGATGAATCGGATCGGTCGAAGGGTATGCGCTGCAGTCGTCGTCTTCTTGTGGTCGTGTTTTCTCGCGGCGCCCGCCGCCGCCAAGAAGCCGCCGCTCAATGTCCGCGTGGCAACACCATTTGCTCCCGGTCACATCCTCGCCGACACCGCCGCCAAGTTCAAAGAGCTGGTCGAAGCCAGGACGAAAGGCAAGATCACGGTGACCTTGGCGACATCGGTTCTCAACGAGCAGACCATCAATCCGGCCATGACGTCCTGCGATGCGAGCGCGCGCGTGGCGGACATCATGCTCACCGGCGGTCAGCCGCTGCAGGATTGGGCACCGCAATACTTTTTCTTCAACGGACCCTATGTCATCACCGACTATGCCCATTTCCAGCGCGTCTTTCGCAGCCATCTCGGCCAGGAAGCGAGCGCCCTGATGGAGCAGAACGGAAACCTGGCCACCCTCGGTACGGTGTACCGCGGCTTTCGTCAGTTCACATCGAACAAACCCATCAGCGCTCCTTCCGACTTCGTGGGCTTGAAGTTGCGTTTGCCGCCTACGCCGGATTGGATCACCGTGTGGCAATCGCTCGGCGTTGCCCCGGTCGAGGTTCCCCTCACCGGCATCTACGAAGCGCTGCGAACGGGCGTGGCCGAGGCTTCCGAGGGCGACCTCACGCAGATATCCTCGCTGCGCCTTTTCGAGGTGCAGACGCATCTCAGTTTGACGAGCCACCTGGTGGCGTTCGGGCTGGTTCTCGCCAACGAGTGCTTTCTGGCGGGCGTCTCCGGCGGTGACGAGATGAAGATCCGCCGCGCCATGTGCGAGGCCACTGAATGGGGATCGGATCAGATGTCGCTGCGAGAATCGGACCTTCTCGTCCAGTTGCAGCAGGCAGGGATGACCGCGATCACGCCGGACGCCGCGGCCATTCGCGCCGCGGCCAAGCCCGCCATCGACACGCTGTTCGCGTCGAAGTGGGTGGTGACGACCTGGAACGAGGTCCTCGGCTTCTAGCCACTTCTAGCCGGCTCGGGGGTACGCATCGACGCGGGTCCGCCACTCTGGGAACAGCGAGTTCTCGCCGCGCTGGATGGCCGAGAGGAGGCGCAGCATCGATAGCGCGATGGGACCCGAGCCACCGTCGCGCACCACGTGACGATCGGCGCGGTGGACGAACGCGCCGATCGGACTGATGCCCACGGCCGTACCGGACCCGAACGCCTCCTGGAGCCGCCCGGATTTTGCGCCGTCCAAAACCTCGGCCAGCGAGATCGCTCGCTCCTCGACGCGCCGCCCCTCGTGCAACGCAATGCGAAGCACGCTGTCTCTCGTGATGCCAGCAAGAATCGTCCCGGTGAGCGGGGGCGTGACGAGGACGTCATCGAATACGAAGAAAACGTTCATCGTACCGACCTCTTCCACGTATTTGTGCTCGATGGCGTCGAGCCAGAGCGTCTGCACGCAGCCGGCGGCGCGGGCCTCCTCGGCTGCCAGCAGGCTCGCGGCATAGTTGCCGCCAACCTTGATGTCCCCGACGCCGCCGCGAACGGCGCGAACGTGGCCCTCGTTGACGTGTATCGCCACGGGCGAGCTCGCCGCCGAGTCGAAGTAACCGCCCACCGGCGACACGAGACAAAAGAAGAGAAACTGGTCAGAGCTTCGAACGCCGAGGCCGACGCTGGTCGCGATCATCGTAGGGCGCAGATAGAGTGACGAGGCCGGCAATTGGGGCATCTCCGCGGCGTCGATGGCGAGGAGGGTCGACAGCGCGTGGCGAACGAAGCTGGCGTCGACCTCTGGCATGCACATGCGCCTGGCGGAGCGATTCATTCGCGCGATGTGGTCATCGGGGCGAAAAAGGTGAATCGATCCATCCGGAGCTGCGTAGGCCTTCATCCCTTCGAAGATTTCCTGGCCGTAGTGAAAGACGAGCGCGGAGGGGTCGAGCGAAATGGCGTGGTACGGTTCCACGCGTGCAGCGCTCCACCCGTCGGCCGCGCTGAAACACATCGTGAACATGTGAGGCGTGAAGCGCCTGCCGAATTCGAGCGTTTCGCTCGCCGCGGGGGGGGCGGTACGCGATGTGTCGGGTGCACGGATGACGTCGAGTCGCATGGCGTTCTCTCAATACGGCAGCGCGGACATGTCAAGAGGATTGTGCGGTTCGAGCAGGAGCGGGAGCGCTCGCGCGATGGCCGCGAGATTTGCGCCTGGTTTTTGCTATATGCGGCCGGGTGATTATCGTCCTCCGTGCCGACATCCCTCGCGACGCGCCCGAAATCGCGCAAGTGGTAGCCGTTGCCGAGAGCTTCCCCGGCATCACCACCGAGGTCCACCGCATTCAAGGGGCGGCACGTTCGCTGACCGAGATCTATTTGCTGGGGCCAACCGGCGTCGTCCCGCAGTCGCCGTTCGAAGAATTCGCGTGTGTCGAAAAAGTCGTGCGCGTCACGCAGCGGTTTCGTGCGATCGGCCGACACGACGGGCAGCGCGATGCGATCGGGTTCGAGTATAACGGCGTCCACTTTTCTCAAGAGTCGCTGCACATTTTCCCGGGCCTCTGCGCGGTCGACACGAAAGAGCACGTTGCCGATACTTTCATGGCGCTGCAGGAGCACGGCGTGGTGACCGCCCGCGCCGGCGCCTACAAACCGCGCACCAGCCCCTACGAATTTCAGGGCCTCGGAAAGGCGTGCCTGCCTTGGACGTTCGAGGCCGCCGGCAAATACGGGATCCGTGTGATTGCGATGGAAGTGACCCACGAATCGCACATCGAGGAGATCCGCGCGGCCTTGGCGACATCGGGCGGCGCAACCGGCGTCATGCTGCAAATCGGCACGCGCAACGCTCAGAATTTCGAGCTGCTCAAAGCTGTCGGCCAAGCCACCGACATGCCCGTGCTGTTCAAGCGCGGCATGGGCATCACCCTGGAGGAATCGCTCAATGCTTGTGAGTACGTGGCATCGGCCGGCAATCACCGCGTCATTTTCGGCCTACGCGGCGTGAAATCCCAACTGGGGGACCCGCACCGCAATCTGGTCGATTTTGCGCATGTACCGGTCGTCAAACGCCTCACGCGTCTGCCGGTGTGCATCGACCCGTCCCACTCCGTAGGTCGTCGCGCCACCGATCCCGACGGCATTCTCGACACCTTCCACGTCACGGCCCAGGCCGTCGTGGCCGGCGCCAACATGGTGCTCGTCGACTTTCACCCGTCCCCTGCCCAAGCGCTGTGCGACGGACCGCAAGCGCTGACGCTGGAAGAGCTGCGTTACTTTTTGGACGACGTGGCGATTGCCCGGAGCGCCTGGGAAGAGCGAGCCAAGCTTGCCAAACGGTTCGCTCGCGTGCCCGAACGGATTTGAGGCACCCAGCCAAAACCGTCCGGGAGACCTCCGCTTCGTTTTACTGCTTCGGGCAGTTCGAGTCTCGAACGCAGTCGTAGACGGCCACGTCGGCGTCCTTGCCGTCTTGCACGCGCCAATGAGAAATGCGGTTGAGCGCTCGGCCGTAGGCATCGAAGTCACACGGCCCCGACGCACCTTCGTAGTTGATCGCCTTTCCTTCGGAAATGGCGCGCGCGCCCTTGGCGAACTCGTCAGGACCGATGCGGATGACTTCCCCCTCGGGGTCGTTCAAGCGCAGCATGGCGTCGCGGATCTGAGCACCGGTCACCTTCGCGGGATCGGGCGCGTCCTTCGTCGCCATCACCGTCCCCAGCGCGAACAAGAACGCACCGTCGTACACATCCGAATCCCACTGGCTCTGCCGCGAGATCTTGACCACGTCCCGGAAATGTTCGTCGAACATCCGCCCCGACTCGCCATCGCTCGGCAGATAGGACGTACCGTCTTGCCCATCGAGGCGGTTTTCCGCGGAGAGGATGACCGTGCGCTCCCTCATGCTGTGGGTATGGAGAAAAGGAATGGTGTTCGTGTAGGCCTTGACCAGTGCCAGCGAAAACTGGGGGAAGGTGAATTCGATGACGACGTCGGGCTTCACGTCGGAGACGCCATCCGTCTGAGTGTCGGTGAGGCGCTCGATGGCGCCGCTCCAGTCGTATTGATTGAGGTCGGCGTCTTTGGGATGTTTGGTCTTTTCGAAGATGGCATCGGGACTGGCGCTGGCAACGATGGTGGCCATCGCGTCCTGGAACCCGGTGCCGAAGGCGTCGTCGAGGGCTATCGTCGAAATCTTGACCTTGCCATCGCCATTGAGGTCGCCGGGCTTATTTCCGGCCGGGGTCTCGTTGGTCAAGATGTTCCAGAGCACCCGGCTCTGGGGGAGGCTCGACATGGCCAGGCCGAAGATCCATTTGTCGGTGTTGCGATTGGCGCTCTGAATGGCGGCGTCGGCGTTGGTCGCATTGGGGTTGTGCAGGGCCGGGGAGCTGCAGGCCACGCAAATGATGGGCACGCCGAGGTCGTTGGCCGGGTCGCTGTCGTAGGCCACCTTGCCCAGGGCAACGGTGTCGGAGGAGGTGCCATTGATGACCATCTTGGCGCCTTGCTTTTGTACCAATTCGGTGGCGCGCTCGATGGTCACCGCCGCATCGTTCTTGGTATCGGCCACCGTCGTGCCGAAGCGGAGCTCTTTCTTGGTGGGATACCCGGCGCGTGCAAGACCCTCGCTGGCATCGTCCGCCGCCAGACCGAAGGCGTCACTCCACGTCGTTACTGCGGAAACTCCGGTCTTGGAGAACGTGGCCGCCATCTGAATGGTGATCTTGCCGGAGTCATCCGGAGTCGATGAACAGCCGAGAAAAGCCAACAATCCGAACGCGCAGCAACCTTTTGTCAACATGATGACGCTCCGTTCCCCCCTGGGCAGGGCAGGCGCAAATGTGATTCGATTCCTGGCTGCAAACGGTGGTGTGGAATCAAACTGAAGGAATTGGCGTCTGTCTACAAGGTCTGCCGGACCTGCAACATCAGCGTTCGGCCTGGTTGTGGAATGTCCACGCCAGAAAAGCCCGGCTCGATCTGGAGGGCGCCGAGCACGTTGCGGCCCGAAACCAGGAAGCGGGTCCCCAGGTCCCGATCGAGCAGCGGCAGCGCGCCGGTCGATAGCGAGAGATCGACCGTGTAATACCCGGGCAGCGAGTACACCTGGGAGTCGTTTTGATAGAAGTTCGCCTGCGATGCGCCGCGGGGCCCGGCCCCCGCGAGCTCGACGTTGGCGAAGAGGAATGACCGCAGGAGCTCGACGTCGCACCCCGCATATCCGAAAAGGCGCGGGTACATGGAAGGCGAGCCGCTGAAACTGGTGATGCCCCGTAGATCGCGGGTGAGCTCGGCCGACACCTGACCTGACATGCTGATGGCTGCGTAAGGGCGAAGTCGCCCGAGCTGCAGTTTGGCAATGAGCTCGCCACCGGCCGTGGCCACTTTTCCGCTGTTCTTGGCGACGATCAGCTGTCCTGCCTGGTTGAAGCGAATCGCGTCGTCGAGGGCCTGGTAAAATACGCTCCCTTCCAGGGCCAGAAAGTCACTGAGCTGCGTGGTGGCAACGAGCTCGACGCTGGTCACGGTCTGAGGCCGGAGCGGCTCCGGGTTATCGAGACGCTCCGTGCCCACGACGTTCTCGGAATTGCCGAAACCACCGTGAGCGAAGAGAAGCGTACCGGAAGGGGTTTGGAAAGCCTGCCCGCCGATGAGCTTTGCCGTGAGCAACGGTCCGAAACGATGTGCAATCGCGCCGCGAAAGCTGGTCTGGGCCGGGTAGGTAATGGGGCCGAAGGAAATCCAATCTGCGCGCGCGGCGCCCGTCAGCCGGAAGTTGGGCAGCGAGGGGACTGGAGCGCTGTGCAGCTGGAGGTACGAGCCTATCTGCTGGTAGGTCTGGTTGCGTTTGGACCCCGCGGTGATGAGGTCCTGTCGATCGAATGCCGTATGCTGGCTGTCCTTGTAGAAGGTCTCCGTATAAAAGAGGACGGCCTCCTTTCCGAGCTCGAGGTCCATTCCGGCATCGACCTGCAGCGGAGGGCCGAAGTCGTAGCTTGCCTCGGCCAGCGCATTCAAGGCGTCGTAGCCGAAGTTCGGCTGGTAGCTCCGGTTCACATTGCCCGTCGTGAAGAGCTGGTACTCCGCTTTGGGTGCACCGTGAGACCCTCCGACGTAGGCGCGCAGGTTGAGCTCGTTCAGCTTGCGCGACCAGTGCAGCGCGACCCACTGATTGACCACGTTGACGCGGGAGCGATGGGTGACCACCGAATTGAGCAGGAACTCGGCCTTCGAATCGAGCTCTTGGTGGCCGGCCTCGAGGCGAAAATCGCCGGCCTTGTCGTGGTGATAGTCGAAGCGGCCGTAGGCGCTGACGGGCGAAGCGATATCGTCTTTGGTGGGACGCAAGAGCGCAGGATTGTCGCGGCTCTGGAAGCGATAGGTCGGTTGCGCCTGGATGCCCGATCGATCGCTGCTGTCGACGCTCGCCGACAGGAGAACCGAGGTGTCCACGCCGCCATAGGTAGCGAGCATCGACGTCCCTCCGCCGGGTTTGCCGCTCACGACGGTGTACCGAGCGCCCACGTCCACGGTGCGATCTTCGGGCTCGCGGGTGATCACGTTGACGGTGGCAAGAAAGGCATTGGCGCCGTAAAGCGCCGACAGGGGCCCCTTGGCAATTTCGACCCTCTCGATCGCCTCCACCGGGATGAACTCGGGACCGAGGAATGCTTCGAGGTCCGGTCGAAAGCTGATGGGAAAGCCATTGATCATGACCTTCAGGATGCGCGTACTTCCTCGGTACCCGCCGGTAACTTCGCGCACGCCAACCGAGTAGTTGACGTAGTCGTAAATGAGATACATGCCCGGGACGCGCCGCAGGATTTCGCCGAGCGATCGATATCCGTGCCGCTCGATGTCGTCGCGAGTGACGATGAAAACGTTGGCCGCCGCGAGCGAGCGCTCTTCGGCCTTTCCCGAGGCGGTGACGACCGGCAAATCCAGCAGCTGCTCCAGCGACAGCTGCGAGAGGCCTCGTATGTCGAGCACCTGGTCGACCACCTTGTCGTCGGCACTCTTGTCGTCGGACGCCTTGCCGGGAGGGGCGCTATCCGCTCGTGCTCGCGCGGCCCACGAGACCGCCGACGCGGCTACCAGGAGGTGCAATGCTCTGCGGGTCGAGGGGGAGAGCATAAGGATCGATGATCAGCCGCCCTCGGTTCGCGTCTCGGGCGGGCTCTGGCGGCGTTCCGAGAGCTCCTTGGTAAGAAGGACGACGACGACCTCGTGTTCGCGCTCGAGGTCGTCGAATTGCGCTGCCGCCGCCGGGAGCTCGTTCAGGTCGGCGTGACGCTGGATTCGTTCGGCGGTCTTGCTCATCCGCTCGGCGGCAAGTGCCAGGCAGCTTCCCTTGATCTTGTGGGCGAGACTGCGAACTTCGGCCTGGGACTGGCTCTTCAGCGCGGCACGGAGCAGATCGAGCTGGGAAGGAAGTCGATCCAAAAAGAGGCCGATCAGCTTCTCCGATCGCTGGGCGCGCGGGTCCAGGTCGAGCAGGGGGGGCGCTGCCGGGGCCACTTCTGGTTCTAGCCGCGTATGATGCTGGAGGATCCTTTCCAGCGAGCTCGAACGAAACGGCTTCGACAAAAAGTCGTCCATCCCAGCGGCGAGCACGCGCTCGCGTTCGCCGATGAGCGCGTGCGCGGTCAAGGCGATGATAGGGGTGCGGGGCCGACCGTGCTCGGTCTCGAAACGACGGATTGCGCTGGCTGCGTCGCAACCGTCCATGACCGGCATCTGGCAATCCATCAAGATGCACAGGTATTCGCCGGCCTTGACCTTTTCGAACGCCTCGAGCCCATTGGTCGCTTCGTCGGTGGCGTACCCGCGCTGAGCGAGCTCCTCCACGGCGACGAACCGATTGATGTCGTTGTCGTCCACCACGAGGATGCGGCGTCCCGGCCCCGCGGCGGGCCGATGGGATTTCCGGGCCGCAGCGTGGCGGGCCACGGAGGTCGCCGTCCCCGCCAAGCAGTCGTAGAGGTCGGAAAATCGAATCGGTTTGTGGACCTCGGTGATGGACTCGCCCTCCAGCTCGACGAGCCCCTGCGCCGAGGGCGTGGCCACCACGATCAACTGGAGGTCTTGAAGGAGCGGGTCGGCTCGGATGGTGCGCACCAACGTCACGATCGGCATGTCCTCGGTATCGGCGCTGAGTACGGCAGCGTGGAAAGGGACACCTTGCGCGGCCGCCCGCTTCAGACTTTCGATGGCGTCGGCGGAGCTCGAGCTCTTCTCGACCTCGATCTCCCAGGTGACCAGATGCTCGTCGATGATTTCGCGCCAGCGTTGCTGTGGCTCGAGGAGCAGCACACGCCGCTGTCGAACCGACGATCGATCCCGCTCGCCTCGATGCGCTTGCTCCGGATCGGCGATCCCGAACTTGACGGTAAAGGTGAAGGTGCTGCCTCGTCCGACTTGACTCTCCACGTGAATATCCCCGCCCATCATGTTCACGAGGCGCTTACAAATGACCAAACCGAGGCCCGTGCCTCCGTAGCGGCGTACCCGCGTTCCATCTGCTTGAGAGAAGGCTTGGTAGAGCTTGGGCAGATCTCTGGGTTCGATGCCGATGCCGGTGTCGCGCACGGCCACCTCGAGGACGATGTTCTGTTCGTCGCGGGAGGCCACGCCGAGATCGATGAAGACCTCTCCTCCTTCGGTGAATTTGATGGCGTTTCCAACGAGGTTGTTGAGCACTTGGCGGAATCGATCGGGATCGCCCAAGACCATGGCCGGCAGTTCCGGTCGGGCACGGTAAACGAGCTCGAGATGCTTGTCGCGCGCGCGATTGGCCAGGAGCTCCGCCACTTCCTGGGCCACGTTGGCGGGATCGAACGGCACCTTGACGATGCTGAATTTCCCCGCTTCCATTTTGGAAAAATCCAGGATGTCGTTGATGGTGGTGAGCAGAGCATTGGCCGACGCACCGATGGTGTCTACGTAGCGGCGCAGCTTGCCGTCAAGCGGCATGCCCTGAATCAATTGCACCATTCCCAGCACGCCGTTCATGGGGGTCCGAATTTCGTGGCTGGTATTGGCGAGAAATTCGCTCTTCATGCGATCGGCGGCGAGGGCCTGCTCGGTCGTGATCTCGAGCTTGTGCATGGCGTCCTCGTTCGCCTCGAGCATCTGATTGAAAGCCGCGGCCAACGTCTCGATTTCGTCGCCGCTCGAGATGGCCACGCGAATACCCCGCTTCCCGCTGGAGATCTCATGGGCAGCCGCGGTCAGCTCCGTCACCGGGCGCGTAATGCGCGCCGCCGCCGATAGTACCCACATGATTCCGACGAGCAAGCTGAGAACGCCGATCGCGCCCGATGCGGTGAGGGCGCGCGCGAGCGCACGGCGCGACCCTTCCCCGGCGGCCTCCACCGCTCGGCGCGTGCGCTCGTCGCTGAAGCCGTAAATGACGATGCCCAAGCGTTCGCCGTCATCGCTCATCACGGGAGCAGCATATTCGTCGATCTCTTCGCCGAAAGCATGGACGGTCCGTTTGGCGAAGGCCGCGCCGGTCTTTTTGCGGTCGCCGAGATCGAGCCCGGGGATGTCGCTGGCCGCAGCACCCTCTTTCGTGCCACCTGCGGTGTTAGGAGAGACATACACCCACACTCTGTCGTTCCCTGCGGCAAATAGTCCATAAACGACGTCGGAGTCCAAGCGCACCGCGTCGGTCACGAGCTGCCGTACATCGCCGAAGGCGTTGTCGGCGACGAGACCCTTGAGGGCCAGCGCGTGACTCGCGGCAAGCATCGCGGCCTCGCTCGAAATGGACACCCGGATCTGCCGTTCGATCTCGGCCAGCCGATCGCGCTCCATGGCATAGCTGGTCCAGCCCACGACCGATAGCGATACCGAGCCGACGGCGAGAATCGTGGTGACGATGATGCGGAGAAGCTTGGACTTGAGGGTTTGCCCAGCCATCTTGATGTATCCGATTGATCCCGCTGGCCAACTCTGCCAATCGGGGCATTATGCAGAAGCTTGAGGGCACTTGGCTAGCAAGTGTGCCATCGGGAACGGATCGAGCGTGGTCGGACGCCAGGTGGCCGGCTATGGCTCCTGGTAGGGAAAGTGGTCTAACCTCTCTTTTCCGCCCCCGAGCGGGAACGCTTGCTGGCGTCTCAGGAATCGGAGAGTCTAGTCGTAGATCTCGAGGGATTGCTGCCTTTCGGAGTCGTTGACGATGCCCCGCATTTTATTAATCGACGACGACGATATTGCCCGTGAGTTTCTGGCATCGCTCCTGCGGGACGGCGGCCATCAAGTATTCGAGCTGCCCTCGCCGATAGGTGCGACTCGCGCCATCCTCAACAACGCGATCGACGTCGTGGTCCTGGACATTTTCATGCCCCAAATGGACGGGGACAAGTCGGCCAAGATGTTGCGGGAGAACCCGCGTCTGTCAGGCATCGCGATCGTTCTGGTCTCCAGCTGCGACCCAGTTCAGCTCGAGGAGATAGCCGCGCGCGTACGGGCCAATGCCGTGGTTTCGAAGGCCGACGCCAGGGAGAAGCTCGTCGCTACCGTGAATCGCCTGGGGCGCACCAGCAATCGTCCGGCCTCCGCCGGACGGCTCACCGCTCCTCGGGAGCCCGGCAAGCTCAGTTGACATGATGCGCTCGGGTGGGGGTCCCGCGCTGCGAGCCGCGGCGTCGGCCATCGCCCGGCGCCGTTTTTGGGTCACTGCGTTGCTCGCAGCGGGAGCGCTCCTGCTTTCGGCGCTGGTCGCGTTCGCGCAGGAGCGCCCGCGGCTCGTCGTCTATCTGCACACGGAGGTCAAGTCGCGCGCGCTCGAGGCGTTGCTCGCTCAGCGAATGCCTGGGACGGAGGTGATCGTTTGCGGTCGCTATCGCGATTTTACGCGCGAGCTTGCCAGGACGCCCGACGCCGCCTTGGCGCTGGAACCGGTCCTGCAAGCGAACGCGCTGACCGGCGCCTTGAAGGGTCTGCGCGGTGGTCGCGACACCGAGCCCTACGTGCTCTTGTCCATCGGCGCCACCATCGACGCTGCGCGCTTCTCCACCATCGTCCTCGGCGCCGTCGACCTGTTGGGACGCGACGGCACGACCCAGTTCGTGGCGAACCTGCTCGGACTCGAAGCCTCTCCCGAGATCAAATTCGTCATCAAGTCCGAAGATCTCCTGCCGCTCTTGCAGTTTCAATCGGCCGACGCCGTCCTCTTGCCGGAAAGGGAGGTGGTACGCACCAAGAACCTCAGCAAGCTGGACCTCCAGGTCACGCCGCTCGCGACGCGCGTAGGTCTACCCGCCGTCGCCTTCGGCACCGAGGTGGGCCGGCGGGTCTTCCGGCCGCTCGTGCTGGCCCTGGACTCCGAGACCAATGGCAAATTGGGGGTTGATACATGGCGCTGACCTCGCGAAAGGCCCTTGGCGTGTTGCTGCTGCTCTGCGGGGTTGTCGCGTTGACGTGCGCTCGCGGCCCGGCGACGCGCGACGTCGTGGCACCCGTGGGAGCGTCGTTCGAAGATGTGCCCACGCGGCCCGGTGTACCGGGAGTTCTCGTCGTCCTGCCTTCGTCCGTGCACACGAGGGAAGTGTGGCATAGCCTGCGCGACGAGCTTCAGTCGACCTTCGACGTCGTGACGCGCCCGGTTTCGTCGGAGACGACCCCTGCCGATCTCATGCGCGAGGTTCAAGCCGTCAAGCCGCGATGCGTCGTGTTGATCGGCAATCAAGCCATGAATCTCTATGCACAATACCAGAAGCAAGTGCCGGGTCCCTTCCCGCCGGCCGTGGTCTTGATGGCGTCGTTCTTCGAGCAGCAACGGTCGCGACTCGAGAACGCCACCGGAATTGCCTACGAGATTCCGGGCATCACCACTTTCGTCAAACTGCGCTCGTTCGTGTATCGGCCGGTCCAGCGGGTGGGAGTGATTCATCGTCCGCTCTTCGCCGGCTACGTCAAAGAGCAACGCGGGCTCGCGGCGGTCGAGAAAGTGGAGCTCGTCGGTTACGAAGTGGGCGACGAACCGGGGCCTTACCAGATTCGTCGAGCGCTCGATCACCTTACCCGGCGCGAGAAAGTGGATGCCATCTGGGTGCTCAACGACAACGTCCTGCTCAAGCCCGAGCTCATTGCCAAGGGGTGGTTGAAAATGCTGCACCAGAATCCGATACCCGTCGTGGTCGGCGTGGGCAGCCTGGTCGACGCGCGGCTCCACTTCGGATCGTTTGCCATGCTTCCCGACCATTCCGCCCTCGGCCTCCAGGCCGCGAACCTCGTCTTCAAACTTTCCCAAGAAGGATGGAAGGCCGGCGCGACACCGGTCGAGCTGCCGCTTTCGGTTCAGAGCGTCATCGATTTGCCCTGGGCGCGCCAGCGCCTGCAATTCCGGGAGGAGACGCTCGACCACATCGACCGCATCGTCCAATGACGCCGGGGCGAGCTCCGCACTGACGCCCGACGGGCGTGAGGATGGCGAGAAGAAGCCGCGTATTCACGGGAGGAGGTGAGCAGGATTGATGCCGCTGCTCCCAGCCCAGGTGCAGCGACGCGGCCTTTCGTTGTGGGCTGTCCGGGGACCCCGGCGGTCGGCACGAGGGCTCGAGTGAGCAAAGCGCGCTCGTCGAAGTGCCATTTCGGATCTCGATCTGCCTCGCACGAACATTGCACCGCCCCGCGGGGGCGACTTTCCGACATGCGCCGCTCGCCATCGAAAGAGAGGGATTAATGAGAAGAAGACACCTCATTGGCATCCTCGCGCTCGGGGCGACGACCGCGCTCGCCGCGGGCTGCGTCGCACACGCTCAAGCGGGTGGATACGCGGACGCCGACGCGCCTGTTGTCTTCACCGAGCAGCCGACGCTCGTCGCCGTCGAACCAGACGTGTGGGTCGTGCGGGACTATGACGATTCCGTCTATTACGTGGATGGGAATTACTGGGTGTATCGGCGCGACCGCTGGTACCGATCGCGCTCCTACGACCGCGGCTGGGTCACCGTCGACGTGACCGCCGTTCCCCGAACCATCAGCACCCGCGATCACCGCGCTTACGTCCACTATCGCGGCGCCGCGAACTCGCCGACGCGCAAGGCACCCCGCGAGCGTCCCGCGTCCGCGCCCGACGATGGGCCCCGACGGCCGCCCGGGCACGCCGCCGAACCGCCCGGTAAATCACCCCACGGTGGTCCACCTGGAGATAACAATCGGGCCTCGGAGCATCCCGGGCCGCGCGGCGGGCCAGGGCACGACGATCGACCGGAAGTCGGCAAGCCGCGCCGCGGAGAGGGCGACGACGATCCCAAGCGGGAGGAAGGAAAGGGGGAGAACGACCGCAAAGGAGATGGCGTGAAGAAGGACGAGAAGAAAGACCAAAAGAAATAGTCGAGGGTCGACGGGGATGACCTCCCGCATGTCCCCTGCGGCTGCCTTAACTAGAAGATCGACCTTAACTAGAAGATCGACGAAGGTGATGTGGACACGTGCCTCTCGCCCCTGCAGCCGTGGAACGAACCTCCGACCGCGCTCGACGACACCGCCTGAAGAGGCGTACACTTCTCGGGCGTGCCGTACCGCGTTGGCTGTGAAATCCTGGCTGTGTGCTTCCTGCTGAGTTGCGGCGGAGGTGTCTTTAAGCCGGGCGATGCGGACGGCGGCGGGCTCGATGCCTCTGCCGGTTCGGGAGGCGCCAAAGCCGACGGTGGGGAGATCGATGCCGGCGGCAATGGCGGACGCGCGGGCGGAAACACCGGCGGGCAAGGGGGGAAGGGCGGCACGGGCGGAGGGAGCGGCGCAGGGGGAGCGAGCGGCGGTGCTGGCGGTGGCAGCGGCGCGGGCGGCCAGGGAACCGGTGGCACTTCGGGAACGGGCGGCGCCGGCGCAAGAGACGGCGGCGCCGGAACCGCGGGTGGCAGCGCAAGCGGAGGCACGAGTGGAACCGGCGGCGTTGCCGGAGCCGGCGGCAGCGCGGGAACCGGGGCAAGCGGAGGCACCGGTGGAAGCGCCGGCACCAACGATGCGGGTATCGACTGGGGTGCGTGCAGCGGGGCCGGGCAGTGCGTGCGCGGGCGCAAGGGGTGCTGCGATCCTTGCGGCGTGCCCGAGCTCGACACCTTTGCCGGCGTGAACAGCATGTACCTCGACGCCTTCAAAGTGGCGACCTGTCCAGTGCCCATGATTTGTCCCGCGTGCTCCACCACGGCCAATCCCAACATCGCCGCGCGTTGCGTCGCCAATCGCTGCGAGGCTTTCGACATTCGCAAGGTACCGGACTATTCGAGCTGCGCTGTCGACGGCGACTGTCGGCTGCGCAAGGGCCTTACGTGCTGCGAGTGTGGGTCCATGGAAGATTGGGTCGCGGCCCATGTTTCGAGCGAGGCCGCGCTGAGCGCCGCTCTCTGCGTGGCGGGAACGGCTTGCCTACCATGCGCTCCGGTACCGCCCGTGGGAATGCGGGCTGTCTGCAAGGCCGGCTATTGCCAAGTGGAGCCCCCGTGCACGCTTACCCCGCGACCCACTTGCTGCTTCAGCGACGCGAGCTGCGCAGGTGGGCTCTGCTACGACGCGACCTGCGCGACCGCTTCGGAAGGAATGTGCAAGACCCGGGCGAATCCGAACGAGTGCTGGGGCCATCGGGACTGCCCGACCGGTAAAACGTGCAAAGGCTTCAGCATCTGTCCCTGCGAAGCCTCGTGCCTCGCCCCCGACAAGCCGGGGCAGTGCGGTTAGCGGGCGCCGCTCAGACCCTCAGTCTGCGTCCTGTCGACGACAGGAAGCTCGGTTTTGCGAGCCCCATCCGGGCAAGACGATAACTCGTCGCCGCGCGTAGGACACCCACGCCGTAGGTCACGCTGCGTTGAAAGCTGATGGAGGATGCTTCCTCGAAATAGCTGGTCGGGCAGGTCACCTCGGCGATCCTGAAGCCGAAGTAGCTGGCCTGCACGAGCATCTGGTTGTCGAACGCGAAGTCGTCGTCGTTCTCTTCGAGAGGCAACGTCGTGAGAACCTCCCGCGAAAACGCGCGGTACCCCGTGTGGTACTCCGAGAGCTTCTCGGAGATGAGGAAATTCTCGGTGGCGGTGAGCACCCGGTTGGCGATGTATTTGTAGAGGGGCATTCCCCCTTCGAGCGCTCGCCCACCGAGAATGCGCGACCCGAGCGCGACATCGAAGAGGCCGCTCGCGATACAATGGACGAGCGACGGGATGAGCTTGGGCGTGTACTGAAAATCCGGGTGAAGCATGGTGACGATGTCAGCGCCGCGGCGCAACGCCTCGCGGTAGCACGTCTTTTGATTGCCGCCGTAGCCGCGGTTCTCGGGATGGGTGATGGTGTGGAGCCCCAGCTTGCGGGCGAGCGCGGACGTCCCGTCTCGGGAGTGGTCATCGATGACGATGATCTCGTCGACCATGGATGGCACCTCGGCCACCGTTCGCTCGAGTGTGAGCTCGGCATTGTAAGCCGGCATGACGACGATGATTTTTTTCCCTTCGATCATTCGGTTCTCATATCCAGTCGGCAGGCAGCAGTAAGAGTCGTGCGCGACAGTACAACGTGTAGGACGCCACCAGCCAAAGACTTACCAGAAACACGGCAAACAAAAGCCAGCGCCACGGTTTGCGCTGCGTCCAGGCGACGGCCACGCCGAACATGGCGTAAAGAGGGGGAGCGCCGAACTGCAAATAGGTTCCCTTGATGACGCCGTTGCTGTCGGAGGGAAATTGAATTGCGAAATGTAGCGCGGAGAGGATCGAAAGAGCCGCCCCCAGCAGGAGCGCCACGACGCCCCAACGTTGCTTTCGGAGCTCGCTGTAAAGACAAGCCACGAACGCAACGGTCGTCCCCAAGGCGATGAAGGTACCGCCCACTGCCGAGAGCCGCGAGAATCCCAGGAGGCGGGGCGTGAGGGGATGGTTGTTGGCCCTGCTCGTTGCCGGGTCGTCGGGGCTCAGACCCGAATAGCTAAAGTTGTAGTAGTCGACGAAGGTCGAAACCATGAGGAGAGGAAAGAATCTCGGGTGTTCACCCGCGGCGGTCGGCCAGTAGGGAAGGTCGTAGATCGCGCGGTCCCAACCAAGTAGGAATCCGAGGCGCCGTCGGTCGAGATAGGGTGTCTTTCCTGATTCCGCGACGGCGTCCTTCTGCAAGGTGTCGAAGCTCGTGACGAAAGGTCGACCGTAGCTTTTCGCGATGGGGACGAAGTACCAACCGCAGACGGCGAAGCACATGACCAGCGTCGACGCCCACGGGAGAAGATGCTTCCAGCGGGTTTGCCAGTCGCCGTGGGGCGCGAAAACGAATTCCAAGATTGCGGCTGCGCAGATTCCCACGAGGATGACCGCGCCCGATATTTTGGTGAGCAGCGCAATCCCGAGAACGATGCCGAGCAGGGTGGTCAGCCGCCACCTCGATCGCGCTGGCTGCCGAAAGGCGAGCAGCGTCAAAAGCATGGCACAGGCGACCAGAAATCCGCTCATGGCCTCGCCGTAGACCAAGCCATCGACGTGCACCGAAGCTGGAAGGACGGCCACCAACGCAAGAGCCGAGAGCCGCGCCCACCGTCGTCCGTGAAAATAGATCTCGAGCCCCGCCCAGATGACGACGAGGCGAAGCGTGCCGAGAACGATGGCGATCCAAACCGCCGTCGTGCGACTGTGACCCGCGATCGCCGCGGCCAAGGCGTAGAAGAGCGGCGGATGAAACGCGTGGAAGAAAGCATCAGGATCGGGCACCGCGCGGTGCTCCAAGATCCAATCGATGTAGACGAAGTGCCCCCCGGCGTCGAAGCCCCAGTCCGGAGCGTAGCGCCATCGCATCGTCAAGCGCAGCCACAGGCCCAAAAGAAGAAGAGCGCACTCGGGCATCCGAGTCCGCAGCCAATTGAGGCGGTTCTGCAGGTTCATTCGAAACGGGGCGAGTGGGAAAGACTTGCCTGGTGAGCGGCTCGCGCTGGCTGCAAGAGTGGGACCATCGCGTTCTGCTCGGTTGCAGAAGGTGGCGCGGGGATTCGTGGCACACCTTGGCACAGGAAGGACACAGAAAACGGATTTTGCAGGGCGAGGGGCAAGTTCGATTTCAACCGTGGCGAGAAGGGCGCGGTCAGCATACCGAGCTTCGTCCGGACTCGCGCTGTCAAGTTCCGTGCGGGCAGAGATCCAACACGACATTTCGCATGAAGCAGATTGCAGACGGCACGGCGCGGCACTGACGCCCCGATCCTCGCCAAAATGGTAGGAGAGGACCCATGCCTTCCGGGCCTCTCTCGCCATCCTCCGAATCAGGGCAAGCGCCGCCTCTCATCGGGTGCCGCCCCCCCGGTCCCATGTCCCTCGCCTTTGCCTCGCGCCTCGAAAGCGCGGAATCACCCGCCTTCGGTGCGCGCCGAAAATCCCGCGCCGAGGTGGCCGGCGCGGAAATGCCTCCAATCGCGTACGCCTCCGGCGAGGGATCGAACGTGGTCGACGTCGACGGCAACCGTTACGTCGATCTCGCCGCGGGGTTCGGCGCGCTGCTCCTCGGACACGCGCCGCCCAAGGTCGCGCGCGCTCTCGACGTGCAGGCCGATCGCCTGTGGATGGCGCTCGGGGATCTTTATCCATCGGACGTCAAGGTGGCGCTCGTCGAGAAGGTGGCCGCGCTCTATCCGGAAAAAGGGGCCCGCGTGCTGCTCGGTCAATCGGGGAGCGACGCCATCGGCGCGGCGCTCAAGACGGCCAAGCTTGCCACGCGCAAGCCCGGCGTCATCGCTTTCGAGGGGGCGTACCACGGGCTCGGTTACGGCCCCCTCGCCGCGTGTGGTCTGAAACAGAGCTGGCGCAAAGCGTTTGCCGATCAGCTCAATCCACACGTCGCTTTCGTTCCCTACCCACGTGCCGGGCGCGATCTCGATCAGACGCTGTCGCTGGTCGAAAAGGGGCTCGATGAGGGGATGGTGGGCGCGGTGCTCGTCGAGCCAATCTTGGGACGCGGGGGTTGCGTCGTGCCCCCGGCGGCATTTCTGCGCGAGCTTGCCGCTCTCACGAAAAAAGCCGAAGCGCTGCTGGTAGCCGACGAGATCTGGACCGGCCTCGGCCGCAGTGGCGAGGTTCTCGCGTCGGCGGCGATGGGCGCATTGCCGGACCTGATCTGCTTCGGCAAAGGGCTGGGCGGTGGACTGCCGATTTCCGCTTGCGTCGGACCGGACGCCATCATGCAGGCCTGGCGACGGGACGTCGACGAAGAGGTCGTGCATACGGCGACGTTCCACGGAGCGCCTCTCGCTTGTGCGACAGCGATCGCGACCCTCGACGTCCTGGCCGCGGATCGGCTCGTCGAGCGGGCGCGCGTGGTGGGGGACCGGGCGCGACAAGGTTTGACGAATGCGCTCGCCCGCGTGCCGGGGGTAGGGGAGATACGCGGGGCCGGACTCATGATCGGTGTCGAGCTACGCTCGGCCAGCGTCGCGCTCACCGTACAGCGTTCGCTCCTCGAAGCGGGTTACATCGTGACGCTCGGCGGTTTGGCGGGCGAAGTCTTGGTGGTCACCCCCGCGCTGACCATCGCCGAGACTTTGCTCGAGGGTTTCACGGCCGCGTTGCGTGGACTCCTCGAGGGGGCACCGGCGGAGGGTCGAGCCTCATGAACCGCGACCGGGAGGAGCGCGCGGAGCTGCACGCCCGTGTGCGCGCCTTCATCGACGCGAGCGAAAAGGGAGAAACACCTGCCGAGAGCTTCGATGCGCTCGGGCTCGCGATCGCGCGTCACCAGGCGGAGCACGTGCCCGCGTACCGCCGGCTCGTCGCTCATCGAAACGAGCATCCCCGCGATGCCGCGTCGGTGCGCGAGCTGCCCGCGGTGCCGACCGATGCCTTTCGGTTGACGCGGATCGCCGCCCATCCGCCCTCGGACGACGCGGCGCTCTTTCGTACGAGCGGCACGATGAGCGGTACGCCCGGGGAGCACGCGCTGTCGACGACCGCGACCTACCAGGCGGCGGCGCTCGCGTGGGGACGCTGGGCCCTCTTCTTCGACGCACCCGCCGCGATGACGGCCATCGCGCTCACCCCGCCTCGCGCCCATCCCCTCGGGAACTCGTCCCTCCATTTCATGATCCAACTCTTTGCGACGGAGTTTGCGCGCGCCGTACGCTACCTGCAGCCTTGGCCGGACAGGCTCGTGGACGCCGCCGAGTTCGTCGAAGCGTGCGCGACGGCGAGCCGCGCGGCCGAACCGGTGATCGTCATGGGTGCTTCCTTTGCGTTCGTCCAAGTCCTCGATGCTCTCGGCGACGAGCGGCTGGCGCTCCCCGAGGGTAGCCGCATCATGCACACCGGCGGGTTCAAAGGGCGTTCGCGTGAAGTGGCGCCGGACGAGCTCCTTTCGCGGATGGCAACGACGTTTGCGATCCCCGAAAGCGCGGTGGTCGGGGAGTACGGGATGACCGAGCTGTCGAGCCAACTTTACGAGGGGACGCTGCGCGCCGCGAGAGGCCTCCCTGCGCCGAGCGCACGTCACGGTGTGTTCGTCGCGCCTCCTTGGCTTCATGTCGTTGCCGTCGACGCCGACAAGCTGCGTCCGGTTTCCGAGGGTGAAATCGGAATCCTGCGCTTCGAAGATCTGGCCAATGTCGATAGCGCGCTGGTCGTGCAGACCGCGGATCGCGGGCGGTGTCGCGGATCGACGGTGGAGTTGCTCGGCCGGCTCGCGGGTGCGCCGCCGCGCGGCTGCTCGCTCGCCGTCGAAGAGCTCATGGGCCGGCCATGAGCGAATCGGTGATGTCGCAGCAAGAGCGCGAACGACGCGTGCACGCGGTGCTGCAGGCCGCGCGGCGTCTTTCGGACCCGCGCGACCCTTTGGGTATCGAAGCGCGCCGCGCACTGCCCGGCGCGACGGGCCTCTCCGGCGCATCGGTCGAGCTCTCCCTGGTACGGCATCTCGAAACATCGGTGACATCGGACGACCTCGGAAAGCTCGTGACGCGGGCCGGCTCGGCGCCGCGCGTGCACGTCGTGTTGTCGGCCAACGTTTTCACGGGCGTCGTCCGTGCCGTGGCGCTCGCCGTCGCGGCGGCCCCGTCGGTCATGGTGCGGCCATCGAGCCGGGAAGCGGTGCTCGCCCCCCTCTTGCTCCGAGCGATCACCGAGCTAGGCAAAGAGGCGCGTTTCGAGCTGATCCCGACGCTCGAGCCCGCGCCTGGCGATCACGTTCATGTGTACGGACGTCTTGAAACCATCGCCGCCATCAGGGTCGGATGCCCCGCGGATGTGACCGTCCGCGGACACGGCCCCGGCTTCGGGATCGCGGTCGTCGACGGTGCGACGAGCGAGGCGGCGCTCCTCGCGGAGAGCCTTTCATGGGATATCGTCCCCTTCGACCAGCGCGGCTGTCTCAGCCCGCGCCTCGCGTTCGTGGAGGGGTCGCGCGACGACGCCGAACGCTTTGCGTCGCGTCTCGCCGTCGAGCTCGACCAGCGGGAAAAAGAAGTGCCGCGCGGCGCTCTTTCCGAGGAGGAGCGACGCGATCGATCGCTGTATCGCCGAACACTGCAAGCCGTCGGCCAATGTCACGATGGGGTCGCGTCTACGGTGGGTCTCGACCTCGATCCGCGTGCCATGTTTCTTCCCCCTACCGGCCGCCACCTCCACGTCGTTCGCGTCGCCAGCGCCGACGAGATGGAGCGTCTCCTCGTTCCCTACCGCGGCGCCATTACCTGCATCGGTGTCACCGAAAAAAGTTCCCTTGCTGCGCGTTTCGCGACACTCCTTCCGGGGGCTCGAATATTGCCGATCGGAAACATGCAGCGTCCGCCTCTCGACGGACCGGTCGACCTGCGCGAAATGGTATAAGCGTAAGGAGTGAGCGTGCGGCGGAGTAAAGCTGGGCCGAAACGCAAGGAGCCCTACTTCGAGCCGGGGCCCAGCGCGCCGCGCATCCACAGCGGTGAGCGGCGTCTCGACGGCGTGCTCGATTTCGTCACGTTCGCCATTCGTTCGCGACCACTCAGCAGCTTCCTCGACGAGGCGCCGCGGCGAATCGCGCGCATCGTCGGCGCCGACGTCGCATCGCTCTACCTGCTGGAGGGGGACGGGGACGAGCTGGTCATGCGCGGTAACGTCGGTTTCCCCGACCGCGCGCTCGGTCAGGTGAGGTTGTCGGTCGGGGAAGGCATCACTGGCGCGGTCATCGAGTGTATGCGGCCCATCTCCGTGGCCGTCGCGCAGCAGCACCTCGGGTATCGCCATTTCCCCGAGCTCGGCGAAGAGGAGTTTCCCGTGTTCGCAGCCGTTCCTGTGCTCGGTCGGAGCGGACCCCTCGGTGTGCTCACCGTGCAGCGGCGCCGCTCGGCGCCTTGGAACGACCGCGACATCGAGCTTCTGGTCGCGCTCTCGGCGTCCATCGCGGCCGCCGTGCGTCACGCCGATCTGCTCGATAGCGTGCGCGAACGAAGCCCGCGCCGCACCGCGGCCGGGACGCGGAAGGTGACGCTTCCTGGGCGGCCGGTCGTCAAAGGGCGAGCGCTCGGCGTGCTGGCCGCTCTGCGCCGGCCGCCTGCGCGCAGCAAAGGGGCAGCCGGTCCCGAAGAGGCACGACGGCTTTCGGCGGCGTTCGATGTTGCGGAGCGCGCGCTGCGCGTCTTTGCTGCGCGTTCCAGCGCGCGCGGGCTCGGCCGGGACGGGGCATTCCTCAACGTCTACTTGCAGATCGTCGCCGACGCGCGCCTGCGCGACCGAGCGTCGGAGCTGATCGCGGAGGGGGCCGGCATTGCGCATGCGCTCGGACAGGTTGCCCGCGAGGCGACGCGCGCCGCCACCCGTTTGTCCCGCGATCCCTTCATGCAAGACCGTGCGCGCGACATCGAAGACCTGTGTGACGCGGTGGTCATGCTGGCCTCGACCGACCCCGGGGCGAGACTGCCCACCAAAGCCGTGCTCATGGGCGACCAGCTCAGCGTCTTCGATCTACTCGTCTCCGCCCGCGCCCAGCCCTCTGCCCTCGCCTTGACCGAGCGGGCGATCGGCCCGCGGACTGGCGTCTTGCTGCAGCTCCTCAATGTTCCGGCTTTGGTCGATGTGGCCGGTCTCTTCCGCTGGGCCACCGAAGGAGAGGTGGCATTGCTCGATGCCGACCATGGCCTCCTCGTCATCAATCCAAGCCGGGCCGAGATTTCCATGGTGCGTCGTGATCGCGAGCCGGAAACGAAGGATCTCGAGCGCCTTCGCGGCGCGCGCCCCGCCTGAGACGTCATGGGCCACGTCATTTCCGGTCGTCTCGCTGCCCCGTGGAGCTGGGCGCCTTGCCAGCTCCACGGGCACAACGCCCGCCCCGCGTCCCTCACGAGTCCCTATTCACAAGCCCCGTCGTGCCCTATCCGATGGCAGCATAGGAGGACAAGACCCAGCGCCGGTACCGTCATACAAGTCGTGCCTGGGCAGCAGAGCGCGGCCTCACTGCACGATTGGCCCCAACACCCGCAGGTCTCCCCGCATTGCGTGATGGGCGCTTGCTCCTCTCGGACCTCGCTTTGGACTGCTCCCGCTTGCTGCTCCGCTTCCGAACCGGACGACAACGCGCAGGCTCCCCATAGGCCTGAAAGTGCCGCTACGGAAATCAATTTCGAGATGCGTGCGTTCATCGAGCTATCCTCCTGCACAGCCGAAGCGACGCGCCGTGCCCGCCGACCTTGTTCCTAGCGTTCATCGCCGGCAACGGGGCGAATGGCCCAGAACGAAAACGTAACGAACGCATTTTTCAGATGCCGGTGACATTCCAACCACGAGCCAATCCAAACACAACCAGCAGGACTCAACGATCTCGTGGCAAACTAGCCCGAGTATCTTCCTGGTAAGCAACGTCCTGGAAACGTCCTCAACGACGCGAGGCCGCATGGCGAGAATCTCCCGGCCACCGGGTTTCGATATGACGTACCGTCCCCTCGAGACCCAGGCCTTCGGCCCGCCCATCAAATCGCGCCTGCCGTCGTTCATCTACCTCGCCTTGGCCGTGGCCTTGGTGGCAGTCGTGATCGCCGGTTCGAACGCCGCCAGCGGCTCGCTGCTCTTTCGTTACGTCGTCGAGCTCGACTCGCAAAGGATCCTCGGCGCGCGCCCCCTGGCCGCCATCGTTCTCGCCAGCGCCGTGGCGGCCGTGATTCGAACGCGCATGCGCGGCGTGATCGTCCACCCCGAGGGGCTCGAGGCACGCGATACCCTCACCGTGGGCTGGCCCCGGGTGCGCAAGTTCACCTGGCCGCAGATCGACAAGATCGTGCTCGATGCCGGTCAGCAGATGATCGCGATCGATCTTTGGGACGGACGGCGTGAATGGCTCCCTCCCGTCGAAGAACGCGATCAGCTCGCCGCGGCGCTCGAGCAAGTGGCGGTCGCGCGTGCGATTCCCATCAGCGGAGGGACGGGAATGTTCGATCCCCCGGAAGAGGAAGACGAGACCGCGTAGCACGACTGCGTCAGGTTTCTCGCTGCCAGAGCCTGCGCGCGGCCCGATGCCGACCAAGCCGCGGCATGGGTCGTGCTTTAACCCTCATCTGAAGGCTGGGTGAGTAGCGAAAATGCGCGATCGGCTGCAGATCGACCTCAACGGTCGTTTCCCGGAGCGAGGTGATCAACCGGCGCACAAGAAGAGCGCGAAGAAGCGTGCGAATGCCGCACAGCCGTTCCCTGCTCACCCCGAAGGGCGATCCGCCCGCCCCTCCGGCGGGATCGACGATGAAGCGGCCGAAGCCGGCCCGGCGGAAGGCGCCCGTGCGAGCGATCCCACCGAGCTACCGGTGACACGACCGCGCGACTTCTTTCGCCGCTTTTCGCACCTGACGTCGACCGGCGTGGGTTCGCCTTGGGCTTTTGCCGTGGCTTCCATGACCATCATCGTCTGGGCCGCCACCGGTCCCCTTTTTCATTTCTCGGATACCTGGCAGCTCGTCATCAACACCGGCACCACGATCGTCACGTTCCTCATGGTGTTTCTGATTCAAAACACGCAAAACCGAGACGCGATCGCCATTCATCTCAAGCTCGACGAGCTCATCCGCGCCTTGAAGGGAGCGCGCAACCAGCTCGTCGATATCGAGGAGTTGTCCGACGAGGAGCTGGAGAAGCTCCGCGCCGAATTTCGGCGCCTCGGCGCGGGCACGACGAAGACGCACCCCTACGTGCGCGACAGCGACTCCTGAGTCGCGCTCTTCGGTTCGCCGGACGCGCTCTTCGGAACGCGTTTGAAGCGCGGCGCCGCAAGGCGCGCGAGCAAGAGCGCGGCGAGCGCGATGGCGAAGAGCGCAGGCTCGAGGTAATCGGCCTTCACTCGCCACACGAAGTGAACCACGCCGAGCACGGCGGCGAGGTGGACGAGTCGGTGAATGCGCTTCCACCTGCGAAAGCCGAGACGCTTGACCGCGCGGTCGCTCGACGTCACGGCAAGGGGCACCAATGTCAGGAAAGCCGCGAACCCGACGGTGATGAATTTCCGTTTGACGAGATCGGCGCCGATGTCGGAAAGGTCGAACGCCTGATCGAGCGCGAGGTACGTGGTGAAATGCAGCGCGCCGTAGAAGAATGCAAACAGCCCCACCATCCTGCGCACGCGCATCTGCGCCGTCCATCCGAAGAAGGTCTTCAGCGGCGTCGCGGCGAGCGACGAGAGCAGCAAGGTGAGCGTCCAGAAGCCGAGCCGGTTCATCACTTCGGCGATCGGATTGGCGGAAAGGTTGCCCCCCGCTGCGTCCAGCGCGAGTTTGGCGAGCGGCAGCAGACACGCCAGGAAAACGATCGGCGCGAGCCAGCGCCTGCGCACTGCCCGGCCCGGGTCCGCCGCCGCGGGCCCTGCCTCCAACGAGCCCGCCGCGTTCAGCCGACCCATCAAAAGGCCTTGCGCAGGTCCATGCCCGCGTAGAGCTTGGCAACCTGATCGGCGTAGCCGTTGAAGGGGAGCGTTTTTCGTTTGAAAAACTCGCCGATGCGCCGCTCTTTGGCCTGGCTCCAGCGCGGGTGGTCGACCTCGGGATTGACGTTGGCGTAAAAGCCGTATTCGCCCGGCGCCATCTTGTTCCAAGTCGTCTTCGGTTGATCTTTGACGAATGCGATCTTGGTAATCGCTTTGATTCCCTTGAAGCCGTACTTCCACGGAACGACGAGCCGGAGCGGCGCGCCGTTCTGGTTCGGCAGGGTGCGGCCGTAGAGGCCGACGGCGAGGATCGTCAGAGGGTGCATCGCTTCGTCCATGCGCAGCCCTTCGACGTACGGCCAATCGAGCACGCTGCGCTTTTGCCCCGGCATCTCGTTCGGGTCGAGCTTGGTCGTGAACGCCACGTACTTGGCATTGGCGGTCGGGTCCGCGCGCTTGATCAGTTGAGCGAGGGGGAATCCGACCCACGGGATGACCATCGACCACGCCTCGACGCAGCGCATTCGGTAGATCCGCTCTTCGAGTGGGAAGCGCTTGACGAGCTCGTCGATGTCGACCACCTCGGGCTTGTTGATTTCGCCTTCCAGGGCGACCGTCCACGGTCGCGTGTGGAACGGACCCGCGTTGGCGGCGGGGTCGCTCTTGGCGGTGCCGAACTCGTAGTAGTTGTTGTAAGTGGTGACGTCGGTGAAGGGGGTCTGTTTTTCGTCGGCCGCGAAGTTGCTGCGTTTCAGGTTCGAGAACGTCGGGCTGGGGCTGTCTTTGGCCGTGGCTCGACAAGAAAAGGAAAGGGCGGACCCCGCCACACCGAGCGCGCCGGCAGCGCTTAAGGAAAGGAACTCTCGCCGCCGCGCGTAGAGCGGCTCCGGCGTGGCTTCCTTTTCGCCCAAAGTCCAAGGTCGCTCTTTCATTGCGGCTTCTCCGTTTCCTCGACCATGACAACTACGGACGGCCGAGGCGCAGGTTTCGTTGCCGCCCTGGGCGCCAGCCATGCCGCCCAGCTCAGCGCGGGAGCCGCGTCCAAAGGGGGTCAGTGGCTGGTCGGAGGGGGGCGCTCCGACGCCATCGCGCCGACCATCTCCGTCGGACGTGTCGCCGGAAAAAGAAGGGCAGTAGCAAAGGCGAAAGCCCCGGCGCCGCCCATGATCACGAAGAGCCGGTGGATCCCCGAAGCGAGCGCGCCGACGAGGGGTCCCGCAATGTCGGCATGCGCCGCCCGGTCGGGGCCGAGCACGCGGGCGATGACCTCGGGCGAAAAGGATCGTGCGAGCTCGAAGCCGAGCATGCTCCCGAAGGCTGCGACGGCGAGGGCGCCGCCCATGGTGCGAAAGAAGATGCTGCTCGCCGTCGCCGTGCCGCGGCGTTCCCAGCGGACGCTCGTTTGCACGGCGATGAGCGACGACGAGACGGCCATGCCCATGCCGAGCCCGAGCGCGCCGGTCATGACGTGAAGGGCGCGCATGCTGGTCGCTTCGCGGACCGTCATGGCGAGACCGACCGCCGCAAATGCGACGAAGAACGAGCCGACCACGATGGGGATGCGAAATCCAAGGCGCGGCAAGAGCCGACCGGTGACGACGCTGGCGAGCGGCCAAGTCACGAGCATGGCGCTGATGCTGGCGCCCGCCTCGGTGGGCGTCCCTCCCATGACGCCTTGCACGAAGAGCGGGAGAAAGGTGACCGTGCCCATCGACACGCCTCCGAGGATGGTCGTCAGCACGATCGTGACGAGGAAGAGCCGGTCGCGGAAAAGGTCGATGGGGAGGATCGGGCTGGCCGATTCGCGCTCCAGCCGAATGAAGATCGCCAGAAGCAGGAGCGCGACGGGCAGGAGCAAGAGTCCTTCGCGCCCTTCACCGGCGGCGAGGAGCAATGTCGACCCGAGGGTGAGCGCGGCCGCGCTCTTCCAGTGGATACGGCCGGCGTGCACGACCGCCGATTCGTGGAACGCGCCGATGAGCAGGAGCGCCGCCAAAAAGCCGATGGGCACGTTGATGAAGAATACCCACCGCCACGAAAGCACCTTCACCATGGCGCCGCCGAGCAACGGCCCGACAACGGCGGAGATGCCCCACACGCTGCCGAAAAAGCCCTGCACCCGGCCGCGCTCTTTGAAAGAATAAAGATCGCTCACCACCGTCAGCGCGAGAGGCCCCATCGACCCCGCCCCGAGCCCTTGAATGACGCGGAAGACGATGAGCTGCACCAGGCTCTGGGAAAGGCCGCTCGCCACCGAGCCGACCAGAAAGAGCGCCACCCCGAAGAGGAGCCATGGCTTTCGACCGCGCAGGTCGGCCAGTTTGCCGAAGACGGGGACCGACACGGTCGACGCGAGCAGGTAGCCGGCCGTCACCCATCCGTAGAGGCGAATGCCGCCGAGCTCGGCCACCACGGTCGGCATCGCCGTCGCCACGACCGTCGCCTCCAGCGCGGACATGAAGACGCATGCCACGAGCGCCGCCATCGTGAGGGGTCGATTCGTGCGGCGCGGAGAATCTGGCAGGTCCATGAACGGGAACTCTTCACCCCTCTTGACGGATGCGGGCGGGGATCGAACCGGATATTCTTACACGCCGACCCACGAATGACGAGTGGCTCGGCGAGAGCGTCGATCGGCCAAACGCGCTTCCAGCCGCAGGCGCGGCGGGCCAGGGCACGGCCATGGCGCCCTCGCGGACGAGCGGATTAGCGTATCTCGAGGAGCTCGACTTCGAACACGAGCGTCGAGTTGGCGGGGATGACAGGTGGAAAACCGGCGGCACCGTAAGCAAGGTGCGGAGGAATGGTGAGCTTGCGCAGCGAACCCACCTTCATCCCCTCTACCCCCTCATCCCAGCCTTTGATCACGCGGCCTCCGCCGAGCGGAAACTTGAAGCCCTCACCGCGGTCGCGCGAGCTGTCGAACTTTTGTCCGTTGGTCAGCGTGCCGACGTAGTGCACGACCACCGTTTGACCGGCGCGTGCCTCGGGTCCGGTTCCTTCGCGGAGATCCTCGATCTTGAGTTGAGCATCCATTTGGCAACGTCCTTTGTCTGTTCAATCACTGCATCCGAGTCGCACTACGCCGTCAGATTTTCGCTGCCAGATCGATCATCGGAGCGGCCATATGCCCACGCGAGCGCCTGACCGGTAGAGCGAAGAACTGACAGCGTCGTGCTAGGCGCGCATCGCCTCCACCGGGCTCATGCGTGCCGCGCGAACGGCGGGCAGGAAGCCGCCGAAGACCCCCATCACGCCGGCCACGACGATGGCCACGCCGATGCTGACGAAGTTCGGTTCGAAGGCGATGACGATCTCCGACCAGCTCTGGAAGTTCATCATCGAGAACTTCACGAACCCGAGCCCGAGCGAGGCAAGTGCGCCCAAAAAGCCGCCTGCCAAGGCGAGTAAAGTGGACTCGAACAAGAACGAGGCGATGATGCTGCGGCGCGAAAATCCGAGGGCGCGGAGGGTGCCGATTTCACGCTGACGATTGGCGACCGACGCGTACATCGTGATCGTGGCCCCGATGACGGCGCCGATGAAAAAGAAGAACGCGATGACGAAGCCGAGCGCGGAGATGAAAATGGAAAGGCCCTGGGACTGCTTTTCGTAGTACTCGCTCTCGCGCTGCGCTTCGAGACCGAGCTGCCGGTTTTGCTCGATGGACGACTTGAAGCCGTCGAACTTGGACGGTGACTCCAGGTGGACGCGCACCGAGGAGACGAGCCCTTCGCGTCCGAAGGCGGTGCGCACGGTGTTGAGGTCCGCCCAAATCTCCGATTCGAACGACGACCCGCCATCGTCGAAGACGCCCACCACCGACACCATGCGGTTCTTCTTCAGCTCGAAGGACTGGCCGAGCTCGACGCCCTTGAACCGCCCGCGAATGCCGCGCCCGACGATGACTTCGTCGGTGCCGGGCTGTGGTGCTCGCCCGGCGACGAGCTGGGTTTGGGTGCGGAACTTGAGGACGTTGTCTGGAACGCCGCGCACCTGCACGTTGCTGAAACCGTCGGTGCCGACTTTGTCGAGGAGGATGACCACCAGGAGCTCGGCGACACCTTGCGGCGCGCCGTCGGGCCCGTGGGCGACGCCCGGGGTGGCGAGGACGAGCCCCACGTTGGGCTCCTCGATGCTGCTGGCCAGCTCGTTGTCCGAACCTTTGCGGATGATGACGGCGGACCCCGGGTCGGCGGTGCGCCCCAGGGTCTTCTTGATGCCGTTGTTCAGCATCAGGACGGCCGCCACCACGAACACGACGAGCGCCATGCCGAGCCCGGCGGCCGCGGTCGTGGTCGTGCGCACGGCGAGGTTGCGAAGATTGTAGTTGATGGGGATCATCGTGGCGTCTGCCTCAACCGACGCGCCGCAGGGCGTCGATGATGGTGAGCTTGGAGGCCTGCATGGCGGGGATGATGGCGCTCACTGCGCCGAGCAGGACCGACAACGCTGCAGCGAAGAGCGCCGTCTCCAGGCTGATGCGGAAGTACGGGAAAAAGGCGCCCATGTTCTCTTCCAGCCACCGCCCCATGCCGAGCTGCACGATGGGATAGGAGAGCGCGCACCCCAGCACACCGGCCAAGACGCCGATGGTGAGCGCTTCGCCGATGACGAAGGTCGCCACGTGCTTGGGGGAAAATCCGAGCGCGCGCAAAACGCCGTATTCGCGGGTCCGCTCGCGGACGCCCATGGCGATGGTATTGCCGAGGATGAGCATCATGATGAGCAGGATGATGACGGACACGATGTTGAGAGCCGTCAAGATGGCGGAGAACGCCGCCATGAACGAGTTGTTCATGGAGCGCTCGCTCATGGTCGTGGTCTGCACGTCCTTTTCGTCGAAAAGCTTGTCGACGGCCATGGTCAAGGCCGCCGACTGGCTCGGGTTGTCGATGCGGCTGATGATCCAGCCGACGAGGTCCTTGTTCCGCTCGGGCAAACTCTCGTTCAAGTACGCCCAGTGGAAAAGCAGCTGCGAGCGGTCGACTGATTTTTGCGTCGCGACGTAGATGCCGTCGACGTTGAACTCCCAGTCGCCGGGAAAGATGGTCCCCTGCAAGGTCACCTTGTCGCCGACCTTGACGCCGAGCTTGCGGGCCAGCACGTCCCCCACGATCGCGCCGCGCCGGTCCTCTTGCCACCTCGCCAAGTCCGGCGGAGGGACGGACATCTCGGAGTAGACCTGGAAGAACGAGGCGGGATCGACGGCGAGCGTCCCGAAAAATTCGTCGGGTCGCCGTGGATCTTTACCGCCGAACCAGTTGGCCCACGTCGTCTCCTTGATGCCGGGGATCTGGCGGATGTTGTCCACGTACCGCTTGGGGACCGGCATGATGAGCGAGACTTTGTGTCGCGTGGCGAGCCGGTCTTTGGCCGAATACTCGACGCCCACGTTCCACGCCCAGAGCACCGTGCGGAGCAGAATGAAGGCCACGACGGCCACCGCGCCCCCCAGCACGGTCAGCGACGTGCGCGTCTTGTTGCGCCAGACGTTGCGAATGCCGATGCCGCCGATCGTCATATCAGCACCCCCTTGTCGAGCTTGCGCAAGATGGTGGCGCGCTCGGCCGCGGCCGGGTCGTGCGTCACCATGAGGATGGTCTTTTTGAACTCGCGGTTCAGCTTGTCGAGCAAGTTGAGGATATCGTCGGCCGATTTGCGGTCGAGATCGCCGGTGGGCTCGTCGGCCACGATGATGGCGGGATCGTTCACGATGGCGCGGGCGATGGCCACGCGCTGCTCTTGTCCGCCCGACAGTTGGCGCGGGTAGTGTTCGGTGCGGTCCTCGAGGCCGACCACGCGCAGCGCGGTCAGGGCGCGTTTCTTTCGTTCGGCCCCGGAGAGGTTCGTCAAGAGAAGCGGCAGCTCGACGTTCTCGCGCGCGGTGAGAACCGGCATGAGGTTGTACGCCTGGAAGATGAAGCCCACCGTCTGAGCGCGGAACTTGGCGAGGTCACTGTCGCCGAGGGTGGTCAGGTCGCGGTTGGCGACGCGCGCCGTTCCCGACGACACACGGTCGAGACCGGCGATCAGGTTGAGCAGCGTGCTCTTGCCCGATCCCGACGGTCCCATGAGCGCCTCGAACGAGCCTTCGGGGATGTCCAGGTTGATCCCGTCCAGCACGCGCAGCTCCTCTTTGCCGCGCCAGAAGACTTTGGTGACACCCCGCAGCTCGACGATCGTCTGACCGGTGGTGCTCTTGGCCTTCGGCTGCGCCAACGCGGTTTCGCTCTTCTCCGTCGATGTCTCCATCAGCTGCCCTTCTCCTTGATCTTCTGTCCGTCCGATAGTTGCGCGGGGGGGTGGACGACCAGGCGCGTTCCGGGGGGCGGCCCCTCGACCAGCTCGAATCCGTTGGCGAACGCGGGCCCCAGCTTGACCTGCGCCATTTTGACGACGCCCTCATTGACGACGAAGACGACCTTGCTGCCGCTGCGCTCGACGAGCGCATCGGAGGGGACGACCTTCTTCGGTTTTTCGCGAATGGCGTCGGCCGTCACCTCTTCCGACAAGAAGCTCGTGCGCGCGGACATGTCGGGGAGCACCCCTTCCATGTTGTCGATGAATTTCACCTTGACTGCGATCGTGGCCTTCGCGCGATCGACTTTCTTGCCGATCTCCAGCGTCGCGCCGCGGTAGCGCTTGCCCGGGTACGCATCGAGCACGATCTCGCAGGGGCTCCCCGGCTTGATGAGATAGAGCCGCGCTTCGGGTACGTCCGTTTCGATGACGATCGACTTGAAGTCGGCGATCTCGGCGATGATGTTTTGCAGCCCTACCAGCTCGCCGATATGAACGGGTTTGCTGATGACCGTGCCGTCGATGGGAGCCACGATGGTGAGATCCTGCAACGTGACGCGCAGGGGGCTTACGTCGGCCTGGGCGGCGCGCGCTTCGGCCTCGGCGGCTTTGACCGCTTGCTCCAGGGAGCGGAGCCGCGCGTCGAGGTCGTCGACCGCGGCCTTTCCGATGGCGCCGCGCTCGAGCAGGGCGCGGTTACGCTCGAGCTGCAGTTTGGTCTCGGCGAGGTTCGCGCGTGCGGTATCGACGCGAGCTTGCGCCGCGAGCGCCCGTGAGCTCGCGGCGGCAATGGTACTTTGCTGTCCGCCGGCCTCGAGCTCGGCCAGCACTTCGCCCGCTTTGACGGCGCTTCCCTCCTTGATGTGCACCTTGGACACCCGGCCCGGCACTTTGGCGCCGACCTTGGACGTGGACTGTGGCACCACGTACCCGGTCGACGTGACGGTGACCGACGCTTGCGCCGGTGACACCATCGAGATCTCGGTCAGCGCGACCTCGGTCTTGAAAAGGCTCGCCTCGAGGACGGGGTAGCCGAAGAGCCAGATGGCCGCGCCGATGCCGATCACCGCAACGGTCACAACGATGGCGCGAAGCGGCCCACCCCGGTTCGGGTTCACCTCGCGTTGGATTTTGAGGGACGCCAGGTCTTCAGTGAGGTCCGCCACGGCAGCCCTTTTAGCATGTGCCGCAGCGGCGCCCAATCCACAGGGGCGAGGCCCGATGCGGGGGACTCGAAGCGACAGTCCGCGAGGACGGTAAGCCGAGCGGCTGCCAAGTCAAGGTCTCAGCGGCGGAAATCTCGAGATCCCCGTTATTTAGGAAGGGAACACGGGCGAATGTGGCGAGCGACGCGCGCGCCTGCCGCGGCTCGCCTGGCTAGCTCGGCATCATCGATTTGAGTGCTGGATACAGCGCGCGAAAACGTTGGTAGGGGAGGGCGTACGCGCGGTGAGCTACCTCGTTCGAGCGTTCGGGGGGGCGGCGCTGGAGCGTCGCGCGGCACGCGGTCGCGACGTCGGCGAAGGCCTCGACGCCGACGGCGGCGAGAAGGGCCGCACCGTAGGCGGGCCCCTCCTCCCGGTTGACCCGCACGACCGGGAGGCCATAGACGTCAGCCTGCATCTTACGAACGAAACGGCTCGCCGCGCCTCCTCCCGTGACGAGCACCTGGTCGATGCCGATCCCGAGGTCGCGCAAGATGGTGAGCGAATCGCGCAGGGCGAAGCAAATGCCTTCCACGACGGCGCGCGAGAGATGCGCTCGCGTGTGGGAGAGCGAGAGGCCGACGAACGCGCCGCGCGCGCTCGCATCGCGGTGAGGTGTCCGCTCCCCTTGCAGGTAGGGGAGGAAGGTGACCCCGTCCGCACCGGGGGGGATTCGCTCGGCTTCCTTATTGAGCGCCTGGTTCGCGTTCTCGTCGTCGGCGAGGTCGCGCGCCAGCTCGCGCCGGTACCACGCGAAGGCGGCGCCCGCGCTCAACATGGCTCCCATGAGGTACCAAGTGTCGGGCACGGCATGGCAGAACGTATGGACGCGCATGTCGGGGTCGACGAAAGGCTCCCGCGTCGGGGTGAGCACCGTTCCCGAAGTTCCCCAGCTCGCCACCGCCTCGCCCGGTGCCACGATTCCGACGCCGATCGCGCCGCACGCGTTGTCTGCGCCCCCGCCCACGACCGGTGTCCCTTTGACGAGGCCCGTCGCGCGCGCGCCTTCCTGACTCAGACGCCCGAGCACTTCCGCGCTGCCCCCTACGTCGACGAGCAGACCCATCGAAAGGTGCAGGGCGCTCATGATGTCGCTGCTCCATTGGCGCCCAGCCACGTCGTACATGAGGGTCGCCGAGGCGTCCGAAGGTTCGCTGGCCAGGGCGCCGGTGAGCCGGTAGCGCACGTAGTCTTTGGCCAGCACGACCTTCGCGAGGCGAGAAAATGCGGCGGGCTCGTGCTTGCGCAGCCACAGCACCTTGGGCAGTGTGAAACCCTCGAGGGCCGGATTCTGGACCCACTCGCGCAGGCGCTTCTCGCCGAGCAGCGCGGTGATCTCGCGGCATTCATCGGTCGTGCGCCCGTCATTCCAAAGGAGGGCGGGGCGGATGACCTTTCCGCTCCCGTCGAGGAAGACGGATGAATGCATCTGACCGGAGATGCCCACCCCCGCCACGAGCTTCGGCGCCACACGCGTCGCCTCGAGCAGGCGCCGCACCGCGCTCACGGTCGATTTCCACCAGTCGCCCGGCCTCTGCTCGGCCCACCCGGGGTGCGGCGTGAAGAGGGGGTGGGCGACGGAGGTCGAGCCCTTCACCCGTCCTCGCTCGTTGACGAGGGCCGCTTTGACCGCGCTGGTGCCGATGTCGAGTCCTAGAAAATACGTCATACGTTCCGTGCGCGGCGCGCTGCCATGAAAGTGGCGCGAGAGCTATCTCCATGGCTCAGCAAAGTTTCAACGTCTCACAGATCCCGTAACACTTTTTCGATCTCCTCTTCCGCCGCAAGCCCCAGTTTTTTCCACACGAGGCGCGCTTCGGCGTCGAGCACCACCGTTGCGGGCACGACATGGACATCGCCGAAAGGGCCCGCCCCGCTGATGAGGCTGGCGTCGCCCATGGCCACGGGATAGCCGAGGTCGAGCCCGTCGCGGAAGGCAATGATGAGGGGCCGGTTGTCGATGCGCTCGAGAATGACCGCGGCGACCTGAATGCGACTGCCGAGCCGGCGCATGATGCCGTTCAGGAAGCGAGCTTGGGCTTGCGAGGCGATGTCGTAGGTCGTCAGAAATCCGAGCACGGTCGGCCGGCCCTGCAGCGTGTCCGAGCCGAGCCAATTGCGACCATCGATGAGCGCATACTGAAAGTGCAGCGGCGCGCTCCGTGCGACGCTCGCAAAGACGGGCTGAGGTGGCGGAGGCTCGGACGCGCACGTCGCGGTCGCACAGGCGAGGGCCAAAAGAGCCATTCGCCCGGACCGCGAGATCACCTCCAACGGTCGTCGAAGGGCGCCGAGCCGCGTGTGCATGCTCGACTCCTTAGCATTGCTCGGCGCCGCCGTGCTCTAGCACTACTCGGGCTTGCCTTCGTCGTCCGTGCCGGGTTCGTCGTCGAAACCGGGCTGGAAAAGGTCGACGAACACGCGCAGTGCTTCGGGCAGCTCGCGTCCGCTCCGACGGTGCGCCAGAACGGCGTGTGCGAGCTCTTCGACGACCGGTTTCAAAGGCGTGCGCTCGAGCATGACGCCTTCGAGCTCGCTCCTCATCTTGGGCGCGTCGCGATCATGGACGATAGGGTCGCGGCGGACCCACACGAAGCCGTCGTGGGGACGCATGCGGCAGGCGAGAACATGAACGAAATCGAGGTAGAGCGGCAACACGACGGCAACGACGCGATCGCCATCGGCCGCCACGCCGCGCAGCGCACGCCCCGCGGGACGACGGCGCGTGAGGCCGCTGTCACCCACCGCCGAGCGAATGCGCTCGCGTCGCAAAGGTTCGGTCTCCACCGAAAGGAGCGGCGCGTACATCGCCAGCTTCGGCACTTCGATGTGCGGAGCGTCTTGATCGAGCGCGTCGAGCCACAGGTCGCGCCCCGTTCCGTCGAGCGCTTCGTAGGCGAGGGCCGCGGCGAACGCCGCTTCGGGATCGCTCGCCAGAGCGCACAGCCACGCATGCCAAGCAGCGCGAACGCGTTGGTCAGCCGGTGCGGCTTCCCCTGCTTCGCTGGCTCGCTCGTCGCCGGAAGAAGATTTCTGTAGCACGCCGACCCTGGGAGCACCCTACCACTCCTCGTCCAGATCCTCACTAGGAGATCGATCGCAATTTCGTCTGGCGAGCCGATGGTCGGACTCTCGACGAGCCCGCGTCGCGCAACGCGGGCAACGAGTGTGCATCGATCACTCGCGCTGGAATCTACGTCGTTCGTCGGCGCGTTCTGTAAGCCGTCGTGCGCGCTCGCGGGTTCTTTCACGCTCGAGGCGTCGACGAAGCTGGTGGCGGATGATCAAGAAGCGCGCCAGTCTCGCTCTCGAGATCTTGGAGAATTCTGTCGAGCTCGTCTTTCTGACTCGGCAAGGTCGCGATCGTCAGGTCCCCGCCGTGATCGGCGAAAACGACGGCGACCCCTTCGCTCGCCTCGATCACGCCCTTGACGAACACGACCTCTCGCGCCGGTACGCGCACTCTGCGCGCGACGAGCCCATCCAACGGCATCTCCACCGGCTTCTTGACGGAGACGCGCGTGTCTCGGTGGGAAGCGGCGCGCGCGACGATGGTGGGGGAAGTAGGCATCTTTCGTGAAAGCGTAGCGTTTGTCGGACGGCGCGGGAGGTATCATAGTGCGGCTATGAAAAGCGAGGTCGACGACTGGCTCTCGGAATTGCCGCCGCTCGACGGTGCGGATGACGAGCCTGCCGCCGAGGACGGTACCCACGACGACCTCTTGCCAGATGACGAGGAGGACGCATCGCTCGACGACAGCACCGCCGACGATCTCGAAGTCGACGACGGTGTCGACATCGCTGACGACGAACCCGGCGCCGACGAGGACGACGAGCGTTGGGAAGCGGATGTCGGCGAGCCTGAGCTCGATCTCGCGGATGAAGCGACCGGCGAAGCCGCCGATGGAGACGCCTCCGGTGTGGGGGAGAGCGATCTCGATCTGGATGATGATCTGCCGCCTTCTGCCGACGACTCTGGTGAGGAGGGGACGACCGACGCGGTCGAACAGTCCATCGATGAGGAGCTCCCCGCCCTCGATGCGGACGACGAAGGAGACTTCGAAGACGCGCTTCTGCTCGAAACCGGATTGATGGTCGCGACGCCCGAAGGGGCACGCTGGGTCGATGAGCCCTGGGAGCGCCTTGCATCGGCGGATCGCGCGCTCGCTTTGCCGGTCCCGGACGACGACGCGGTGGCTTGCATGGCGATGTGCGTCGCCCCCGAGCTCGTGGTGGCGCTTACCGTCGCCGGACGGTTGCTCGTCGATGGTGGCACCAACGATTCGCGCGGGGGATGGCTCTTGCCTCCTGGGCTTGCTGCCGGCAAAGCGGGACCGCCTCTGCTCGGTGTGGCGCAGGGGCAGGGCTCGGCCGTCCTCTGGGTCGCCAGTCGGACCGGGCAGCTCGCACGAAGCGTCGACTTCGGGCGATCGTGGTCTTCGCCGGTCGACCTGGGAAAGTCGATCCTCGCGCTCGCGCTCGCGAGCGATCGCGCGCCCGTCGTGCTCGCCACCCACCGCGGGATGACGGAGATTCTCACGTCGGTCGATGGGTTGCATTGGGACACGAAACCCGCGCTCGTCGAGGGGCGTGCCTTGCAGCTCGGCTCGACATCGTCCACCTGGCTTGCCGCGGGAGCGTCGTGTTTGGCGATCGGCGATGCGAACGACATTTGGATCTCCCGCCATGGGGAAGATTTCCGATGCGCAGCCACCACGACGGGGACGACGACCGGGTTGTTCACAGGGGGCGCCGATCCCGATGCGGCGCTCGTGTTCGCGGAGGCGGGAGCGGAAGTCGAAGAGTCCACGCGGCTCTTGCGGGTCGCCGCCGATGGGCGCGTCGAAATCTTGGCCGAGGTCACGCCGCCCGAGGACGACCGCGCCGAAGCGCCGGCGGTGCTCGCGATGGCCTGGGACGAATTGACCCCCTCGCTGCGCGTTGCCTTCTCGACGGTCGTTTGCACGCTCGTCCCGACGCGAGCGAAGTCGTAACTACGCTGCAACGTGGGCGCTGCGGCGCCCTCCGCGCGTCAGCTCTCGCGCAGGCGGCGCAGTGCGCCGGCGTAGAGCTCGACTTCGTTGTCGAGGTTGGATCGGCGTGCCGCTGCGATGAGACGCTCGAGCGCGGCGGTCTGGCGTGGCACGAGATCGGGGCGGGTCTCGGGCGTGGCGTCCTCGAGCCGCGCGGCGAGGACGGCAAAAACCTCCACATCGCGTCCGAGCCGCGCAAGCACGTCGGCGAGCTCGAGCGCGACGCGGTGATTGGCTGGGTCGCCGCGCAGGCGCTCGGAGAGAGCGAGGGCGCGCCCTTCGTCGCGCACGGGGTCGAACCCGGACTGCGCGGGGCTACCCGTCATGCGCCCGGTCTCTTTGGCCGCCGCGGCGGCCTCCGCGGCCACCTCACGAAACAGCGACAAGACCTTGCCGTCGCGGGGCAAGAGTTGGATCGCCACGCCGAGGTGTCGCTGCGCAGCGAGCGCATCCTGCTTGGTGTCGCGCTCGAAGCGCGCCGCTTCCACGAGCCAGGCCGCTGCCCGGTCCGACGCGATCTCCTTGGACATCTCCACCGCGTCGCGCATCTGGGCGAACGCGATGGACGCCCCCGCCAGATCGCCGAGCATGCCGCGGTAGCGGGCCTCGAGACCGCGCGCGTCGAGACTCTCGGCCTCGCCGGCGGGGATGGATCGCAATCGGGCGATGGCATGTGGAAAATCGCTGGCGTGATCGGCGAGCGCTCGTGCCAGCGCCAGCACCGCGCCGAAGGCTGGGCTCCCCTTTCGCTCGGCCAGCTCGACGGCGCGCGCCATGAGGTCGAGCGCACGCCCCGAGCGGCCCGCCTGGAGCAGACTGCGCGCCAGCCCGGAAATGGCCATCGGATTGTCGGGCGCGTAGCGCAGGGCACGCTCGAAAAGCGTAATGGCTTTGGCGGCGTGACCGCGATCGAGAAAGCCCTCCGCCGCGCGCCGCCAAACTTCGTGACGTCGGTGGGCGCCGCGGCTCGCTGCTTCGAGGTGCTCAGCGTCGGCCATCGCCCCTTTCAGATCGGCGAGTTCCAGGCGAATGGCGAACCTCGCCCAGCGCGGCGCCTCCAGCGCTGGCGATCGAGCCACGGCTTGATCCAGGAGCTCCATGCGATCGCGTACCGTCTCCGTCAGCTCTGACGCGCGCAGGAGGGCGAGGGCGGCGAGGGGCCCATAGATCTCCCGGTCCGCCGCTTGCCGCAAGGCCAGCACCGACGCCTGTGCGCTCCCGGTGGCGGCCAAGAGCTCTCCCGCGAGAAACCCTCCCTCGGCGATGGGCATCGCTTCGAGCAGCGTCGACAGCGCTGCCTCTTTGCGATCGTCCACGGTGCGGTCGAGGTCCGCGAGGCGCCGCGCCAGCGCTCCGTCGCGCGGCGAACGTTCGAGCAAAGCCAGGTAGCCATCGCGCGCCTCGTCGAGGCTGCTCGCGGCGAGCGCGTCGTCGGCCATGTGCGTGAGTTTGGCGAGCTCGATCTCGCGCACCACGTGGGGAGCCAGGGCCGGCGGGGAGAACGTGCGGTCACCAACGGCGCGAAAGCCGAAGGTGTCCGATTCCAAAAGGCTCCACCGGAGATCGTTCGTGGCAGGCACGCGCGCGCCCACCGCGGGGAGCACGTCACGCGCGACGAGCGCCGCGGCATCGGCGAAGACGAAGAGCGGCCCGAGGCGTGTGCCCCCTTGTCCATGTCCAACGGTGGCGTCCATGGCGCGCAGCGCCGCACCCAGGGCCGGCGTGGGGAGACCAACCGAGCGCGGGCTCGAGACGACGAGCCGCAAGTCCCCCTCGCTCGGTGCCCAGAGCACATCGAATGCGAGCGCCGTCGTTCCATCGACGAGTCCGACCATGACGCCGCCCGCAATGGCCGCCAGGGTCACGATGGGCGTCGCGGCGCCGATGGCACCGCGCATGCGCGGTGCGAGCGCGGCGGCCATTTGGTCACGGCGCGCCGTCAGTGACACGTGCTCGAGTGCGCCCCTTCGGTGGCGAAAGCGCGCCACGCCCCCCGAGAGATCGACAGGAAAGCTCAGTCCGACGAGCGAAATCGACAGCTGCTCCACTTGAAGGTAGCCGAGCGGCAGCGGATGCTCGAGCTCCAAACCGAGCCCCCCCTTCGTGACCGCGAGCCGCAGGGGAATTCCGGCCGAGGGCCCATCGCCCGTGGTGCTGAACGCCGCGGGTCGTGCCGGGCGACGCCGCTTGTTAGCACGCTCCATTGCGCCCCGATCATACGTAGTCAGCGCGAGCCAAGCGAGTTTTGTGGGGAACAGGCAAGGCGCCGGGACGCCGTCACGAGGTAGCCGCGTCGCAGGTGTAGCAAACTAGCTACACCCAGAAGTCACGTCTGGCCCTTGGCGAGCTTGTCCTTCATGCGGCGGACGAGCACGTCGTACCCGTCTTTCTGGATGATCCGGTGAAACTGGTTTCGGTAGTTATTGACCATGCTCGACCCCTCGGTCACCACATCGACCACGCGCCAGCCACCGACCACCTTCGTCAGCTGGTAGTCGATGGAAACCGGTTCTTCACGCTGGTTGGAAGCGGAGCTCGCCCGCGAGTGGACAACGACCCCCTCCGACCCCGGTTCCTCGCCGAGGTACTCGACCCGATAATCGAGGATATTCTTGATGTTGCGCTCATAGTTGCGCCGCACGAGGCTCCGCAGGACGTCGGTGAACTCCTTGTGTTGCGCGTCGGAGAGGTCCCCCCAATGGGCGGCGAGCGAGCGCTTGGCGAGCTCGTCGTAGTCGATCATGGCGTCGAGTAGGGTGGTCACCTGCTTGTCGCGCTGCGCACCTGGCGCCTGGCGAACGAGCTGGGTGACCTGACTCTGCCGTGATTGGATGAAATCCTGCGCTGATTCTGCGGCCTGGGCGGGTCGCGCCAGGGACGTCGCGAGAATGACTGCCCCCAGTGAAACGAGTGTGCGAATGCGAGCGAACATTGTCTTCCTCAAGTGGAGCGTGGTGTCCGTTCGACGGACAACCTACGCGCCACGTTCATTGGAGAGCAACAAAGGTGCCAGCCATTTAAGGCCCTCGGGCCGCGAAGTCCATCTCCCTTAAGCACCACCGCGTCACCCTCTCGCTACCAGCGCAATCATCGGGGTTGGCGCTTAAGGCCGAGAGGCGCCCGGGCGACCGCATGTGGGCACGCTGGCTGATTCAGTCGCCCATTCGCACGCGGAAAGTCGCGCCGCGACCTTCCTTACTATCCACTTCGATAACCCAGCCGTGCTCGTCAACGATGCGCTTGACGACGGCGAGTCCAATCCCCATGCCGCTCGAGCGTGTCGTGAAGAAAGCGTCGAAGAGCCGTGCGCGTTGCTCGGCGCCGATCCCCGGACCGTCGTCGTGAACCTCGAGTACGGCGCGCGCGAAAGGTCGCGCTTTGGCCTTCGATTCTGCCGTGACGCGGACCGTGACCGCGGCACCCGGGCTGCTCGCTTGCACGGCATTGCGCACGAGGTTCCACATCACCTGGCGCACTTGTCCAGGATCGGCTTGCAAGACGAGGCTCTCGGTCTCGGGCGGTCCGTCGTAACGAACGTTGACGTCGGTGCCTCGCCCCGATTGCGATGCGAGGGCCACCACCTCCCGCGCGGTGCGCGCAATGTCGACTTCGCCGAGGACAGGGCGCCGGGGGCGGGCCAGTTGCAGCATGTCGCCGACCAGGTCATTGAGGCGCCCCGTCTCGCGCTCGACGATGGCGCAGAGATGTCGCGCTTCGTCGCCGAGCCCTTCCGCGCTTCGCAGGAGCTGGACCGAGCCCAGGATCGACCCCAGCGGGTTACGGATCTCGTGAGCCAGGCCCGCGGCGATGCGCCCGAGCGCGGCGAGCCTTTCGGCGTCCTCGGCGCGCTGGGTCGCTTCGGCGAGGCGGCCGCCCGTCAATCGCAGCCGCTCCGCCAGGTATTCGGCGAGCACCGTCACGACGATGAGCACCAGCAGGTTGATGAAGAACGGATAGATGATCTCGCCGAGCTGGATGACGTAAGAGCTCGGCAGCTGATCGGGGGGGACGCTGATGATGCCGGAGACGAACGCTCCGCAGAGAATCAAGTAGAAGAGGACCCCCGCCAGGGCGGCCACGAAGGGGCCGCGCGGGCCGATCGAGATCGCGCCCGCGAGGCAGGTGAGGCCGTAGAGGGCGGTGGCGCCGCTGGTCGCTCCGCCGGTCACGTAGATGAGCGCGGTCCACGTCGCCTGATCGACGACGAGCGACGCGAACGCGAGCTCCACCATGTACGTGCGCCGCCGAAGCGCAGCGAAGTAGAGCGCGGCCCACACATAAGTCGCTGTCAAAGCAACGAACAGGACGCGGTTCGAATAGGTCGCAACTTGAAAGCCGCTGCGCAAATAGAACGACGCCGTCAACCCGAAGAGCAGCGTGAGAAAGCCGACGCGCAGACCGATCAGCCACGCCAAGCGAGTGGCCAGCTGTTGCAGGATCCCCCGCTGCAGCGACGGGACAGCCGAACCAGGAGCGCCCGGTACGGCGAGCGCCATTAATCCCCTTTGATCTTGCCGGCCAAGTCGAAGATCGGCATGTACATCGCGATGAGCACGACGCCGACCATGCCGCCGATGCCGACCATCATGATAGGCTCGAGCATCGCGGTCAGCGAGGCGACCGCGACGTCCACCTCTTCTTCGTAAAAATCGGCGATCTTGTTGAGCATCTGATCGAGAGCGCCGGTCTGTTCGCCCACGGCGATCATCTGCACGACCATCGACGGGAAGACCTTGGACTCGATGAGAGGCTCGGCCATGTTGCGCCCCTCGCTGATACGGGCGCGCGCGTAGAGGATGGCCTCGGAGACGACCATGTTGCCCGCCGTCTTGGCCACGATCTCGAGGGCATCGAGAATGGGCACCCCCGAACTCAGCAAGGTCCCCAGCGTGCGCGTGAAGCGGGCTACCGCGATCTTGCGCAAGACCTGACCGACCACCGGGATGTCGAGGAGGATCTTGTGGACCATCCGTTTTCCGGCCGGTGTCTTGTACGTGTAGACGAAGCCGGTGACGGACCCGATCGTGACCAAGACGATGAGCGGCAGGTAGCTCACGAACCCGTGCGAGAAGACGACCACCAGCTGCGTCAGCTTGGGGAGCTCGTCCTTCGAACCGAAGTCCTTGAACATGTTCTCGAAGGCAGGGATGACGAAGGTGAGCAGCACCGACATCACGCCGATGGCGATGACGAGAACGGTGAGCGGGTAGACCATCGCCCCGCGCACCTGGCGGACGAGCTTCACGTTCTTCTCGATGTAGATGGCGAGCCGGTTGAGGATCGTGTCGAGGATGCCGCCCACTTCGCCGGCCTGGACGAGGTTCGAGTAGAGATCGTCGAAGATCTTCGGATGGCGACGCAGCGCATCGCTGAAGGTGGCGCCTTCCTCGACGTGCGCCTTGATGTCGCGCAAGGCCGCCTGGAAGGCCTTGTTGTCCTGCTGATTGGCGAGGATGTCGAGGCACTGCACGAGAGGAAGACCGGCGTCGATCATGGTGGCGAACTGCCGCGTGAAGACGACGAGCTCTTTGGGGCTGACGCCCGATCCGAACGAGAAGCTGCCAAACGATCCGCGGCGCCGGACCTTGACCGGATTGAGCTGCTGTTGCCGTAGCCTCGTTTCGACCGCGGCCTGGTTGTCGGCCTCCATCACTCCTTTACGGAGCTCACCGGTACGCGAACGGGCTTCCCAGACAAAATCCGCCATCGTGGTCGTGGCGCGGGCAAGAAGACTCCGGGCCTTCCTACTAACGTATCCGTACATCGCTGCGTGCGTCAAAAACCGCGCAAAATCGTTTCCGGTCGCGTGCGCATCTCGGGCGCGTCGCGTGTGCGTCTCGTCCGCCCCAGGTTCACGCCCCGCGCGCTCAATCTCGCCCTTCGCTCTTTGCGATCAGGAAGGCGGGTCCTCGAGGTGGGGTTCGCTACCACGATTACGCACGTACCGAACAGCGCCGTGGTCCGACCACACGAGCTGCCCCTCGACGCGGTCGACGCGCATCAACCGTTGGCCGCTTTCGAGGCCGACCGGTGCGACCATTCTGCCCCCTTCGGGGATAGCGGCGAGCCAAGCGTCGGGAATGCGGTTGACGGCGAACGTGACGGTCACGCGGTCGTACCCCGCCCAGCGCGGGACCATGTCGACCGCGTCCCCCTGGACGACCTCGATGTTCTTGTAGCCGGCGAGGAGGTGGCGGGCGCGTCGGACCAGGAAGTCGTCGATCTCGATCGTCAGCACGGAGCCGGTCTTGGTGACGACCTCGCTGGCCAGCGCGGCGCCGTAGCCGCTGCCCGTCCCGAGCTCCGCGACGCGGTCGCCGGCAATGAGGCCGAGGACGCGGAACGAGAGAAGGTAGGCGTGCGGCGCGCTGATGGTCGCGAGCCCCTCGTCATCGAGCAAGAGCGGCGTATCGGCAGCGCTCTCGGCGATGTCCGAAGGGCGCACGAACCGTTCGCGCGGGACTTCGAGCAGCGCCGCCAGCAGGCGTGACTCGAAAGGACCGGCGCGGCGATCGACATCGACCACGAGGTCGATGCGCGCGGTCTGTCCGATGCGCTCGAGCTCGCGGTCGGCGGCGATCAATTCCGCCATCTCCTCGGGGCTCGTGCCGCGTGGCCGCGACGCGTACCAGCGTCCGAGATGGACCAGGCGTTCGCGTGCCCGACGAACGTCGGAGGAGACGAGGCGATCGTTCACATTCCCAGCCTGTGCACGGCGGCGCCGCGGGCAAGCCCAGATGTGCACCGACCTGAGCCCGGGCCGGCAAGGTTGTCCCTGGCGCCTGAAACCGGAAGCATGGTACCAGCTTTTCTGAGCGGTTCCGGGGCGGAGCGGGGGAGCCCGCCGTCGAAAGCGGGCTTGCTCTGTCCTTACGGGGGGTTCGGTGTGGGCAGACGGCGGTGGTACACCTGGCCGACCGATTCGACCGATGCGTGTCCCACGGCATCCCACGGCGCGCCGGACGCCCGCGCGGCCTCGCAGTACGGCTCCCCATTTTCGCAAAAAATCCACCGCGCGCCGGCGGCCTCGGCCTGAGCGATGAAGTCGGGCGACGAAGGGACGTAGAGGACGCGGTTGGAAAACCGGCTGTTCCAGAAAAGGGAAGGGAACATGCCGTAGCGATCGTTGAAGGCCAGGATCTCGCCGTCGCCGAGGAGACTCTCGCGCACGGGCCCGAACTCTTTACCGGTGGGACCGCGCTCGAGCGCCACCTCCCGCTCCGGAAACGGGATCGACACGAGGCGCCAGATGTGGCTGGGGCGCGTGAGAAAGAGCGGCTCGCGCCACCAAGCGGTCATGAGACCGCCGAGGATCATGATGGCGGTGACTCCCTCTCCGAGGCGGCGAAGGTTGCGGTGGGCGCAGAGCCACGCGACGAGCGCCATGCCGACGGCAACGCTCATCAAGTTGTAGCGCGCGCCCCAACGGGCCGGCGATGTGTACAGCGTCGCGAACGACACCACCGAAAGCGTGCCCAGTGCCACCAGATCGCGCCATCGGTGTTCGGCAACCGGTGCCCCGACCTGGCGCGCGGCCCACGCGCGCACGAGCTCTCCCATCGCGAAGAAAAGCGCGATCAGGACCAAGGGAAGCAGAATGAACGGGACCCCCATGCCGTAGCTCATGGCCGGCATGCCCTCCGCGGTGCTAGCGGTAGGAGGTGCCGTCAATTGATCGAACAGCTGCGACATCGGCATGTTCAGATCGACGCCGAAACCGCCGCGCACCTGGCCTTTTTCGATCCCTCCCGGCCAGCGCTCGTTCACGATGTGCGGATAGACGGGGTTACCGTAGTAGACGAAGTTGCGCGCGTAGGTGATGCCGCCCATCGTGCACACCAGGACGAAGACGCTGGCCAGCGTCCACGCTACGGCGCGTCGACGGTGACGCCCATGGTTGGCGATGAGTCGGGCCGCGGCGCAGAGTCCGATGACGGCGACGGGGATGATGGTGATGTATTTCGATCCGATGGCGAGGACGAGCGCGATGCCGGTGAGCCATGCGTCGCGCACGCGAAACGGCGATCGAATGGTGTAGTGGAGCGCCGCGATGAGCAGCAGCGCGGTGTGCAGATCCACGGCCGTGCTCTGGAGCTGAATCATCGCCGCAGGAACGAAGAGAAATGCACACGCCAAGCCCAGAGCCGTCGTGGTCTGCCGCGTGAATCGCCGGCAAAGGAGGAAAACGCCTGCGACCAGCGCGGGTGCCAGGAGGCAATTGGCCACCTCGATGAGGCGCCGATCGGTAAAGAGCACGAACCAGAGCTGCGTCATTTCGCAGACGCGCGGGTAGCAGTTGACGCGGACGAGGTTGCCCGGGAGGTCGACGAACTTGAACCCGTGATTCTGGAGCGTGAAGCCGACGATGGAGTCGTGGTACCAGGTGCTGTCGTAATGGATGCACGGCGGCGCGAAGTACGCGGTGATCGTGGTCCAGGCGATGAGGGCCATGACGGCGATCACGCCGACCCACGCCAAGCTCCGCGCGCGCCACGCCAGCGCCGCGGCATCGAGCGGGAGTCTCGCCAGGCCTGGTAGCGCCGAACGCGCCTCTTGGAGCAGCCTACGGACGCCGACGCCGCGGGCGGCCATGGCCAAGACCGTGAGCGCGACGAGCACGGCCGCAGGACCAACGGTGGTGGCGTACAGCCGATCGGCCATGCCGAGCACGTAAATGGGGAGCAGGACGATCGCATTCCACGCCAGCGTCGTCGTCAGCAGCAGCTCGGCCCGTCCGGAGGGCCGCATTCGGATGGCCAGACACAGTGCGGAAAGCGAGGTGACGGCCGTAAGAAAAAAAAGCGTAGCGAAAGCGAGCATCCGGTCCCTTAAGCACTCCCCGCCGAAACCCGGACCTCGCAGCGGCGAGGCCGACGTGCAATCACCCAACCGAGCATCCGTGCGCGGGCTTCTAGCACGACCCGAGGGCCGCGGGACGGGTGCCGGACCGTCGCCTTTGGCGCCGCGCGCCAAGAGTGGTACGGCTTCATCGATTGGACCGCTTGGCCAGGGAGCTCGTCGCGGAGAAGAAAGCGGCGGGTGCCGTCGTCGCCGGGGGGGCCGTGTGGCGTGGCGATCGGTGGGTAAGCGAGATCGGTGCCGCAGGTTGCCTGTCCGAGGATGCGGACGCGCCCGTCACCGCCGCGACATGGTTCGATTTAGCCTCCCTCACCAAGCCCATGGCCGCCCTGGCTGCCGTGCGACTCGCGCGTGCGGGCTTGCTCCGCCTCGACGCGCCACTCGGTGTGCTCTTGCCGGAGTTGAGCGCCACGAGCTCCGCCGCGGTTTCGCTGGAGCTGCTGCTCGCGCATCGCGCTGGACTCGATGGTCACCGGGCTCTCTACCGTGATCTCCTGGGGGGCCGGATCGCCGACCGCCGTAAGGCTCTGCTCGAGGCCGCGTCGGCGCGACGGCCCGAGACCGCCGGGCCGATTCCGGAAAGCGGCTTCGAACCGGTGTACAGCGACCTCGGCTACCTTCTCGCGGGTGAGGTCATCGCCCGCGCCGCGGGAAGAGAGCTCGACGCCGTGCTGCACGCGCAGGTGATCGCGCCGCTCGGCGCAGCTATCGGGTCGGCGCGGCAGCTGCGGGCGCGCGACGCAAGCTTCGACCGCTGCGTTGCCGCCACGGAGGTGGTCCCCTGGCGAGGCGGCACGCTACGCGGCGTGGTTCACGACGAAAACGCCTGGTTTTGGTCGGGCGAGGGGACCTCGGGGCACGCTGGCCTGTTCGGCAGCGCGGAGGGGGTTCTCGCGATCGGTCGAGCGGTCGTGGATGCGCTCCATGGCAGGGTCACCTGGTTTTTGACGAAGGAGGAGCTGTGGCCGCTCGTTCAGCCTCGTCCTGGCGGAACGCTGCGGGCCGGCTTCGACGGCAAGAGCGAGCAGGGGTCTTCCTCGGGCGCCGCCTTCGGGCCGAGCACCATCGGCCACCTCGGCTTTACCGGGACGAGCCTCTGGTGCGATGTCGATCGCGAAATGGTGGGCGTCCTTCTGACCAACCGCGTGCACCCTTCGCGCGACAGCGACGTCATCCGCAAGGTAAGGCCGTTCGCTTATGACAGGATTGGGCAATGGGCGGCGCGCCGCCGCGCGGGCCGGTGAGGCGGCTCGCGCGTTTCCAGGCCCGGTAACGCGGCTTCGCTGCGATTCGTCTGGTACGCTGACGGCATGGTGGCCGACGCATCGAGCGCGGGTGTGCATCCCGAAAAGGCGCTCGCCGTCCACCCGCCGCGTGTCCAGAGTTACCGCTTCATCCGCGCCTATTGGACGACGTTCCAAGTCATTTTCTCGTACCTGGCGCTCGGCCTCGGTCATCGCATCTTCGGCAAGGCATGGCATCAGCACCGGCTCGTCGATACGCATCGCCGTAACGCGGTGCGGGTCGAGCAGACGATCATCAAGCTGCAGGGGCTCTTCATCAAGGTGGGGCAGCTGCTCAGCATCATGGCCAATTTTTTGCCCGAGCAATTTCGCGCCGGGCTGGCGGGCCTGCAGGATCAAGTGCCGCCGCGACCTTTCCACGACATCGAGCAGCGGATCCTGGCCGACTTCGGGCGACCCGTGGACGATCTCTTCCGCCGTTTCGAGCGCAGTCCGATCGCCAGCGCGTCGCTCGGTCAGGTGCACGAGGCTTACCTCATGGACGGCACGCGCGTCGCGGTGAAGGTTCAGCACCGCGACATCGACGAGGTAACCCGCCTCGATCTCAAGACCATCCGTCGCATCATGGCGATCGTGCAAATCTTTGTCCCGGTGCGCGGGCTCGACGCCTACTACCTGCAGATCAAGCAGATGATCGCCGAGGAGCTCGATTTCCAGCGCGAGGCGCGGAACATCGAGCGTCTCGCGGCCAATTTCACGGACGACCCCGGCGTCGTTTTCCCGCAAGTCGTTCCCGAGCTGTCGACGCGACAAGTCCTCACCACCCACTTCGTCGAGGGCGTCAAAGTCGGCGACACCCACGCCATCGACGCTGCTGGCATCGACCGCAAAAGGCTGGCCCGCAAGATCGTCCGCACCTACTGCCAGATGATGTTCGTCGATGGCATCTATCACGCCGATCCGCACCCCGGGAACATGCTGGCGCGCGCCGACGGCTCGTTGGTGCTGCTCGACTTCGGCGCGGTGGCCGAGCTCTCGCCGAGTATGCGCGAAGGGATCCCCGAGTTCTTGGAGGGAATCATCCGGCGCGACACCGCGCGGCTCATCAAGGCGGTGAAGAAGATGGGCTTCCTGGCGCGCGGCGACGACGGCGAGGTCAGTGAGAAGGTCATCGAATACTTCCATCGGCGCTTCCAGGAAGAGGTTCGCCTGGAGAGCTTCAACTTGAAGGACATCAAGATCGACCCCATGCGGGGTCTCGAGAACGTCCTCGATCTCCGGCGCATGAACATCGGACTGCGCGAGCTATCCGGCACCTTCCACGTCCCGCGCGACTGGGTGCTGCTCGAGCGCACGCTCTTGCTCCTCGCCGGCGTGTGCACCCAGCTCGACCCGGAAATGAGCCCCATGGAAGTGGTGGGTCCCTACCTCCAGGAGTTCGTGCTGGGGGAGCGCGATTGGACGAAGATCACCCTCGAAGCCGCCAAGGACATCGCGCTGCAGGCCATCACCCTCCCCGAGGACCTACGCAAGTACCTCACCCGCGCCGTGCGCGGCGAGCTCGAGGTCAAGATCAAAGGGCTGCCCGAAGGCGCGCGTCTCATCTACGCCGCCGTGCGCCAAGCCGTTTACGCCGCAGGGGCCATGGTCTCGGCGGTCTGTGCGCTCACGCTGCACCTGCACCAGGAATTTCAGTTGGCGTCGTACTGCCTTTACGCCGCCGCTGGCTTCGCGTTGCTCTTCTTGTTGAGCTCTCTCTTCGCCAAACCGCGCGGACGCTGACCACCTCAGGACACGGCGCACGCCTCGCGCGGATTCACGGGAGCTACATTCGAACGGACAGGGGCGCGCGGCTCGCCGTCGAGCCGGACATCGCCGGGGGTGGGACGGCTTTCTCGTTCTTATGCTGCTGCTCGACCGTGTAATAGTGCAAAAAGCGCAGGATAGGCCCTGCATCCTCTTGCGAAATCCCGCTGCCCGGTTGCCGGCGCATGCGCGCCACGTAGAGGGACCAATAGTTCTCGTCGCTGATGCCGCTGTTGAGAGGCCGCGCCAGCGAGTGACACTTGGAGCAGCGTTGCGCGAAAATGGCGTAGTCGGTCCGCAGCTCGGCGGGCAGCGCCGCCGGTTCGAGCCCTTCCGAATGGGTCGCCGACGAACCGCACGCGACGGCGCACAGCGCGAGCGCGCCGACCCATCGCCGCGCGTCCGTGCGGCGCCGACCGCGAAGCACGCCCGCGAGCACGCGGTGGATGTGACGAGCAGTCATCGCACTTTGAAGCGGAGAGGAACATCGGCGCTGGCACTTCCGGTGTCGACATTGGAAATTCGCCGCCCGCGGACTGCCGCCACGATGCATCGACCGGCGCCCGCCGCGAGCGGCCCGTCGAGACGAGCCTCCATGATGACGCCGTCTTCGTTCGTTTCGACGTGAAGCACGCCCCCCTCGTCGCTGGCCTCGGTTTGACGCCCGAGGGCGGCGCGGTAACAAGCGGTGAGCTTGGACGCGAGCGGCGCGATGGTCTTGTTGACGCTGGCGGCCGTCGTTCCGGTGGTCGAAGTCGCGGCGCCAATCTCGACCCGAGCCAGGCTCGGATTGAGCGGGGGTGGCGGCGCGGCCGGTGCCGGTAGCGGCGGCGCCGGTGGCTCGGCGGGCAGGGGAACGGCAACGACGGGCGTTTCCCCGACGGGGGCTGCGGGAGGGGCGGGAGCTGGTGCGACCGATGCGGGGGGCGGTTCGACGGCCGCCGCATTTTGCGTCGGGGGAGGTGCGTTCTCCGGCGCTGGGTCGGCCGGTGCCGGCTTGCCCTTCGCCCCCTTGCGGGTCGAAGCGTTGGCCGTCATTGGCGGATGACGGTCAGAGGTGCTCTGCGCCGATGACCTGTCGGACGGAACGGGGAGCATGGTCGCCGTTGGAACCGGGGGCGCGGTCATCGGCGTGGGCGATACCAGTCCTTGCGCGGGCGCGGCAGGCGGCGCTCCACGCAGACGCGGCAACAAGAACGCGCTGCTCGCGATGACGAGCGCCGCTCCGATCATCCACGGTCGCGAGACGCGCGCCGGTTCGAGCGTCCGATCCAGCCGTGGGTCGGACGGAGGAAGGGACGGCATCGAAGGGAGCGTCGCGGTATCGGCGTTGGGGCGATACCCGGCCGGCCGTGGCCCGACATGCAGCACGGCCGTCATCGGCGAAAGAATTTCCTGCCGCTCCGATCCCGACTGCCGTCCCTCCAGACCGACCGCTGACCGAAGCGCACTGCGCATTTCTCGCGCGTTCGGGTAGCGATCCTTCCGTTGCTTGGACATCGCCTTGAGACACACCGCTTCGAGCCCCGGATGGACCGCCGAGCTCACCGACGATGGCAAGGGCGGCTTCTCGTGAACGTGCTTGAGCAAGAGTCCCACAGCCGATGCCGCTTCGAACGGCAGGCACATGGTGAGGATCTGGTAAAGGATGACGCCCACCGAATAGAGGTCGCTGCGCGCGTCGAGCGGCTCTCCCTGCGCTTGCTCCGGCGACATGTAAGCCGGCGTACCGACCAGCATGCCCCCGGTGGACAGCTTGGCGTAGGTCGAGCTCACCGGCGGCCGGTCCGAGTCGCGGTTGTCGGTGATCTTGGCGATGCCGAAATCGAGGACCTTGATCACGTCGGCCGGACTGCCGTCGTCGTTGACGTGGCGCAGCACCATGATGTTCTCGGGCTTGAGATCCCGGTGGAGGACACCCATGTCGTGGGCCACCGCAAGCGCCGAGAGCGCCTGCGACAGCATCTCGGCGACTCGCCACGCAGGGAGCGGCCAGTCCTCCTGAATGACGCGCAAAAGGTCGCGCCCATCCAGGTAGTCCATCACGATGTAGAGCAGCCCGTCCGGCTCTTCGCCAAAGTCGAGGATGCGGATCGAATGAGGATGATCGAGACGCGAGGCTGCCTTGGCCTCGCGGTGAAAACGCGTGGCGAAGGTCGGGTCGGCGAGCAGCCCCCGATGCATGATTTTGACGGCGACGGCTTTCTCGAGCGCGATCTGCCGAGCGCGGTACACCGCTCCCATCGCGCCGGCTCCGATGAGCGCCTCCAGAGCGAACTTTTCGCCGATGGTTCGCCCTACCAAAAGATCAGTCGATTTGCCCGCATCATTCGACTCGAGGTGCGGTGGCATACGGCTCATCCGGAGGCCTTTCCAGCTATCAATTCTGGCACAGACCCGGCACCGTTGATAGCGCCATCGGTGAACCTTTCCAATCCGCTCGTCGTCGTCGTCAGCCGTTCAGCTCGGCCGTGATCTCGAGCCCGATCTGGCGCGCCCTTTCGATCTCGGTTGGCCCGAGCGCGATGGCGCCGACCACGGCGTGACCACCTCCCCCATAGCGCTGGCAGATCTGCGAGATGTCGTGCGTCCGCGCCGATCCACTCCATGGGTTGTAGCCGACCGAGACTTTACACCGTGTTTTGCCGCGCGAGACCATCACCGAGTACACGCTTTTCGGGAAAAGTGCGTAGGTGACGAACTTACCCACGACATCGATGACCGACTCGCTGAGATCGACGAAGACGACTTTGTCACGCTCTTCGCTCTTCTGGCGCACCTTGTCCACGAAGCCGAGGTGCGCATCGCGCAACGGCGTCCACTTGGACTGGATCTCGATGCTCCTCGCGATGTCGTCCAGCGGCTCCTGCAGCAGGCGAGGAACGAGCCGG
>Ga0193706_1000134_pt1 | contig 52827 bp, 45 predicted proteins | sample U3c1metaG_FD_160130 | JGI IMG/M metagenome (GOLD analysis project Ga0193706, IMG submission 160130) | Soil microbial communities from a riparian zone of the East river system, Colorado, United States - U3c1 | ecosystem: Environmental > Terrestrial > Soil > Riparian zone | place: USA: East River...
GGTCCCGGCCGGTTCAGTGCCTCGATATCGATGCGCGCGCGCCCCCCTTTGCCGCACGCGAAAAGCGTCGGTCCCTCGCCCGACGTCGATGACGCGACGAGCGCGTTGTTCGCGTCCCAGACGTCGGCGGTGAGCCCCGCGAGGGGACGGCCCCCGATGACATCGATGCGCGCGCACCCTTCTGGCAGGTTCATGGGGAAGCTGAGACGCCGGCCGACATCGGCGGTGCCAGTTCCGATCGTCGTCGGCTCGCCATATCCGACCGTGCGCAGCGGTTTGGCGCGCTGGGCGCGCTCGATCGACAGATCCGCGGAAGGGGCGACGCGAAAGTATGAAATGGGACCGGCGATCTCGCGTTCGGCGCCGACCGCGCTGCGGGCGAGCATCACGGCGCACAGTCCCTGTCCGGCGTGCGGCCGCAGCTCGATCGAAAGCGGCGTCTGCACCGCAGAGCAGACGATGGCCGTGCGATCGCGCCCGATGGCGGGCGCGCGCAGCAGCACGCGATCGTCGCTGTCCATCACGACGACGTCGAGCTGCGTGAACTCTTCGCCGGGAACGACGTACACATCGAGGCACCGGCCGCCATCGAGCGTTGCCGAGATACGGGTCGGCGCCCGCGCGTCGGCTTGCACCGCGACACGCCTGACCTCCTCCCAGCGCGATCCGATCGCGCGCCGGTGCTGGTTCACCTTCTCGTCGAGACCGGGCCAAGCTTCGATGCGACCGAGCTCTTCGCCCGGCCTTCCGCGCGCGCCGAGCGCTTTGCCGATATGAGCGGCGGTGCTGGGGGCGAGCGTGTGCACGCCGATCGCCACCACGCCGCGGCCGGCGGCGACGCGCGCGATGAGGTAGGCGCGTGCTGGGTGCGGCGGGCAGATCACGATGGCTGGCTGTGGATCGCTCGCCTCGTCGGCCGCGAGGGTCGTCCCATCGTCGCTGTAGGCGTAAAGATCGAGGTCCTCGATGCCCTGCGAACCGCGCGCATAGGCAAGCACGCACTGGTCCAAGGGAACGGTGACGAAACCGCCGACGCGGTCGCCGTCGCCGGCGATGTCCGTCACGGCGATTTGGAGCGGATTGGCGCCGAGACCCACGGCGACTTCCGCGTCGCGTGCAAGCCAGCGCGTGCCGTCGAGCTGGCCGGCCGTGACCGCAACGTTGGCGAGCGCCGGCGAACCGTTGGCACGGGCCGGACGCGGCGCCTGCGCGCGGCAACCGAGGAGCAAGGCGACGACCGAGAGCGAGACCGCGGCGGCGAGGCGCACGATGTCTTTTATCTCATCGAAGACCCACCCTGCGACTCGCTTTTTCATCGCCCCTCGTCGATGGGGCGAGAGCCGAGCTGCCAAACCGCCAAAACCCACGCCACGGCGCTGCCGCGCACCTCGGCTTCGACGTATGCCTTTTCCGCACCAGCCGAACAGAAGGCGAGCGCGGAACCGTCGAGGACGCCCGCGCTCGAATCGAACGTCACGCGCGTATCGACGCGGGCACTCAACGTGAGGCTGCGTGGATCGCCGCGCATCGCGGCGAGGGCCATCGTGTAACAGTTGCCCGGTTCGATCGTGATCGCCATCGACGTCAGACCCGCGACGCCGAGGCGCTGCTCGATGGGATCGGTATCGACGGGCGCCATTTTGCGACGCCACAGCGCGGCCGCGAGCCCGCCCCGCGCCCGTGCGCCCCACATGGTGGGCACACCTTTGGGGAGTGCGTAGAGCGAATCCATCAGCAGCACGGGTACGGGACCAGGCGCGCCAGCAAAAAGAAGATCGGCAGCGGTCGTGCTGCCCGAGCAAAAATCGAGGCGGACGTCGGAGGAATCGCTACGGTCGCGCGCCAGGAGGCGTTCGGTTGCGGCTTCGCGCAGCTCGGCGTCGAGATCGATCGGGCTTCGGCCGAGCAGCTCGGCAAAGAGCTCGATGCGATGACAACCTTCTTCGAGGCGCACCACTTCGCGTCCAGTACCGTCCGGTTCTGCGGAAAAGACCTGCGTGTGCGTGCTCGTCGGCCCGGTGTTCTTGACCCGCTGCTCGGCGTGCCGCGCGCGAATTGCGAGTGGCTCGAGCGGAGAGCGCGGACCGGGATCGGCCAACGGCGCAATGGGGCCGCTGGCGCGTTCCGGTAGTGCGTCGGCGATGGGAATGGCAGGGCCGTCGCCGATGGCGATCACGGTTTCTACCGCGGAACGCGCGACACGGAGCTCGATGGCCAGCCGCAGAAATGCGTCGCGTGCGGCTCCGCACTGAGAGAGGAGCACCGCGCCGGCGATGCTGCGCTCCAGATGCCCGCCGACCCCGCGGTGCTTGGGGCTGGCAAGCGGGTCGATGCGCACGACGAAGTCAGTGGAACGCCCGGTGAGAAGGGCTATCGTCGTACAGCTCGGCCCACGGTCGAGGGCCGCTTCGGGGATGCGCACGGCGCGCGGTCGACCGTGCTCGAGGAAGATGGGCGGCAGGCGAATCGTTTTTTGACCCCTAGCCGCCCATTGCCGCGCCAACTCTTCGGCGTCGGAGCGGAGGTCGGCGCGGGCCCACCGTGCGGGGAGGCAGATCAGCGCGATCGCCAGCCAGAAGACGATGGGTCTCATGGCTGGCAACCGCTCGGCACCATCAGCTTCCCTTCATCGAATCGATGAGAATCTGCGCGACCTCGGGACGGGAGAACTCCGGTGGCGGGAGCTGTCCGGCCCGCAGCATGTCGCGCACTTTCGTGCCCGAAAGCGATACCTGCGTGCTCGCGTCGCCCGGCGCCGTCTTGGCCGTGCCCATGGTCCCGACCGCAGTCGAATAAAATGCATTTTCGTAGTTGAGAGGTGTGATGCCAAGCTCGCTGGGGGCAAATTGCGCGAAGAGCTTCTGCGCGTCGTACGTGCCGTAGTAATTGCCGACCCCGGCGTGGTCGCGGCCCACGATGAAGTGCGAGCACCCGTAGTTCTTGCGCGCCATGGCATGGAAGATGGCTTCCCGCGGTCCGCCGTAACGCATGGCGGCAGGATATACGGAAAGCACGGCGCGGTCCTTGGGGTAGTAACTCTCCAAGAGGACCTCGTAGCATTTCATGCGCACCGGGGCGGGAATGTCGTCGCTCTTCGTCGCGCCGACCAGGGGGTGAATCATCAAGCCATCGCAGATTTCGAGCGCGCATTTGGTGATGTATTCGTGGGCGCGGTGGATGGGGTTTCTCGTTTGGAAGCCGACCACAGAGGCCCAACCGCGGCTCTCGAAGAGCTCGCGGGTCTTCGCCGGATCGCGATGGTACGCCGGGAACTCCGGTGCCAGCGGCCTTTCGAGCACGCGGATCTCGCCGCCTACATAAACCTCGCCCGACGCCTTCAGGTACGCGACGCCCGGGTGTTTGTCCTCGGTCGTGCGGTAGACCTCGCGCGCTTCGAGCTCCTTGTCCGGCACGAACTTGTCCGTCACTTCCATGACCGCCACCGCGCGACCATCGGGCATCTTGAGGGCGAGCTCGGCGCCGACGCGAATGGTCTCGGCTTGGGCGGTCGAAACGGCGAGTGTGATCGGTACCGACCAGATGAGGCCGTTCTCGAGCCGCATCTCGCGGACGACGCGCAAATAGTCCTTCGACGTCATGAAGCCCTTGAGCGGCGAAAACGCACCCACCGCGATGTTCTCCACGTCGGCGGCCGCGCGTTCGTCGAGCGTCACGAAGGGAAGCGACTTGGCGCGTTCGGCGAGCTTTTCCTTCTCCGCGCCCCGCGCCCAGCGATCGACGAGCTCGCCGCCGTGGGGAGCGACGAGCTTGCGCTCGGCAGTCTGGACTTTGCCCCCCGCTTCCACGGTGCGGCGGATGAAACCGAGCTCTTCGATCTTGGCGACGATCTTGGCGAGGCTCTGCTCTTTCGTCTCTTTGTCGGTCTCGACGACGACCTCGGGCTTGGTCGGAGCTTCGTAGGGATCGTCGACGCCGGTGAAGTTTTTGATCTCGCCGGCCAGCGCTTTCTTGTAGAGCCCTTTGGCGTCGCGCTCCGAAAGTGCATCGATGGGGCAAGCGCAATACACCTCGCAGAAGCGCCCGCTCGCAGCGCGGCGCTGTTCGTCGCGGACTTCACGATAGGGGCTGATGGCGGCCGTGATGGCGCACCCTCCCGCGCGTGCAATCAGCTTGGCGACATAGCCGATGCGGCGGATGTTGGTGTCGCGGTCCTCTTTGGAAAAGCTGAGCCCCTTCGACAAGTGGAGGCGCACTTCGTCTCCATCGAGCGTCTCTACGTGAACGCCGCGGCGCGCGATTTCCGCGGCGAGCATGGCGGCGAGCGTCGATTTGCCCGAGCCCGACAATCCAGTGAACCAGACCACGAAACCACTCTGCGACATGTTGAGCGTCCTTTCTTACTTTCCTGCCACGACTTCGAGAGGCACTTCGACGAACGTCTTTCCGTCGTAGTCCCACGCGAAGAGCTTATGATCGTCGACCACCCCTTGCCGAATGCTGGTGACGAGGTAAACGAGCGCCTCGTAAGAGGGCCGGTCGCCCCCCATCGTCGCCGCGGCGGCGTCCGTCTCGCTGAAATAGGCGCCGACGTCGAGGTGCGAGTGGTAAAGGATGCGCGCGGGGTGTCCGCGCTCGTCGCTCGTTGCTATCGCCTTGGCGAATTTGAGCGGATCGATGAGAAAGTACGTGCGGCCCGTGCGCGGATACGTCTCGGGGTCGATGGCGTGGTAACGGTTGGCGAGGTTCGCCAGCGGCACCGCGTCGTCACAGAAGTTTTCCGCCTCTGCCGGCCCGGTGAGGTATCCGCACGCCTCCTCGTCATTGGCGTAACTCGCGCGCGCGTGCTCGGACACCTGGTCGAGCGCGGCGCGCGTGATGCGAAAGGCCCGGCCGGTCACCACGTGTACCTCTTCTCCCATTTCATCGGCGCAAAATAGCGGTCGCCGCGATCGGCGATGATCGTCACCACACAACCGCCGCCTTGCGTCCGATGAAGCTGCTCGGCGATTCGGAGTGCCGCGAGGACGTTGGCGCCCGAGGAATGACCGACGTGCAGACCTTCCTCCGCGGCCAGCCGATCGGCCATATCCCAACCATCTTCGGTGGCAATGCGCATGGTCTCGTCGGTGAGCTCGCGCTGGTAGATGGCTGGCACCATCGAGCTCGGGAGGTGTTTCAGCCCTTCGAGGCCGTGCAGGGCGTCATCGGGCTCGACGGCGATGCAGCGGATGGGGCGGGGGTGCTCGCGTAGCCGGCGAGCGGTGCCCATCATCGTTCCGGTGGTGCCGAGCCCAGCCACGAAATGCGTGATGCGGTCTCCGAGCGCATCGAGGATCTCCCGGCCCGTGCCGAGGTAATGGGCCTCGGGATTGGCTGGATTGGCGTATTGATTCGGATAGAAGTAGCGATCGCCACCCTCCTCGATCATCTTCTGCGCCGCGCGAATCGCGCCGTCCGAACCCTCCATGGGGTCGCTGTAGACGATCTTGGCGCCGAACGCCTGGACGATGTCTTTGCGGGCCTTGGTGACGTTGGACGGCATCACCAGCTCGACCGGGTAACCGAGCGCCGCGCCGAAGAGTGCGTATGCGACGCCGGTATTGCCGCTCGTCGAATCGAGGAGCGTCTTGCCGCTCGTGAGCTGGCCGGTGCTGATGGCGGCGAGCATCATGGAAAGAGCGGGGCGGTCTTTGACCGAGCCGCCCGGGTTGGCGAATTCGAGCTTGGCGTAGATTTCGACGCTGGGTGCGCTTTTGCCGATGCGCTCGAGTCGCAAAAGAGGCGTTTGCCCGACCTGATCGGCCACCGATCGCAGAAGACGGCTTCGAACGAGCGCGAGTCTCATGAGGTTCGTCGGCTACGCATCGTGGGGAGGAATCGCTCCCTGCGCGGCAAAAAGGGCTTGGCGGAGCGCCGACAGCGCGGCCCGCGATCCGGCCACCACCTTGCGAGGGGCGGCATATTCGAGAAACGAGGGCGCCAGGCGCGCCTCGTCGATGGTCCCAGGCGCCATCGCGCCGATACCGGCACGCCGCGCATAGGACGTAGCGATCTCGTGGCCGAGACCATCGCCCTGCACCGCGGCGACGGCGGCACCGAGCCGGCGCTGCCCCTCCTCGCCGATCTCGGCGAGCAGCATTTGCCGCGCATATCGGCGAAAGGCGCTCACGCCGACGAACCTCCGGCGATCGCAGGAACGATCGATACCGTATCGCCGCTCTTGAGCTCGGTCTTCAGCCCCTCGAGAAAGCGGATGTCCTCTTCGCCGATGTAGATATTGACGAAGCGGCGCACGCCCTTCTCGTCGAGGAGCCGGTCGCGCATGCCGGGATGCTTTTTTTCGAGGTTGTCGATGAGCTCACCGACGGTGCGACCGTCGGCCGAGACCTCGTCGTTGCCGCCGGTCAACGTGCGGAGCGGCGTGGGAATGCGAATCGTGGTGGACATGTCCATTTCTCCTTCATGAAGCGGTGGGTTGGCCGCCGGTATACCTGGTCTCGACCAGATCGACGATGGTGGGGTGAGGCCCGCAAAGCGAGCAATCGTGCCTCCGCGCCACCGGCACGAGCCGAAGCTCATCGGTGCGCCCGTCGAACGTTGCCACGCGGCCGAAAAGACGTGTGTCACCGACCGCGGCACGAAGGGCCATCTCTGCTGCAATCCCTCCGATGACGCCGCACACGGGGCCGACGATGCCGGCCGTGGCGCAATCGGGCGCCGCGTCGGGGAGATCTTCGAAAAGACAGCGGTAGCAGGGCGCGCCGCGCGGCGCGGTGCTGACGGCCGTTCCGATCCAGCGGATCGCCGCCACGTGAACGACCGGTTTTTCGGCGAGCCGGCAAGCGTCAGCGAGCAGAAATCGGCTCGCGAAGTTGTCGGTGGCGTCGACCACCGCGTCCACGTCGCGCGCCAAGGCATAAGCGGTCGCCGGAAGCGCCCGGCCCCGAAAAAGCTCGATCGCTATTCCCGGCCGGCGCCTTTCGAGCGCACGCTTCGACGCGTCGAGCTTGCTTTGACCGATGTCGCTTTCCTCGAAGAGCAGCTGGCGGTGCAGGTTGGCCATCTCCACGCGATCTTCGTCGGCGAGGACGAGCGTGCCGACGCCCGCTTCGGCGAGCGCGATGGCCGCGGGCGCGCCGACGCCGCCGGTGCCGACGAGCAGAATGCGCGCGGACGAGAGTCGTTCAGGCGAAGTATTCATCGAGGCTGAAGTACCGCTCGCCGGTGTCCGGCAGCAGCGTAACGACGTTCTTGCCCGGGCCGAGCTCGCGAGCGACTTCGAGCGCGACATGTACCGCGCCCCCCGCGCTGATGCCCACCAAAAGGCCCTCGTTTCGAGCGAGGGCGACCTTGGCGTCGTAGGCGTCGCGATCGCTCACGACACGGATCTCGTGCACGACCTCGCGGTCGAAGTTTCGCGGCACGAACCCAGCCGCGAGCCCCTGGATCTTGGTGGGCCCGCGCTCGCCGCCCGAAAGCGACGCCGAATTCTTGGGCTCGACGGCGATGATGCGCGCTTCGCGCCGTTCGCGACGCAGCGCCGCGCCGACGCCGGTGATCGTTCCTCCCGTTCCCACGCCGGCGACGAAGGCGTCGATGGACCGATCGCGCATCACGTGCAGGATTTCGCGCGCCGTGGTCTCGCGATGGCAGCGCGGATTCTCGGGGTTGTCGAACTGCGACGGGCAGAATGCGCGCGGTGTCTGCGCGGCGATCTCGCGCGCCTTGACAACGGCGCCTTCCATCTGCTGCTCGCCCGGCGTCAGCACGAGCTCGGCGCCGAACGCTTCGAGCAATTGCCGGCGCTCGAGACTCATCGTCTCGGGCATGGTGAGAATGCACCGGTACCCCTTCACCGTGCAGACGAGAGCCAGGCCGATCCCGGTGTTTCCGCTCGTCGGTTCGACCACGACGCCGCCTGGTCCGAGCAGACCTTGACGTTCGGCCGCTTCGATGATGGCAAGACAGATGCGATCTTTCACCGATCCGCCGGGGTTTACGAGCTCCGACTTGGCGAGCAGTGTCGCCCGCGGAAGGTCCGTGCCGAAACGGCGCAGCTCGAGGATGGGCGAGTCTCCCACGAGATCGAGGATGCTGCCGTACACGAGCGGGTGCGCCGGAAGCGGGGGCAAAGCCGATGGGATCGAGGTCGACATAGAACGCGTTTCAGATGACGTAGCTGTAGCTGTCGTGCTGTTTGCGGAGGCCGAGCTCGTCGCCGCGACGGCACATGTCGGCGATGGTGACGGCATCGAAGCATCCCTCGATGCGATGCGAAAGCTCTCGAAAGACGGCGTCGGTGACGTCCTTGCCGTCCGCGGGGGGCGCTGGCTCGCGTTTCGTCTCTTCCGTTCGTCCGGTGATGGCGATGGGGCCTTCGAGCGCGCGCACCACATCGCCCAGGCGGATCTCGCGCGCGGGACGAGCGAGGTGGTAACCTCCGCGAGGTCCGCGCTTGGCGCCCACCAGTCCCGCTCGTTTCAGGTCCTGGAAAATCTGCTCGAGGAAGCGGGCGGGAATCGCCTCGCGGGCGGCGATGTCCTTGATTTGCGTTGGTCGCCCGTCATTGTGGAAGGCGATGTCGAAGAGGGCGCGAACTCCATAACGCCCTTTGTTCGAGAGCTTCACGGGTGTGGTTTAGATTGTCACATCGGATATGTCAAGAACTCACAACGTGGCGTCATGATAGGGGGCGGAGGGCGCAACGGCGTGTCCCACGGCAGCGCCGACGCGCGCGCGCTTCACGCCGCTTACCCGGCGATCGACCTGCACGCCGACACGCTGATGTGGTCGCGCTGGATCGGATACGACCTCGGCGTCCGTCATGAGCCGTTCTTCCCGGCGTCCGCATTTTTCGGTCACGTCGATGTGCCGCGGCTCGTCGAGGGCGGCATCGGGGCTCAGTTCTTCGGCCTGGTTTCGCTGCCCATCGCCGGGCGAGGCAACGTGCGCGCGATCGACGAACAGATCGACGCCTTGGATGCCCACATCGCGACGCAAGGGGGGCGTCTCTCGAAGGTGCGATCGGCCGAGGACGTCGACCGTGTCAAGCGCGAGGGGTCGACCGGCGCACTCCTCGGTATCGAAGGCGCCCATGCGCTCGACGGGGATCTCGATCGCGTCGCGTACTTCGCGCGCCGAGGTGTGCGCTACCTCGGTCTCCTACATTTCAGCGCGAACGAAGCGGGTTTCCCCGCCTACGGCGCCGGCCGGCGCGACGGCGACGGCCTCACGGCGTGGGGGCAGGAGCTCGTCCGCCGTTGCGAAGCGTCTTCGGTTATCGTCGATCTCGCGCACATCAACCGTCGCGGTTTTCTCCAGGCCTGCGCGATGTCGACGCGTCCGCTCATCGTTTCGCACACCGGCGTCGCGCGTGCGCACCAACATTGGCGCAACATCGACGACGAGCAGATCCGCGCGGTCGCCGCTCGCGGCGGCGTCGTCGGGATCATCTTCTGCCCGCGGTTTCTCGGCGGCGACAGCATCGAAGATGTCGTGCGCCACTTGCGCCACGTGGTCGACATCGGGGGCGAAGACACGCCGGCCTTGGGGTCGGATTGGGACGGCATGATTGTACCAACCCCCGATCTCTGCGACGCCGCGCACCTGCCGCTCTTGACGGACGCGCTGCTGCGCGCGAACTTCACGGAGACGGCCATCGCCAAGGTGCTGCGGCAGAACGCGCTGCGCGTGCTGCGCGACTGCCCCGTTGGCCCCTGAAGGGGCAATGCTTCGCGGGTGAGGTTCAGTCGACCGAAATTGCCCCGGAGGACGTCGAAAACGACAAGCTCGCAACGTGTTCGCAATCTTCGAAGCCAACCGATCGGTAGACGCGCGCGGCTGCGCTGGACAGGGCAGTCATCATGAAGATCTCCCGAGCCTTCATGTGACGAAGGCCGAAGGAACAAACCTCGTGAACCATCGCCGCGCAGATTCCCTGTCGTCGAAATGAGGGAGCGGTGGCAACCGCTTGGCACCGGCCGATGCCGCCGTCGACGAAGAGCCCCATGTCCGCCACGAGCTTGTCACCCAGGAACGCGCCGAACCACTGCCCCAAACCGGCGCCTACCATCCGTCGATAGCGATCGAGCTGGCAAGCTTGAAATTCTCTGAAACTGGGAGTGTCGCGATCGCGGGCCAGCGCCCCATGCTGATTCGACAATGCCGCTCGCCAATCATGGTCACCGTGCAGCGGACGGATCGACACGCCAGAGTGACTTCGCGGCGCGCGATGGACGCTGGTAGCCAACAAGAATAGGCTTTGGTTTAGCTGATAGCCGCGGACCGTGAAGGCATCGGTCTCGCCAGTCGCGCCGTCAATAGCGTTCCAAGCAAAATTGCGGTGCTTGATGCCGGGCACCCAGCCTATTTCCTGCGCGAAGATCCGTTCCCATTCGTCGACGTCTTCGCGAAGAGGCGCTCGAGCGAACAAAACGAAGTTCCCCCACCAAAAGGCGGGGCTGGCGGCGGTTCGCGCGACCACGTATTGCCTTCGGACGATAACTTCGCCGTCGAACCGGGCCAGCATCAGATCCGTTTGATACCCGCGCGACGCGATGATCATCGTGGCTCTGGGCTCCTGCAAAATGCACGGTTCACCGTGGCGGGCGCTCAGCTCGCATCGCTTCAAGCGTAGAGCTGATCGATCTCTTTTTGCCACCGGCGCAGGACGTTGCGCCGCTTGACCGACAGCTTGGGTGTCAGCATGTCGTTTTCGAGGGTGAAGTCCTCGGCGAGCAGCGCGAAATTGCGGATTCGCTCGTAACCCTTGAAATCGCCGCACACGCGGTCGAGCTCTTCGCGCATCTTGGCGCGCACCTTGGGGTCGGCCAGAAGATGGTCGGGGTTCGTGTGCTTCACACCGTGGTGAGCGCCCCATTCCTTGAGGGCCTGGATGTTGGCGACGACGAGCGCGACGTTGAAGGGTTTGTTGTCCCCGTAGATCATCACGTTGGAAATGAACGGTGAAAGCTTGACCAGCTCTTCGAGCGGGGAGGGGACGACGTACTTGCCGTTCTCGAGCTTGTACTGCTCTTTGATGCGCCCGGTGATGTAGAGGTAATTGTCGTCGTCGAGGTACCCCATGTCCCCCGTGCGAAAACCGCCGTCGGGCGTGAACACGGCGTCGGTTTCGGCCTTGTGCTTGTAGTAGCCCTGCATGACGTTGGGCCCGTAAACCACGATCTCGCCGTTCTTGGGATCGCCGGTGACCTGCGTGTCGATGACGACGCGAACGCCGGGGATGGGGCGCCCTACGCTGCCGAGCTTGCGGTGCCCGGGCACGTTGCATGAGACGATGGGGCTCGTTTCGGTGAGACCGTACCCTTCGTACACCGTGATGCCGAGCCCATCGACGAAGTCGGCGACCTCTCGCGCCAGCGCGGCCGCTCCCGAGACCGCGTACTTGAGGTTGCCGCCGAATCGGCCGCGGACCTTGGCGAAAACGATCTTGTCGGCGAGCGCCAAGGTGGCCGATTCCATCATTCCGAGCGGTTTATTTTGCCGCTTTTTGGCCGCAAGGCGCAACCCGGCGCGGAAAAGCGACCGAATCGGAGCGGGCTTGCTCTCGATTTGTTTTTCGACACCCGAATAGATGCGGTTGAAAATGCGCGGAACGGCGAAAAGGACGGTGGGCTTCACTTCCGCGAGATAAGGGATGATCTTGTCGTTGGAATCGCAGATGCCGGTCGAGGCGCCGATGGAGATGAGGATGTGGAGCTCGCAGGTATGGCCGAAGGAGTGGGCCCACGGCAGAAAAGAGAGGCTGCGATCGCCGTCGGCGATGGGGAGATTGGTCTGCACGCCGAGAACGTTGGACACGATGTTGCTGTGCGAGAGCACGACCCCCTTCGGGTTGCCAGTGGTCCCCGACGTATAGAGGAGCGAAGCGACGTCGCTTCCTTCGGAACGCACGACCGGGACGGGCTGAGCCACCCCCCTTTTCATGAGCTCCTTGTACGTGGGGACCGCGGCCGCCTGACCGTCGGAGGCGTCGGGGATCAACGCGAGGTGCTGTAGCGTGGGGATCTTGGCGGGAAAGTCTTTTACTTTTCGCAGGATGTCGGGGGTCGCGACGAAGAGCACCTTGAGCTCGGAGTCGCGGACGATGTATTCCCAATCCTTCTCGAGCTGGGATTCGTACATCGGCACGATGACCGCGCCGAGCCCATAGATGCCGTACGCGATAGCGGCCCATTCGACGCGGTTATTGGAGATGATTCCGACCTTGTCGCCGCGACCGACGCCGAGGGTGGCGAGACCTCCGCGCATGTCCTCGGCCAGTTTGCCGAACTCGGCGTAGGTGATGTAGCGCCACTGATCGCCAGTCTTGGTGCCGAACAGCTCGAGGGGACCGTACCGTTTGAGGCTATTGGCGAGGACGTCGACGAGCGAAACGATCGACTGGGGCTCTGTCATTGGGGGCGGATTACACTATCATTTCGCCGCGAGGCGCAAGGAGCTACAACACCGTGGCGTCGACCATGCCCAGCTACACCGTCAAAACCTTCGGCTGTCAGATGAACGTGCACGACTCGGAGCGGATCGACGAGACCCTCCGCGATGCCGGATACTCGCGCGCGGCCGAGCCAGAGAGCGCCGATGTCATCGTCATCAACACTTGCAGCGTGCGCGAAAAAGCAGAGCAGAAGCTGCGCAGCCTGGTCGGCACCCTCACCGAGCTGAAGGCCGAGCGGCCCGAAGTGGTCATCGTCGTAGCAGGATGTCTGGCCCAGCAGGAAGGGGACAAGCTCCTTTCGCGGATGAAGCACATCGACCTCGTGCTCGGGCCCGATAACATCGCCGAGCTGCCCCGCCTCGTGGAGGCGGTCCAAGGAGGGGCTCCTCCGATGGCGCGGACGGTGTTCGACGTCGATGAGCCCGTGTTCTTGCGGGCGCGTCCCGATCCGCAGCGAGGCATGCCGCCCACGGCCTTCGTGACCGTCATGAAGGGGTGCGACGAATGTTGCTCGTTTTGCATCGTCCCGCACACCCGCGGTCCAGAGCGCTATCGGCCAAGCTCGGAGGTCATCCGCGAGATCGGCTCGCTGGTCGAGGCCGGCGTCCGCGAAGTCACGCTGCTCGGCCAAACCGTGAACAGCTATCGTGACCCCGAGCGCGAGCTTGCCCCAGCTCCTTCCTCCGATGAGAGCGATCCCGACGAGAGCGAGTTCGCAGCGCTCTTGCGGCGCATCGCCGAGGAGGTGCCCGCGCTCGCGCGCTTGCGCTACACGAGCCCGCACCCGCGCCACGTGACGCCCTCGCTCATCGCCGCACATCGCGATCTCGATGTTCTCGCCCGCCACGTGCATCTGCCGGTGCAGTCGGGCAGCAACCGCATGCTGAAGCGGATGATTCGCCGCTACACGAAAGAGGAGTACGTCGAACGGGCCACGCGCCTTCGCAGCGCTCGCCAAGGGCTCACTTTGAGCACCGACATCATCGTCGGATTCTGCGGCGAAACGGACGAGGACTTCCAAGAGACGCTGGATCTCGTGCGCGCCATGGGTTTTGCAGGGCTCTTCGGCTTCAAGTACTCGCGCCGGCCCTATACGCCGGCGCAGAAACTCGGCGACGACGTACCCGAAAAAACGAAGTCGGTGCGGCTCGCGTCCCTGTTCGCGCTCGCGGAGGAGCTGCAAAGGGAGAAGCTCGAGGCGCTGGTCGGCTCGACCGAGCGGGTGCTGGTGGAGGGGGAAAGCAAGGCCGGTTCGAGCAAGGTCACCGGCCGCACCGAGCGCAACGAAATCGTGCACATCGCGGACGAGGACGGGGCGTCGCTGGTCGGACAAATCGTCGAAGTCAAGATCGTGCGTGCTTTCAAGCATTCGCTCGAAGGCGAGATCACGGCGCAAGCGCAAGCGGCGCGCCGGCCGGGGGTTGCGGTGCGCCCGGTGCGCCGCGCGTTACCGCTCGTCGCCGCGGACTCGTGAGGTCATGGGGCAGCTGCTTTCGTACGACGGCGCGACGCCGGCTTTGGGCCGTGACGTCTTCATCGCACCGGGTGCCTACGTCATCGGAAAGGTCACCCTCGGAGATGAATCGAGCGTGTGGTTCGGCGCGGTGCTCCGAGGCGACGTCGGCGCGATCGTCATCGGCGCGCGCACCAATATTCAAGACCTCTCTGTGATTCACATGACGGGCGGCGTATCCGACGTGCGCATCGGCGACGACGTCACGGTGGGGCACCGCGTTACGCTGCACGGGTGCGACATCGGTCACCGCTGTCTCGTCGGAATGGGGAGCATTCTTCTCGACGGCGTGCGCGTCGGCGATGACTCGGTCATCGCTGCCGGCAGTTTGATCACCTCGCGCATGGTGATCCCGGCGGGCTCGCTCGTGCTCGGAAGACCGGCCAAGGTGCTGCGTCCGGCGACGGCCCAGGAAAAAAGACTCGGAATCGAGGGCGCGGCGCACTACGTCGAAAATGCGCGCACGTACCGCGCGCTGCTCGCGGCGACGGCAGCGAAACCTGGCGCGGGCGAGGGGCCGCGGGGCTAAGCCCGTTAACCGCCGCCGACGAAGTGGACAATCTCGAGGACGTCCCCCTCGCTGAGCACCGCGGCGGCGTGCTCGGCGCGGGGCACGACCTCTTGGTTTTTTTCAACGGCGACGGGACCACCCTCGAGACCGAGATGCGTGACGAGCTCGCGCACCGTCATTCCAGTGGGAATCTCGCGCGCGGCCCCATTGACCGTGACCTTCATGACGCGGGCTATGGTCGCATATCCGGCTGGTCGCGCCAGCGGATCAGCGTCGCTTCGGCTTGCGGCTGTCCGCGGCCGCCAGGGTCGGAGGCGGGGGGAGCTTGAGCACCCCGTCGATCGGCTCGGCCAGACCGGAGACGCCGGTCGACGCCACGACGATCCCGACCACCCGTCCGTCGCGGTCGACCAACGCGCTTCCGCTCGTGCCCGCCGGATAGGGATGGTTCAGGACCAAGAGAGGGTCGGCCCCGACGCGCTCTTGCCGCCGGATGAGCTGGGCGCAGATTCGTTCGCGCAGGATTCCGGAAGGACCGCGCCACATGTGCCAGGCGCAAAGGCGCTCGCCGATGGGTACGCTCGCCGCGCTCGCGATCTCGAATCCTTCCCAAGGGACTTTGCCTTCCACCTCGAGGACGGAAAGGTCGACCTCACCCGCGGCGTCGACTTGGCGCACCGGGGTCAGATGGTGCGCCTCGTCCAGCACCTCGACGTTGCGATGGTCGGCACAGTGCCGCGCCGTCACGATGCGGGTGCCGCGGTCGGGGATCCGTACCGCAGCCGCGGAACAGGTGCGCGGGGTGCGCTTTTCATGAAGCGCAGCGCGCGTCGCGCCGGACACGACGCTCTCGGCCTTTTCGGTGCGCGGCTCGCCGCTCTCGACGAGCAGGGTGTTCGGCATGATGAGGGGCGGTGAGCCGCTCGGCTTGATGAGCGATGCGCGCGCGCCCGTGGAGTCGACGAGCGCGAACGCCGCCGCGAGCGCAGCCATGCTGCGTTTCATCCACCAGTCGGTCGTCGCCATTTTTCCGCCTGCCCAGCCCCCAAGGGTCCTCTCTTTCCGACGAAGCGCAAGCGAGAAATCGTCACGAATTTCGCGGCTACGCGAGAAAAACATTTCATTCTCTGCTTCGTTGGCGGGGCATGGCCGGTGCCGTCTTCGGCCATGCCGAAGTAGGCCTAGCCGGGGGGCTGTCCTACCCTCGACCAGACCCGCAAAATCATTGTGTTGGGAGCCGCGCCGCGAGAAACGTCGATCCGAACGACCTCCCGCATCGAAAGTGCCGGGAGCCGATGCAACAGGCGCTGCTCCACGAAATCACGGCGGGACCGCTCGGAAGCCTTACTGAATATCTCGTCCCCCTCGACGATGAAGGTCGAGATCTCGAAGATCTGCGCCGGTTCGAGGGCCGGTAGCGAAGCGACCTTGGCGCGAGGGGCCGTGGCCGTGCTCATCGATGACGCAACGTGGCGAGCTTCGGCCGCCTTGGCCTCGGCGGCGGCCATCAGGGCCCGCGCGTCGGCGGCCAACGCCTCGTCGATGGCCGCCAGGGTGGCGCGCCCCATCTGGGCTTCTCCAATACTGATGACCTCCGGCGACGACCCTTGCTCGGGACGCGTCGGGGGCCGCGGCCGATCCTCGTAACTGAGCGTATCGAGCTTGGCGCGATGGTGTTTGGGTAGATCGCTCGCAAGTTCGTCGGCGATTGCCGACAGGGTATCGCGACCCGCTAGCCCTCGGCGCAGCGTGATTTCAGGCTGCGAGGGTTGGTGGCGCGAGGGTTCGGAAGGGGGGAGATCGGGCCGCGGAGCTCGCGCGTGATGGGGGCGCGGCGCCGAGCCCGAATGACCGGGGGGGCGCGCCGAAGACGAGGACGGCCGCGCCGCGTTTCCCGGCGGTCGGGAGGGGACCCCGGGCGGTCGCGACGTCTTACGCGACGGCACTGCGGAATCGACGCGAAGAGGCCGCTTGCGATCGGGTTTGCCTGATTTGGCCGCCAAAAGGGGAGCCTCCGTGAGCAGGACGCCGGACCAAAGTATCGCACGGCGCGGCCGTCCCCCGTCACATTCTCGTGCCCGTTGAGGGAGTACGCGTCGCATCGCTGCACGCCTCGGCACGAAGAGAACTGCTGGGTTGCGACGGCTAGCGAATCCCCCTAAGCTTCAACGCAGGCGTGGACCGGATCTTCACCGGCCGCGACCCGGAGGAAAATGTACGGTCCGACCCACCTTCCCAAAGGGGAGAAGCTCCGCAAGGTCACCGTCCCTGAGATTCGCGATCGCAAGAGCAACGGCCCTTCGATTGCGATGGTGACGGCGTATGACTTCACCATGGCCCGCCTGCTCGACGAGGCTGGTGTCGACATCGTGCTCGTCGGCGACTCGCTCGGCATGGTCGTGCAGGGGCTGCCCAACACGCTGCCGGTGACGGTGGACGAGCTTTGTTACCACGGCCGCGCCGTCGCGCGTGGGCTTGCGCGTGCCCATATCGTCGGCGACATGCCCTTCATGAGCTTTCAGGTTTCGGCGGCGCAAGCCATCGAGAACGCCGGCAAGATGATGAAAGAGGGCGCGTTCGAGAGCATCAAGATCGAAGGTGGTATCGAGGTCGCCGATCGCGTGGCGCAAATGGTCAGCATTGGAATTCCCGTCATGGGACACGTCGGGCTCGTGCCGCAGCGGGTCCATGCGTTCGGTGGATTCCGAGTTCAGGGAAAGACGGACGAAGCCGCCGATCGGATCGTTGACGACGCCGTCGCGCTCGAACAGGCGGGCGTCTATGCCATCGTCCTCGAAGCCATGCCCGCCGAGGTCGCCTCCCGGGTGACGCGTGCGGTGAGTGTTCCAACGATCGGCATCGGCGCGGGCCGCGGCTGTGACGGCCAAGTGCTCGTCTGCACCGATCTCGTGGGAATGTGGCGCGGGCACGCGCCGCGCTTCGTCAAACACTTCGCCGAAGTGGGCGACGCTATCGTCAGTGCGACGCAAGCGTTCATCGACGAAGTCCGCTCCGGCACCTTCCCCGACAAGGACCATGAGTACGCAGCAGCGCCGGCCGCGGTCGTGCGCCGCACGGCGAGCGAATAACGGCGGGCACGCGCGCTCCCTTAAACGGGGAGCGCGCCAGCCGCGCGGGTCTTACTTCTTGTCGCTCTTGGGCGCGTCGGTCTTCGGTGCGTCGCCCTTGGGTGCGGGCTTCTCGGTTTTGGCGGCGGGCGCCTTGTCCGTCTTTTCAGCCTTGTCGGCCGGCTTCTTCTCCGCGCCTTTGTCGCCCGCGCCCTTGTCGGCCGGCTTTTTGTCCCCGTCGGCTTTGACGTCGGTCTTGGCGGCTTTGGGCTTGGGGAGCAGTCCCGTTTGTGCGAGCAACTCGACGCTGTTGGAGTACCCCGTGCCCGCCTGAATTTTGCCGTCCTTCAGCGTCATGACGTCGAGCGCGTGCAGGGAGACGGGCTTTTTCGTTGCCTTGAGGGGACCGAGGGGCCCGTTGTGCGTGCCGTTCATGGTCGATTCTGCGAGCGTGAACTCGTCGACGGAGAAAATCGCATCGACAGCGATCTTGCCGTCGGGAAACGCTTTCGTGAACGCCTGGAAGAACTTCTTGCTCTCGATTTTGCCCGTTACGTCCTTGGGCATCGTGATGTCGCTCCAGGTCGCATTGTCGGCCATCGGCCCGGTGAAGTCGGCTTCGGACTTCTTTTCGAACGCGCTGTACATGCCCTTGACGATATCGGACTGCTTGTCTTCGTCGGGCACGCCTTTCGCGACGTGCCAAGTCGGATCACCGCTCGGCAACGCGGGAACGGGACGTGCGGGATTTTTGATTTGCCCGAGCTGCGCCATGAGGGTCGACCCGTCCATGTAGCGATGCTCTTGCTTGATGAGCCCATCCGCGGCCATCCAAAGCATGGTCGCACCGCGGACGCCCACCGGTTTGCCGGTTGGCTTGATTCCCATGAACTCACCCTTGTGCGTGCCGTTCATGACCCATTCAATGACGACGGTCTCGCCTTTGGCGTAGACGTGCGATTCGCCGATCTTGAAATCCGGAAAACCGTCGAAAAACTTTTGGATGTCGGAAGCGATGGCTTCGCGGCCCTTGTTCTCGCCAAACCCATAGGTGATCGAAACGCCATCGGGCGCGAACCCCTCCGCGAATTTCGCGGCTTCGTGGGCGTTCAGCGCGGCGAGGCCGTTCTTTGCCGATTGCTTCTCGAGCTCGAGGAGCGACGGCTTGGGTGGCTCGGGAGCCGGCGCCGGCGTGGGCTCCGGGGGCGGCGCGGCTACCGGCGCTGGGGGTGGAGGAGCTTGCGGCGGCGGGATCACTTCCGCCTCGCCACCACATGCCGAAATCAAGACTGCCAACAGTGCAGCGCCGCGAATCGTCTTCCCCATGGCCATCCTCCCAACGTGAGTGATGGGCAATCGCTTTTTTCCAGCGTCGAGTCAACTCTAATCGAGGCCGGGAAGGGCGGCGTCGAGCCGTGACGGTGTCGACGCGGTACCTTGCGTACTCCGAGCCATAGATTCTGGCCTCCGCGTGCTCAATCAATCATTAGCCGCGAGATGATGGCATTGCCTTTAGTGCGCACGGCTTTTCCGCGGCGTGTAGTGCGCACGGCCCGCGCGGCGTGACAGCGCGGACTGTGAATGAACTGTTGCTAGACGCTGCTAGACACTGTCGAAAGACTGCGGAGCGGAATTTTCCTGTCGCTAGGCCGTGCGCTTCAGCCATCCCCATGCGAACACCGCAACCGAAGCGAGAACGAACGCGGCGCTCAGGGTGCGCCACTGGCTAAAGCGCGTTCGTTGTTTGCGGATCAAACGCTTGCGTTCGACGCTGTCGTCGATCTCCATGAGGGCGCCGGAGACGCCCCCCTCGTCAGCCATGGACGCGGTTCGGTCGTCGTCGAGAGGAGAGGACGGGAGTACGTCGCGACCGATTCGGGACATCGGGTCGTGCGGGTCAGTCATGGACCGGACTACAGCAAGTCGTGTGCCTCGCGGACTTGTGCATTTCACGCGCGTCATGCGAACCTTAGGCCCATGAGCGCGCTTCTACGGTGGTGGTTGTTGATGGGATGCCTGGCTTGGCTGACCGGTTGTCCCGAGAAGAAATCGGAGAGCGGGGGTTCGGCGCCGCCCACGTCGTCGTCGGCGCCAGCCAAGGGGACGCCCGCGCCGGGAAGCGGCGGCTGGTAAAGTTAGGCCATCCGCGGACCCTTGGCCGGCGGTGGACGCGCATGCGACACTGACTCACCTATGCGCCTGCTGACTGCTCACAAGGTTTTGATTTCGGCCGCGGTCGTGATGGCGTTGCTTCTCGCCGCGCGAGCGGCATTCAACTATTCGTCGACCCAAGCGAAATCGGATGTGGCTTCGGTGGTGGCGGCGCTCATGATTGCCGGCGTTCTCGGTGCGTACTTGCGCTTGATCTGGCGCCGCTGATCGAACGCCGCGCCTAAACGATTGGACCGTCCGGCAAGTGACGCGAGACGCTTTCGCCATGGGGGGGCGCGGCGCGGTGCGATCGCTACCTGCGGCGGCACGTGCGCGCGCCACATCGAGCTCACATGAAACGCCATTTCGATGGCGTAGCGCGAGACGAGCCTTCCTTGTGTTGACGCATTCCTGTAGGGTGGTGCGCTGGAAGTGGACGACGTCGGACCCGTCGAGAAGGCGGGCGGAGGGTTAACGATGGTTTCGAACTATTGGCGAATTGTCTCTTTGCCGGTTTTGCTGACGGCGCTCGCATCGCCTTTGCTCATCGATTGCGGGAAAATGCCGAGTGTTCCCGGTGCTCCCAACGTTCCTGGCGTTCCTGGCGCGCCTGGCAACTGTCCCGATATGGCCAATGTCGATGCTGTTGCCAACTTCGATTGGCAAAAGGAGTTCAAGCTCGACGCAAGCGCTGCCGGCAAGTTGAAGGGTGGCCTCGCCGCCGCCATCAACTTGAAGGGGCTGGCCGTGGAGATCGACGGCGATCTCAAGTCGGCATGTGGAAACCTGGCCAAAGATCTGGGCGCGAGCGGCGACTTTGCCGACGGCAAAGCTGCTTGCGATGCGGCCATCAAAGCCATGGGCGATGCCCGGGCCAAGATGGGCGCCAACGCCAAAGCCAATCTGGCGGTGACACCGCCGCATTGCTCGGCGTCGATGGACGCGATGGCCGACTGCGCAGGCAAATGCGACGCGAGCGTGCAAGGCGGCAAAGCCGAAGTCAAATGCGAGAAGGGCGAGCTCTCCGGCTCTTGCGACGCAAAGTGCGAAGGCAAGTGCGAGCTCACCGCCGCGGCAACCTGCGATGGCACCTGCGAAGGTTCGTGCGACGCGCATTTCACGGGCAAGTGCGAAGGCACCTGCAACGGAAAGTGTGACGGCAAGGACAGCAAAGGCAGCTGCGCCGGCAAATGCGACGGCTCCTGCGACGCCGGTGGCAAGGGCGATTGCAAGGGCAAGTGCGGCGGATCGTGCCAGCTGAAAGGCGCGGCCAAGTGTGACGGTCAGTGCACCGGCAAGTGCTCGGTCGAAATGAAGGCGCCGAAGTGCACCGGTGAAGTCACGCCGCCCAAGGTGAGCGCAGAATGCAAGGCGAGCTGCGACGCCAAGGTCAACGGCAAGCTCGAATGCACGCCGGCCAAGGTTGCCCTCAACGTGACCGGCGCGGCCGATGCCAGCGTCGCCACGAAGTACAAGGGTGCCATCGAGAAGAACCTGCCGGCGATTCTCAAGATTGCGATCGGTATGAAAGACCGCGTGGCCTCGATTACCGGTAGCGTCGAAGGCGTCATCGACGGAGCACAAGGGACGGTCAAAGCAGCCGCCTCCGGAAGCCCCGTCACCGGCGCAGCGCTCACCGCATGCGTCGCCAATCCCTTCAAGGGAGCGATGGACGCTGCTGCGAGTATCAAAGCGAACGTCAACGTGTCGGTCGACGTGAAGGCGAGTGCCAGCGCGTCCGGCAGCGCGTCCGGTAAAGCCGGCTGACGCTCATTCGCTGAAGCCAACTTCCTCAGTGTGCCCCCTCGGAATCAAACCGAGGGGGCGCCCGAGGGAACGAGCACGCGCCCCTGGCGCATGACGAGCTTCGTCTTGGGTGTGCCCCAAGGTTGGATGATGGCGTGCTCGTGGGGCAGATCCCAGAGCACGAGATCGGCTGCAAAACCTTTCTTCACGACGCCGACCCGATCTCCAAGCCCGAGCGAGTGCGCCGCTTCGCGCGTCGCGCCGGCAATAGCTTCGTCGGGGCGCAGACCGTAGAGGCGTACAGCGAGGGCGAGCGCGAGGGGGAGGCTCTCCGTAGGAGCCGTGCCCGGGTTTGCGTCACTCGCGACGACAAGCGGGACGCCCGCGCTGCGTAGCAGATCGACAGGGGGCGGCGCCTGCGCGAGCGTGAAGCTCGCGACCGGGAGAAGCACGGCGCGCGTGCCGGCGCGGGCGAGCGCTTCGACATCGCGTGCGCCCACGTTCTCGAGGTGGTCGGCGCTGGCCGCGCCGAGGCGCGCGGCGAGCGCGGCGCCACCGATGTCGGCGAATTGGCCGACGTGCAGCCGAATGCCGAGCCCAGCGGATCGGGCGGCATTGCCGAGCCGTTCGGCTTCCGCTGCCGTGAATGCGTTGGCGTCGACGTACGCGTCCACGAAACGCATGAGCCCGCGGGCGGCGAACGCCCCCACCTGTGCGATGGCCGCATCGACGTAAGCGTCGCGGCGCGCCGCCTCTTCCTTGGGAATGGCGTGAAGCGCGAGGTAGGTACCGACGACACGCGGAAGATCGTCGCGGCGCGCCGCTTCGGCGATGGCCTCGAGCTGCTTTTGTTCATTCTCCGCGTCGAGGCCGTAGCCGCTCTTCACCTCGACGGTCGTGACGCCAAGCTGCGCCATGCGCGTCAGTCGGTCCACCAAAAGGCGCGCAAGCTCGATGGGCGCCGCCGCTTGCACCGCGGCTCGGGTCGATAAGATGCCGCCGCCCGCGCGGGCAATGTCTTCGTAAGACGCGCCCCCCAGCCGCGCCGCATATTCGCCGTGACGCGATCCGGCGAAGGCCGCGTGCGTGTGCGCATCGCAGAGACCGGGGGTCAGCACGGCACGAGGTTCGTCGAGGAGTACAGGCGCGCCGGCGGCTCGCGCCAGAATTTCCGCGCGCGGGGCGACGAGCTGAATAACGCCACCCTCGACCAAGACACCGGCGTCGTCGAGCGCGCCGAGTCGGTTTTGCTCGGTCGACCGGATTGGATCGACGGTAACGACCCGTCCGGCCATAAGCACGAACGTCTTCATCCCTGGAGGCGATTCCGTTTTTGGGCGATGCGGCTCAGGATTTCTTGGCTGGCGGGCCCGCCGACGATGGCCGAGAGGCCGTCGCGCGACGTGATCGGTCGCGGCGGGCACAAGCGGCGCAATCGGAGAACCCGCGTTACCGCTTCGCGGCACCTTTCGCGGAACTTGACGTCCTTCTCTGCGGCGCGCGTCAAAGCTTCGTGGACGCGCGCCTGCGCCGCCTCGTCGCTGCAGATGAGGAGGGCGTCGCATCCCGCCCATACCGCCTCGAGCGCGGCGTCCTCGATGGCGTAGCGCGAGGTGATGGCCTTCATCTCGAGATCGTCCGTGAAGAGCACGCCTTCGAAACCGAGCTCGGCGCGGAGCAGGCTGGCGCAAATGGAGCGCGACAGCGTGGCGGGCACGCCTTCGTCGATCCGCGAGTAGACGACGTGCGCCGACATGAGCGCGGCCACCCCCGCTCCGATCGCGGCGCGAAACGGGGGGAGCTCGACTTGATCGAGGCGAGCGCGCGCGTGATCGATGACGGGCAGCTCGTGATGGCTGTCCACTTGCGTGTCGCCGTGACCGGGAAAGTGTTTGCCGCACGCAAGCACGTTGGCGGCCTGCAGCCCGCGCACGAAGGCGACCCCGAATCGCATGACGGTGCGCGTATCCGAGCCGAACGCGCGATCGCCGATCACGGGATTGACGGCTTGCGTATTGACGTCGAGGACCGGCGCGAAATCGAGGTTGAATCCGAGAGCGCCGAGCTCGAGGCCGACCGCCTTGGCGGCGTTCATGACGAGATCGAGATCGTCGAAAGATGCGAGCTCGCGCATGGGCGGCAACGTGAGGGCCGGCGCGGGCAGGCGCACGACGCGGCCGCCTTCTTGGTCGATTCCAATGAAGGGAGGCAAATCACGCGGCGCGGCTTCGAGGATCGAGGCGCAGAGGTCGGCTGTTTCGGGCAGCGTCGGTAAATTGCGCTTGAAAAGAATGCAGCCGCCTCGCCTTTTCGCGGCAAGCTCGCCGGCGAAACTGGGGGGCAACGTCGTGCCCGTGAATCCTCCGACGATCATTTGGCCGACGAGAGCCGGTATCTCCAAATCGAGCTGCATGCGTGCGCCGGAGCGTAGCACCGCTACGACGGCGCGAGCCGGCGCGCGCCGCCGATCCGGAAGAATTCACAGGGAGGCGGGGAGGCGGGGAGGAGGATTTTTGGATGGTCGCGTCGCGCTGCTCAAGGTGATGGCGCGTCGCGCCGTGTTCGCGGCGCGCACTGTCGATCATTGGAATAGACAAAATCTCCCCGCCTCCCCGCCTCCCTGTGAATCCGGTGACCGTCCCAATGACGCAGAGCTCCGGCGAGTACGTACGCTTTGCGATAGGCTGATCGTGGATGCAGGCTCTTCAGAGGTTCGCACGGGTGGTCTTGGCCTGCGCCCTTGCCGGGTGCGGGCCAAAGCGAGCCCCCGCGCCGCCGCCGCGCGAGCTTCGCGGAGCAGCGGCCAAGCATCCGCCGCGCATTCACGAGAAGCACGAGCCGGCGCCGATCGTGCGTCCGAGCAAGCCCATGCCGCTCGCAGAGGCGCGCAAATACTTCATCCGGCTCGTCAACCGTGACCGCGAGCGTGAAGGGCTCGAGCCTGTCGTCTCGGATACGACGGCGCAGAAGGCGGCGCAGGAGCACGCCGACGACATGGGGGGCCACGGTTTCACGGCGCACTACGGCACCGACGGCTCAGTCCCTGAAACGCGCTATTCGGCGGCGGGGGGTACGGACATCGCGTTCGAGAACGCGGCGTGCTTTTTCGACAATGCCGAACGAAAGCTCGACAAGGGGGCGCTCTTTTTGGCGACGGAGCTCGAACGAATCGAGAGCGCTTTCATCGACGAGAAACCGCCGCACGACGGCCATCGCAAGAACATCTTGAACCCGTGGCACAACCGGGTCGGCATCGGTCTCGCACAGCCCGTCGGGATCACCGTCCCTTGCGCGGCGCAAGAGTTCGTCGATCACTACGGTAAATACGAGCCTCTTGCCGCGTCGCTCAGCGTCGGAACGAAGGTGCACGTCGCTGGCGAAGTCACGTCACCGGCGAGCTTCGGCGCGGTTGCCGTGGCGCGCATCGATCTTCTCAAGCCGCGGCAGGCGGCCAATCTGAACGGCACCGGGAGCTACCAGCTGCCCGCGCCTTACGCGACCTACCTGCCGAAGGGGTTCGTCACGCCGATCGAGGTTCGCGTCGACGGCAATCGCTTCTCGGTCGACGTACCCCTCGACGACCGCGGCAAGCCCGGTGTGTACGAGGTGAGCGTGTGGGGACTCGTCCCCGAGAGCAGCGATCTCGTTACGCTGAGCCTGCGAACCGTCGTCGTGAAGTAGCGGGGCGCGCCGTGGGCTCGCTCTTGCGAGCGCGGGCCAGGCCGTTGCTCGTGCCGGAAGCGACGTCTTTCTCGGCCGCGGCGACGAGCTCCTTGGCATAGGCGGCGATACGGGCCGAGTCTTCGCCTTCCACCATCACGCGAAGCTTCGGCTCGGTCCCGCTCCAGCGCACGAGCAAGCGCCCTTTTTGGCCGAGCGCCCGCTCGATTTTGGCGGACAGCGCCGACAAGCCGGGCATTTTGTCGAGGGGCCGGCGCTCGGGCAACGTCACGTTCTCCAGCACTTGGGGCACCTTCACCATGATCTCCCGGGCGAGCTCGGAGAGCGGCCGTTGCTCGGCGATCATCATTTCGAGAACCTGCAGGGCGGCGACGATGCCGTCACCGGTCGATGCGTGCTCGAGGAAAACGAGATGCCCCGATTGCTCGCCGCCGAAGTTGTAGCCGCCGGCCCGCATGGCTTCGACGACGTAGCGATCGCCGACGGCCGTGCGAATGAGCTTGCCGCCGGCGCGCTCCATGGCGCGCTCGAGCCCGAGATTGCTCATCACGGTGCTGACCAGTGTTTTTTTGGCGAGGCGACCGGCGCGCATCATGCGCGTCGCGCAGAGCGCCATGAGGACGTCGCCGTCCACCGTGTCGCCCGTCTCGTCGACGACCACGACCCGATCGGCGTCACCGTCGAGGGCAATGCCGATCGACGCGCCGCGCGCCTTGACCTCGGTGACGACGTGCTTCGGGTGCAACGCGCCGGCGTCGCGGTTGATGTTGCGCCCGTTGGGACGACATCCGATGGCATGTACGTCCGCCCCCAGCTCGGCGAACACCGCCGGCGCGACGCGGTACGCAGCGCCATGTCCAGCATCGACGACGACGCCGACGCCGTCGAGCGTGCGGCTCGAGGGAAACGTGCTCTTGCAGTAGACGACATAGCGCCCGCCGGCATCGTCGAGGCGCACCGCTTTGCCAATGGCGTTGCCGGTCGGATTGGCGTGATTCAGGCGGTCGTCTTCCAAAAGGGTCTCGATTTCGAGCTCTTTTTCGTCGACCAACTTGAAGCCGTCGGGGCCGAAGATCTTGATGCCGTTGTCGCCGAAAGGGTTGTGACTCGCGCTGATGACGACGCCGGCGTCGGCGCGCATGCTGGTCGTCAAGTACGCCACGGCGGGGGTGGGAATGGGGCCGGAGAGCATGACCCGACCACCCATGGCGCAGATGCCGGCGGCGAGCGCGGTTTCGAGCATGTACCCCGAAAGCCGCGTGTCTTTGCCGATCACGATCCGCACCGGCCGGCGCAGGTCGCGCCGCGCGACGAAGGCGATGGCGCGCCCCAGCCGGAGCGCCACTTCCGGCGTCATCGGGGGCTCGTTGGCGACGCCGCGGATCCCGTCGGTCCCGAAGAACTTGCGAGCGGGAGGGGGAGCCGTGATCGGTGCTGCCTTCTTGCGACTTTTGGTCATGTCATCGCTGGCCGTCTTGCCCCATCGGCAGACGTGAGGTGGGAGAGCGTGGCCCGATGTCGCTTATGGCGGCGAAAATCAGAGCCCGTATGGCTATTCACGAAAATTGATGAACTGCAGTTCGATGCCGAAATCTTGGGCGCGGAGCGCCTGAATACATGCTTGCAGATCGTCTCGGTTCTTGCCGGTCACGCGTACCTGCGATTCGTGAATGCCAGCTTGCACCTTGAGCTTCTGATCCTTGATGAACTTGGTAATTTCGCGCCCCTCTTCGACGGCGATCCCCTCTTTGATTTTAACGAGCATTTTGCTCGATCCTTGGGGCCCCTTCTCGATTTTGCCAACGTCGAGAAAGCGGAGCGCCACCTTGCGCTTGATGAGCTTGTCCTGAAGGACGCTGAGCCCGGCGCGCGCTCGATCGTCAGTCGAGGCGGAGATGTTGATTCCTTCGCTGTTCTTTTCGAGCTCGGTCCCGGTGTCCTTGAAATCGAAACGCTGCGCGATTTCCTTCTGCGCCTGGTTCAGCGCATTGTCGATCTCGGGCCAGCTCGGCTTCGAAACGATATCGAACGAGGGCATGGCCGCAGCATAGTCGGGACCGAGCCGCGAGCCAACCGCGCCGACCGATCACAGGGCGACGGCCGGATCCCGCGGAAGTCCGAGGAGATGTGCGCGCACCGCTCCCACCAAGAAGATCGAACCGGTGACCAGAATCAAACCCTCCGGTCCAACAGTCGCGCGGGCGCGGGCAAGCGCGTCGGGCACGTCCGCGGCAACTACGCCCGAGTGGCTCGCGCGCAGCTCGGCGGGGTCGATCGCGCGGCGCCCTTCGGGCGACACATAGAACCGATGAAGGGCGTGAGGCGCCAAAGTGGTCAGCATGGTGAAAGCGTCTTTATCGGCCATGGCTCCGAAGACGAGCGCCACCTGGGCGGGATCGCGGGCCTCGGTTGCGAGCGCGAACGCGAGCGCGCGCGCGCCGTCTGGATTGTGCGCGGCATCGAGCAGGACCGGACCTTCCGCGGTGGCCAAGGTTTCCATCCTGCCGGGCCAACGTGCCTCGCCGAGTCCTCGCGCCATAGCGGCGATCGGCAACGCCAATTCTTGGGCGAGGGCCACCGCGACTTGGGCATTCTCGATTTGGTGAGCCCCGGCGAGGCCAGGCGGATGACGGGCGACGAATGACGCTAGCTCGTCGTCCCCAGCCGTGAGCCGAAGGGGGGCGTTGACGCGCTCGGCGACAGCGCGCACCTCCGTCATGGAGATCGCGTCGAGTGGCCCGAGCACCGCGGGCACGCTGGGTTTCAGGATGCCGGCTTTCTCGCGCGCGATCGAGGCAAGATCGCTGCCCAGGCGATCGGTATGGTCGAGCGCGATGCGCGTGATCGCCGTCGCGCGCGGCGCTTCGAGCACGTTGGTGGCATCGAGCCGCCCCCCGAGACCCACTTCGACGACGGCGAGCTCGACCTTCGTGTCCGCGAAGAGAACGAAGGCCGCGACGGTGGCGGTTTCGAAGAAGGTCAGCTCGGGAAATCGGTCGAGCACGCCTTCGAGCGAAGCGACCAACTGATCGTCGGACACCGGCTCACCGCCGACCTGGATGCGCTCGGCGAAGCGAACGAGCTGGGGGGAGGTGTAGAGCCCGACGCGTAGCCCCGCGGCGCGAGCCATGGCGTCGACCATCGCCGCGACGCTCCCTTTGCCGTTGGTGCCCGCGATGTGCACGCTGGCGAAGCGTCGCTCGGGATGCCCCAGGGCCGCACATGCGACGTGCACCCGTTCGAGCCCGAGAAGCGCACCGCGGGGAGCAAGCGCATAGAGGCGCTCGAGCACGGCGCGCTTCGACGAAGTCACAGCGTTGGCCGGCGTTCCCGGTGCTTGGCGTGGCCGTTGGTGCTCGCCGCTTTACCGGCGCAAAGGTGCATGATCAAAGTCGAAAGCGTCGGTTTCATCTCCCCGCGGGGAACGATGAGATCGATCATGCCGTGGGAGAGAAGAAACTCCGAGCGCTGAAAGCCTGGGGGAAGCTTCTCGCCAATGGTGGAAGCGATGACGCGCGGTCCCGCGAATCCAATGAGCGCGCCGGGCTCGGCGACATTGATGTCACCGAGCAGGGCACAGCTTGCCGCGACGCCGCCCGTCGTCGGGTCGCGAAGCACGCTGATGAAGGGGAGCCTCGCGGCACGCACCCGTTCCAGCGCGGCGACCATCTTCGCCATCTGCATGAGCGAGAGGATCCCCTCCTGCATGCGGGCGCCCCCCGATGCCTGCAAAAGCACGACGGGAAGCTTGCCCGTCACCGCCCGCTCGAAAAGCCGGGTGATCTTCTCGCCCACCACCGAGCCCATGCTCCCGCCCATGAACGCGAAATTGTAGGCGCCGTAGGCGATGGCGTGTCCGCCGAGCTTGCCGCGACCGGTCTCCACGGCTTCGACGGCCCGCGTCGCCTTCTGTGCTGCCGCGATGCGATCCTCGTAGCCTTTGCCGTCCGAGAAGCCGAGCGGATCGGCCGGCCGAAGCTGATCGTCCCAAGGTTCGAGCTTGCCGTCGTCGAGCAAGAGCCGTCGCCAGCCGTCCACGCCGAGCCGGTGGTGGAAATCGCACGAGGGGCACACCTCGAACAGGTCATTGAAAACTTGCGCGGGATGCGTTTCGCCGCACCCATCGCACTTGCGAAAAACGCCTTTTCCGAGCGATTTTTTGCCTTGCGCTTGGGGCGGCTTCTTGTTCGGCCAGGGCATGAGGGGAGCTACACTAGCACCGCGGGCAGCCGCGTTTGCGCTGGGGCTCGGCCTTTTACCCCTTCTTCAAGGACCAGCCACTCGACGCAGTGAGTCGTTTGGCGCGCTCGCGGAGCCGAGCCAACATTTCTTCGCGGTTCGACGGCGGCGCGACGGGGCCGCGCTCTTTGGCGCGGCGGATCGCCGCTTCGGTCTCGGCCGAGCGCGCCGTCGTAATCCGCAGCGATCCCGCGTCGGGTCTCGGCCCGGGGAGCTGCGACAAGATGAGCGGCGGCGGCCCCAGCGACAACGATCCGGGCGGCGGCGCGTGCGAAACCAGCGCCGGGGGCGGGATGGATCCCGATCGAACGAGAGCGGTCCGCCGCTCGCGCACGCGGTCGAGGAGGAGCTTCGATCGCGCGTCGATACGTGTGAACCGCACCTCGAGCCCGGGAGGCTTGGCGCCGCCGGGCGCGTGGTGGGCCACGACGTGTCCTTCCCCGCGGAAAACGGGCGCGCCCGTGGAAAGGACGATCTCGAATCGAATGAGCTCGCCCGGCTCCCGCGCCGGCGCGTTCGGCAGCAGAATCGCGGTGCGCCCGAGGTAGGCCAGGTCCGCGTCGATGAACTCCTTCTCCGAAGCCCAAGGCCGTTTCACTCGAACCGTCGGCGGGGGACGCGGAATTTCGGGCACGTAGCGCAAGTCTACCGGACAACGGCGCGGCCACCAAGGTTGGTTTTGGGGGCCGACGATCTCGATCGCCTCGATCGGCGGCCCGGAAACAGTCCCGAAATACCGGAGGCGCGGCGCACACCTCGCCACGGCTCCCCAGGCGAGGCGAACCGTGCTACGGGCGTGCTCGACATGAGCACCCGATCCGGTCGCACCGTGCTGGTCGTCGGCAGTGGCGGCCGCGAACACGCGCTCGCCAAGCGGCTGGCGCGCTCGCCGTCGGTCGCACGCGTGTTGGTCGCCCCGGGCAACGCCGGTACCGAGGAGATCGGGCAGAATGTCCCGCTCGCGCCGGATGCAGTGAACGTCGCCAGCCTCGCCGCCGTCTGCGAGCGCGAACGGGTCGATCTCGTCGTCATCGGCCCGGAGGCACCGCTCGTGGCGGGGGTGGCTGACGGACTACGACAGCGGGGCATACCCACCTTCGGACCGAGCGAAGCCGCCGCGCGGCTCGAAGGCTCGAAGGCGTTCATGAAACGCTTCACGTCCCAACAAGGGATCCCGACCGCGCCGTTCGAAGTGTTCGATGACGCGGAGAAGGCAGCGCGTTTCATTCGTCATCATCACAAGCCCCTCGTCGTCAAAGCCGATGGGCTCTGCGCCGGCAAAGGCGTCGTCGTGGCGTCGAGCGTCGACGAAGCGGAAACGGCCGCGCGATCGATGCTGTCCGGCGCCGCATTCGGCGATGCCGGCAGGAAAATCGTGGTCGAGGAGCGCGTGACGGGCGCCGAGGCGAGCGTTCATGCCATTTGCGACGGCACGCGCTATTTCCTTCTTCCTGCCGTCCAGGATCACAAGCGCATCGGCGAGGGTGACCGCGGCCCCAACACCGGCGGCATGGGCGCCTACGGTCCCACGGCGGTCGTCACGCCCGAGCTCGAAAGTCGCATCGCGCAGGGCGTCATCGAACCGGTCCTTCGCGGGATGGTGAAGCTCGGAATCCCGTTCACGGGGGCGCTCTTCGCCGGGCTCATGATCGCAGATGACGGGGGTATCACGGTCCTCGAATACAACGTTCGCTTCGGCGACCCCGAGACTGCGGTCTTGATGGATCTCCTCGATGGCGATTTCGGCGAAGCGCTGGCCGGTGCGGCGGCGCTTCGCCTCGACGAAACCGTGCTCTCTCGCACGTCGCGTCACGCCGTTGCGGTCGTGCTCGCCGCGGAAGGGTACCCGGGCCCACCGCGCGGCGGCGACGTCATCGAGGGTCTCGCCGCGGCAGCGCGGGTTCCTCACGTCAACGTGCTCCATGCCGGCACGCGCCGGGAAGGAGACAAGGTCGTCACTGCCGGGGGGCGGGTGCTCGTCGTGACGGGCACGGGGCCGAGCCTCGCCGTCGCTCGTGACGCCGCTTATGAAGGCGTGCGCGCGATCCAGTTTCGTGGGATGCAAGTTCGGCGCGACATCGCCGTCCGAGATGTCAATTCGCCCGTATCGCAGACGTAAGAAATGGCTCGAGGAAAGAGATGGCACTCAAAGTTTTAATTGTCATGGGATCGGATTCGGATCTGGATCACGTGTTACCCGCCGCCACGGTGCTGAAAGAGCTCCAGATACCGGTGGAGGTGACAGTCGCGTCGGCACACCGCTCTCCCGATCGCGTGCTCGAGATAGCGCGCGGGGCGCGCGGTCGAGGGTTCGGCGTCGTGATCGCGGCAGCGGGCGGAGCCGCGCATCTCGCCGGCGTCTTTGCGGCCAACACGACCCTACCCGTCGTGGCGCTCCCCGTTGCGTGGGGCACGTTGGGCGGCATGGACGCGCTGCTCTCGTCGGTGCAAATGCCGGGCGGGGTCCCTATTGCATCGGTCGGCATCGGCGGCGGCAAAAACGCCGGATTTTTCGCGGCGGCGATCCTGTCGGCGGGGGACGCCGCGCTGACGGCGCGCCTCGAAGCGCACCGCCAGCGCGAAGCGGCCAAGGTGGCGGAAGCGGACGGCAGAGTGAAAGCCAAGCTTGCCGCGGGTTGAGCTCCAACGCGCCCGGTTCGCGTGCAGCGCCGCGAAACCGATGCGAGCCTCGGGCAGCGGGGCGCACCTTCGCCTCGAGCGAGGGCCAACAGCATGACCGACGACGAGCTCCAGTTCGCGCGACGCGTGCTTTCCGAAGGCGGCGTGGTAGCCGTCGCGACGGAGACGTACTTCGGGTTTCTCGCCGACGCGCGCCAGACGACGGCGATCGATCGCGTCTTTTCCTTGAAAGGTCGCGAGGCGAGCAAAGGCGTCGCGCTTTTGCTCCCGGGCCGTGAAGCGTGGGCGTCGCTCGTCACCCAGATTCCGCCGCTGGCGGCGCGCTTGGCCGACCAGTTCTGGCCTGGCCCTCTCACCATCGCGCTGCCGGCGCGGACGGGCATCGACGCACGCCTGCAGACGGAAGGCACTGTCGCCGTGCGATGGCCGGGCGCGTCCGATGCGAGCCGGCTGGCTGCGGCTTTCGGGGCGCCGCTCACCGCGACGAGCGCCAACCTGGCGGGACGGCCCGCGCCGCAGCAAGCAGCCGACGTCGAGGCGGCATTTGCCGACGCGGTCGCGCGGAGCGAGCTCTGCGTCGTTTCTGGGCGCGCGCCGGGGGGAGCCCCGTCGACCGTGGTGGGTATCGAGGGTGGGCAGGTGAAGGTGCTTCGTCAGGGGCAAATTCGCGAAAGCGAGCTCGCGGGCGTCGTCCCGCGCGCCTCTTTCGGCTAAAAGGTAGGGCCCGAGAGATCCCGCATGCTACGACCGCGTTCGTTTCGCCTCACCGGCTTCGCCGATAACCCATTCTGCCTGGTTGATGACGTCGAGTGGTTCCATCGCCACCTCGATGTTCGATCTGGCAGCGAGAACCTGACGGAGTAGCGCATGGCCGACATCGCACCGCTTCGCCCGCTTCGCTACAGCGCGTCCGACCTGGCGGCGCTGGTAGCGCCTCCTTACGACGTCATTTCCCCCGCCGAACGCGCGGACCTCATGGCGCGCTCACCGCACAACGTGGTGCGGCTCATCCTGCCGGAAGGGGAGGGGGACACGAAGTACGGCCATGCCGCGACGCTTCTCGGCGGCTGGCGCAACGACAAGGTGCTCGTGCGCGACGAGACGCCTTCTTTCTATCGTTATCAGCAGACGTTTACCCCGCCGGGCGGTGGGGCGCAGCGCACGCGGCGCGGGTTCCTCGCGCTGGTGCGCTTGGTGCCGTTCTCCGACCGCGTCGTACTGCCTCACGAACGTACGTTGTCGGGGCCCAAGGAAGACCGCCTCAAGCTATTTCGCGCGACGCGCACCAACCTGTCGCCCGGGTTCATGCTGTACCGCGACCCAGACCGGGCGCTCGACGCGCTCCTCGAGACCGGAACCAAGCTCGCCACGTTCGTGACGGCGGACGGGGTCGAGCACCGTCTCTCGAAAGTGGCCGGGGCCGAAGCCATTCGGACCGTCACCGAGCACATCGCCAAGAGCTCCCTGCTCATCGCGGACGGTCACCATCGCTACGAGACCGCTTTGCACTATTCGCGGGAGGTCGATGCAACGGCGCGCGCCGAAAAGCCTTATGGTCCGCGGGCAGAGCATCGCTATTTCATGTCCTTTCTATGCAATGGGGACGACCCCGATCTCATGGTCTTCGCGACCCACCGGCTCGTGCATTCACTGGCGTCCTTCGATTGGGTCGACTTTCTGCGCCACGCCGGGAATTTGTTCGAGGTCACACCGATCACGGGCGATCTCGAGCACGCCGGGCGCAGGCTTATCGAAGCGGGTCGCCAGGCGACTTCGTTCATCGCCGTCGCTCCGCCGCGAGAGAGCGCGCTGCGCATGGCGCTCTTCACCTTGAAGAAGGGTACCGATCTCGCCAGCCATCCGACGCTCGGTCAACGCCCCAAAGCCGTTCGCTCCACCGATGCCGCCATCTTGCACAGCGGCATCCTCGAGCATCTTCTCGGTATCTCCGTCGCTGCACAGGAGAAGAAGACGAACCTCGTCTACCTGCAAGATCCCAAGCAAGGCGTCGCCTTGCTCGAACGCGGAGAAGGGCAGGTGCTCCTATTGATGAACCCGACGCCCGTCGCCCAGGTCCGCGAGATTGCAGAAGCGGGTGAGGTGATGCCGCAAAAGTCCACGTACTTTTATCCTAAAGTGCTGACCGGTCTCACCATCCACACCCTCGACCCGCAGCGGAGCGTCTGATACCGCACCTTTCGAAAGGCAAAAAGAGACATGGCTCGCGTCTATAACTTCAACGCCGGACCCGCCGCCCTTCCGCTGGCCGCGCTCGAACGCGCGCGCGACGAGCTCATCGACTTCAATGGCTCGGGGATGTCCATCATCGAGCACAGCCATCGTGGCAAAGAGTACGAGGCCGTGCACGACGAGGCCGAGGCGCTGGTTCGTGAGCTTCTTTCGGTGTCCGACCAGTACCACGTCCTCTTTTTGCAAGGGGGAGCGAGCCAGCAGTTTGCGATGGTGCCGATGAACCTGCTGCCCCCCGCCAAGAGCGCCGATTACATCCTCACCGGCGGTTGGAGCGAAAAAGACCTGGAAGAGGCCAAACTCGTCGGCCAGGTGCGCGTGGCGTCCACCACGGCCGAGGGCGGCAAATACACGCGTATCCCCGAAGCGTCGGAGCTGAAGCTCGATCCGCAGGCTGCCTACGTCCACGTGACGTCGAACAACACGCTATTCGGCACCCAGTGGTTCGACTTTCCCGCGACGGGCAACGTGCCGCTCGTCTGCGATATGTCGTCCGATTTCCTGTGGCGGAAATTCGACGTCAATCGCTTCGGGCTGGTCTATGCCGGGGCCCAGAAGAACGCCGGACCGAGCGGTATCGTCATCGTCATCGTCAGAAAAGATCTCGTCGAGAGCGGTCGCAAGGACATCCCCAAGATCTTTCGCTACAAGACCCACGCCGATAACCGCTCTCTCTACAACACGCCGCCGACGTTCTCCGTCTACCTCGTTCGCAACGTGCTCTCGTGGATCAAGGACCAGGGCGGGCTGGGGGCGATGGAGAAGGCGAATCGCGACAAGGGGCGCGTTCTCTACGGCGCCATCGACGGCGCACCCGATTTTTACCGCTGCCCGGTCGAAAAGAAGAGCCGCTCGCTGATGAACGTCGTCTTTCGGCTGCCGACCGAGGCGCTGGAAGAGCAATTCGTCAGCGAAGCCAAAAAGGCGAAGATGGTCGGAATCAAAGGCCACCGCAGTGTGGGGGGAATCCGCGTGTCGACGTACAACGCGGTCTCGCTCGAGGCCGTCCAGACAATGGCGGCGTTCATGAGCGATTTCCACAAGAAGGCGAAAGGCTAACCATGGCAGCGCGTGTTCTCGTTTCCGATACGTTGAGCGAGGCCGGTCTCGGTGTTCTGAAGAACGCCCCCGGGCTCGACGTCGTCTACAAACCCGGGCTGAAAGAGGCGGAGCTCGCCGAAGCGATCGCGGGCTTCGATGCCCTCGTCATTCGCTCGGGCTCCAAAGTTACGAGCAAAGTCATCGACGCTGCCAAGGGTCTCAAAGTCATTGGGCGCGCCGGCATTGGCGTTGACAATGTCGACGTGCCGGCCGCGTCGCACCGCGGCATCGTCGTCATGAATACGCCAACTGGCAACGCGGTCACCACCGCCGAGCATGCGCTGGCGCTCTTGTTCTCGCTCGCGCGCCGGACGCCGCAAGCAACCGCATCGATGCGGGCCGGCAAATGGGAGAAGAACAAGTTTCAAGGGCGCGAGCTCGCCGGCAAGACGCTCGGCGTGATCGGACTCGGCAACATCGGGCGCATCGTGGTCGATCGCGCGCGGGGCCTGCGTATGAACGTCATCGCCTTCGACCCCGTGGTGACGCCGGAGAGGGCGACTGCGCTGGGGGTCGAGCTCGTGAAGCTCGACGACATTTGGGCCCGCGCCGACGCCATCACCGTCCATACGCCGCTCACGAGCGAGACCAAGGGTCTCGTCAACGATGCCAGCATCGCCAAGATGAAGAAGGGCGTGTTGCTCGTGAACTGCGCGCGCGGCGGGATCTTCGACGAGGCGGCGCTCTTGCGCGGTCTCGAGAGCGGTCGGCTCGGCGGCGTCGCGCTCGACGTGTTCGTCGAAGAACCGCCGGGGCAAAACCCGCTCCTCGCTCGCGAGGACGTGATCTGCACGCCGCACCTCGGCGCTTCCACGGAAGAAGCGCAGGAGCGCGTCGCGGTCGAGATCGCCGAACAAGTGGTGCAATATTTGACGTCAGGGACGATCACCAACGCCGTGAACGTCCCCTCCGTGTCGCGGGAAGTGGCGCCGCGTTTGAGCCCCTACGTCAACCTGGCGCATCGCTTGGGCAGCTTTCTCGCCCAGGTGCAGAAGGTCACGCCACGCACGATCGAAGTGGAGTGCACGGGCGAGCCCGCCGATCTCGGAATGTCGGCCATCACCGCCTCCGCGGTGGCGGGCGTGCTCGAACGCTTTCTCGAGGCGAGCGTGAACCAAGTTTCGGCGCCGCACTTGGCGAAAGACCGCGGCATCGCGCTGCGCGAGCTGAAAACGAGCCCTCGTTCGGGCGGGTTCAACGCGCTCGTTTCGGTCCGTATCGAGGAGACCGGCGGCACGGTCGCGCGCGTCGAGGGAACACTCGCCGCCGACGGCAGTGCACGCCTCGTGCGCTGGGGCGATTACGAGCTCGATGCGCACCTGGTGGGTGCGGTCCTCGTGCTCCTCAACGACGACCGGCCCGGCGTGATCGGTGCCGTGGGTACGGTGCTCGGGCACGCTCAGATCAACGTGGCAAGATTGCAGGTCGGCCTTTCCCCGGGCTCGAAGCACGCCGCATCGCTGTGGAGCCTCGATTCGGCGCTGCCAGGCTCGGTGTTGGAAGAGATCCGGCGCCTGCCCAACGTGAAAACCGTGCTGAGCGTGATTCTTCCATAAGTCGCATCGCGCCCTCGTCGCGCCCTCCGTAACACTGGCGCGACGAGGGTCTCCGCGTATCGAAAAGCTTGTCGTGACGGTAGAAGGGCCTGTAGTCTGCGTGGCTGGCAGAAGTGGGTCGACCCATCGTCGCTTCCTCCGTCGCCAAAAGGGGGAGGTCAGAGGAAATCATGCGAGTAGCGCAGCGCGCACGACGAACGCACCAGGTGCTGGCCGTCTTCTTGAGCAGCTTCATTGCCGTGGGGTCGGTGCCATGGACGGCGATGGCCGCCCCGCCCAAGCCGACGCCCGCCGCGAAGAAACCGCCCGCGAAGCCCACCAAGCCGGAAGACGATCCCAAGCGCGGCGAGGCGCGGAAGAAGTACGCCGAGGGTGAGACCAAGTTTGCCGCGGGCGATTTCGAAGGCGCGTATACGGCCTACAAGGCGGCCAACGAAGCGGTGCCCGCTTCGCAGGCGCTCTTCAAGATGGCGGTGTGCCTCGAAAAGCTCGACAAACCTTCGGAGGCGCTCACGACCTACCAAGCGTTCCTCGGCTCGAACCCGCCCCCAGCGATGGAGCCGAAAGTGGCCGAGGCGCAAGCACGCGTCGCCGACCTCAAAAAGAAGATTCCGGTCGTCGTCAAAGTGACGTCGGATCCGCCCGGCGCGTCGGTGTACGTGGACGGCGTGGTGCAGATGGGAACGACGCCGATGGAAGTGAAGGCGCCGGCCGGCCATCACAAGGTGCGCGTCACGTCGCCAGGCTTCGATCCTTACGAGAAAGAGCTCGAGATCGAAGCGAGCGCCACGCCGCCGACGATCGACGCCGTCCTACAGAAGAACATTCCCATCGCCGAGGTCGCGCCGCCGCCCCCGACGCCCGCCGAGCCGAAGCCGGCCAAGCCGCCGGAGCTGCCGCCCGAGAAGCGTTCCAATGTGGCGGCCTACGTCGTGCTCGGCGTCGCCGGTGCGGGCGCTATCGTGGGAGGTATTTTCGGCGTCAAGGCATTGCAAGAGAAGAAGGACTTCGACAACGGTGAGAAGACGACCGACAAGGCAGACTCCGTCGAGAAGAACGCGCTCATCGCCGACATGGCGCTCGCCGCCGCGCTCACCCTCGGACTGACGGGCACCGTTCTGCTGCTCACCAATTCGAGCACCGACACTGGCTCGGCGCGCGCACCTCGCACAGCATTCGAATTTACGCCGGTGCTCACGCCGCAGCGGGCCGGCGCTTTCGCCACGGTTCGGTTCTAACCAGGATGGGTCAATCGACGATGACGACCAAGTGGCAGCGGAGGTTTTGGGCAGCGAGCGCCGTGCTTGGGCTCGGGTGTTCCGTCGTAGGCTGCGAGCTCATCGCGGCCGTCGATCGTGACGAAATCCCGAACGGGGCGGGTGGCGCCGATGCCGCCGCAGGCTCGGGTGGCATGGCCGGCAAAGGTGGAACCGGCGGCGCGACCGGTGGAACCGGCGGCACGGGCGGAGCCGCCGGAAAGGGCGGTACTGCCGGCGGGACGATGGATGCGTCGACCGACATGATGGTCGACGCTCCTTCGAATCCCGACGTGGCTCCGGACCAGAACCCGGACCACGCCGATGTCTCGGTTGACCAGGGGGCGCCCGACGCGCCGCCCGACGGTCCCGGGCCCGACGTTCCCGGCGCCGACACCACGCCGCCGGCGGACGCAGATGCCGGCGCTCCCGACGCGCCGCCCGATACCGTTCCTCCACCGCCCGACACGGGACCGGATGCACCGCCCGGCGCAGATGCCGACGCGACGCCGCCGCCGGACACGGGTCCCGATGCGCAACCCGATGTCGAGCCGGACGCGGGTGACGACGCCGGCGGCGAAGCGGGTGACGACAGCGGCAACGACGCCGGCGACGACGTCTGATTCGAGCGACGACAGTTGCCGCGGCGAGCTGCGCCGCGGCAACTGCGCGCGGATCAAGGTTCGTTCTGCTCGGGCGTGATCAGGCGATCCTGCGCTCTACAACTCGGCCGTGGCATGCGGCGAGAAAACCGCATCCCAGCTGCTCGCAGCGCGGGCGCTCGACGCCGGGAAAATGGTCCGAGCTGCGCGCGGCGAGGAACGGTCCGCGCAGCGAAGCGAGATGATCCTCGAACGGCGCGAGCGCCTCGCGCGTTAGGGAAGAGAACGACGGCGTCGGCTCGGTCGTGCCGAGGTCGACGACGCCCACGCGGATGGGTGCCACTCCGTAGAGGCGATGGGCGGCGAGCGCGTACGCGCGCAGCTGAAAACTGGGCGCGCCTGGATCGCCTTGCCAAGAGCTCTTGTAGTCCACGATGTCCGCCGAGCCATCGGCAAACGCGACGAGCAGATCGATCGTGCCACGCAAGTGCAGTGCTCCCTCGGGGCGTGCAATGGAAAGCACGAACGGCTCCTCGCGGTAAAAGGCAGCACTCGCGCCACGCACGCGTCCCGCGTAGGGGCTGCTCAAGAACGCGGCGATCGCGCTCGCCACGTCGGTCGCCTCGCTCGGCGTCGCGGCGCGGGCAAATTCCGAGGCGAGGCGCTGCGCAATTTCGGCAGGGTCGGTCGGCTCGCCCCAGCGCTCGATGGGCCATGTCTCGAGCACGCGGTGCGCAGCGATCCCGAGAGTGCGCCGCACGTCCGTCCCATCCTCTTCGCTCCTGCTCGCGGCGAGGCCGAACGGCGACGGGTCGAGGCCAAGCTCGTGCACGAGCCGATAACGGCGCTGACACGCATCGAATGTCGCAAGCGGCGTCGTCGAAATGTGCAAGGGGCCGCCCTGGTCGAGCACGAGGGGAAGATGGGGTAGCGGCGCCGGCGCGCCACCCGGCGCCGAGCGACCGCGATCCCGACCGAGGTACGATGCCGCGTTTTCGATCGTCGCGTGATCAGCGCCGCCGTTGGCGACTAAAAAACGCAGCGTGGCAGCGGCCGATCCGTTGGGCGCCTGTGCGGGCAGGAGCAGGAAAAGGCGTTCCTTGGCGCGTGTCATGGCCACGTAAGTGAGACGGCGCCGCTCGGCGGTGTCGCGCGCGATCGCTTCGAGGCGAAATTCCGCCGCTTCAGGCGTGAAAAGCGTGCCCCCTTGCGGGCGCACATGGCGGAGCACCAAGCGCGGCGAAAGGGCGGCGCGGGCGGGGGTGAGAGCGAGCGTGAGCGGCTGCGGGCGCACCGCGGCGCCAAGGTCGACCAGGATGACGGCGCGGAATTCGAGCCCCTTGCTGGCGTGCATCGTCATCAGCGTCACCGCGTCGTCGGAGGGCAGCGATGCCGCCGCTTCGCGCTCGTCGCCCTCATCGGCGATCTGCTGCTCGAGCCAGCGCACGAAAGACGGCAAACCGCCGCCACGCTGGGCAGCGAGCGCGATGAGGCGCTCGACGTTGCCGATGCGCGGCACCGGGCGGGGCAGGGCCGCCCCCACCCGATCGAGATCGAACGTTTCGACGATGTGGCGGATGGCATCACTCGGCCCGAGACGCAGCGCGACCGATCGCAGCGCCGTAAAGCGGGCATGAAACCGCGCGAGGCGCTGGCGTTCGTCGTCTGCCAGCGCCGCCGCGGTGCCCCCCTCGCGACGAAACCACGCTGCGCCGAGAGAAAGACCGCGAGCAGGCTCGGAAAGAAGCGCGAGCGACGCATCGGTGAGCCCGAGGGCGGGACCGCGCAAGGCCGTCGCGAGCGCATGACGATCGGATGGGTCGAGCACGAGGCGGAGCAGGGCAAAAACGTCGCGCACCTCGCGTGTTTCGAAGAGCCCGCGCCCGGCGACGAAATACGGAACGCCGGCTCGTTCCAGCGCAAATTCGAGCAGCGGGAGCGTGGCACGGCGTCGCGCCAAAATCGCGATGTCGCGCGGCCGAAGGTCGCCCCACGTGCCCTCGCGCACGGCGCGATCCACGACGCCGGCCGCGAGGAGTGCTTCACGCATGGGTCCGGTAGCGCCGCGCACGAGCGCCGGAGCGTCGGCGGGCAAATCGTTGTCGTCTTCGACGATGACCACGCCTCCCGCCGCGCCGTCGCGTGCCCCGTCTCGCGCCGGGCGAAGGTGCTCGCTTTCCGCGTAGCGGATGTCGAAGGGGTAAGACGATCGAACGTCGAAATCGAGCGCGGCGAACCGGTTCACGAAATCGAGCACGGCGGGATGGGACCGGCGGTTGTGCGAGAGGGTGACGAGCGAGGCGATCGGCACGGACGAGGATCGATAGTCGTCGCCAAGCTCGAGCGCTTCGACCGCCGAGCGGCCGGCGAGATCGGCACAGACTTGCGTGAAGACGGTGACGTCGGCGCCGCGGAAGCCGTAAATCGATTGCTTGCGGTCGCCGACGACGAGCAGGCCCGTTGGCTCGAGATCGGTGGGGGCGGGGAGCTGCCCCGGGCCTCGCGCGGCGGCGCACGCCTCGCGCTCACGGAGCAGATAGACGAGATCGCGCTGCACGCGGCTCGTGTCTTGGAACTCGTCCACCAAGAGCACGTCGTACGCGCCTCGGCCCCGCGCGCCCACGGCAGGAACGTCGCGGGCCGCGTCGCGCGCGGCGCGCAGCAGATCGCCAAACCCAAGCCGGCCGCTGCGCCGCCGAGCGCGCCAGCGTCGCTCTGCCAGCTCGGCCAGCAAGTCCCGTGCGCCGATGGCGCTCGCGGTGAGATCGGGCGCGCCCGCGACGAACGCGGCGAAGCGCCGGGCGCGCTCGGCGTGGGTCTCGGCCCGGACCGACTCGCGGAAGGAAAGAAAAGCTTGTTCGGCGTCGGAGGGGCGCGCCGGACTGCGGCGGGTGAAGAGCGGCTCGAGCGCGCTCACCAGGTCGTGCTCGAGCGCGCGGCGCGGAGTGGTCGCCGCGCCGTCGGCGAGCCACGCCGCTACCGCTACCGCTACGACCGAGGCCGGCTCGGCGAAAACTTTGCTGCGTTCGGCCGCCAGCGCGCCCGCCAACGCGCCGAGCCGCGTCATCCAATCTCGGGCAACCGGCTCGAAAGCCGTGCAGGCGAGCTCGCCGGGCGTCACACCTTCTTCGTCCGCGCGATCGAGCAGCTCGCCGATGCGCCGCCGCACCATCGAAAGTCCCCCGCCGGCATCGAGGAGCGCCATTGCGCCGCGGTCGCCGCGCTCGATGGCGCGCGACAAGACGTCATCGACGGAGGCGTCGGTCGAGGTGCGCGCCGATTCGTCGGTGAGCACCTCGAATCCAGGTGAAAATCCGAGCTCGAGCGCCGCGCCGCGCAAGAGGCGCCCCGCGAGCCCATGTAGTGTGTCGATGAGCGCGTGGGGAAGCTCACCGAGGGCGGCGACGGCCCGCTCGCGCACAGTACGCGAGGCGGGGAGCGCGTCTGTTCGGCGCGCCGGGCGAGCACCGCCAGGTACGGACGTGTCGCGATGTCGTCGCGTCCCCGCGCGACGGCGTCGAGAACACGTTCGACCCGCTCGCGAATCTCCGCCGCGGCGGCGCGCGAAAAGGTCGTCGCGGCGATGCGGGAGGGGGGGACCGGAGGGGCAGCTTGCTCGTCATCGGATTGCCCCATCGACGTCAAGCCGAGGGCGAGCAAGGCGTAGAGCGAGACCAGACGGAATGTTTTTCCCGTCCCGGCGCTCGCCGTCACGACCAAGTTCGTCCGAAAGGCGTAGAGAGCCTCGTCGGCCGTCATGGCGCCCCTCCATCGACGTCGAGCTCGGGATCCTCGATGGGCATCGCCGCGGGCCGCCGACACACGTCGCGCACGCTGCAGCGCCCACACACGAGCGCGTCAGCGGGCCTTGGGGCGATGTCACCGGCGCGCATGCGCAGGACGATGGCCTTGGCGCGCTGCTGTGCGGACGTCATGCTTTCCGCAGAAAAAACTTGGCTCTTGTCGGCGGGAAAGACGCGCGGCGGTCGCTTGGACGTGTCGAGGTAGAGGGCTCGGATCTCGGGCAGGCTCAAAGGCCCCATCTCCAACCAGAGCGCGAGCGCGTAGAGAGGCGGCTGAAAAACGAGCGTGCCCACGTCCTTCCACGCTGGAAGCGCGCCGGTCTTGTAGTCGATGACGCGCGCACGGGTGCCGTCGCGCGTGATGTCGACCCGATCGATGCGCCCTTTCACGTAAACCGCGTCATGCCCGTCGCCGATGCGTAGAGCGGGCCAGGCGTTGCGCGACGTTCGAGCGGCGTCTCCGCTCCGGCGCTCGATCGTTTTCGTTTCGCCGAAGGATCGTTCGCCGTAAGCGAATCGAAATCCAGACGCATCGTCGAAGGACCAGAGAAGGACCGCCTCCACGTCGCGCAGAGCGCGCTCCACTTCCGCGCGATAAAGCGGCGAGTTCCGGTCGTGCAGCATGGCGCGTCGCGCCGCCGCCGTGCCGAGCGCAACGACATCGGTCTTGTCGCGGTGCGCATGGGCACGCGTGGCTTCCATGGCCACCAGCAGTGCACGGTGGACGAGCGAGCCCCGCTGCCACGGTTCGAGCTCCTCGCCGGTCGCGTCCGTGGTCTGAGCGCCGAGGACGCCGAGGGCAAACGCGGCAAAGCGGCAACCTGCGGCACGTTCGAGCGCCGTGGCGGCCATAGGGCGATCGGCGGTGCCGCCGATGGCGCGAGCGAGGTGCGCTGCCATCGCGGGATCCGCGGTAGAAATCGCACCGGTCACGGCGCCCGCCGCCAAACGCGGGTCGAGAAAAAATTCGAGCCGCGCCTGCTCGATGGCCACGCGCCGCGCCAGGTCGGTGTCCGACGTCGTGCCCCCCTGGCCCAAGGCGACGAGCTCGGCGGCGCGCGCCGAGAGCGGCGCCGCGCGGGGATCGAGCACGGAAGAAGGCCCGACGGCGATGGCTCGCTCCGAAGAGAGCTCGCTGAACAGGGCGGCGGGGGCGGCAGGACGCCCCTCGACGTCGGTGACCGATCGGGTGACGAGCACACGCTCTGCGAAGGCGATGGCAGAAAGGAGTGTGGTGCGCTGAGCGGCCAGGGCGAGCGATGCCGTGGGCGGGCGGTGCCTCTGCGGCAGCGCTTTCAAGAGCTCGTCCCCGAGCACCGGGTGCACCGTGGGCGCCGATTCGAAAGCCCCTTCGCTCGCCCGCGCAATCACGAGAAACGCCAACGGAAGGAAGGCCACGTCCGCCACGCGCACGATACGCACCGCGGCCGGCCGGTGCATTGCCACGGGCGCCACGCCAGCCAGCGCGGCTTCGATTTCGGACCGCAAGCGTTCGATCGAGACCGGTTCGTCGCCTAGGCCCAACGCATCAGCGGCCATTTGCACGCGCTCGACGGCCGCGAGAAGCGCTGCTTGTCCGGCGCCTTGCTCGCGGATCTGCGCCCGGACCAAACGCCGCGTACGCACGCCGTCCTCGGTTGCGCGGGGGTCACCGGGCTCGGCGACGGGCGCTTCTTCGAGGGCGACGAGATCGGCGACGGCGCCAATGGGCACCGGTCCGAGCCCCATCGCGTGCCACACTTCGACAAGGCGCGCCGCGAGCACGCGCCGCGGCGCGTCGCCCTGCAAATCACGGCGGGCCGCCAGAATCTTGGCGAGGCTGCTCGAGAGCCACGGCTCGCTATCGTTCGTTTCCGCAGCCAGGAGATCCGCGAGCAGGGTTCCGTCGCGATCGACGCTGACCGGCATCCGCGAGAGTCGCCGGCACAGTGTGAGCGCGCGCTCACGGCGCTCGCGCGCCGTGGCGCCATCGATGAAGGGTGCCGGATCGACGACGCTGGTGCGTAGCAGATCGACCAGCGCGTCGCGCACGAGAGGGCCCGACGTTATTTCGAGCCACGCCAGCGCCGCGCGCACGAGCGGCGTCGCGATGGGCGGGCGCCCGCGCGGCTCGGAGAAGGGGATGCTGGCCTCGTCGAGCGTCGCGCGCAGCGGCTCGAGAAACTCTTCGTCGAGCGAAGGTAGGACGATGGCGATGTCCGCCGGCGCAATACCGCCGCGGAGTGCGTCGCGCACGGCGCCGGCGATGCCACGCGCCTCCGCGCCGTCGCTCGGCGTCTCGAGCAGTTCGAGCTTGGCGGGGAATTGAATGTCGTCGAGCTCGAGATCCGGTCCGCGCGAATCGTGCTCCCAGCGTTCCTCGAGGAGCGAGAGCAAAGCGTCGGTCGCTCTCGCGACGGAGCTCGACGCCCCGGCCCAGCGCGGCATGCGCACGGTCACCCGGATACGACGCGCCAGCGCTTGCACCCAGGCATGCGCGGCCGCTGTAAAATCGACCAGCCCCTCGATCTCGACCGCGCCGGGAAGCAAGTCGAGCGGCGCGCGTTCGAGGGCCTGCGCCGCGAAAAATCCCGCGCTGCGCCGGTCGAAAGCTCCCGCGGCGATCAGGCGCTCCGACGTTCCCTCGAGCAGACGCGCGAAGAGCTCGGCGCGCGGGCGCCCCGTGCGCCGCAGCGTGGCGGCATCCACGCCGCTCTCGCAGAGCACGCCCATCGCGGCGTCCAGCGTGGCGACGATGGCCGAAGACCCACCCGTATTGACGTCGTGCTCGATGCCGGCCAGCGCCGCCGCGGTGGCAAGGCGCGTCATTTCCGGATCGGCGGCATCGAGCCCCGCGTTCGTCGCCCACTCGGCAACGAAGGAGCGCCACGTGCGCGCGACCTTGCCTTGCGCAAGCGCGTGCTCGACATGACGCTCGGTCGAAACCAGATGAACGGTGCGGCGGGACACGGCAGACCTTCTCTCAGACGAGTCTAATCGCGGGAAGCCTGCCAGACCTGGACAGTCAATGTCCGAGCCTCCGGCGCGGCCGACCCCGGCTTGATCACCAGCCGGTACACGCCCGCTTCCCGGACGCACACCGTGCCGTCCACCGGAACGAGGGCGATGGTTTCGGTCGACGCAGCGGCGGCGAGCACTTTGCCTTGCGCGTTCTCGAGCGTGACGACTTGCCCCGGTAGCATGCCTAGAGCGCCGGCGCGCAAACACACAGTCGAGCCCGTGATCCGAAAGGGGACCTCGATGGCCTCGGCGCCAGCCGCTCGCGTTCCTTCCGTCGCTGCGAGTAGCGGCGCCAATCCTTGCGCGCACAAGCGTTCGAGCTCGCCGAGATCGCGCGCCGGTTCGCCGCTGGTCCTGAAGTCGCGCGCACATCCTTCTTCGGTGCGAAAACGCGCGGGAGGCTTGGCCGAAGCCGCGGCAACGGGCGGGGCACTGTCCGCGCCGCCATCGTCCGTCCACCCCGGTCCACTCTTCTCGCAACAGCCGGGCGCGGTGGGCTTCGACGCGCGTCCGCACGCCCCGAGAAGAGCCATCCCGAGCAGCAGACTCGAGAGCGGTGCCCACCCTTTCACGCGCTTCGTGGGGCCAGCCTTGCGCGCGTTGCTACGCTGGCCGCCGCACGATTCACGAATGCCAATCCCGTCTCGCTTTGCGATCATTTCGTCGGCGCCGAACGGCCCGCAGACAGCGCTCGCTTGGCGAGTTGGGTCGCTACGAACGCCGACCGATTAGCACGGGTGGCCGAGGGTGGCGATGCCGGGATTCAGTTGGCGGCGGTGTCTTGACGATGCTCGCCCGCCGCGCCCCGGCTGACCGCTTCAGAGCGATCACGCGCCGCGCTCACCGCCTGGTCCGCCGCGTATTCGAGCTCGGGCGTCACCACCGAGCCGGGCAGAGGAAGCTTGGGGACGATCAGCAGCTCGAGCTTGGCGATGGTTCGGTTCTCGTCGACGGGGACGAGATGCCAAATGGCGAGCATTTGGTCGACGTTGCCCTGACCGTGCAGCCTTCCCTCGATGCGCTCACCCGAGCCCTCGGGGACCGGCGCGCCGAAACGCGTGACTGCCCAAATGTTGGCGGCGCCATGCAGGATCGACACCTGCAGGTACACATCGGTATTCGGCCCGCTCTTGCCGACGACGCGGCTCTTTTCGAAACGAGGCATGAAGTCCGAGTAGTGCGCGTAGTCGGTGACGATACGCCGCACGGTGGACAGCGGCGCGTTGACGGCCGTCATGCCGCCCCCGGCTCGAATCGAATAGCCTTGCACGGGGACGTTGTACCGTTCCGTGGCATGGCTGCGCACGAGGCGCTCCGTCTCCGTTTGGGCGGTGCCGTCGGCCCGCGCCGCGCCTTCCACGGCTCCGAGAGCCCCCATCGCGAGCACCGCCAGAATAACGCGCCCCAGTCGAGCCATTTGATGTCGCCTCACCATCATTGGACGTTCGAGACCTTTCAAATCATACGATCCAAAACGGCGCCCGTCGGGTGACGAGCGCATGATCTTACCTACTTTGCTTTTAAGCACTTCTCGTGCCCGAGCCACAGGCGCGCTATCTGCGCGGTTTCTGGGACCGTAGGCCCACCTGTGAAATCGCCGACACCCGGCGTGTGTTGCAAAGGACGCCCACCTGCGGCGGGACGATCGCGCCCGAGCACACGCGACGCGGTTTTAGCCGGGCCCGCCCGCTTGCCGCGCCACACCGCGCGCGGGGTCGCCTTCTGCGACGTCCCCCTCGACGGGGGCCATCGTACAGGAACCTTCGATTTTCACGCCTTTATCGATGAAAATGGACGGAGATCGCAGGTTGCCGACGATGCGAGCGGGGACGTAGAGCTCGATCGCCGTCCGGGCGCGCACGTTTCCCGTCACCATCCCACCTCGCACGATCACCGTATCGACATCGATTTCGGCGGTGACCTCGGCACCGTCGCCAATGACGAGAACGTCTTCGCTTCGGATTTCACCGGAAAAGCTTCCGTCGATGCGGAGTCGTCCCGTGAAGTAGAGCTTGCCGTCGAAACGCGTTCCACGGCCCAAGAGGGCCGTCAATTCGAGGCCGGTGAGGGCGGCGTCCATCCGGAAGGCATAGCACTAGTCAGCGCCGGGCTCGCGGCCAGATCGCATCGGCGCGCGCGTCCGTGCCCGGCGCCGTCGACGGCGAAATATCGATTTTGCGGCGCGTTCGAGAGGGCGCAGCTACGCTCGCCGCAGTGATTCGCCCGTCGCTCTCGGCGCCCCTGTGCCTGGCCTTGCTAGCCGCGGCGGGACAGACCCTTGCCCAAGGCGTCGACGCGCGCGGGAGCGCTCCAGGTGCAACGCCGGGCGCTGCCGCGACGCGCGACGCTCGTCGCGCTGCGGGGGCGGAGGAGACCGAGCAGAAACGCGCGCCTTGGCGCGGCTCGACGCTCCTCTTCGACCAATCGGTCACCACCCAGACCCTTGGCCTCGGCCAAGACTACCAAAGTCGCAACGACCTCTACGAGTGGTGGTTCGCGTTCAAGCCGCGCTACTTCCTTTTGGATAACGAGAAGGAGGCGCTCAGCGTGAATCTGTGGATGAACCTCTATCTCGAGTTTACCAATAGCGACACCACCACCACCCGACGCGAGCCGGTGATCGGTCCGACGACGCTGTGGGCCTCGTACGCATACACTTTTTACGAGCAGAATGGATATCGGACGGCGGTCAGTGTCGGACCTTGGCTCACGCTTCCGACCGACCGAGCTGCACGCAACGCCGGTCAACTCTTCGGGCTCGGCGCCACGGGAAGCGCGACGCAATCTTTGCCACTCGCGCGGCCCGGCGCGACGGCGCTGACGAGCATGCGTCTCGGCATCTCCACCATCTTCGTGCACCCGTTCAACTGGGCCACGACGCCGGTGAACGGTGACATCGAGCAGCTGCGACAGGACGTTGCAGGTCGCAGCATCGTCTCCGATCAGCTGCGACCCGGAATGAACGTGGCCAATTCGCTCACCCTGCTTTTCACGACGGGCGTGCAGCTCCTGCCGCGGCTCGGTTTCGGCGTGTCCTACGTGCTCGCCAATTCATGGACGTACGCGCCGAAGGACGTACCCATCTGCACCGTTCAACCGACCTGCACCGAGCCGGCCTCGATCGGCGAACCAGCCTCGTTTCGCGTGAGAACGTGGGCGCTCGCATCGCTCGATTACGACGCATTCGACGAGATGACCGTCAGCCTCGGCTACTACAATCTCACATCGCAGCTAGGTCCCGATGGGCAGCGCCGTAACCCGCTCTACAGCCCCGATGCCCGCTTCTTTCTCACGCTGACGGGAAACCTCGACGTCATCTACGACCGGTTGACGACGAGGACGAAGCCAGCACCGCCCACGGAAACCCAAGCGCGACGCTGAGGGTGACGACCGCAGCCGGCTATTCGAGCAGTTTGCCGACTTCGGCCACGAATCCGACCAAGCTGTGGCGCGCGCCGTTCTTCAGTCGCAAATAGACTTGCGCCATCGGCCACGCTGCCACCCGATCTTCGCAGGTAACGCGAAAGAGGCGCGGATCCGAGGGCGCATTGGGATCGCACTCCCAGATTCCACCGTACACTGCGATGAGCGTTTCGCCGAGGAGGGCGCCCCAAGTGAGGATGACTTCCTCCTCTTCGTCGGAGGTGTGCCAGACGCTGCGCTCCGGGGCCGCGCCCGTTTCGCCGCGCGTCGCAGTGCAGAAAGAATCGAGCGCTTCGATGCTGGCGGGGTTCGGTGACAAGGACGCGCCGGAGCGCGCCGCGATGTCTTGGCTGAGCGCCGAGCGCATGAGCGCACCGGCGACGGCGGCCATGTTGAGAGGGGGCGAGTCGGCAGGGTGCATCGGCCGATCGAGCTGGCGCGTGGTGGCCGCTTCGACCTCGGGGCGCGTCAACGCAAGCTCGTCGCGCGGATGGCCGAGCGCCGGCGACGATACCGGGGTTAGCAAGGACTGGCGTGCTGCAGGAATGCTGGCCGCGCGCCGGAGCGATGTCTCGGTCGGCGGGGCGCCTGCTGCGAGCTCACTCGCCTGCGCCAAGCGATCGAACGTATGCACGAGACTCGGCCCCGTTCCGTCGGCGAAAGCAGCCGCGGCGAGCAAGGGGCGAACCCCTGCTCCAGAGGGGAGCAGCACTTTGCATCCCCCGTCGTCGGGCGCGATTTCGAGCACCGTTGCGTCGAGCTCGTGCAGGACGACAGCGAGGAAGAACCCCGCCGCTGCCATCGCGCGCGACGTATCCGACCGCGATGCGCTGCGACTGCCGGGCTGACGACGCAGAGAAAGAATGGCGTCGTCGACTCTCGCCAGTGCGTCGCGGTTCAGCGGCATGGCTTCGCTCGACACGAAGCTGTTGCCTTCGGCAACCGCTTTGCCCCAATCGAGCAGCATGCCGACGATCGAGTGCCCGGCGCGCACGCCGTAGGTCGCCGAGCGCTTGTGGACGACCTCGCGTCGCGCGCGTTCGAACCAAGCGCCGAGCGCGGTGGCCGCGTGAGCGGACTCCGGTGGAGCATCGCTTGCCTCCGTCCCTGCGCGCTGGTCCTGCGGCGGCGGCGCGCTCGGAAATCGGCTGCTGAGCGGGCGCGAGCTCGACGACGGTGCGGCGTCGGCGGCGAGTGCGCTCGTGGAGGGGCGGGAGGGGGGCACGCTGGGCGGCGGCGCGCTCGATGCACGGGCGGGGGGAATTGAAATCGGCGACTGGGTCGTGGGCGGCCCCGTGCTCGTCGGGCTGGCGGGATGGGTGCTGGCCCCTCTCTGGCTCGATGGCGGCGGCGGTCGGTCGACCTGCTGCACGCGAGAGCTCGGCGCCTCCTCGGCGTCGGTGGCGCGCCCCTTGAGCACGCTTTCAGCCCGGGCCCGAGCCGAAGGATTGGCCGATTCGAGCGCGAGATGCGCGAAGAGATCGGCGCGCCCGTCGTCACCGAGCCGTGCATAGAGGTGCGCCAGCAGGGCCGCTGCCTCCATGAGGTCGGGTTGGTCGCCGACCAGCTCAATCATTTCTTGCAGCAGATCGCGGTCGGGTCGTACGTGAAAGGTGGAGTCGTACAGGCAGACTAGGTAGCGGTACTCAGGTCGCCGGCCGAGGTTCGTGTGGGCAGCCTGTAGACGGCTGGAGGCCGCGCTGTGCTCACCGGCGTCGATCAAGGACTCGATGGCCCTGACTTCCGCGTTGAGTTCGATCCTAGCCACGTCAGTTTGAAGACATGATGCCATTTTCAGCCGAAAATCGCCATCTTGCCGGGCGCGCGCTCGCGCTCCTTCCGCAGGCGTTCGCCCCCCTCCGATGGGTGCCTAGTTGCCTGCGCGGCGTCGCTAAGGTAGGACGCTCGGCAACTCGGGCGCATAACTCAGCGGTAGAGTGCGTCCTTCACACGGACGAAGTCGCAGGTTCAAATCCTGCTGCGCCCACCGAGTTTTCTCGTCTCCCGGTCGTTCTGGCTGAGGTCGCGCGTCTCCGTCGATCAACGACCGCTGGCCGTCCGGCCAAAGCGCTGGTACCAAAAGAGGCCCCATGGAGTCGCAGAGGTCCAGTCCGCAAGGCACGCTCGGAGAGCGCATCGTCACCGTGCGCCACCGCGTGCTGCTCGCCGACGACGATGAAGACGTGCGGAGCGTCTTCGAGATCGTGCTCGCCGAGGCATTCGAAGTGCGCACCGCGGCGACCGGCGCTGAAGCCGTTGCCATGGCCAGGGAGTGGCAACCGGATGTGTTGTTGCTCGACTGGACACTTCCAGACGCGACGGGCGAGGAGATCGTCGAAATACTCCGCGCCCGCGAGTCCGGCTGTGAAACGTTACCGATCGTCGTGGTCTCCGGCGACGCGACGGTCAAAGAAATCGCTCAGCGCATCGGGGCGGTGGCCTGTCCCAAGCCATGTGCCGTCGACCAGCTCATGGCCGCTATCGAGCGCGCCCTCGAAAAACCCCGCGAACCCTGAACGAAACACCACCCAGACGAAGGCGCGGCGATGGCTGAAGCCGCGCACTCGTCGGGGGCCCTAGAATCTCAGGCGATCGCGTCCTTGATTGCCTTGATCGGGCGCGCCTTCACTGCCTTGCTGGCCGGCTTGGCCGCGAACGTGGTGGGCTCCTTCGTGAAAGGATTGATCCCTTTGCGCGCCGGACGCGCCGGGCGCTTCACGACCACGAACTTCGCAAAACCGGGCAGCACGAACAGGCCGTTCTTCTTGAGCTCTCGATGGCCGATGTCCGTGAGCGATTCGATGATCGCTTTGACCTGCTTGCGGGAGGTACCGTCACCGACTGCCTCGGTCACCGCCTGCAGAAGGGCGCTCTTGCTCAGACTCTTTTTTCCGCTGCTCTTGGGCTTCGCCATCGTGGATCTCCTCGTGTGAGCCGGCCGAATGATGGTGGGGGCCAGCGTCTTTTGCGGCACTCTACATCTAGCCGCCGGCAGAGTGGTGCAGCAAAATGCTCGTTGGGGCTAAAAAAAGCGCTTTTTTTGGCACACCGCCCGTAAATCGAGCCCGATGTCGTGTTGCAATGCGCTCGTCGCGCGCGCGTTGCGTGCCGACGAACGGCATGTTCGGCCGCGTGGCAGCCGCGCATCTGCGGCTGATTCGACGCCAGCGCACAGCGACCGACGTCGAATACCAGGGCGCGCGCGAGGCTTTCTTTCACGAGCGCGGGCGGCGAGAAGCCGGCCGCGCGCGACGTCACTGGAGCCCTACGCATACCCATGACTACCTTTGCGCTTTCGCGTCCCGCGCGTCGCGATGGCCCTCAGAAGCGGGGCATTCCATTGTTCTCGTCGGCGGCGACCGGGTCGAAAATGACGTGTCCTCCGTGCATCAGCGGTTTTGACGGGCCGTGCGCAGCCGGTTAGCCTTAGCGGTAACGTCGCCGAACGGAGAGTCCTTGGCCCGCTACCGCCTCAGGTTCTCGCTACAAGAATTCGATCTTCCCCCAGGCGATACGCTCATTGGTCGGGGGCCCGACTGCCGGATCACCCTCGTCGATCCGCTCGTGTCCCGACATCATGCCAAGGTGCGCATCGAAGGTTCCAAGGCCACGCTCACCGATCTCAGCAGCCGCAACGGTTCTCGCATCAACGGTCGCCTCATCCGCGCGGTGCAGGCTCTCTCCGACGGCGACCGGCTGCGCATCGGCACCCAGGAGCTCGTTTTCAGCGAAGTGCCCTCCGTTCAGCTCGCCGCGCATCGGACCGGTTTTCTCAGCCATTGCGCCAGCTGCAGGCTGCCTTACCCCGAAGAACTCACGACTTGTCCGAGCTGCGGCTCGAGCCAGGTCGAGGAAGACAACACGCTCTC
>Ga0193706_1000135_pt1 | contig 52560 bp, 43 predicted proteins | sample U3c1metaG_FD_160130 | JGI IMG/M metagenome (GOLD analysis project Ga0193706, IMG submission 160130) | Soil microbial communities from a riparian zone of the East river system, Colorado, United States - U3c1 | ecosystem: Environmental > Terrestrial > Soil > Riparian zone | place: USA: East River...
CGTGTTGACGCCCCAAATGAGGGACGCGGCCAGCGTCGACAACAATGTCAGAAGCAGGTAGACGGCTTGGACGCGCTGGGCGGCGGCGGGCACGGTAGCCGCGAGCTTACATGTCGCGGTAACGCGTGGCGGCAGCGAGATCGCGGCGCAACTCTTCCGCGGTGCGACGCGGCCCGTAGCCCGGTGTATCGCGCTGGATGCGCCACCCTTCCGCGAGCGGGCCTGCGTCGACGACGTCAAAACCAAATTGATCGATCAAGCGCATGACCTTGGATTTGGCCTCGGCGTCGTTTCCGGCAATGACGAGCGCGCGCCGGCCGGCCGTGCCGGCGGGCAATCCGTGCGCCGTGAGGTCGGCGGCGTAAATGTGGTTGAACGCCTTGACGACCTGGGATTTCGGCAGATGGCCCTGCAAAAGCTCCGCCGTCGTCGTCGACTCGTCGTCGAGCTCACGGATTTGACCGTCGCGCTGTGGATAATAGTTGTTCGTATCGATGACCACCTTGCCCACGAGGGGATCGACGGGCACGGCGCGGTAGTTTTTGAGGGGAACCGTCACCACCACCATATCGCCGGCTTTTGCCGCCTCCTCGGGCTTTGCGGCGCGGGCTTTGGAGCCAAGCTCCTTGATCAGCGGGGCCAACGTTTCCGGTCCGCGCGAATTGCTCATCACCACGTCGTAACCGTTCTTCACCGCGAGCCGCGCGAGCTGGCTGCCGATGTGCCCCGAGCCAATGAAGCCGATGGTCGCCATGGGGGGCGAGCCTAACGACCGGTCCCGGGCGGCCGCAAGAGGGCCGAATTGCCGAACGTTCTAACGGCGCCGGGAGAAAGCTTGAGGTAAGATGGGCCGAATGCCGCGTGACGTCGCTCGAGCTCCGAGAATGGCTCAGCCTTCCGGCGATGGCGCGAGCGCGGAGGTCGAGGTAGCCGACACCGCGGTCCTCCTCGCGCTGTCGGGCCCCAACAACGAGCTCCTCAAGGTGCTCGGCGAAGAAGCGGGCATCGGCGTCGGGCTGCGCGGCAACAGCATTTTGCTGGCCGGCGATCCGACGCGCGTCGCGTTGGCAGAACGCTTCATCGGCGAGGCAGCAGGGCTGATCCGCGGCGGCACCGATCTCGATCCCAACGACTACATCCGAGGGCTCCGCACGATCCGCTCCGATCCTACGGTGCGCTTGCGCGATCTCTTCAGCGACGTGGTGCTGGTCACGCCGCGCCATCGACCGATCACGCCTAAGGGCCTCGCGCAAAAGAAATACATCGAGGCCATCCGCACGCACGACCTCACTTTTTGCATCGGCCCGGCCGGAACGGGCAAGACGTACCTCGCCATGGCGATGGCGGTGAACGGCCTCGTCACGCGAGCGTACAAGCGCATCATCCTCGCCCGGCCGGCCGTCGAAGCCGGCGAGAAGCTCGGATTTTTGCCGGGTGATCTGGCGGAGAAAGTCAATCCGTACCTGCGCCCGCTCTACGACGCGCTCCACGACATGATGGACATCGATCGCGCCGAGGGGCTCATCACCCGCGGTCAGATCGAAGTGGCGCCGCTCGCCTTCATGCGCGGACGCACGCTGAACGATTCCTTCGTCATTCTCGACGAGGCGCAGAACGCCACCAGCGAGCAGATGCGGATGTTTTTGACGCGCCTCGGTTACGCGTCCAAGGCGGTCGTGACCGGCGACGTGACTCAAGTCGATCTTCCGAGCGCGACGAAGAGCGGTCTGGCCGAGGCGAAATCTCTTTTGTCGGACATCAAGGGCATCTCCTTCTGCACGCTCACCGAGGTCGACGTCGTGCGCCACCCCCTGGTGCAGAAAATCATCGTCGCCTACGAGACGCGCGACAAGAACGACCGCGAGCGCATCGAGCGCGACAAGAACGAGCGCGACAGGAACAGAAACGCGGCCAGCACGTCATCTGGCTCGTGACCGGTCAGACGCGCCTCGACCTCGTCGCGCGCTGCGCCGAAGTTCTCGGCGCCGATCCTAGGCAAGCATCGACAATCGTGACGCGGCCGCACCCTTTGCTGGTGATGGCGCGGCGCGAAGCGTTCATCGTCCTCGTCACCGTAGCCGCCACTTGGGACGCGGGGCGCGAGGTGCTGGCTCCATTTGCGCGGTATTTGGCCGACGGCCGCGCCATGCTGGTTCTGCTCGGAAAGCCGCGCCACGGCGATCTGGCAAAGGCGCTGAACCGCGGGCTTGCTTCGCTCCTCGCCGAAGAGCCGACCGCCGACGACCTTTTGGTGGCTCTCCACAACGCTTTCGACCTCATGGAGACGAGGGCGCGCGCCGAGCAGCGCGGCAAATGGATGAACCGCTACCAATACGAGCTCGGCGAGGTCATCGAGTGCGCAAGAGCCATCGAAACCGAGCGCGACATCGACAAGCTGCTGGGCGTCATCTTGCTCAAGAGCCGATTCATCACCGGCGCCGACGCAGGGAGCATTTACGTCGTCGACAACGACGCTGCTGGGCAGCGACAGTTGCGTTTCAAGCTGTCGCAGAATGACTCGGTCAAGTTCGACTCGCGTGAGTTCGCCATACCGCTCAGCCCGCGTTCGATGGCGGGCGCGTCCGCGCTGCACGCGGCGCCGATCAACATCGTCGACGTGTATGACATGCCGGCGGCGTCGCCTTTCGGCTTCGATCGCTCGTTCGACGAAAAAACCGGCTACCGCACGCAGAGCGTGCTCTGCATGCCACTCGTGTCGCGCGCCGACGAGGTCATCGGGGTCATCCAGCTCATCAACAAGAAACGAGACAAGGACAAGCGCCTCTATTCCAAGGAAGACGTGGCGGCGCAGGTGATCGCCTTCGACAAGCGATCGCAGGAGCTTTTGGGCACGCTCGCCGCGCAAGCTGGGATCTCGCTCGACAATGCGCTGCTCTTCGAAGAGATCCGGCGCATCTTCGAAGGGTTCGTCAACGCCAGCGTCGAGGCGATCGAGTCGCGCGACCCAACGACCAGCGGACACTCGCGCCGTGTGGCCGATCTCACCGTCGGATTGGCCAAGGCGGTCGAACGCGTGGAGACCGGACCTTACCGTGAGGTCATTTTCAGCGCCGAGGATCTGCGCGAGATCGAATATGCGTCGCTCCTGCACGACTTCGGCAAGATCGGCGTCAGCGAGCACGTGCTGGTCAAGGCGAAAAAGCTCTACCAAACCGAGTTCGAGCTCATCAAGCAACGATTCGAGCTGGCTGCGTCGTCGCTCGAGGTGGAGATGCTGACGCGCAAGGTGCGCCTGGTGCAGCAAGGTGCGCCTTCGGCTGAAATCGAGAACCTCGACGCCGAGCGCGATCGGCGCCGCGCCGATCTTCGCGAAGCTTTTCGCGCCATCGAAAGCGCGAACGAGCCCACCGTGCTCAAGGCGGGCGAATTCGGCAAGATCGAAGCCATCGGGCGGCAGACATTCATCGCGCCGAGTGGCGAAGAAAGGCCGCTCCTTTCCGCGCCGGAGGTGACGAGCCTCTCCATCACGCGCGGATCGCTGACCCCCGACGAGATGCGCGAGATTCAAAGTCACGTCACCCATAGCTTCAATTTCCTCGCCACCATCCCGTGGGGAAAGAGCTTCCAGCGCGTTCCGCTCATCGCCGGGGCGCATCACGAACGCCTCGACGGAACCGGTTATCCCAATCGACTTCGCGCCGAAGAAATCCCGCTCCAGTCGAAGCTCATGAGCATCAGCGACATCTTCGACGCACTCACCGCGAGCGACCGCCCTTACAAGCGCGCCGTCCCCATCGACAAGGCCCTCGATATTCTGGCCTTGGAGGTGAAGGACAAACACATCGACGGCGACCTGGTGCGGATTTTCTGCGAAGCGCGCGTTTGGGAACCGGTCCTCTTACGCGCGTCGAATCGACCGAAGCCGCCGATCCAGAGGTGACGCGGGGCGCCCGTGCTGACGCCGACTGCAGTCAAGGGTTGGCGTACTCGGGGGGGATGTCGCTTTCGATGATTTTGGCGCCGAGCAGCTCTGCCGCCTGGGTTGCCTGGCTGAGAACGACTTGGTCGTGAAGCTTGAGGCCCCCCGCGCCGAAGAACGATACGAAACTGGCGCTCTGCTCTTGGTAGACGAAGATCTGCGTCAGGCGAGCCTGACCTTTGCCGAGCGGGGTGACGATGAAGGTCGTGCTCCCGGCAATGGGTGAACCCGTCAGGTACTCGTAGGCAAGCACGAAATCGCCGCCCTCGGGAGGCGTCAGCTCGAGCCGGGAGATGCGGCCGTAGTCGCTGGTAAGCTGATTTTCGATTCTACGAATCGAGCATTGGACCTCTTGCGACTCGATGGCGTCAGCGAACATCTTTTTCAACCAGCCCGCCTTGATCTTGGCTTGGAGCGCCTCGTCGAGCTCGTAGCGACCCTGAAAGCGCTCGTGAAAAGCGAAAGCCTGGTCGACGTTGGCGCGCTTGCGGTCGACACGAATCAGCCCAAAGCGGCGGTTTTTGTCGCGCATGACGCGATGAAACGCATCGGCCACGCCGGCCGCGCTCGCACCGATCACGATGTTGTGCACGTCGCGCTTGATGGTAATGCCGCCGCTCGGGTCGAGCGGCAGCACGGGCCGGGCGTCGAGCTCCTGCTCCCATTGCGAAGACTGGCTCGGCGACGACGCGGTCGGACAGCTGCCGCTGCCACACGCGGCTCCCGCAAGGGCGAGAAAGGCGGCGACGGTGAAATGAACTTTCGGGCGGATGTCGAGCATGAAATCTCCGAGAATTGGCGAGCTCACTGCGATGCGGCGGCGGGCGTCTCCCCTCGCCCCGCGGGGCAAAACAAACATCACCAACGGCACAAGGCAAGAACGCGGGATTCGTTCGCGACTGTAGCTACCGCGACGAGAGCGCAGACACATCATCCCGACCCTAAGGTCGAGAAGTACGCGCTTCACGCAGCAAAATCAACGTGAGTCGCAGCGCGCATGCTCGATCCGCAACCGGAACGACGACTCACACGCGCGGTGAAGCCCGGAGCAGCGATCGAAAACGCCGATAAAGAGGTAGGACCAACAGAGCGAGGACGTTCCACGGGGTCGCTCCGCGTTGCGAGCGCGAGACGGAACAGCCCGAATTGTCGTTCTTCTGTGAACCCGCTCCGCCGGTCGTTCCGCCACCACCGGCTCCGCCCGTCGAGCCTCCTTCGCCGCTGGTGCCCCCCGCCGCGTCGTTGCTCGTCGCTGCATCGGACCCGGTCCCAGCATCGGACGCGCAGGTCGCGCCGATGGCGGGCGCGATGAGCTCCCATTCTTCCGTGCATCTCGAGCTATTGCTATTGCCGCAAGCTGCACGCCCGCAGAGCGAGTCGAAGCGGAACAGGCCTTCGAAGGTGCTGCCAAGGTCGAGCGATCGTCCCACGGAAAACCCCGACGTCTTATAGTCGGCACAAGCGTAGAGCGCGTCCGGCGTCCACGTGAGGCACGTGGCTGCGACGTCAGAACGTCGCGCGAGATCCGACCCGTCGGCGGACCCCACCCAAATTCCGTCGCTCGGTCCCCCCACCGCGATCAGGGTGCCGTCGGGCGAGATGGCAAATCCGAGGAGCTGATCCGTCCCTTTGAACATCGTTTGGAAGGTGCGCCCGCCGTCGCTGCTCGTTTGAATCACGGTGCCACTCACGTCGTAGACGCGGAGGTAAAGCCGATCCGCGTCGAACGGGTGAACCGCGGCGATGTACGTGAGGCGATGCTCTTGCGTCTCGGGGATGTCGGCGCTCGTAAAGGTTACGCCACCGTCATCGGAGCGCATGAGCATGGAGCCGAAGCTCTTCGACTTGTCGCCGCGCGCCGAGAGATAAACACGCGAGGCGACGCTCGGCGCGATGTCGATGGTGAGTGGATAAATGTCGGACGGCAGAACGTCCGCCACCGGCGCCCAGCTCTGTCCGTCGTCGACCGAACGCACGATCTGCGAGCCGAACGTTCCGCCGGCTTGGAACTCCAACCAAAATGCGACGAGTTGATGGGGCGTGCTCTTGCTGAGCGCGAGATCGCCCATCGTCTTTTTGTCGAGCTCGGGCGCGGCGCGAAACGCGCAGCCGTCCATGGTGGTGGTCATGCCATTGAACATGGCGACCACGGTGGCGCCGTTTCCGGCGATGGACAGCATCAAATCTTGCTGCCCGGAGGTTCCGATCGCTGCTTCGCACAGCCAGCCGAACGTCTTGCCTCCGTCACGCGACTCGAGCAGGCCGAATGTCGCACTGACCACGATGTGCTGCGGATTCGTGGGATCGACGACCAACTGGCTGGCCGCAGGGTACCTTCCATTGGCGAGCGCGGTGGCGGGCGCCGCGAGAATTGCCGCGGCGGCGGCTAGAAAAATCGTTCGTTTCACGGGACGCGTCCGATGGGTACCGCCGCAGTCGCAATGACTCCCGTCGCGATCTGCAGCACTTTGGTGAGCGTCGTGAAATTGAGCGTGTCCGCCGTATCACCCGGCAAGTGGTAGTAGGGCGACTGGGTCGATTGGAAATTGTAGACGGTCGGATACCCCTGCTCGGAAAACGAGCAATCGTCCGACCGGTGACACGACCCCGTCCCGAGCGTCAGCGTGAGCCCGAGCCCGTAGGTGGTGTTCACTTGGGTATGCAGGTTTTTGAGCTCGGTCGAGTCGCTCCACACGCGGATACCGCGGCGATCTTGCGGATCGTAGGCCACCTCGTCCAAGTTGATGTACGCCTTGCCGCAAGTCTGCGGCTCGCACGACGCCTTGAGCGCCTGGGCATAGTGGGCAGAGCCGATGAGACCGAGCTCCTCGGCGTCGAAGATGACGCAGCGTATTTCGGCTTTGAATCGATAGTGCGCCATCACGCGCGCGATGAGCGCCATCCCGAGGCCGCCCGATCCATTGTCGTCCATGGCCACGGTGTTTTTGACGGAATCGAGGTGGCCGCCGAGAAAGTAGACCCCCGCGGCGGGATCGGTGCCGGCGATGGTGATCTCGATGTTGCGGTACCCTTCCCATTCGTCGAACTTCACCACCGCGGCGGGGGCTGCGGCCGCCAACATGTCGCGAACCCACTCGGTGATGGCCAGGTAGTTGGCCGACTTCGCAGAGCGGTCGGGCAGCGACTTGGCTTCGAGCTCGCGGTACCTCGCTTCGAGCTCCACCACGTCGAAGCGCGCGAGCATCTCGCGGATCAGATCTTCCGGACCGGAAGCGTCGCCCGGGGGCGGCGTGACGTCGAGGGGAGGCGTGCCCGCGTCGGGCATTGGCGTCGCGACGTCCGGACGCGGAGGCGCGGTGTCGGGCGTCGCGACGTCCATTCTGGTCGAAGTGTCGCGCGACGCGTCAGAGGACGAACCATCGCGCGTGCCGGGCGTCACGGAATCGAGCGTCGCGTCGCTCGACGTCGCATCCATGTCACCCGGCGGATCCGGTGGAGGCTCGTTGGCGGCATCGGACATTCCTGATCCGCCGCCGCTTCCTCCTGCGCCGGTCGAACCGCGGTCGGTGGTTTCGTTGGTCGACCCGCACGCAAGAAAGAGCGCTGCGAAGACGAGCAAGGAGTTCAAATCGAGACGATTCGAAAAGTTCATGAGGGCACCTCGACTCGTGCGCATTCGAACGTCCGGCGACGGCAGTCGCCACATCCGCACCGTTCGCGCTCACTCTAGCTCGGGCTCGCGCGCGTCTCGCGAAACATCTTCGTCGAAATGGGCGAATAAAAGCCTGCGCTTCCGCTTGCGGCGGAGATTTGTTTCACGCACAGAACCGTTCAGCGCGCGTCGTCGTCGCTCTCCGGACGCGGGCGAAAAAGCGGACACGCGAGCACCGGTTGCGGCGGATATTTGCGCGGCAGCAACGGGCAGAGAATGAACATCGACGTCGCGCTGCGTATGTAGCGCGGCGGCGCCGCGCACCTGTGGCAGAGGCTATCGGGAAACGGCAGATCGATGGGCGGCGCGGATTTCATCGGTGCGCAACGTCGTTGCTACTCGGTTCGCTCGAGCTTAGCGCGCCGATCGCAGGGCGGCCGCTTTCAGCGCACGGCGAACGAGCCCTGCTTTTTCACGACGTCGATGACGATCTCGCCTTGCTCGACCGTCACCCGGGCCACGTCGCCGGCGGCGAGCTCTCCGCGCAAAATCATGTCGGCAATGGGCGCTTCGACGAGCCGTGCCACGGTGCGTTTCATCGGACGCGCGCCGAGCTCGGGGTCGTAGCCGCCGGCCGAGAGCAGCCGCTCCACGGCGTCGTCATCGATGTCGAGCAGCACGCCGCGCGCGGCTTCGAGCGTTTTGCCGAGCGCGCCCAGGATGCGCCGCGCGATTTCCGCGACTTCGCTGCGCTTCAGCGGCGCGAAAGCGATGACCTCGTCGATGCGGTTGTAGAGCTCGGGGGGCAGCGCCGCACGCGCGGCGCCGACGAGCGCCGCCTCGATGCTCGCGGCCGCGCTCTCCGCCTTGCCGAAACCAATCGATCGGTTTCCTGCCGCGCTCACCTCTTCGGCGCCCAAGTTGGACGTGAGGATGATGACGGTGTTGGTGAAGTCGATCGTCCTGCCGCGGCCGTCGGTGAGACGACCCTCGTCGAAGACGCCGAGAAACGACTCCAGTACGTCGCGGTGCGCCTTTTCGATCTCGTCGAGCAGAATGACTTGATAGGGTCGGCGCCGCACGGCTTCGGTGAGCTGCCCGCCCGCGTCGTGCCCGATGTAACCGGGAGGCGCACCGATGAGTCGCGCGACAGCGTGAGGTTCCGCGTATTCCGCCATGTCGAGGCGCGTCATCGCCGTTTCCGAGCGGAAGAGCGCGTGCGCGATGGCTTTGGCGGACTCGGTTTTACCGACGCCGGTGGGGCCGAGCAAAAGGAAGGTCCCGATGGGGCGCTTCGATCGGAAACCCGCCGCGTTGCGACGCAAAATCGTCGCCATGCGGTGGAGCGCCGGAGCATGCCCGACGACGCGCTCGGCCAGGAGCGTTTCGAGCGCTAGCATGCGCTGCCCATCGCTCTCCATCAACCTTTCCACCGGCATGTCGGTGAGCTCGGCGATGACCTCGGCAATTCCCTGCGGGTCGACGGTGCGCAAGGCGCGGCGGCGTGCCCGCGCGCCGGCCAGATCGAGCACGGAGAGCGCCTTGTCGGGAAGCGCTCGGCCCGGCAAATAGCGTACGCACCATCCGACCGTCGAGGTGAGCGCCTCTTCGGCATACGTAACGCCATGATGCTTGGCGAACGCCGGAACGCAGCCGGCCAGGATTTCGCGCGCGACGTCTTCAGCCGGCTCCTCGACTTCGACCACCGCGAAGCGGCGCGCCAAGGCGGCGTCGGATTCGATGGCGCGGCGGTACTCCTCTTGCGTCGTCGTCCCGATGCAAGGGAGCTCGCCACGCGCGAGGGCGATCTTGAGCTCGCCGTGCACCTCTTCGGCGGCCTCGCGCGTGAAGAGGGTATGGATCTCGTCGAAGAAAAGGACGACCCGTCCCATTCCTTCGCGCACCTCGTTGCGAATCGCCGTTACGCGCTCCGCCAGCGAACCGCGCGCGTGGGTTCCCGCGAGAAGCTCGGAGATGGGCACCTCGATGATGATGCGGTCGTCGAGCGACGAGACCTCGTCGCGCTTGGCAATGCGTAGCGCGATCCCGTGGACGACCGAAGTTTTGCCGACGCCGGCATGACCTACGAGAAGAGGATTGTTGGCGTGCCGCTTGGCGAGCACGTCGAGCGCTTGATCGATCTCGACCGCGCGACCCACGACCGGATCGAGCGCGCCCTCGGCGGCCGCCAGCGTCAAGTTCCGGCCCATCGCGGCGAGCGTCGGGAAATGCTTGGGATCGAGCGCGAAGCGCGAATCGGACGACGGCGCGCGGCCCCGCTTGCGATTCGCGGACCCGCGGTTGGGAAGCGCGGGAATCGGCTCGGCAGCCGAGCCCAAGGCCGGTGCGCTGTGAAATCTGCTTAGCGGAATGACGACGCCCGCCTTCGGTGCCGGCGGGAGGGGCGTCGGCATCGCTGCCTTCGATGGCGCGCCGAGGGGAGGCGGGAGAATGGGGATTCGAACTGCCGACGATTGTCCGACGGTGCTCGCCGTCGCACGCGGCAGAGGGGTGGTGCGCTTCTGCGATTCTTGGTCATCGGTGTGCGGACGCCGGGGTCCGATGCGGCCAAGCGCGAGCTGCATGGCAGCGGCTCGCAGCCGCGCGACATCGACACCGCACTGCGCCAGCGCACGGTGCGCGCCGTTCTTGCGATCGTGAATGAGAGCCAGCAGAAGGTGGATCGCGCTCGGACCGCTCGTGCCCATGCGGGCGGCGAGCTCACGGGCGCGCTGCACCGCGCGCGCAAGCGGGTCGGGTTCTTCGTCCGTCGTCGCCCGCGCCGCTTTCAGCAGGATGTCGGGGCCGAGCTTGCGCTCGAGGAGAAGCTCCGCGGCTTGGCTGGGATGCGAAACGATAGCGGCCAGAAGATGCCCGCTCGTCGTTCGCTCTTTGCGGCTGTGGGCCAGCTCTTCCGCCAACCTGCGGAGAACCAACAAGTCCGGCTCGGCTTGTATCGCTCGCATTCGGATCACGCTCGAGAAGCGTTCTCATGGGGCCCCCCCCTGGGCCAACTTCGTAGCGAGCTGCCAGAAAGCTGCTCAAGGGTTGACACGAACCGTGCCGAACTTAACTAAGGCCCTCGTAGGGGCGAGAAACAAGGCTCGCAAAGGCCGGCGGGGCAAGGTGCCCGGCGACAGTGCCAGCGGGTCGATGAGCCCCTCCGAAAGGAAGGTACAGCCATGCTGTCGGTATGGGATCCTGCGCGTTTGTTCGATCGAATGGTGGATGACGTGATGCACGCTTCGCTTGGAACGGCGACCAATGCGCGAACCTATGCGCCCGACGTCGACGTTCGCTCCAATGGCGATCGCATCCTTTTCTCGTTCGACGTTCCCGGAGTGAAGAAAGAAGACCTGGATATCACGCTCGAGAACGGCGTTTTGACGGTCAAAGGCTCGCGCCAATTCGAGCCCAACGGCGCCAAGGAGCAGCTGCTTCTCGGACGATCCTACGGCACGTTTTCGCGGTCGTTCGCCTTGCCCGAGCACCTCGACGAAGAGAAACTGTCGGCCAATCTCGCCGACGGCGTGCTGAAGGTCGAGATTCCCAAGCTGCAGAAGGCGCAGCCGCGTCGCATCGCAATTCAAAGCGCGAATGAGCCTTCGAACGGCGAGGGCCAGAAGTGACGGTCAAAGGAGTTTCAGAAACGCCAATAAAGCGCCGCGGGAAGGGGCGTCGAGCGTGGTCTCGGCGCCCTGCCCGTCGGTAACGCTGACAGCGCCGCCCGAAAGCGCATGCTGAAAACCGTCGGGAAGAAATCGCGCCCCGGCGAGAACGTCTTCGAGTGAGCTGGCGGACCCGTTCGTGAAATAGGGGCGCTTCTTGTAGAGCCGTCGCAGCGACGGCACGCGAGCGCCCTTTTCGTGCACATACGGCAAGACGCCCGTTTGCGCGTAGGTGTCCGTGCCCCACACGACGGCGCCCTCGCGCGCCATCACCAAGCTTTCCCAGCGCTCGAAAGGAACACGGGAAGCAGGGTGATCGCTTGCCAAACGCGCTTCGTGACATCCTTCGCAGCGATCGCGAAACAGCATGGCTCCCCAGCCCTCGCTCTCGGAGAAGCCGTCGCGACCGAGCACGGCGGGATTGGGCCGATGCTGGAACGCGATGAGAAAACGAATGAGCGATCTGCGCATCGCCTCCGGCGTGAGCGCGGCCTCGGCGACGCCGAGCAAGCGCACCCAAGGCGCGTCGCTCGAGGCCAATGAAAACCAAGCATCGTGCCCGCTTTTGGCGCCAGCCACGCGAAATTCGTTGAACACGACGGCGGTGAGATCGGGATCGAGAGCGCGCGAGAAGTGCGGCCGGTTGTTGAACAGCCCGAGAAGCGGCTTGGTGACGGCGTGCACGTCGTCGCGTCCGGTATGGTGCGTTCGCCCGTCGACGTACCCCTCGTAGTGACATGTCTCGCAGGTGAACCGGCTGAGCGCCCCCTCGGCACGGTTCCAGGGCGCCATCAGCGTCGTAAAAAAGAGCGCTTCGCCCAAACGCGTTTCCGAGTCGAAACCATGCTCGCCGGCCGCGGCGGCAATGGGTACGACGGTGGGGGGCATGTCGTGGCTCGCCGCGATCCACGCGTCGAGGAGTGGATTGGCAAAAACGAGACGACCGTCCTCCAGCACTGCAACCGCGTTCGAGCCTGGGACGAAGTCTTCCGTGCGGACGGCGGCTTGACGCGCCGGTCCGTCTGGAAATGAAAGCTCGACGAGCTTATCCGAGGCGTAGCCCGCGACGGTCACGACGAGAGGGCGCTCGCGCAGCACGATCGCTTTGGGCGTCACCACGCCGAGCTCGGACAGGTTGACCGCGGTTTCGCGCACGGCTTCTCCACCCTTCGCGCCGACGCGATAGAGGAAGAGGAAGGAATCGATGTAACCGAACGCGCCGATGGTGCGATCGAGCGGATGATCCTCGACGCCCCCCGCGGCGATGAGCAGACCGTCCTTCGTCGCCACGGCGTCGAAGCTCCAGATAGGACCATCGTGCCGGATCACGACGGGAGGTTCCGTGCTGGGGGCTCCCGATGGCGCGAGCCGATGCACGACCAGCGCATGATCGAGCACACAATCGGCAATCAGCCGATCGGCGATGCGGAGGGCGCGAATGGGGCCGCGACAGATGCCCATCTCGTGCCTCGCGACGACGCGATCGACGCCGGCCGCCCGCGGGTTGCCCGCCGCGGCGGCGCCGTGCGCGAGGCGAAGGGCAATGAGGCGTCCTTCTCGTTCTTCGGCGACGTAGATCCATCCGGCAGGGCCGGCGGCGATGCCGCGAATCGCGCGGATGTCTTCGAGCTGCCAGATGCCGGCCGGCTCCAATTTCCCGTCCTCCCACGCGAAGCGCGCCAGCGTCGAAGCGAGCTCCCCCGCCACGAAGATCGCCCCATCGTCCGCGATGGTCAGGGCCACCGGCGCTGCGGGCGCGGGGAGCCGTTCGACTTCATGCAGGGCGTCGTCGAGAAGCACGAGTGCGTCATCGCCGCGCAGCAGGCCGACGAGACCAGGCGATTGCGGAGCGCGCGCCAAGACATACGGCTCCGGGCCGCTCAACTCGTCCCACGTGGGTAGGTGCGCGAAGTCGGCTCGGATGCGGCGTGCAGCGTCGAATTCGCGGAGCCGCTCACTCGCGAGCGCCATTTCCGCGTCGCGAGGGTCAGGCGGGGCCGGCGAGCGAGCGCGTCCCGCCGAGACCAGCACCCCGACGCCCACCGCTAGGGCGATAGCGAGCCCCGCATAGCAGCTACGCGCCGTGACGCGTGTCATGGCGCGCGGCGATAGCGTAAAGCGCGTCTTTCCACGCCGGTCAGCGGCCACGTGTACCGCTCTTCCGTTTCGATCTTCCAGTCCGTCGTTTCCGGCGCCGGCTCGCGCGCGAGGAGGACGCAAACTGCCCCGCCCGGTCGCACCATGCGCCCGCCGAGATCGAGCCACGCCGAGGGGGGTAGCGTGGCTCGCGCGACCGCGCTGTCGAAAACCTCGCCGCGCGCCGCCAGATCCTCTCCTTTGCCGCGAATGACTTGCAAGGTGCCCGCGCGCTTCGGCGCTGTCGCGAGATGCCCGAGCACGGTGCGCAGAAACGAGACGCGCTTGGCCAGCGGTTCGACCAGGGTCACATTGAGATCCGGACGAAGGAGACCCAGCGCGAGCCCCGGCCCTCCCGCCCCCGAGCCGACGTCGACCATCGCCGCGCCGGACGCTTCGTGTCGCGCCAGGACCACCGCGTCGGCGACCATCAGATCGACGAGCTCTTCCGCGCTGCGAGCGGCGGTCAAATCGATTTTGGCGTTCCACGTCGCCAGCAGATCGAGCCAAGTGACGATCTCCGTCACGACGGGCTCGTGGGAGGTCGCCCGAAGCCCTCGCAACACCGCGGAAATGAGCGGGCGAAACCCTTCGCCGAGCGGCAGAAGCGCACCGGGCATTTCGTCCTTTTAGCAGACCTGTGCAAGGGTGTCGCGACCGGGGCGCCCCCTCGTAGGGCCAAACGCTAGGCGCACACCACGCTGTCTGCTAAACGACGAAACTCGAACGACCGCGCCGCATGCCCGAAAATAACCCCTCCCAGGAGCAGCCGACACGCCTTCCCGACACGGGCCTTATGGGCAATGCGGGACGGCCCGAGCTCTCCATCGTGCTGCCGATTTACAACGAGGAGCTCGTCATCGACGAGCTCCACCGGCGCCTCGGTGAATTCTTGGCGGCCGTGGGCACGACCTGGGAGGTGATTTTCGTCGATGACGGCTCGATTGATCAATCGTTCGCCAAGCTGCGGGCGTTGGCGGACGGCGAAGGGCGCTACCGGCTCGTCTCTTTTGCGCGAAACTTCGGGCACCAATTCGCGATCACCGCCGGCATCGACTACGCGCGCGGCTCGGCGGTGGTGGTGATGGACGCCGATTTGCAAGATCCACCCGAAGTCGTGGCCGAGATGCTGGCGCGCTTTCGCGAAGGGTTCGACATCGTGCATGGGGTGCGCCGCAAGCGCGAGAAAGAGTCGCTGTTCAAGCGGGCTACGGCCTACCTTTTTTATCGCCTTCTTCGCAGCGTGGTCGGCATCACGGTGCCCGTCGACGCGGGCGATTTTCGGCTCATGAGCCGCCGTGTGGTGCTGACCTTCCGCGCGCTGCGCGAAACGAATCGATTTGTGCGCGGAATGGTGGCGTGGGTGGGCTTTCGTCAAACGACCGTGCTTTACGATCGCAAAGCGCGCTTCGCGGGCGAAACACACTATCCACTGCGCAAGATGCTGAAGTTCGCGTTCGACGGCATCACCGCTTTTTCGATCGTGCCGCTGCGGGTAGCCACTTGGCTCGGCTTCTTGGCGGGCGCCGTGGGGGTTGGCGTGGCGGCATGGGCGCTCTATGGGCGCCTCTACGGGTACATCGTCCCCGGCTGGGCCACGCTCATGATCACGGTCTCGCTGGGCGCGAGCGCGCAGCTTCTCATGACCGGCATTCTCGGCGAATACGTGGGGCGCATCTACGAAGAGGTCAAGCGCCGACCGCTCTACATCGTGGCCGAAGAGGTGAACGCCTCGCGCGAAGAGCGCTAGCCGCCGAGCGCGTCGACTCAGCGTTCGACGGAGCTCGACGGAGCGTTCGCCGGCTGCGCGTCGCGACGATAGAGCCACCACGTCCCCTGGTGGCTCTGCAGCTGGATGGCGGGATCGGCGGCGAAGGTGGAGCTGGGATCGGAGCGCGTTCGCACGAGAAACGTGTCGAACCACGCTCCGTCCTTGGTCACGTCGAAAAGATTGGGCATCCATTCCCAGCGCTCGGGTCGCTTGGGCGGAACGTTCGCGTCATTTTCCCGGTAGCGGATGGGGTGCAGATCCCAGGACACGAAATGCCAGGAGAGCCATCCGCCCTTCTCGGCTTGAATCCAGGCCGGCAGGTGGATGAACGGCGTGGTGGAGCGCGTCGACCCCGAATGATCGAACACGAGGTACATGAGCTTCGGGCTCATGGGGACCTCCCGCGCCACGGCGCGGAAATCGGCGGTCGCCTGATCGAAATCTCGAAATTGCGCCGCGACGAAAAAGGCGAGCGGCCCCATCGCGTACGCCATGGCGCCGACGATGGGAATTTTGAGCCACCACTGCCGCGGCATGTCCGGGAAAGCGCCGACGGCGATGAAAGCGGCGGTGACAATCTCGCGGGGATAGACGAACCACCACACACCGATGGTCATCGGCAGCACGAAGTAGCAACCGAGGTAGACCACCGTGATCGCGAGGGGCGTCAGCGTCACGCCGATCCCCCACCAGATCGCGCGCCCCGGTCGCTTGCGATGGCGGCCTTGCGCGAAGAAAAGGACAGTGGTCGCGCCGAAGAGCGCGACCGTGATCCACATCATGCGCGTCGCCAGCTCTTGTTCGGTCGGACCGATGTAGCTGCCGAAGAGGTGCGCCGGGATCTCGTGCACGCGTTCCCAGTGTAGGCCCAGCCCTTCTACGCTCGAACCGAGCGTCGCCCGGCGAAACACACGCCACACCCCGAACACCCCGAGCGCAGCGACGAGGGGCACGATGACGGGACGGACGCGGCGCGTGGCTGGGTACATGACCAAGGTCGTGCCGATGACGGCGGCGACCGCGAAGGGGAAGCGGTAAACGTGAGTGAAGAAGACGGCGAGAAGAGACGCGCCGAGCCCGATGGAGCGAAGTCGCGTCGGGTGATCGAGAGCGAGCAGCGTGAATCCGATGCTCATCGCAAAAAGACCGATGGCTCCCATGAAATTGAGGAAGCCCCAGTGCGTGAGCGTGCACCATACGAGGCCGAGCCCGAGCAGCCCCCAGAGGGGGCTCTTCTTCATCCCCCAGAACATGACGGAAAGACCGACCGGCATGAGTGCGAGCATGGCGATGGCCATGCCCTTCGTGGCCGTGACGATGGGCAGGATGAACGCGAAGAGGAGCCCCACCACGTACATCGACACGTACGGCGCGTCGAACAGGTTCAAGGAGAACTGCTCGCGAAAATGCCAATCGGGATCGAGGTAGTGGCGGAGGATGGCCGTCTCCGCCGCATGAAAGGGCAGATCGGTGATGGGAGGCAGGGCCGCTACCGCGAAGGGATAGACGATCACATAGCTGGCGAGTGCGATGGCGGCGATGCCGAGCACCGTTTCCATCCTCCGGTAGCGCACCTTGCGTGCAAGCCATGCCGGTAGCCCTTTCGCCATCCGCGGGGGTCTTATCAGTTATCTCGCAGCACCGCGAGCGCTGTAGGCGCCGCGCCGGCGGAGCGCGGGTCACGACGAATGGACCACGCCGGTACTGCTGGCGGCGCGACTTTTGCTATCGTAGTGCTATCTTGCCGGCCGCATGAGCACTCTCGAGCCGCCGGCTCCGGCCAAGTTCGATGATTGCGCGTCGACCTACGACGCCCTTCACGCCGAGAGCATCACCGCCAGCGGCGAGTCCACCGACTACTTCGCCCGTTACAAATTGGCGTGCCTACAGCGACTCGGTCTGCGGAGCCAAGGCGCGGTGCTCGATTACGGATGCGGCATCGGCAACTTGACCGAGCACCTCGTCACCTCGTTCTCCGACGTGCACGCCTTCGATCCCTCGCAGAAGAGCCTCGAGGTTGCGCGTCGCCGCGCTCCGACCGCCACATTTCACGAATCGGCGAACGACCTGCCGAACGCGAGGTTCGAAGCCGTCGTCGTTGCCGGCGTGCTGCACCATGTGCCTCCCCGCGAGCGGCCCGGCCTCGTCGCGCAGCTGCGCCAGAAGCTTGCGCCCGGCGGAAAACTCGTCGTTTTCGAGCACAATCCGCTGAATCCACTCACGCGCCGCGCCGTCAGCGCGTGCGCCTTCGACGACGACGCCATTCTGCTTTGGCCCTGGGAGGCGAAACGCCTCGTCGCCAGCGGGGGATTCGTCGACACCCGTCTCGATTACATCGTCTTTTTTCCACGCGCCCTCGCCGCGCTGCGGCCGCTCGAGCCAAAGCTTGCCTGGATGTGGCTCGGAGCGCAGGTCATGGTGGTTGGGGCGCGCGGCGATAAGGGGTAGTAAGCGGAACGTGCGCGAACCCTCCTGGCCGTTCCTTTTGGAGCTCGTACGCCGGCGCTATCCGGATACCGCCGAGCTAGACCCCTCGCCGATGAAGGGAGGCGCTTCCACCCGCCGCTTTTTTCGCATTTCGGTGGGCAAAGGCGGCACCCGCGCGGTGGCGATGTTCACCCCCGGCGCGCCGTCGCACGAAATTCACAAAGACGGAGGGCATGCGCGCTCGCCCTTTCTCGAAGTGCGCGGGCTCCTGGCCGAGCGTGGCATCCGCGTGCCGACGCTGTTCGCCGACGGCAGCGAGCAAGGGTGGTTGGTGGTCGAAGATTTGGGCGACGACACCATCGCCAATTACCTCGTCAAATATCCGGCGCAAAAACGCGATGTCTACCGCAAGGCGGTGCGCGATCTCGCCGACGCGCAAGAGCGCCTACGCGAGCTGCCCGAAGCCTGCATCGTCAAAAGCCGCGCCTTCGACCACGATCTCTTGCGCTGGGAGCTGGACCATTTCATCGAATGGGGAGTTTTGGCGCGAGGCATTGCCTTGTCCGCGTCCGATCGCGTAGCGTTCGAAGCGATCGCGGGGCGACTCGCCACCCGCATCGCCGACTGGCCGCGAGGCTTCGTGCACCGTGACTACCAGAGCCGCAACCTGATGGTCATCCCCGGGCAAAGGGACGGGTTCGAGCTCGCCTGGATCGACTTTCAGGACGCGCTACTCGGACCGCGCGTGTACGATCTCGTCGCGCTGCTCTCGGACAGCTACCAAGAATTCGACCCGGGGTTCATCGAAGAACGGCTCGACGAGTACGCAGAAACCGCCGGCCTCGACGCGGCAGAGCGCCGTGTGCTCGGCCGGCAGTTCGATTGGGTGACGGTGCAGCGCAAGCTAAAAGACGCGGGTCGCTTCATCTTCATCGATCGCACGCATCACAATCCGTCGTTCCTCCCGTTCGTGGAACCCACCATCGCCAAGGCCCGCGCCGCGCTCTCGCGGCTATCGGGCGACCCCGACATGCGCGCCCTCGGCGAGCTTCTGAACCGTGTACTCGGACCGTAGTTCAAAGCTCGCCGCGCGCGGGGCCGCCTCGTGAGCCGCGTCGGCTTCTCTCGTGCGGGCATCATCGTCGATGGGAGCACCGTTCCGCTCTACGCGGGAAGCGTCCATTACTGGCGCCTCGATCGCGCCGTTTGGAAAGACGCGCTCGTCGAAACGAAGAGGCTCGGCCTCGGCCTCATCGATACGTACGTCCCCTGGGGGGTGCACGAGACCGCCCCGGGTGAGGCGGATTTCGGGGAAAAGGATCCTCGGCTCGACGTCATTGCTTTTCTTCGTCTCGTGAAGGAGCTCGGTCTTCTCGCCATCGTGCGCCCCGGACCGCACGTCAACGCCGAGCTCACCCATTTCGGAATCCCGGAGCGCATCATCTGGGATCCCGCCTGTCAGGCGCGCTCCCCGCAGGGCAATCCGGTCATGCTCCCCATGGTGCCGGTGGGGTTCCCGGTGCCGAGCTACGCCAGCGCCGCCTTTTTGAGCGAGGGAGAGAAGTGGCTCGCCCGAGCGGGTGCACTGCTTTCGCCGCTGCGTTTCCCGGAAGGGCCCATCGTGCTCTCTCAGATCGACAACGAGGGCACCCTCTATTTTCGCGACGGTCTCTACGACCAGGACTACCGACCCGAAGCGATAGCTCTTTATCGCGCGTTCTTGCGCAACAAGTACGGGACCGAAGCCGAGCTCGCGCGCGCCTACGGCCGACGCGCCGACCCTTTCGACAGGGTCGTCCCCCCCACCATCTTCGCCGCAGAAAGCGCCGACGAGCTCCCCTTCCACCTCGACTGGGCAGAGTTTCAGGAACAGATGGTCGCCGGATCGATCGCCCGCATGAAGACGGCGTTCGTTGCGGCAGGGATGAGCGAGATTCCAACGTTCCACAACATGACGATGGGCCACGAAGCAACGCCGCTCTCGGCGGCACGGCTCGATGCGGCGGTGGACCTGGTGGGGCTCGACTACTACCACCGGGCCACCCCGACCGAGCGCCTTCTCATCGAGCGCCGCACGACCGAGCTCGTGACCCGGAGCGAAGGGCTCGATAAACCGTCGTTCGCATGCGAGATGGGCGCCGGGTTTCCGCCGTACTTCTTCCCCATCCCCGAAGAGATCGACAACCAGTTCAACGTGATGGCCGCGCTCGCCTACGGTCTGCGCGGATTCAACGTCTACATGGCGGTCGATCGCGATCGCTGGATCGGCGCGCCCATCGATCGTCACGGGCGCCCGGGTCCGAGCGCTCCGTTTTGGGGAAAGCTCTGCCGCGCATTGCGCGAGGTGCGCTTTCACGAGCTGCTCCGCCCCACCCCGGTGCGCATCGTCAACACCTCGCTGAAGCGGCGATTGAACCGCGTGCTCCACGCTTTCAGCCCCGCCACGCCGGCACTCTTTGCGGTCCTCGGCAGCGGCTCGCACGAAACGTGCTTCGAAGACGACTTTGGACTGGGCGGCAGGGTCGCCAGCGAGGTGGATGTGCTCATCGACGCCTTCGAAAAGGCGCTGTCCGCGCGCGGAGTGCCCTTCGCTCACATCGACGGCGAGATGGCTCATCCGTCGCTCTCGGGCGCGAAATGGATCATCTGCCCCACGGCCGGCGGTATCGAGCCCGGCCTTTGGGAGGAGCTTCGCCGGCGCTCTCTCGACGGCGCCTGGGTGACGATTGGGCCGCGCGTGCCCGCGCGCGATGGTTCGCTGCGTCCACTCACCGAGCCGTTCGATCCCGCGGGCTTCGAAGTCGTATCCGTGAGCGGTCCGCATCCCCACGTCGATCAGGCGACCATTGGCGCCCAAGTTGACGAGGCCATCCGCACGCTTGATCTCCCAGCATGGAAAATCAGCCCCCAGACCATGTCGCTGACGATCCACGAGGACGCCGAAGGCCAGCCGCGCCTCGTTTTCGTTGTCAATCCGACCTCGGTGGGCGAAGAGACCACGGTAATGCTCGACCGTCGGGCGACGCTCTTCGACCTGCTCGCCGAAAGCCGGCACGATTGTCCGGAAGGCGGTGCTCAGCTCTTCGTGCCCGCTCGTTCCGTGCGGATGCTGAGAATCGATCTACCTTGAGCAACGGCTGAAGATCCGCTAATCGCCGGCGCCCATGCTGCTCTCCGTCAATCCTTACTACCCGGAGCCTCGCAAGATCCGTCGCGCCGTCGAGGCGCTCGAGGCGGGTGGCGTCATTGGCTATCCAACGGACACCGTGTACGGCATCGGTTGCGATCTCTTCAGCAAGAAGTCGATCGATCGCCTTTATCAGATCAAAGCGATGGACCAGTCCCAAAAACTGTCGCTCATCTGCCCCGATCTCGGGAGCGTCGCGCGCTATGCCATCGTCGAAGACGCCGCGTTCCGGATTTTGCGAAAATACCTGCCCGGCCCCTACACCTTCATCCTCGAGGCCACGCGCGAAGTGCCCAAGATGGTGCAGACCAAACGCCGCACCATTGGCGTGCGCATCCCCGATAACCCGGTCATTCAAGCGCTCGTGCACGGCCTCGGCAAGCCGATGATGTCGACGACCGCCGCCCCGCACGGTCACGAGCCCTACATCGATCCGCACGAAATCGACGATCGATTCCCAGGATTGGCGATGGTGCTCGACGGCGGCGTGGGAGGAAGCGTCCCCACCTCGGTCATCGATCTCACCACCGCCTATCCGCAGGTGATCCGGGAAGGGGCCGGACCTATCGACGACTTTGCGCTCGCCCTCAGGTGAACACGCTGCACATGTAGCCGATCAAGATTCGCTCGAGCTGTTCCTGCGATTGCAGCGGGGTGATGGTGTGGTCGGCGCCATCGATGATCTCGAAGCGGAAGTTCTTGCGCCGCCGCATGCGGCGGCACCCGGCACCGAGGTGCGATTCGATGACGTCGATACCGCCGTCGTTTCCGCTATAGACGAGGAGCGAGTGGCTGCCGCGCTCGGAAATGTCGACGAACGAGCGCGCCACGTGACCGGCCTCGTCCGGTGACATGGAGAGAGCGCGCGAAACGCGCGCCGCGAGCTGCTGGCGCGAACGTCCGTAGAGCTCGTCGGCGATGCCGAGGAGGTTGATCTCTCGTCGATAGAGGCGTTGCCAAGTGTCCTTCTTGAGAATCGCTTGGCGATAAAAGCGGGTCGCCTTGTAACTCTCCTTTTTGATCTTGATCTCGAGCGAGTCCCCTTCGCGCCAGGCGAACGTCTGCGGGTTCACCAGGATTTGGCCGGAAACTCGCGCATCGGCGACCGTCGTGTGAAAAGCGAGGTAAGCACCCGAGCAAATGCCGAAGAGGATGAATCGGTCGGCCTCGATGGTTCGAGCGAGATAGGTCATCGCCTGCTGAACGTCGCCGATGGATCTCCGCGCATAGAGCAGGTTCTCTTTGGTGCCCGGGTGGGCACGGCTGTCGCCGAGGCCAGCCACGTCGAAGCGAAAGGCGCTGAACCCGAGCGCGGCAAGCTCGCGGCCCAAGCCCACGTACATACGGTGCGGTCCCACGTGGTGATTGGAACCGACGTTGAGGAAGAGAAGAGCCGTGCGCGCGCGACGACCGATGGGTTCGACGCGCTGAGTGAGGATGCCGAAAAGCCGCTCTTCGTCGTCATAAGCGAGAGCGCGCTCTTGCACAGGCTGACCGGCGCGGCTCGCGACGACGAGCGCGGCCGAACGGGAAGAGCGCGGCACCGGACCGGAAGGTTTCGGGGCCGGTTCGTGTGCGGCCGCCAGCCAGTCGACCATATAGCCGAGCGCGGCATCGGGCAGCGTGCTGAATTCGGCGTCGCGCATCATGCCCGCGTAGCCCGCCACGCTCGGGTGCTCGGCTTGCACACCCTTCGCCGTCAAATGCGCCACGAGGCGCGGCTCCGCACCGGGAAGGTCGTCGCGAGCGAGCACCAGTGCTCGTTTCACCCCGGCGAACTCCGCGGAAAGGAGATTGATGTGCGAGAGCGCGTCCAGCGTTTCAGCGGAAAACAAATAGCCGGCCACGACCTCGTCTTTTTGTGCGGGTGCGCCGTTGCTCGGCGAGGGTGTTTCCTTGACGGCGGTGAAGGCGCGAAACTCGCGGACGTAAGAGCGGCCACTTTGACCCGGCGCCCAGAGTACGAGGGTCGAAACGTCGTCGCGCCGGTCGGCCACGGCCGCCGCCAAGAGCGCCCCGGTGCGCACGCCGAAAAGGCACGTCCGGCGAATGCCGGTGCGCGCGCCAAGGTAGTCGATGGCCGCGTCGATGCTCGCCATCCATGCCGCGACGCGCCCGGAATCCTCTTGCCTACCCGACGAATCGCCGGTCCCGTGATAATCGAACCGCAGCACGTGGAATCCGAGCGCGCTCAAACGTTCGGCCAGGTGGCGGTAGGTCCGGTGAACCAGCATCGCGTCATACCCCACCGGTGGACACAGAACGACGGTGGTGGCGCGCGCAAAAGGGGGACGCGCGACGTGATGGAACCCGGCCAGCTGACCGCGGGGGCTCGCGAATACGATCGGCGACGGGCCCGGACTTTCATCGGCCGGTACGCTGAGCGGCGCCCGCTCGTCTTCGATGAGCACCGAAGGGGGCGGGGCGCTCACGTCGCACCCTCCTCGGACCTGACTTCGGCGAGGGCGAGGCGCACCGGCCCCCGCCCGTTGAGCGCCGAGACCCATCCCTGCGGCCGACCTTGACCCTTGCGGCGAACGAGCGTCACCGTCTTGTCCGCGCCAGGCGCCAAATGGAAGTAGTTGTCGTCGGGCACGCATCCTTCGACGGTTACCGCGACGGCGAGGGCGAAGCGGCGCGTGCGCACGGTCACGGTGCAACGTCCATCGTCGATTTCGGTGAGTGATCCCTCGAGCCCCAGATCGCACGGACCCAGCGACCCGAGCCCGCGCGGAAAGTGGAACGCCTGATCGAGAACTGCTCGGCTCGACGCATCGGTGAGGGTGACGACCGTCACGTCGTGGGCAGGGGGACCAAAGCGGTAAGCGTACGTCACGTCGAAGAAGCTCGGCAGAAGCGCGTTGGCGCGCACGGTGACGCCGGCGCGAGGTAGAACGTGTTCTATTCTATTCCCGGAGGCGATGAGCGCTTCGCCGTCGCGGTAAAGAGCGAGGCTGACCTCGCACACGAGCGGCTCGGACGTTTCGTTGACGACGTGCAGGTCGAGCCCGTTCACGCCTTCGTCGGTGGCGATGAGCGCAACGCTCTTCGCGGCGCGCTTCACGTAGTAATAGGCCGCCTTGGGCGTGCCGCTCGAATCGACGATGCCCCACCCCGCGCCCGGCCAAAGGTCGCGGTAAAACCAGATGAGCGCGCCGCGACAGGTCGAGCCGGGGCGGCGCCATTCACCCAACGTTTGCGCCATGACTTCACCCGTCGTCACGCGGCTCTGCGCCAGGTAACGCGCCATGTCGGCGTAGCGCAGCTTGGCGGGGTCGACGCCGAAGAGCAGCGCTAGGTAATGATCGCGGATGTCCTCGAAGTCCCATCCCGGACCGGAGTCGCGAGGAACGCGCGCCTTCCAGCGCGGATGGTGAAATGGAGACTCGCCCGATCCGAGCACGACGTCGACGGTGACGTCCTCGGGCACGTTGGAAAAGCCGAGGCACTCCGAGGTGAACCGCACCCCTGCTCGCCGCGCGTCCTCGAGCGGGCGCAGGTACGCGCCCACGCCGTAATAATGCGAGAGGCCCGTGTCGACGTCGAAAGGAAGCGTGCCCCCGCTCGGTGTCGAAGGCACGTAAGGCACGTCCGGGCAAAGCGCGCGCGCGATCTCGGGAAGTATTTCGTAAAAAAGCTTCGCTTTCCAGAGCTCGCGCGGCATGCCGAGCATGGCCACCTGTTGCTCGACCTCGCTGTTGCCGCACAGAACAGCGAGCGACGGGCGCGGCTCGAGCCGGTTCATCAGCTCGCGCGCCTCGGCGTCGACGTTGGCGCGAAAGGCAGCGTCGTCGGCGGGGTAGTCCATGTTGGCGAACATGAAATCTTGCCAGACCAGGATTCCGCGCTGGTCGCAGGCGTCGTAGAAGGCATCGGACTCGTACACCATCGTGCCGCCGACGCGGATCATGTTGAGGCCTGCGGCGCGCGCGGTGTCGAGCGCTGCCGCGACCCCGGCGCCGGTGCCGTCCAAGGTCACGACGTCGGTCGTCGTCCAGCACGCGCCGCGGCAGAAGACGGGCACGTCGTTGACGCGCACCTCGAACGCGCCCCCATCGGACGCGAGCTCGATGGTACGAAAGCCGACGCTTCCGCAGTCGCAAGTCACGTCGGTCTTGTCGACGCGGAGCTCGAGGGTCACCGGATAGAGCGGCTGAGCGCCGTGCGTATGCGGCCACCACAGCTCGACGCGGGGGACGAGAACCTCTCCCTCGAGCGTCCATGCGCCGTCTGCGCCGGCGGCGGAGCTGCGTTTTGGCGTCAGGGGCTGCCGCGTTTCGCCGACCGTGACGTGCGCGGCTTCGATCGCGCCCCCGGCGAGCACGCGCACCGTGAAAGCGACTGCGACCCGCCCTGCGGCTCCGTCACGCGACGCGCGCACGCTGGCGCGTTCGATGCTGACCAGCTTGCGCTCTTCGAGTACGACCGGGCGCCAAGGACCGACCGCAGCGACGGGCGGCGTCCAACCGGGGATACGACCGAGGAGCGTCGTGCGATACCAGCGCAGCTGCTGGCTGTCGACGAGCTTGGTGCGCCAGCGCGGCCGCCCGCGTCGCGCTTTGACGAGCGCCGCCAGGGAGCGAAATCGGATCGCGAGCTCGTTGACGTCGCGGAGCGCGCCGCCGACGTCGAGCTCGTAGGCGCGAAACATGTTGTCCGTCTCCAGGACTTTGACACCGTTCAGCCACACTTCGGCTACGGTGGCGAGCCCCTCGAACCGAAGGACCGTGTGCTCGGTTTCCTCTACGAGAGGCGTACCTCGCGCCTGCGCCCCCGCTGCTCGCGCGGTGAAGCGGGTGCGATACCACCAATCCCGAGCGTCGAAGTCGCGCGGCCTTTCGAAGTCCCAAGCACCCGCCCTGCGAAGTGCACCCGCGACCGTCCCCGGAACGGGGGCGGGCCAGAAAGTCCCGGCTCGGTCGAGCTCCGCCGGCGTGATGATGCTGTCTGGCTCGACCGACGCGACTTCCCACCCCTCGTCGAGGTGTTGGGTGCGGTACGAGGTCGCTCTGCGTATTTTGGCCATGGCCGCGCCGGCGCCCGCGTCAACTCGCGTAGCGTGACGCGAGAATCCCCATGCCGCGCTCCCAAGCCGATTCCATTCCCTCGAACGTGGGCCCGAAATCGACGGCTTTTTTCGCGCTCACCGCGCGCGCCGCCTTGAGAATGAGCGCCTTGGCCGCCCCCGATATGCTTTCGAACGCCTCGGCCGCCTCGCCGAGATCAACCCGGCCGTGCTCGGCGAGCCACTTCATGTAGAGCGAGGCGAGCTCGAAGTTGGCGCCAAACTGCCGCACGGTAGCGAACGCATAGACATGGTACGTCGCGAGCCCTTCGCCCTGTAGCCACTGCAGATCCTTCTCGAAACGCTGGCGAAAGCGGCGAAAAGGGTTGGTGCGGGGGCGCCGCGTCATGTGCCGTCGCAAGAGCACGCCCGAACGCGCAGCGAGTTCGTCCGCGCTTCGCTTCTCGACACGATCGAGACGCACGAACTCGGCGAAGAACGGGAGCCGGTGCGGGTCGGGCGGCAGAGAGAGGCCGAACACGCCGTCGAAGTCCCCCGCCTCGAGGCGGTGGTAGCTCGCGTTGTGGAAGTACCCGAGCGTGCGATTTGCAACGTCGATGGTCTCGATGACGATGGTCGTCTTGGTGTGCTGCGTTTTGTAATCGGTGCCCTGCGTGTCGGGAAGAAAGAACGCGTCGGCCTCGGTGAACACGAGCCGTGCTCTTCGGCGTGCTTGAGGAGCGGACGCCACACGTTGAGCTCTTGTACGTCGACGCCGTAGAGGTCGTAGAGGTCGGAGTGCGATGGCTTGAAAAACGTCCACTGATCGCCGTCGAAATCGAGCGCAACCACGAAGGGGAGCATCGCTGCAGGGTCGAGCGATTGCGCGTGCAGCACCTCGATCCACACGTCGATGTAACAGTTCTTTTCGATCCAGAGCCGGTCTTCGCGGTGAAACGAATGCGGCTGGTACTTGGCGCGATCGAGGCCGAGGACGGTGACGGCGCTCATGGCCAGAGGAGCGCGCGCACCGTGCTCGGCCACTCTCGAGGGACGAACCCGTGCGTCTTGAAAAGGGCCATGACCAGCCTCTCCATGCCGAAGCCGAGACAGGCGGTGTGAGCGAGCTCGCCCGATTTGACCTTGATGTCGAAGATCTTGCCGAAATGGTCCTGGTGACAGTTGAAGGAGCAAACCGCGGTCGGATTCTCTTCGGAAATGACCGGGACCAGGATTTCGAACTTCAATTTGAGCTCGCGCTGACTGACAGCCAGCATGCGCCCCCCACGACCGAAGAAGGGGTCGGACGCCGTATCCGACCGGGCCGGCAAACCGAGCGACGTCAGAAGCGCGAGCCCTCGCGCGAGCCACATGTCGCGCCAGGCGACGACCATCTCGGGATCCCCCACGCGAACGAACTCGCGTACGCGGAACGCTTGCATGCGGGTCGGCTCCGGCGACGGCTCGTGCCGAAATACCCAGTTTTGCATATCGACGAGGCGCCCTTCGTCGGGCACGACCCCGGTGAAGCTCGGGTAGACGGGGTAGCAAGCGGCGGGGGTCAGCACCACACCGGTCATCCCCTGCAGATCGCCCCACGGCTTTTTCTCGTGAATGCGCTGCGTCAGTTCTTTGTGCTGCTTCTCGTCGCCAAAAAAGCTGAACACCGTGCCGGCGAGCTGGGGGAACGAATCGAGAAACTCGCTCTTTTCGAAAACGGCGCGATCGAGGATCGGCGGAAAAGCCATCACCTCGGCACCGTCGTCTTTGGCGATGCGCGTCACGAGGTCGTCGAAATGGCGCAGGACGTCTTCGAATACGGCGCCGCGCCCGAACGCGCCCGGCACGCCCACCGGGATGATGAGCCTGTGCTTGACGAGATCGCGATGAAACTCCTCGACGGAAAATTGACCCGGCATGGCGACTCCGACTTTCGCTCGACCCCGCGAGAGCGGGATCAGTCTTCTTTCAATACCAAGAGGAGTGATGCGTTCATGGCAAGAATACGGTCGTTTCCGACCATGAGCGCCGCCGAGTGCGCATCGCGCAAATGTCGGCCGAGCGCAAAAGGCGAGTCGTTCTTGTAACCCATGATGCCGCAGATGAGCAGCGTCTGGTGGACGACCTGAACCACCAACTGCGACGCCGCGATTTTCAAATTGTTCATCTTCAGCGCGAAGGAAATTGACGACAGGGCGTCGGTGCCGTCATGGGTCATGAGCTCCTCCGCTTCGCTCACCACGTCGTGGACGTTGGTGCGCATCGTTTGCAAGAGGCTCGACACTTCCGCCAGTCGCACCGCCGTGGGGGGCACGGTCCCCGGCTTGGCGCGCGCTTGCTGGCGCACGAAAGCGCGCGCGGTGGACACGGCTGAGCTGGCGATACCGAGCCACACGCTCGCCCAAAGGACGTGCGAGACGGGGACCATCGTGTGGCTGGCGACGTCCGCAAAAGGCACGGGAAGGACGTGGTCCTCCGGGCCTTGCGCAAACACCTTGAACGCCGGGCTACACGTCCCGCGCATGCCCATCGTGTCCCAGCCGCCCGTTTTCTCGACCCGGTAGTCGCCCTTCTTGAGAAGGACGAGCACCTGATCGTTGGGCTGCGCCTCCGGGGCGCGGCGGCCGTCAGCAAAAGATCGTCGGCGTGCTCGCAATACGAAATGGTGGTGGCGTCCTTGTTGACGGCGTAGCGCCCCCCTTCGCGCGAAACGGCCGCGACGCTGGTGCGCATCTCTCCTCCGACGCCCACTTCGGAGGTGACCGACGCGACGAGGTACTGCTTCTCGACGAGATCGCGCAAATACTTGGCGAGGCCGGGCGACGAAAGACCATGGCGGGCGATGCACGCGACCTGGATCTGGTGCATGGCGAAGACCATTCCCGCCGACGCACAACCCGCAGCCAGCGCTTCGCACATCGCCGCCACATCGCCGAAGCCGAGGGCGGCGCCACCGAGATCGGACGGCACCAGGGCGCTCATGAGCTTTTGCTCTTTGAGCGCCTGGATCGTCTCCACGGGAAAACGCGCTTTTGGTCGACCTCGGCGGCGTGCGGCCGCGCGATCTCCTTGGCGATGCGCCGCACGGCGTCGATGGGTTTGGCTGCGGCAGCTGCGCTCGCACCCGCGGGTTTGACCGAAGAAGTGACGGTGGTCATGGGTCAGCGGCCCTGGGTGAGAGTTTCGAGAGCTTCGCGGATGGTGGCGATGCTGGAGAAGACGCCGCGTTTCAGCATCGAGTCGGGAAACTCGACGTCGAATTGCGCCTCGAGCGCGAGCATGACGTTGACGCTGGCGTGTGAGGTCATCCCAGCCTGGTAAAGATCGGCGTCGTCGGCGAGCGTCGTCGCGTCGCTGGCGAGGCGCCCGTGCTCTTTGAGGATGTTTCGAATGTCGCTGATCATCTCCATTCCTTTTGGCCTCGGGGCCGCGACGGGATCGGATAAGTCAAGCGCTGACATGGTCGAGCTAAGAGATGAACGCCGGTGTTTTGACCGTGTCGACGTGCGTCTGGCGTCGTTGCCCCACCACGACGGCCTGCGCGTAGGCGCCTTCGTGACTCATACTGAGCGAAAACGCCACGAACCCCGCTTGGTCGGCGAGAACACGCATGGGACCGTGCAAGACCAGGTAGCACCACCCACCCGGATCCCGCGCCACTTCGATCGACCGCCAAGAAAATGATTGGTCGGTCAGGCGGAGCACTTTCAGGGCAGCTTCTTTGGCCGCGAAGCGCGCCGCCAATCGGCTCGGAGCGATGTCGACATTTTCGAGGCAGTAAGAAAGCTCGGCCTCGGTGAAGAGCCGGCGCAGGTAGCGCTCACCGAACCGCTCCATGGCCTTGCCGACCTCACTCACCTGCACGAGATCGGTTCCCACGACGATGGCAGTCGATTCCGCCATTTCATCGCGCAGCGGCGCGAATTCGCGCGGAGGCAAAGCCATCGCCGGAGTATACATGGGTTGACATCGCCGCGCGCCTGTCGAAAAAATTGCCAGATGATCGACTACCGTGTGGGCAACGAGATCGACCTCGATGCGTTCATCGACTTGTATCGCGATTCCACTCTGGGTGAACGACGTCCCATCGACGACCGCGCGCGAATGGCGCAGATGCTCGCGCGCGCCAACCTCGTCGTCAGCGCTTGGGACGGCGCGCAACTCATTGGCATTGCGCGCAGCCTGAGCGACTTCTGCTACGCGACGTACCTCTCCGATATCGCGGTGCGGCTCGCGTACCAGCGGGCCGGCGTGGGACGCGAGCTCATCCGTCGCACCCAAGAGGAGGGCGGACGCGCGACCGTCTACCTTTTCGCAGCCCCCAAGGCGGTCGACTACTACCCGCGCATCGGATTTGGCGCGGGGAGCGGGTGGATGTTGCGGGAGGGAGAAACACTGCGTTGACGACGCGGCGCGCGAAGACGGGCCGTCAGAACGGAGGTGGGTCCACTCTCCGCCCTGCATCGCCGCGCGCAGGCTCGCCGAGCGGCACTTCGGTGCCTTCGGCCAGCCCAGCTCCCGGTGTGACCGCCGTGCCGCCATCGATGACCACCGGGCTGGGGGTGGAGACCGTCTGCGGCTCGGTGCCCTGGAGAAACAGCTCTTCGATCGCGTCGTCCTCGCCGTCGTAGGCGAGGAGCCCTGTCTTTGGATCGATGCGCAGCGCGACGAGCCCCGCAGGGCGCGGAAATTCAGTCGCAGGGCGTTTTTCATGGGCGTCGCGCATGAAGGCGATCCACGCCGGCAGCGCCGCCGTTGCCCCCTGCTCGCGTCCTCCGAGCGGTCGTGCATCGTCGAATCCCGTCCAGGTCGCACAGACGATATCGGGAGAGTACCCGACGAACCAGGTGTCCTTTGCCTGATTGCTCGTACCCGTCTTGCCCGCTACGGGCCGCCGCAAACTGCGCGCGGAAGCGGCGGTTCCGTGGTCGACGACGGACATGAGAACGCTCGTCGTCAAATAGGCTTCGGCCTCGCCCATCACCCTGCGCGCGGGTGGCCGCGGAGGCAGCGGCACTTCGACGCCATCGGGCCCGGCGATCCGCGTGACCAGCACCGGTGCTTCGTAGATCCCGCCCGAGGCGAGCGTGGCGAACGCCGTCGCCATTTCGAACGGCGTGACCTCGTACGAACCGAGCGCGAGCGACAGATCGGCCCCGAGCTTGGACTGGATGCCGAGCGCGGAGGCCCACGTCACGACATTGGCCGGTCCTACATCCTCGAGGATGTGCACGGCGGCGACATTGACGCTGTGGGCGAGCGCTTCGCGCAAGCGGGTGGGCGCGACCCCCTCGCTGTCTTCGAAGTTGCTCGGACGGTAACCGACGAGCGATCCGGGGCTCGTATCGAGCATCGACGCCGGCGTGAATCGTCGCGACGAGAGGGCGTAGCCGTAGACAAAAGGTTTGAAGGACGATCCCGGCTGCCGGTGCGCTTGCGTGGCGCGGTCGAGCGCACCGGAAGCAGCTTCGTAACTGCCGATGAGGGCGAGCACTTCGTGCGTTCGCACGTCGAGCGCGACCATCGCCGCCTCGGGGCCCATCTCGAGCCGGAGCGGCACCTTGTTGTCGGCCGAGCCGTCCGCAGGCGCGAGCAGACTGACGCGCACGAGGGCCCCTTCCGTGGCGAATTGGCTGGGCGGAAGGTGCTGCGGATTGTACCGCTCGTAGTCGACGAGCTTCACACTTCCGGAGACCGTCCCCACGCGCACGTCGAGCATCCCGAGAGCGTCCTCGGCGCCCGTGACCACGCCGATCATCACCTTGTGATCGCTGAAGCGCGGCGTGCCTTCGAACGCCTTGTCCACGGATTTGGCTTTTTTCTTGTTGGTCGCCGTGGCTTTGTTCGGCAGCGTCGCGGGCGGGGCAAAGGGTGCGAGCAGCTTGTAACGCTTGTCGTAGGCGCCGAGGTTGTCGCGCACCGCCTTGCGCGCCGCTGCTTGCAGGCGCGGATCGATGGTGGTGGTGACGGTGTAGCCACCGCTTCGCTTGGAATCGATGGCGAGCTCCTTCAGGGTGCGCTTCACCAGCTCGACCACCTCCGGGGCGAGCTGCCCCTGCGGCTCGACGGGCGGCGCGAGTCGGAGCGGCTCGTTCATCGCCCCATCGTGCTGACGCTGATCGATGAACCCCTTGTCCAGCATCTGCGCCAGGACGAATCCGCGCCGCGTGAGCGCTTTGGCGGCGTCGTGGCGCGGCGAGTAGAGCTCGGGGCCGGCGGGAAGGCCCGCCAACATCGCTCCTTCGGCGAGCGTGATCTCGCGCGCTGATTTGCCGAAGTAGTACCGCGCGGCTTCCTCGATACCGTACCGGCCGTGCCCAAAATAGATGTGATTCAAATAGAGCTCCAAGATCTCGTCTTTGGAGATCTGCTGCTCGAGGCGGCGCGCCAAGATGAGCTCGCGCATTTTGCGCCTAAAGCTGCGCTCGGGGTCGAGCAAGATGTTTTTCACGACCTGCTGCGTGATGGTGCTGCCCCCTTGACGCGTGCGGCCCGAACGCAGGTTCACGAGGAGCGCGCGCGTGATGCCGTAATAGTTGAGCCCCTCGTGCTCGTAGAAACCGGCGTCCTCCGCGGCGAGCACGGCGAGCTTCACGTGCGCGGGGAGCGCGCCGATGGAGATGACCGTGCGGCGCTCCGTGAAGATCTCGGCGAGCAGCGTGCTGCCGTCGCGCGCCATGACACGCGTCATCTGCGGCGGATTGTAGTTGCCCTTGAGATCGCCGATCGACGGAAGGTTCTCGCTGTAATGGCGAAGAATGAGCCACACGCCAACAAGCGCAGCGAGCAACATGCCTAGCGTCGAAAAGCCGAGCACCTTCAGCGCGAAGAGCCATCGACGGCGTCGCTCGCCCGGGCTCGACTTCCGGCGCGAGGATGCCAAGCGCGAGACGCTCGGCAACGCGCTCGACCCGCCGGGTGGGGTCGGGGGAGCGGCCCCTTCGCTGGGCCCATCCTCGAAAGGCGGCGTAGACGTCGGCATGAGTCGAGTCGAGCTTAGCGCGAGTCAGGGGGGACTTTTACCCGCTCTCGTTGCAACGCCCGTAGCGGGGGATTTCATCCACGATCGGACGCCCCGCGCCCAAGCGCGACGGCGGACGCGCGTCAGTGCATGAGCCGCATCACCGCCACGGCGAGCACGACGCCCATGACGAGACAGGCAGCAGCGACCCCCACGATGAGCCCCACGCCGGTCCGCCGTACCGTCACCACCGACGCCGGTGAGCTCAGGCCGACAGGTGGCGCGCCGGGCGTCGAGAGCACCGGCACGACCGACGCCGCCGCGGTGAACGCCTGAAAGCCCGGTACGAAAGGGCGCAGCGCCGCCGAGAACTGTCCCCCCGACTCGTAGCGTTCCTCGGGCTTTTTGAGGAGAGCGTGGCCAATGACGTCGGCGAGCGCCGGGTCGAACGTGCGCCCCGGCACCCGCTCGTTGAGCGGTATCGGAGTCGCGGTCACGTGAAGCTGGAGAAACTCGATCGGCGTGCGCGCTTCGAAGGGGAGTTTGCCCGTCAAAAGCTCATAGAGGATGACGGCCAGTGAATAGATGTCGCTCGCGGGCGTGAGCGTTCGCCCTTGCGCCTGCTCGGGGGACATGAATTCCGGCGTGCCGAACACCATGCCCTCTTGGGTCAGCATGATCGACCCGGGGCGCATCTCGCGCTCGGTAACCTTGGCCAGACCGAAATCGAGCACCTTGGGAAAGTCGGTGAGCCCACCTTGCGTGCAGAGAAAGACGTTCTCCGGTTTCATATCGCGGTGCACGATCCCCGCGCGATGCGCTTCCTCCAATGCTTCGCAGACCTGGATCAAGATAGGAAGAGCGCGCTCGACGGGCATCGGCCCCTCGCTACGCACCAGTTGATTGAGGTTTTTTCCCTCGAGGTACTCCATCACGATGTAGAGAGAGCCATCCTCGAGCTCGCCATAGAGCAGTACGCGCACCGTGTTGGGGTGGCTCAGATGGCTCATGGCCTTTGCCTCGCGGCGAAAGCGCGAGACCAGGTCTTTGCGATTGGTAAGCTTGGGATGCAGGATCTTGACGGCAACCGGGCGGTTCATCGCCGTCTGGTTGGCTTTGTAAACGGAGCCCATCCCTCCCGTGCCGATTTTCTCCAGGATACGAAATTCGCCGTTCAAAATGTCGCGGCCGATGAACGGATCCGGAGCAGCCATAGGGGCCTTCGTGGTCTAACACGACCACCGTCCGTTAGCCCAGTCGTGCCGGCGGTTAACTGTGGAGTGTGCGAAAATAACCATCCTACGCTGGGAGGATCATCACGGTGACCGCGGAGTACTTGAAATCGCCTCTACTCTCCCGCGAAGGATTTCAGCACGCGTTCTTCACGCGCCGCGGCGGCCAATCGCCTGCTCCGTTCGATTCGCTGCATTTCGGCACGGCGGGGCAAAGCGCGGACGACCTCGTGGCCAACGTGCGATCCGCCGCCGAAGCGCTCCGCGTGGACCCAGCGCGGCTTTACACGGCTACCCAGGTGCACGGTCGCGACGTTATCGTCGTGCACGGAACCGAGGAACGGAACGAGCTTCTCCGGCGGAGGGCGGATGCGCTCGTCAGCACCGTTCCGGCGATCGCATGCGGCATCAAAGTCGCCGACTGCGTGCCTCTGCTGATCGCCGATCGCGTGAGCGGCGCGGTCGCCGCCATTCACAGCGGCTGGCAGGGCACGGAGCTCAACGTCGTTGCTGCAAGCCTTACTGCTTTGCGCGGCGTCCTCGGCGCGCCCGGTGACCTTCTGGCCGCGATCGGCCCTCACATCGAGGTGTGCTGTTTCGAAGTCGGCGACGACGTCGCCGAGCGCCTGCGATCGTGCGCCCCGCAGGCAGACGCAATCGACCGGCGCCGCGGACCGCGCGCTCACGTCGATCTACGCAAGATCGTGCGCGAGCAGCTTTCGTCCCTCGGTTTGCGTCACGAGGCGATCGAAGATGTAGGCGGATGTACGAAATGCGACAAAGCCCGCTTTTTCTCGTATCGGCGCGACCGCGACAGCAGCGGACGCATGTTGGCTGCCATCGCCGTGCGGAGCTCGTAGCGACTCAGCGGCGAGGTTGATGGACGGCGGGGGGAGCGCTGCTGCGGACCGGCGGTTTGCCGTGTAGCTCGGCCCTCAGCGCTTCGAGCTGCGCGGGGATTCGGGCGCGCACGGGCGTCGAGACCTTCAAGAAATCGAGAGCCGTCGACAAATGGTCAGGGGCGAAGCCCTTGATCGGTCCTCCCAACCAGCTCACGGCCGTCATGACTCCGCGCGCCAACATCGACTCGGTCACCACCGCCGTGGGAATGCGCAGCAAACCTGCACGCGCGAGTTTTTGGCGTTGACGGGCGTCAGGACCCGCCGCCTCGCGTCCCTCCGTGACGACGAGTACGGCGCGCACCGAGCCGGCCATGCCAAGGGCCTCGTAGACGTGTTGATCGACCTCGGCATCGGTGGGTCGGCCGACACCCTGTAAGACGAGCCGAACGTCACCCACGAGCGCCTGCAAGAGGATGCGCTTCAGCGCCGGATCGCGACGGGCTTCAGGCTCCTGCATCGAGGGCCACTATGCCGCCGCGCACCGCGCGATTCAACGATGTGGCGCGCCGGCCCGACCCCGACTACCAGTCGGAACCGCCGCCGCCCGAATCCCCTCCGCCCCAATCGCCGCCGCCACCACTGTCGCCACCGCCCCAGTCGCCGCCGCCGTCGTCATCCCAGCCGCCGGTGCTTCCACCGGCGTCGTTGTTTTGACGATCATCGTTGTTTTGACGATCATCGCCGCCAGCCACGCCGGCAGAGCTTTGATCGTCGTTGTGATGCTCGCCGTGGCGTTCGCCAGCCATTTTGCCGAGCTCGTAGCCGACGAGCCCTCCTAGGCCCGCGCCCGCAATCGCGCCTCCGATACCGGGGCCGCCGCCTCCACCATAGCCGGGGCCGTAATTGCCAGGGCCATAGCCGGGCGGATAGGGACCGCCGGGCGGATACGGTCCACGCGGACCACCGGGAGGATAGCCGGGAGGGCCGAGTTCACCGGCGCGCGCGCGCCGCGACAGCATCGACCCGACGAAAGCAATGAGGCCCCCGACGACGAGGACGACGACGAGCACGAAGAAAACCGTGCTCCCGGCCGTCGAGCGCGGCGCGCTTGCCGCGCCTGTTTGGGCCGTGCCTGCGACACCGGCCGCGGGTTGCGACGCCTTGCGGGCCTCGGTCAAAATCGCTTCGACGCCCGCTTTCCAGTTGCCCTCGCGAAAGTGCGCGTTGCCCGCCTGCTCGACGGCCTTGAACTGCGACGGTGGTACGCCGAGCGCGGTACCGAAATGTACGGATGTGAAGCGGTGAGCACGATCGATCCCCACCACGACGACGTTCGGCTCGTTCAATTGCGCGCGAACGTAGCGATCGAAATCCGATTTTTGGTCGTACTCGGAGGTAGCGACGATCCGGACGTCGAAGGGGTATTGGTGCCCTTCGCCCTGCAATGCCGTGGTATCCGCGGGATTGAAGAGGCCGGCAGGGTCCTTGATCTGAACCCGACCGGCCAGGGCGGGAAGCGCGAGAAGCATGCAAGCCAAAGAGACGACCGCGGCCAGAAGCCAGCGGCGCGGTGCGATGCTTTTTCGTTGGGTCATTGGGGCGTAGTGTAATCACCCGTCTCGAGCCGTCGAGACCTCCCGCGGGCCAGAGGTCCCAACCCGTCTCGTTCGACCGCGGAACTGCGACGATTCCCGCTTAGCGCGCGCCCAGCCACTTCGCGGTCGCCGAGCTCTCCTTGTCAGCCAGTGCGGCACAACGCAGACCGTCTTCCACCGATTGCCGGAGGGGCTTTTCGGTGCCGTCGATCTTGGCCAAGCGCGGGGAGAAGAACGCTTCGGCGGCGCGCACCTGACCTGCGTCGCACATCGAAGCCGTCACGTGCACGAGACGACCGACGACAAAGCGGGGAATGACCTTCACCACGTCGTCGAAGTGTTTTTCCAGCCAAGCGAAAGTGATGTCGCGTGTCGCGCGGCGCGAGCTGAGCGGGCGGAAGATGTACTGCAGATCCTGGGCTTTGATGGTCTTGTCGATCATCATGTCGAGCACGCGCTCGACGTATTTCGGGTCGTCGAAACCGGCGAGCCCCGACAGCGCCAGAACGCGAATTTCGGGCGTGCGTGGAGATTTCAGCACGGCCTTGAGCCGCTCGAAGAGCGACTCGTTCGGCTGCTTGGCGGCAACGGGCAGCGCCGCTTTGGCAAGATCTGCGTCGACCTGGAACGGCTCGTCGAGCCAGGCGTCGGTCACGCGTTTGGCCTGTGCCATTGCCCACTCGTCTCTTCCGAGCGAGCCAAGCGCGCCAAGCACCGAGACGCGCAAGAGCTTCAAGTCGTCGGGCTCGTCCTTCTTGGTCGTCCAGCCGAGGCGGTGTGCAAGCGGTCCCAGCGTGTCGCGCACGAACCGTGCGAAGGCCGGCCGCGCCGCATCGGTGACGACGGCTCTGTCGGCGGCGTGGAGCGAATCGATGATTTCGCGCCACACGAGCCGGCTCGACTCTTTCTTGAAGCTGCCGAGCACTTCGAAATACGCCGCAGCCGGCAGATCGCCGCTCCACACCTCCGCCCAGGCGTTGCTCACGAGCCCGAATCGCTCGAGATCGGAGAGCTTGCCGAGCCCGGTCTTCGTGAGCTTCTCGAGATCGGCGCGGTCGAGCTTGATGCGGTCGTAGCCCGACTCGCCCGCGTTCGGATAGAGGTAGGCTGGGCAACCCGCGTCGCTGGCACCCTTGGCGCGGCGCTTGCCGAGATCGAGCTTGGCCTCCGCGGAGTCGAGCAGCATACATTCACGTTCGATTTTCTCGCCGCCGTCGAAAACGACGCACACCGGGATGTGCCAGAGCTTGTTGCTCGGACCCTTGCGGTCGAGCGTGCGGTACTCCTCTTGATGGAGCTGCACGGTGACGGAGCTATCCGCGCCCTCCCCGGCGCGGCACGTCGCGCTCACCACCGGAACGCCGGTCTGATCGGTGAAGCTGTTCATCACCTTGCTGACATCGCGACCGCTGGCTTCGCTCAGCGCGGCGTAGAGATCGCTGGCGGTGGCGTTGCCCCACTCGTGCTTCTTGATGTAGCGCCGCATCCCCTCGCGGAACTGTTCCTCGCCGATCCACGCCTCGATCATGGTGAGGACGGCCTGACCTTTGCCGTAGGTAATGCCGTCGAAGGCTTCGAGCGCGTCACTGGTGCTGTTGACGGGGTTTCTGATCTTGCGCGCGGTGGAAAGCGAGTCGTGCGCCATCACGTTCGATCGTTCACCGACCGATTCGAGGCGCGACTGCGAAGCCGGCCTCCACTGGTCGACGATCTTGCGACTCATCCAACTGGCGAACGCTTCGTTCAGCCAGAGATCGTCCCACCATTGCATCGTCACGAGATCGCCGAACCATTGGTGAGCGAGCTCGTGCGCGATGACGCCGGCCATGGCCCGGCGCGACTGGGTCGACGCGTGCTCGGGGTCGAGCAAGAGCAGCTCTTCGCGGAAAGTGACGAATCCGGGATTTTCCATGGCGCCCGAAGCGAAGTTGGGCACGGCCACGATGTCGAGCTTGGTGTACGGATAGGGGCGGTTGAAGTATTTGCCGAGCAGCTCGAGATGCGCCGCCGCCGTGTCCACCGCCAGCTTGCCGAGACCGGCCTTGCCCTTGGCGGAGATGAGACGAACCGGCACCGGCTGTTGCGGGCCTTCCAGCACGTCGAAGGGTCCCACACCGAAAGCGACGAGGTACGTAGGGAGAGGCGGCGACTTTTCGAAATTGAACGTCACCGTATTGGCTGCCGCGTTGTCGTGCTGCCGAGCGACCTTGGTGTTCGATATGGCCATCGAGCCCTTGGGCACGGTGATGCTGAGCTCGAAGGGCACCTTGAAGCCAGGCTCGTCGAAACATGGGTAGGCGCGCCGCGCGTCGTTCGGCTCGAACTGCGTGAACGCGTACGACACGCCGCTTTCTTCCACGTTGTAGAGGCCGTGCAGGCCGTGATTGAAGGGCGCTTCGTAGTGGAGCTCGAGCTCCGCGTCACCGGCGGGCGCCTCACTGGGGAACACGAGCACGAGCTCTTCCGCATCTTCGCGCGAGCCTGCAGCCATGCGGAGGTCGGATTTGCCGACGAGCTTGCCGCGCGCAGTGTGCAAAAACGCTTCTTTCACCGTGAGCCCGCGACCGTGCATGACGATGGCGCGCAGCGGACGCTCCAAGGAGACGCCGATGCGCACCTCACCGCCGAACGTTTTTTTGGACGGATCGATGGAGAGATCCATGGTGTAACGCGTGGGGCGCACACCAGCGGGGAGACGTCCGTCTTCGCGCGGCGGGGGCACGGCGTCGAGTTGAGCGGCAACGGTGCCCGCCGGAGAAGGCGACGACGCTGACGAACCAACGGGGGCCGGCGCGGAGGCCGCACATCCCGTCAACGCCAGGGCCAAGAGAATTTTGCTCGTGCGAGACATGGGCCACGCTTTCCGCCTTTTGCCGAGCGAGGTCAAGAGTCAATGGTCTCCCCTCCGTCGCGAGCGGACCGCGCCGCCCCGGTCAACGCGACGTCGCGAGGCGGGTCACGGCGGCAGCGAGGGCCGCCGCCACTTCGGGCTCTTCGCCGAGCGCACCGGCGACCTCGAACGCGATCGCCGGATAGCGCGCGCGTTCCGCGGCAACGAGCACGGGGACATCGTGAGCGACGTGTCCACCGCCAGAAAGAAAAATGGGCGCGACGAGAATTCGCGCGGCACCGCTCTGGCTGAGCTCGAGAGCCGCTTCGGAGAAGCTCGGTCGCGCAAACTCCATGAACGAGAGGGCGACCTTGCACGGGCGCAGCGTTTCGGCGAGCGCCGCGCGCATGCGAACGAACGGCTCGAGCCACCGTGCGTCGCGCGCGCCATGCGCGATCAAGATGACGCCGTCGAAATTCCCCACGATCACGCCGTCCTTTACCCCACGCGTCAATGCCTCGCCAGTCGGCGTCGACGTTTCTTTATTCTTGGCAACGTGTCGTGTTGAGCCTAATCCCTAGCGCGACGCTAGAGTGTCCGATCACGTCGACCGAAGTAGCTCGAAGGAGAGAAATCCCATGATGAAAGGCGCACTCGAGAACATCACGCAAGCGGTTGGGAACACCCCCATCGTCAAGCTCAATCGAGTCACGCAAGGCATCTTGGGGGACATCTACGTCAAGTGCGAATACCTGAACCCGGGCGGAAGCCACAAGGATCGCGTCGCGCTCAACATGATCCGCCGCGCCGAAGAGGCAGGACTGAAACAAGGCGGCACGATCGTGGAAGCGACGAGCGGCAACACCGGCGCTTCGCTCGCGCTCATCGCCGCGATCAGGGGATACAAGTGCGTCTTCGTGATGCCGGACAAGATGTCGCAGGAGAAGCTTTCCAGCCTGCGCGCCTTCGGAGCACGCGTCGTCGTTTGCCCCACCGCGGTCGAACCGGAAGACCCGCGCAGCTACTACCAGGTGAGCAAGCGCATCGCCGACGAAACGCCCAACTCGTATTACGCGAACCAGTACCACAACCCTGCCAACCCCGAAGGTCACTACCTCAGCACCGGCCCCGAAATCTGGCAGCAGACACAAGGCGAATGCGATGTGTTCGTGGCCGGTATGGGGACGGGGGGGACCATCAGCGGCGCCGGTAAATATTTGAAAGAGAAACGCCCCGACACGAAGATCGTCGGCGTCGATCCCGTGGGTTCGCTCTACTACGACTTCGTCAAGAGCGGCCGCATCACCAAACCGTTTACTTACAAGGTCGAGGGCATCGGCGAGGATTTTTTCCCCTCCACGATGAACCTCAAGATCATCGACGAGATCATGCGCGTCGACGACAAGGAATGCTTCTTGATGACGCGCGATCTGGTGCGCCTCGAAGGCCTCTACGTCGGTGGGTCGGCCGGCGCAGCCGTAGCAGGCGCCATCAAATACGCGCAGGCAACCCAAAAACAGCAGAACATTCTGGTGCTCCTGCCGGACAGCGCGCAGAAATACTTGTCCAAGATCTTCAACGACGACTGGATGCGCGAAAACGGATTCCTCGACGATCAACCCGGGCTCGGAACCGTTCAAGAGCTGCTCCAGGGTAAGCCTGGCAACATCGTCAGCGCCAAACCTTCCGACAAGGTGCGCGACGTCGTGTCCACGCTCAAATCGATGGGCATCAGCCAGCTTCCCGTCTTGGATAACGGCAAGCTGCGCGGCATTGTGGCGGAGGTCGACCTCCTGCGGCACCTCGTTTCCGGCGAGGGCACGCTCGACTCGCCCATCGCGGGCCTCGTCGAGAGCGATTACGCCACCGTGACCCCCGAAACCAAAATCGAGCTTCTGCAGCAAGTGCTGAGCGACGCCAAGCTCGCCATCGTGACCGAAAACGAGGGCGTCGTCGGGATCGTCACCAAAATCGATCTCATCGACTTCCTGGCAAAGAGGTCGGGCAAACCCTCCTAGGCGCACCTCGGCTCGTTGCAGTCGGGCGCTCGCTCCCTGGCAATCGCGCCCAATGAGGCCGCAGTCGGAAGGCGCAGGTGTAGGCGGCGTGGTTCGCGCCACGTTGCCTACATGCGGTTGAAAGTCGCCGTTTTACTTCTTCGCGCAGTCCACCGATGAGCGCCTTGAAAAGCATGCAGCGCCCCATCAGAAATCAGGTTGGCGCCGGTGTTCCCAAGGCGAACGCAAACGCCACGACGGAGGAATCGGTGGTCGGGAAGAAGGTCGAGACATCCAACAAGGCAGTCCCAGCACGCAGCGCATTGGCGCCGCAAGCGCCTCGCCCGCCGTCCGCGGGCGCCGTGCGATCGGAGCCGCCGATGGATGTCGATCCCGGCGAGCTCATTCCGACGCTCCCTCCGACGAAGCCCGCGACGGCTCCGTCGCAAACCCCGGTCGCCATCGACGACATGGATCTCGAAGACGACGGCGCGACGCTGATGTTCAAGCGGCCCGAACCTTCTCCCGGTCCGCCGCGAAAACCGCCGCCGCCAAAAGCGAAGCCCGCCGGGCCGCCGCCGAAGCCCGGCGCCAAGCCGCCTTTGCCCGCGCCGACGCGCGCCGACAAGCCGCTGCTCGCAACTCCCAAGGCGATCGAACGCCTCGTAGGTCCGCCGGCCAAGCCCCTGGCCAAGGCGCCCGCGCTCAAATCCGACGACAAGCCTCTCTTCGGCACGCCGAACTCACCGATGTTCCCGGCCCCCCAGCCGAAGCTCAGTGAGGCCCCCCTTTTCGAGGTGACGCTCGGGAGCGAGAAGCCGCTTTTGGCGACACCCGAGGCCGATGAGATTTCGCTTCTCGTCCCGAGAGCGCCTGCCATGCCGCTCTTGGCGACGCCGCCAAGGGGCGAGGTTGGATCATTCGATCTCAAGCCCGGCGCCGCCGGCGCGATATCGCCGCTGCCCGGATTGCCGATGCTCGACTTCAGTCGCGATGTCTCGGGGAGGAGCCGCAGCTCGCCGCCGAACGGCGTAGCGACGCGCGTCCTCGGCTACGCGCGCACGCACGCGAAGGTGCTGGTCATGACCGGCGCCACTGCGCTCATTGCCACCGTCGCTTGGACGGTGTTCCGCGCGGCTGCTGCCGGACCGGAAACGGCCGCAAGCGGGTCGGCGCGTGGTGCCATTGCCGGCGCGCACACGCTTGCACCGAATCCGAGCGCGCAACCCGTGGCCACGGCGATCCCCGCCGTGCACCCGGCGCCGGTGGCACCCCCCAGCGAGCCGACGCCGAGTGAAAAGACCGAGGTCGCCGAAGCGCCCGCCGCTGCCCCGCCGGCGGCCGTAGCGAGCACGGCGAGCGCCGCGGAAGTGGCGGTCCCCCCCGGCGGCCCCAATTCGCCTTCGGCCGTCGAAGCAACGACTGCCGCGGAGCGGCCCGGGCGAACAGCGCCCGTCGCCGCCGTCGATCCGGCTGCGCGCCCCTCGGGATCGCGCACCACGAGTGCGCCTTCGCCGCATGCCGCGGAAACCGCCAACGAACTTCCTGCAGCCAAACCGGCGCCCGAGCCGGTGGCGGCGCCCGCGCCGGCGGCCCCTGTCGCGCCGCCGTCCGCTGGTGGATTCGATGGGACGGCCGACTTTGATCAGGGCGCGGCCATGGCATCGCTGCGCCAAGCCGCCGAGAGCGCAAAGCGTTGCCAAACGCCCGATGCTCCTTCGGGCGGCGTTCGCATTGCCGTTACGTTCGCCCGTTCCGGTGCCGTATCCGCAACGCAAGTGGAAGGCGGCGTGGCGGGCACGCCTCTTGGCGATTGTGTCGTTGCAAAGTTCCAGGCCGTACATGTTCCGCCCTTCCGCGGCAGCGTCATGACCGTTCGCAAGACGGTCATGTTCTGAATCGGGGCGAGCGCGATCGGCGACGGCGGGTGGTAACCTGCCGCGCATGGAAACGCATTCTTCGCTTCTTCTTCATAGAAATTACGCACGCTCTATCGTCGGCCTCTTGCTCGCACTGAGCGCGTGCAGCGGAGATGACAGCAGCGCGCCGATCGACGGCGCAACCAACCCGCCTAGCGATGTTCGGATTGAAACCTCCGGCGAGCACCCCGACGGCGCGGTTCCCGACGGCAACGGCACCGACGCGCCGCCCAGCGTCTCCGATGCGGCACCGCGCGACACGAGCGTCGTCGCGCGCGACGCCGCCGCCCCAGACGCGCCGGTCACGCCGCCGCCAGTGGACGGGCGGAGCGATGCCGCTCTCGACGCGCTCCCTGACGCAAGCACCGTCGATGGCGTTGCCGACACCGGGGGGCGCGCCGACACCAGCACGACGGATGCTGGCAACACCGACGTGACGAGCGACGCACCCGGTCCGACCAACGACGCCGCCACGGCATGTTCGCTTTGCGCGAGCTACGGACCCGCCCAGCAGGCGGGGCAGATCACGAGCGCGGCGTTGAATGCGCTCTCCGGGATCGGCGCGAGCAAGCGCAATGCTGGCGTCGTCTACGTGCACAACGATCGCAATGTCGCGCAGTTCTTCGGCGTGAGCGAAGCCGGGGCGCTCCTCGGAACGTTCAACCTGACCGGCGCGAGCGTGGAAGACATCGAGGACATGGCCGTCGCGCACTGCCCAGCGGGCAACTGCGTGTACTTGGCGGATATCGGCGGGAACATCACGCCGCGCACGCAGTTCGCGGTCGTGCGCGTCCCCGAGCCGGAGGTCAGGGTGGACATGCCAGGCGGCACGACGTCCATCGCGGCCGAGCGGCTCGTGTTCTCGTATGCCGACAACGCCAATCACAACGCCGAGTCGATGCTGGTCGATCCCAACTCGGACACGATCTACATCATCACCAAGGTCGCAGCCGGAATGCCGAGCAGCGTTTACAAATTACCCGCGACTTTCGGCGGTAGCGCTCTCACCGCCGAAATGGTCGTCGATCTGACGGTCCCCAAATCCACGGATCGCGAAGCGGTGAGCGCCAGCGCCCACCCCTGCGCCCCCGCCTTCTTGCTCCGCACCTACAACACGCTCTACGAATTCCGCGCCGCTCCCGGCTCTACGCTCGAGGCCGCGTTTTCCGCGACGCCCACCGTCGTGCCGGTCGCTACCGAAACACAAGGCGAGGGCGTCACCTACCGCGCCGACGGCCACGGGTACTTCACCACCACCGAAGGTTCCCAGCCCCCCATCAGCCGCGTCATGTGCCCTTGAGACGCGCCATTTCGTGTTAGACAAGCGGAGATATGTACTTTCAGGATGTGATCCTAACGCTGCAGCGCTTTTGGGCCGAGCGTGGCTGCATCATCGTGCAGCCGTACAACTCGGAAGTCGGAGCGGGCACGTACAACCCCGCCACGTTTCTGCGCGCCCTCGGTCCCGAGCCGTGGAACGCCGCGTTCGTCGAGCCTTCGCGCCGACCAGCTGACGGCCGCTATGGCGAGAACCCCAACCGCACCCAGCAGTTTCACCAATTTCAAGTGATCCTCAAGCCGTCCCCCATCGACATTCAGGATCTCTATCTCGAGTCACTGCGCGCGCTCGGCACCGATCCCCTCGCGCACGATCTGCGTTTTCTCGAGGACGATTGGGAGTCACCGACGCTCGGCGCGTGGGGCCTCGGGTGGCAGGTGTGGGTCGACGGACAAGAGATCAGCCAATTTACGTATTTTCAGCAAATCGGCGGCATCGACTGCCGGCCGGTTTCCGGCGAGCTCACCTACGGCGTCGAGCGCATCGCGATGTACCTGCAAGACGTCGAAAGCATGTTCGACCTCGCCTACGGCGAAGGCGTGACTTACGGCGAGATCTACAAGCGCGCCGAGTGGGAGTGGTCGACGTACAACTTCGAGAAGGCCGACACCGCCGCGCACTTCGACGCGTTCACACGCTACGAAGGCGAAGTGAAACGCCTCCTGTCGCCCGCAGCCCCCACGGACAAGCTCGTCCTCCCGGCCTACGACTTCGTCGTCAAAGCCGCCCATCAGTTCAACGTGCTCGACGCACGCGGCGCCATCGGCGTCACCGAGCGCCAGCGTTACATCGGGCGGGTCCGGGCCTTGGCCCGCGCCGTGGCGGAGAGCTACATCGCGCAGCGCGAGGCACTCGGCTTTCCTCTCCTCAAGGGCGCAGCGGCAGCGCCGTCGCCGACGCAGACCCGCGCGGCCAAAGAGGTGCGGCCATGAAATGCGCAGCAAAGGAGCCGCGTGCCGTCGCCTTTCGGGTCGCACGATCCATGCTCGTCATCGCCGTGCTCGCCTCGTGCGGTGGAAGCGCGAAGACCGACGCCCGCTACCCGCCGCGTCCAGAAGGATGCGACGTCAAGGTCTTTCGCGGGAAGGTCGCCGGCATCACGTACGACGATATCGGTCACGTCGATTCGATCTGCGGCAGCGATCTCGGCCCCGAAGCTTGCCTTGCCGAGCTCAAAAACCAAACCTGCAAGCTGGGCGGCGATATCGTCTACGACGTACCCGACGAGCCGAACCAACCTTCCCCCGACAAAATCAGTTACACGGGCCGCGTCGCGCACACCCGGACCGCAGGCCGCGGGCCCGACCAACCGAAGGCGCGTTGATCCGGCGTCGGCTGGCTTTCACTCGGGCCGAGACCGATCTCCCACGCTCATCCGGTCGCGCTGCCGACGCGCGACGTGCTCACTCCAAACACTTCTCGAACTCATCGACGTTGACGGCGCTCATGGCGCAGAGCGCGCCCTTGGCCGACACTTCGTTGGGGCAGCTCGCGAAAGCCGTGTCCTTTTCGGCTTTGGCGCGGGTAGCGTCCCGCTGTCGTGCGATCTCGCTGTCCGGCGCTTTCGGATCTTGTTCCCGAACGAGCAGCTCGACATAGCGATCGAGTAGCGCCGCACATTCGGACGCGGTGGCGTGACGCGTGCAGCCCGCTAGCTCCGCCGCGAGTAACGCCATCGCGACGCGTCGGAGAACGCGCCGCCCGCCCCGTTGGTTCATTGCAAACAGTTTTCGGTGATGTCCGAAGCCGTCTCGGCGCTCTGCACGCAGGCGAGCGCGCGATCCGTGATGTGCCTACCTACGCATCCGTCGAGCAGGTCCGATCGCCCGCCGTCGGTCGCGAGACCGAGGCTTTCGCTCCGTCGCTTGGCGATCTCGGCCGGGTCGTTCACTTTTTGCGACCGGAGCTCGAGCTCCACGATGCGCTCGAGGATGATGCGGCACTCCGCTTCGCTGGCGGGGTGCCCGCAGGCACCCGCCAATAGCGCGCATGCGAGCACCGCAAAGAAGCTGCCGCGACGAAGACGGCGCATGGGACCGGGCCCACGCCCTTGCAACGAGATAAATCGAAGATCACCCATGCCGTTCGCCAACATGACGGAGGCCGACGCGGCGCGCAACGTCTGCGAACCCGGCGCAAGGGTAGGCACATCCGGGTCAGTGTCGTGACCGCGTTTTCCGCGCCATCCGAGGCACGCGAAGTCACCGGCCGGGGCCGTACGATCCACCGTCGGTCACGCCGGCGCTCGTGCGCAATAAGATCCGGCAAAATGGCCGAATTCTGGACCTGCAAGGCGCCCCTGCTAGCTTCATGAAGTGCCCCGAGTCCGCGAAGGTGCCGCGACCAAGAGCCCCGAGCATCACCTCCAAAAAGCCATCGCTGCCCGCTCGGCGAACGTGCGCGCCAAGTACGCGAGGCTTGGACTCTCGGCGCGCGCGCGGCTCGATCGCACGACGCAGGCGATGTTGTTGCGGCAACTTTACCTCGCTCATTTCGAGGCGCGGCGCTTTGCCGAGGCCCTCGATATTGCCGCTCAGCTCATTCAGCTTCAAGTTTTGGCCGACGTGGCCCATCAAGACGCAGCTCGCGCGTGCCAGGCGCTCGGAGATCTCGACCGGGCCAGGGGGCATCTGCGGCTGGCGGCTCGCTGCTGCCCTGCCAGCCGGCGCGCCTTTCACTTGTGGACGCTCGGCGGTCTTCTTTACCTCGAGCACCGTTACGGGCATGCGGTTTCGGCACTGACGCGCGCAGCTCGGTGGGGAACGACCGACAAGCCGCTCTACGTGGGACACCTCGCCCTCGCTCGCTGCGCCCAGGGAGAATCGCTCATCAACCTCGACGGCATCATCGACCAGCTCGAAGCCGCTCCTTGTGGTCAAGGGTACGGCCGATTCGTGCTGGGCCGTCTCTGCAGCTACGCGGGGCGCCGCGACGAGGCCATCCGCTACTTGCAGGCGTTCGTCCGCCGCACCAGCCGCGGCCGCCCCGCGCTCGGCATCGCGCTCGAAGGCGAGCTCGCCGAGGCCCGCCGGGCCATCGGTGAGATGAGAGGCAACTGACATGCGTGCGTGGTGGAAGGCGGCGCTGCTCGCCGCGCTGTTCGTCCTCTCCGACGCCGGTTCCGCCTACGCCGCGGAGCCGGACGTGTTTGCACGCGGCCTCGCGCGCGGCCCCCTTTCCGCGGCGTTCACCGCGTTCGTGGGCGGACTCTTGGTGTGCCTCACGCCCTGTGTCTATCCGATGATCGCCATCACGGTGAGCGTGTTCGGCGCACGGCAGAGCCAATCGCGTCTGCATGCCATGGGGCTGTCCACCGCATTCGTGCTGGGCATCTCGGCCATGTTCACGCCGCTCGGCGTCGTCGCCGGCTATACCGGAAGCCTCTTCGGCGCAGCGCTCGCCAGCCCGTGGGTGCTCGCCCTCGTGGCCGTCGTTTTTCTCGCGCTCGCCGCCTCGATGTTCGGCGCTTTCGACTTCGTTCTCCCCTCCAGCCTCAACAACAAGTTCGCCCAGCTCGGCGGGGTCGGCTACGGCGGTGCCTTTCTGGTCGGCGCCGTGAGCGGCCTCATTGCGGCGCCGTGCACGGGTCCCGTGCTGACCGGGATTCTCCTCTGGATTGGCAAAACCAAAAGCGCGTCGCTCGGAGCCGCCGCGCTCTTCGCCTTCTCGGTGGGGCTCGGTCTGCCGTTCTGGCTCGTGGGCACGTTCGCGGTGAGCCTGCCCAAGGGCGGCGCCTGGATGGTCTCGATCAAGTCGGTCTTCGGCATCATTCTCTCGGTAGCGGCGCTCTACTTCCTGAAGGGCGCGATTCCCCCCCTGTCGCACCTGTCCTTCGCCGATACCGGCTTCGCGGTGGCGGCGGGGTCGCTCCTCGCCGTGGGGCTTGCGCTCGGCGCCGTGCACTTGAGCTTCGAAAAAGGGCAGACAGTGACGGCCCTCCGTAAAGCGACCGGCATCGTCGCTAGCGTGGTGGGCCTTTTTCTCCTGGTGGGTTGGCTCGAGGCGCCCAGGGGCAAGCTCTCGTGGGAGCCTTCCGAGCAAGTGGCACGAACCCGAGCCGAGACCGAGCGCCGGCCGATGCTCGTCGATTTTACGGCAGAATGGTGCGGCGCCTGCAAAGAGCTATCGCGCATCACCTTCTCTGATCCCACCGTGATGGTGGAAGCGCGCCGGTTCGTCGCGGTGAAGGTCGACGCCACCAACGAAGACGATGCCGCCGTCGACGAGGTGAAGGATCGTTACCGCGTGGTCGGCCTGCCGACCGTCGTGCTCCTCGGCAGCGACGGACGCGAGCGCGCGCGCTTCACCGAGTTCGTGCCCCCCGATCGTTTTTTGACGGCAATAAGGCAGATCGATTAGCGCCGCGCGAGCTACGGATTGAAATCCTCCGCCGGCTTGGGCTTGGCGGGCTTCGGGGCCGGTGTCGGCGCGTCGACTCTCGGCGGCGGCGTTTCTGCTCCCGAAGGCTTGGCGGGTCTGCCGCTGCCCCCGCGGTGGGGCTTCACGGGCTTGGTGAGCGGCTTTTCCGCAGAAGGCGGGGGAGGCGGCGGGGCCGGAGCAGCCTCGGCAGGCGGCTTCAGCGCCTCGGACAGCCCTTTCAAGAACGCGCGTGCACGGGTCGAGACTTCCCGAGCGCGGTCCTCGGTCGCCCCGAGAATGAGCTTCGCCGCGCCGAGCTCTTGATTGACGTCCTTGCGCAGCTTGCGGGCCGAGAACTCCTTGTCGACGCCGTCGACCAGCTCGTCGGACAACGTCGAAAGTTGCCCGGCCTTGGTCATGATCGGGCCGAACCGATCGAGGATCTCCGCTTCGCTGCGTGCCGTCTCGGTGAGCGCCTTGACGAACGCTTTTTGATCGGCCGGCAGCGTATCGAGCGGGATCACCGCCACGACGACCTTCTTCGGCAATTCCTTGGCCTCGTGGGGGCCTTCTTTGGCGCCTTCCTTGCCGCCGTCCTTGGGCGGTTCGCCGTTTTCGACCGGCTCTTTGCTTTCTTTCGTCTCCTTGGTCGGCTCGAGCCCGCTGACCGTCACGTAGACGATGGGCGGAGCATCTTCTCCGCCCTTTTTGGCGCGCGACACTGCGAGCCCGTAGAGCTTGTCGAGCGACGCACCGCGCGCGTCGAGGGCTCTCTCGAGAGGGGCGCGCGCGGCAGCTTCGTCCTCGTCCGCGCGCATCACTTCGAGCTGCACCGCGTGCGTGTCCTGGAAAAACCGGTCGTAGGTCACGCTTCCGCTCTGGTAGAGCTTGCCCTGACCGATCTGGGTTTGCCCGAGCGTGACGGGACGGCTGGCGCAGCTAGCACCCGCGATGGCCATGCCGATCGCGAAGAAGCGACGGATCCGGGAAGCGCGAGGCAGTGCGTGGTTCGTTGTCATCGACAGTCGACGCCTGTTCCCCAAATCTCGTAACCCTCCTCCGTCAAAGCAAGGTACGCGACGAGGCCACGGCCAGCGCGCAAGGCGACGGCTCCTTGCCCGGCGTTACTGCCCTCGCGCGAAAAAGTTAATGGCGCACCTACCGTAGCGAGATCGGCGCCGAGCGTCACGCCGCGTACGTCGTGTGCACCACCGCTGCCTTCGGTCCACACGAGCAACCACCTTCCATCGGGAAGGCCCGACAACGCGGGCGCCAGCGTGGCACCGCCGGGCCCCCCCGCGGGGACGGCAAAGGGGTTCGTCGTCGCCGGGAACGATCCCATGGTCGCTGTGCCGATGCGGATGCTCCACGGCTCGTCGCTCGATGCGCGATCGGCGAAAGCGACGGCTACCGCTTGCCCGTTCGTCGCGACGCTAGGCGTTCCGATGGGCGATCCCGGCGGCGCGCCCGCGCCGGCGATGCGCGTGAGCTCCCCCGCGGCCGCGCGGTCGGCGCCGATCATGCCGCCGTAAATGGCGCCGTGTCGCCGAAAGACGACCACGTGCCCACGGTCATCCGTGCGCGCCACGCGGATGACATCGACGGCATCGGCGCCCTCGAGCGCCCACAGCGTCGTCGCAGCGTGGCTCGCTTTATCGGCGATCGCGAGCGCGGCCCCCGACCATCCGATCACGAAATGGGGGTCGACGGAAATCGTGCGCCAGGCCTTCAGCTTGTCGGCGTGACCATCGAGCTGCGCGACGAACTCGGGAGCGTCATCCACTCCGAAGGGAATCACCGCGCGCAGCCTATCGCGCGGCGGTTTGGCAAACTCGGGCGTGACTTGAAGCGATGCGAGATCGACGGAAACGCCCTGAGCCGCGTTGGCAGACGTGGCGAACCCGAGCCGGACCCGCTCCCCCGACGAGGCCACCAAGAGCTCGAGCGGCACGTCTTTCGAAGCTTTCTCGGCAAGCCGCGCCGGCGCGCCTGCCAAACGACAAGCCGTCGCGCCGGCGGCCTTGGCGGGCTCCTGCGCTGCCGCAGCAGCCGCCGACGGCGCGCTCGCCGGAGTCGTGGCGGAGCTCGTTGGTTTCGCCGTTTCGTCGTCTGCCGCGGAGCTCGCTCCGCTCATCGCGGCGACGCCCCAGAGAAGACCCACGACCAGAACAGCGCCGCCGCTGAGCGCCATGAGTAGCTTGGGATCTTTGGGATTGGCTCGAATGTACGCCAGCACGCCGCGCAGCGATCCACCGGCGGGTTGATCGTGCTCGCTGGCAATGACCGGATGACCGGACGGTGAGGTGTCGGCCAAAGCGCCCTGCGATGGCCGAAACGGACGCTCGTCATCGGGATCGATCTCGTCGAGCGGAAAGGCGGGCAGATCCCCTTCCGCGATTCCGTTGGGCGACGCGGCGCCAGGTGCAGGCCCACTCGGACGTTGGAGGGGGGGCATGGACGGCGGCGGCAGACCGTCGCGCGAAGCAAAGGGCAATACCTGGGCAGCGCTCGACTGCGAGAAAGCCTGCGGTGCCGTGCTCGGCGTCCCCGACGAGCCGGGGGCGGGATGCGAGCGGCGGGGGGGAGGAGGTAGCGGCGACATCATGCGCGTCGGTGGCAGCCCCGAGAGCGGAAACGTCGATGCTCGCACGCTCGACGGCGGCCCCCCCGCGGCAGCAGCACCCGGTGGAGGCGGCGTGAATGCTGGGGAGGCCACCGCGCTTTGCGGCGCAGGCGCGCCCGCGGGATCGCCCTGCGCCGCAATTGCGAGCTCCTGCGCCGTGAGTGCGGGTTTTGCTACCCATGTCTCCAACTCGGAATCGTCGGTGCCTTGAATCACGACGGACGGCAGCTGCGCCTTGTCGGATGGAGCGGGGAGCGCAGCAGGGGCTCGCGCCGACGGTTGGGTCGCCGGCGCTCCTCCCCAGGCATTCGGCGGCACCTGGGGCGCCTTACGTGGCTCGGCCTTGCTCGCAGGCTCACTGGCCGGGGTCACCGGTTTGAATGCCGGCGCCGGCGGCGCGGGCGGCGGAACGCTTTTCTTTTTGACCGACCCGGACGCTGCCGTCGGAGCAGCGTCCTTCGCCTTGGCCTCTGCCGCCGCAGTGGGGGCTACCTCGGGGGGGGGAGCACTCTTCTTCTTGGATTCGGCGGCCCCCGCCTTCGCCGCAGGAGGAACGCTCTTTTTCTTCGTTGCTACCGCGGCCGCCCCGGAGGGAGGAACGCTCTTTTTCTTGGGCTCGGTCGTGCTCGCAGCGCTCGACGGCTCAGCATCCGGAGATTTGGCGGCCTTGCCGGATGCTGGATCTTTCGTCGTAGTTACGGCGGAAACGGCGGACCTAGCGCTCGGCTTGGGTTCGCCGGACGGCTTCGGAAAACCCGTTTGCTCGTACGCCGCTTGCACCGCAACCACCGACGCTGGGGGTGGTGGAATGCCAACGATCGTTGCGCGCAGCGATGGCGTCGGCGCCGACGTGAGATCGGGCAGCTCATTGGCTTTTTGCCACTTGGGCATGCCCGCTCGCCAGACGAGCGTCGTCGGGGGCAATACCCCATTGGCAAGCGCCGCACGCAGCTCGTCTGTCGACACGACCCGCTGCACGCCTTCCGAATCTGCCCAGCGCCACTTCTCGCCGCTGCCGGCCAACGGTCACCTCAGTTGCGAAGGTTAGCGCGCAACGGCACGTTAGCGCATCTCGAACTCACCTGGACCTGCGAGTCCCCTATGTCCAGCACGGCC
>Ga0193706_1000136_pt1 | contig 52422 bp, 43 predicted proteins | sample U3c1metaG_FD_160130 | JGI IMG/M metagenome (GOLD analysis project Ga0193706, IMG submission 160130) | Soil microbial communities from a riparian zone of the East river system, Colorado, United States - U3c1 | ecosystem: Environmental > Terrestrial > Soil > Riparian zone | place: USA: East River...
CACGTCCGGTGGGCGACTGCGATCGTCGCTGTTCGACATGTACTTGCGCGCCGATGTCCTCGAGCAGCGCTTGGCGCCCCTCGATCAGATGTCGCATTTCGCGCGCCGCTGGCCCCAGGGAAACATTTGGTACCTCTACGGATCGCGATTTCTGCGCTGGATCGCGGACGTGTATGGAGAATCCTCGCTGCGCGCCGTCATTGCGGACTATGGGCAGCAAGTCATCCCCTGGAGCGTCAATCGATCGATCCGGCGCGCCACCGGGCGAACCTACGAAGAGCTCTACCGAGGTTGGTCTGCTCACCTCACGGCGCACTACGACGAGCAGATGCGCCAGGTGGAAGCCCGCGGTATTCGGGAGGGAGCGCGCCTCACGAACAGAGGGCAGATCGTCGGCAATCCGCGGTTCGTCCCCCCGGCCGCAAAGAAGACGGGCGCTCCCGCCGAGCTTCTCTACTACCGCGACGACGGTCACTCGCGCGCCGGCTTTTACCGCCTGCCCATGGGCGGAGCTCGCGCCGCGGGCGCGCCGGACGATGAGCTCGCCGTGCGCGTGCAAGGGCACGGCAGCGCGTCGTTCGCCACCGATGGGCGCCTCATCTTCAACTCGGTGGCCATCCACAGGCGCGTCTACGCTCTGAACGACCTCTTCCTTCTGCCGCGCGGGGTCGACTCGCCGAGCGGGTTCGAGCCAGAGCGAAAGCGGCTGACGGAGGGAAAGCGCGCGCAGGACCCCGACCTCTGCCCTGACGGCACCCATGTCGTGTTCACCGAGAACCATCGCGGGACGACGACCTTGATGATCGCTCGTCTCGGCGACGACGGCGCAATCTCCGCGGCGCGCGCGCTCGTACCGAGCGCTCTCTTCGAACAGGCCTACACGCCGCGTTTTTCGCCGGACGGCAAATGGGTCGTCTACAGCGCGTGGACGGAGGGGGGATATCGGGACATCCGCTTGGTGGAGGTCGCCACCGGCCGCTTTTTTTCGATCACCCACGACCGCGCGATGGATTGGGAGCCCAGTTTCTCCTCCGATGGAAACCGCATCTTCTTCGCCTCCGACCGGGCATTCGGCATCCCCAATGTCTTCGCGTTCGATCGGAGGGACGGCAAGCTCTGGCAAGTCACCAACGTTCGGACCGGCGCGTTCTACCCCGAGGCATCGCCCGACGGTCGCCATCTCGTGTACGTCGGATACTCCTCCTACGGTCACGATCTTTTCTCGATGGAGCTCGATCCGCGCCAATGGCTCGAGGTCCCCCCCTTCGTCGACACGAGACCCGATCCACCTCGCCCTGCGGGTGCCGCCATCATCGCTCGCCACCCCTACGACCCTCTGCCGACGCTGCGACCGCGATCATGGAGACTCGACGCGGGGCCGGGTACCTTCGGCTCGGCGCTCGCCATCTCGACCTCGGCCTCCGACGCCGTCGGCCATCACAGCGTGGCCGCCTCCGTGCTCGTCGAGACCGAGCGCGGCGACCCGCAAGGCGCGGTGAGCTACTCCTACCAGCGGCTGCCCTTCGACCTAACGATGTCGTTCCGCCGTTCGATTACCCCCATCCTTTACCGTCCCGATCGACCTCTCTTTACCCGTCAGAACCTGAGCCTCACGAGCGGCATTTTCTACTCCTTGCCAGGCGAGTTCGAAAACAACGCTTTCAGCTTCAGTTACACGTTGAGCCGTCTCGATGGCGCGCTGCCGCTTTCCAATCCCACCGACCCCGACGCGCTCCTCGGCGGCGAGCCCGTGCGCGGCCAGATCGGTTCGGTGCATCTCGGCTGGAGCTATTCCAATGCCGAAGCCTACCTCCACAGCGTCGGCGCGGAGCGCGGCTTCAGCCTGGTGCTTTCGGTGGACGTGGCAGCCCCGCCGCTGGCCAGCGACTACACGCTCTACATCGTGAGCTATTCGGCCGCCCAGTATCTGCCCATGCCCTGGGCCCGGCACCACACGCTCGCGCTGCGACAGTCATCCGCCACGTCGAGTGGCAACTACCCGTTCCGCGGCATCTTCTACACGGGCGGGTTCATCGAGACGCCGCTGTTTCGCCCCTTCACGCTCGGCGAGTACCAAGGGCCCTTCGTGCTGCGCGGCTACCCGTCCTTCGCGTTTTCAGGCTCGCAGTACCACCTCTTCAACGCCGAGTACCGTTTTCCCATCTTGAATCTCGATCGCGGCCTGTCGACGATTCCGTTCTTCGTCCATCGCGTCAGCGGCAACCTCTTCGCCGACTACGGAGGCGCCTTCAACGAGCTCGATCTCGCCAACTGGAGAGACCAGTTCCATCTCGGCGTGGGCGCCGAGCTTTGGCTCGACTTCACCCTCGGTTACGTCATCGGGGCCAACGTTCGGCTGGGCTACGCGCGCGGCATCTCCGACGCCGCCGCGGCACCGGGGGGGCAGATCTATGCCGTCCTGGCCGTTCCCTTCTGACGCTCGTCACGGGGCTTCGCCGTCGAATGCAGGCGTGCGCTACACGCTTTCGCGACAAATTCGGCGAAAACGGGGGAGCCGGGTAGAAAGTCGGCATGCGAAGATCCTTCGTCCCCGCGGCAGCCATGATCCACACCGGTGCCGGCGCGCACACGCGGAGCGCAAGGCGGGCATGGTGTCTCGCGCTGGCGGGAGCGGCGCTCGTCGGATGCATCGCTCCCTTGACGCCCGGACAGCGCATGCAGGACGCTGCCAACGATCTTACGACCGCGACCCGATTCGGGCGGATGGATATGGCGTTGGCACGCGTGAGCCAAGCGAGTCGCGACGAATTCATTCGCCACCACGCCGCATGGGGGAGCGCCATTCGCATCGCGGACTGCGACCTCAGCGGGCTGCGCCTTCTCGACAAGGAACACGCCGCCGTCACCCTGACCGTCAGCTGGCAGCGCATCGATGAAAGCGATCTGCGCGGCACGCAGATCAGCCAAAAGTGGCAGGATCATCGAGGGCGGTGGCTGCTCGAATCCGAGGAGCGCATCGCCGGCGACGTCGGCCTTCTCGGCGAGCCCACCACCGTGGTGCGCGCACCCGCGGGCCGGACGCAGTTCGAAAGCATCACCATCCGCTGAAATTGTCGGCGACCGGTCGCTTGCACGCGACCGGTCGCCGCCGCGACTGCGTGGGTCGCAACTCTCGCGAGTCCCCCACAACCGAACGCACCGTCGATTCGAAGGCCTGATCAGGAAGCGGCCGGCGCAGAAGACACCTTTCGCGTGGTCTTCTTGGCCGCGGGTGCGCCCGCCTTGGGCACCGTTCGCTTACGCTTGTCGCGTGCCTTCTTCTTGGCTTGAGACTTCTTCCGCTTCATCTTCGCCGAGGCTCGGCGGTCGTGTTTGCCCATACGCCAAGGCTCCTAACGGAGGGACGGCACGGAGGCAAGCGCAAGATGACGAAGGTGGCGCAGCGTGGCTCGAGCGGCGTGGCGCGCCCGCGTCGCTGTATTCCGCTGATTATTCCGCTTGATTGGCTCTGTTCTTGTCACATTTGCTTGCTTCATTCGAACGACGCTGATTAGTCTCCTCCGCGCGCTCGCACCCCCAGGACGCACGGATGGCCGGTTCGAAAAAAAAAGACGGAGTTTTCTACGAGGCATTCGAGCAGCACGCAGCCTGCCTCGTGGAGGCAGCCCGAAAGCTTGCCGCGGCTTTCGAAGACATCGGCCAGGCAGGTGTGCTCGCCGAGCAGATTCGCGAGCTCGAGCACCAGGGTGACAAGATCACGCACGACACCATCGCGCGCCTCCACAAGACTTGGATCACCCCGCTCGACAGCGCCGACATCCGCCGCCTCATCACCACGCTCGACGATGTGCTCGACCTCACCGAAGCGGTGAGCGAACGAATCGTCCTTTTCGAGATCAACACGACCCAAGACGATGCACGGCACCTCGCCCGCGTCCTCGTGAGCAGCGCCGAAGCGGTGGCCAAGGCGATCCACCTGCTCCCCACGCTGAAACGGTCACGGGAGATTCTCGACTTCTGCATCGAGATCAACCGTCTCGAGAACGAGGCCGACCAAACCTATCGCCATGCGCTGGCGACGCTCTACCGGAGCGGGGGGTCGCCCGACCAGCTGCTCAACGTGCTGAAATGGCGCGACATCTACGACAACCTCGAATCAGCGACTGACCGCTGCGAGGACATCGCCAACATCCTAGAAGGGGTCGTGTTGGAGTATTCCTGATGGAAGTCGCGCTGGTCGCCATGATCGCGTTAGCGCTCGCCTTCGACTACATCAACGGCTTTCACGACGCCGCCAACTCGATCGCGACCGTCGTCTCGACGCGCGTTCTCTCGCCGCGCGCGGCCGTGATTTGGGCGGCTACTTTCAATTTCATCGCGTTCAAATTCTTCGAGGCCAAGGTCGCTGGAAGCATCGCCAAGGGCGTAGACCCCGATGTCGTCACGCTGACCTTGGTGGGGGCTGCCCTGGTGGGAGCCATCGCGTGGGACCTCCTTACATGGTGGCTCGCGCTTCCGACGTCGTCGTCACACGCCCTCATCGGGGGGCTGGCCGGGGCGGCCATCATCAAGGCGGGGTTCGCTTCGCTCGATGCGGGATTCTTCATCAAGACGGCGATCTTCATCGTCATCTCGCCGGTTCTCGGTCTGGTGCTCGCTGCGTTGATGATGCGTGTCTTGGTCGTTCTCTTCGGTCGGCGCTCTCCGGGCGAAGTGGACAAGACGTTCCGCCGTGTGCAGCTGGTTTCCGCGGCGCTTTACTCCCTCGGCCACGGCGGCAACGACGCCCAGAAGACGATGGGGATCATCGTGGCGGCGCTCATGTCGACCGGACACTTGGTGGTCCGGCCCGGCGAGCGTCCGGAGATCCCCAATTGGGTGGCCTTCGTTTGCTATGCGGCCATGGGGCTCGGCACGCTGTCCGGCGGATGGCGGATCGTGCGCACCATGGGCATGCGCATCACCAAGCTGACGCCCGTGGGCGGTGTCTGCGCCGAAACGAGCGGCGCCATCTCTCTGTTCCTCGCCACATCGCTCGGGATCCCCGTCTCCACGACGCACACCATCACCGGGGCCATCGTCGGCGCGGGGAGCGCGCGCAAGTTCTCGGCCGTGCGGTGGGGCGTCGCAGGGCGGATCGTCTGGGCTTGGGTCCTCACCGTACCCTGCGCGGCCGCCATCAGCGCGGCGAGCTATGCGCTCGCCACGGCGCTCGGTATCCCGCGCTAGTCAGCCCGACGAGGCACCCTCGAGGGCGCGCTCTTTGCCGCGAACCTCGAGGCGATAACGGCTATTGACCGTCTCGATGTAGAAGACTTCGCGGCCCGCGACACGGAGCAGGCGCTTGACCGGCGTCGTCACGTACTCGTGCATTCCGTCCGAGAACTCGATGACGATGACCGAGCCCTTGCGAGGTGCGCGAACTAGCCTTCCCGCGACTGCCCGCGACCCTCGGCCTAGTTTGCGAAGAACGACCTGCACTTCTTGGATGCTAGCATCTCGCCCCGCGGCGTCTAGCGCTCCATCTTTTACGCGGGAACTATTTCGGCGCGTCGCATCGCGACCGGTGACGTGCGTAGGTGTGAACGATCCTCAAACAGTCTGCGCAGTTACGTACGGTCATCGGCCCCTTTTCTGGCTCCGGGCGGCAACCGGGTCGGGGAGGCTATGGCCGCGTCACACCGGACGCACCTCTGGCGGCGAAGTACGCGCGCAGCACGTCTCGCGCGATGACGTTGGCTTTGGCGCGCCACGTCGGCGTATTCACGGCCAGCACGGAGATGGCGATTTCGGGTGCGCGGCTCGGGGCAAACCCCACGAACCAGGTGTAAAACTGCTGCGTTTCAGCGCGCATGAGCGAGCCGGTCTTTCCCGCGACCGAGATATTCGGCAAAAAAGCGCGCCCTTCCAGGTCCCGAAACGCCCGGTGGCTCGTGCCATTGGACGTCGTCGTTTCCATCATCGCCGTCAGTGCAGCCGCGGTTTCGGGGCGGATCGTGCGCCGCAGGACCGCGCGCTTGGGCGCTTCGTACAGGGTGCCGGATGCGTCGGCGACCGATTCGACGAGGACGGGGCGCAGGGTCTCACCCCGATTGGCAACCGTGCCCGCGATCATCGCGCCTTCGAGCGGCGACAGCGTGGTGTTCCAAAAACCCGCCGCCGTGCGCGCCATGCCAAGCCGATCGTCCGGGATGTGCACGTCGCTCACGGCCACGGGAACGTCGAAGGGCCGCGCCTCTCCAAAGCCGAAAGCCTGGGCCATGCTGGTCAGCGTGGGAGGCGTCAGGTTCTTGACCGCGAGGCGGGCGAAGACCGTGTTGATGCTCCGTCCCATCGCTTCGCCGAGCGTGGCGCACCAGCGATCGCGTTTGGGATCATCGACGAGATCGTTGGAGGTGATCCGACTCTCGCCGCCCGAATAGCACTGGCGGATGTCGGGCGGCACGCCCGCCGTTTCGACGAGAGCGGCCGCGGTCACGATCTTGAAGATGCTGGCTGCCGGCGCCGTCGATTCGACGCAGAGATCGCGCAGCGGTCCCTGCTGCACATGGCTCGCCCACACGAGGACTTTTCCTTCGCTGAGATCGAGGACCACCACCGCCGCCTCCGGGAGCGCGTACTCACGCAGGATGCGCTGCGTTGCACGTTGCAGGTCCGGCTTGAGCGTGAGATGCGCGACGCGACCGAGGGGCGCTGGCGCGGTCGCGCCGTCGTCGTGCAGCGCAATCTTCGTCAAATCGATGCCAGCGAGCGGGGGGGGCGCGCCCGACGCCCGCGCCGACGCGCTCGAACCGGGGACGGCCCGCGTCGCGCCCCATTCTGGCGGTGCCGAAGACGCGGTACGCAGCTGCGCATCGCTCGGGATCGCTGCCGCCTGCGCCGTGGACCCCGCCGTGGTGGTGGCCGGCGTGGAAGCAACCGCGGGTGGGCGCGGGGAACCGTCACTCGCGGTGGCGCGGTGGTGCATGACGGGAACCAGCCCCGTCACGGACGCGGCCGCGGCCGCAATGGCTATCCAAGGGCGCATGGGACTCCCCAGGAACTAGCCGGGGTCGAAGCGTCCGGCCAAATTCCCGCGACTCGGCCGTCACCGGCGCGGGTCTGATCGGGTCGCCAGAGCATTGAGCGCCTCCTACTGCGCGCGCAGCCCGTCCGCCGGATGCATGCGCGCGGCATAGAGCGCCGGAAGGACCGTCGCCAGCAGGCAGATGAGGACCGCGGCGACGCCGGTGATGACGAAGTCCTGAAGACTTACGGCCACCGGCAGGTGGGAGATGAAATAGACCTTGGGGTCGAGCGGAAAAGCGTACGCGAGGAGTCCCTTGCACACGCCGATACCGAGCAGAAGACCGAACGCCGTGCCCGACCCGCCGATGAAGCCTCCTTGATAGAGAAACGTGCGAAGGATGGCGTCGCTCGTCGCGCCCATTGCTTTGAGGACGGCGATCTCCTTCTTCTTCTCCAGCACGACCATGATGAGCGTCGCCACCACCGTGAAAGCAGCGACCAGGATGATGAGAAAGAGCACCAAGCTCATGCAGATTTTCTGGATGCGGAGCGCGGTAAAGAGACCGTGGTTCAGCTCCTCCCAATCGGTGGTGTGGTAGAGGCCGTTGGCGAGCAGCTTGTCGACGGCGCGGGAGATGTCGCGCGCCGAATCGATGTCGGCGACCTTCATCTCGACGCCCATCACGGTGTCACCCTGGTCGTAGAAGCTCTGGGCTTCGAAGAGGTCGGTGTAGACGAGCTTCGAGTCGTACTGATCGAAGCCCGCCTCGAAGATCGCGATGACGCGAAACTGCTTGGCCACGGGCGGTCGAATCGAACCCTGGGTGAAGGTATAGCCGATGGTCGGCGAGGTGACCTGGATGCAGTCATCCACGGTGACACCCAGGTTTTTGGCCAATGTCATGCCGATGGCGACGCCCGGCATCTTGCTCACGGCTTCGCGGTTTGCGCACGCGTCCGGCGCAACGTCGGGAGGGAGAATGTCTTCGTCGGGCAACTCGCTCTTATAGCCCCCCGAGGGGACGACCGAGCCACGTGGCGCGTTGCGCGGGAGCGGGCGATCGACGTAAGCGGGATGTGCCTCATCCTCGGCATCCGCGACGCGCGGCGGCTCGCGAACAGGGTCGCGCGCCGCCGATGCGACGGGGGGCGGCGGCGTTTCAGCGGTCGCCGCTTGGCCGCCGTCGGCCGCGTTTCCGTTCGCGGCGCGCTCCTCGCCGAGCGTCGCTTCGATCGCGCGCAGGAGGGCGAGGTTGCGGCCGGCGTCATCGCGCGCGGGCTCGAGGAGATCACTCGGCACGGGCGGCAAGGTGGGCGTCGCGGAGCCCCGAGGCGGCGGCAAGGGGGTGTAGGCCCCCGATCGCGCGTAGGGGACGGCCCCCGGGCGCCGCAGTCCATCGAGCGAGCCTTGTCGGATGTCACGCGGCAGGTCGAGCACGTGGGTGATGCGTTCGGGATCCACCCCCTTGACGAGCACGCTCGTCGCGGTCTTGTCCCCGTGGTTCACCATCATCTGCCCGATGGTGAAGGGGCCTACCCCGGTGACGCCTGGCACCTTGGCGACCTTCTCCATCACCTCGCGGTACTCTCGAAAATCCGAGGTGTACTTGAGAACAATGACGTGGGCGTTGACCCCGAGAACCTTGTCGCGAAATTCTTTTTGAAAGCCGCCAGTTACGCTCATCACAGTCGCCAGGGCGGCCACGCCGAGCGCCACGCCGACGATTGCAAACGCCGTCCCAACCGAAATGAAGGCCCCTTTCTTCGAGTTCATGTAACGAAGCGAGAGAAGAAGGGGGTATCCCATGATGCGACACGGCTTCGTACCACACGGGGATGCCGATCACGGCAATCTTTGCGGACCCTGTGACACGGCTGAGCTTGCATTCCTGCGTGCCGCGCGGCCCTCGATCGGCCAGCCTGCGCTATCGCTCGCGAAGAGCCCGCCGTATAACGGGATAGAAGCTATTGGCCTCCGGCCCGAGTCTTGCTCGCGGAGGCCTTCGTTGGCACGCTATTTCAAAGGCGGGTTTCATCACCGTTTTGGCCGTCGAGCAACTATGCTGAGGCGGTCCTGTTCGCTCCGAAAGTCGATAATCTTAAAGGAAGCGACATGAGCTCCAACGACCCGAAATCTGGCCCCGCGGCCGCCAAACCGCTTCCTCGGCCGGCGCCCAAGCCGCCCGTGCCAGGCTCGGCCGCGCGACCCGCCGGCGCTACGGGGAATCCTAGCCCTCCATCAGGCGCCAACCGGGCCATGGGGCTCCAGATGACCCAGGCCGGCACCGGACCCCTCTCCGGTGGATTGGCTTCCCCAGTGGACCCTGGCTCGGGCGAACGCGCCTTTCCCCCGCGCGCTTCGGGCTTTCTGCAGTCGTCTCCCGTGTCGCCTCAGGATGCCCCTCCCTTGCCGGACGGCCCGAGCATTCCCCGCGACGAGAAGTCCGTTCCCCCGCCGCCGGCGCCGATCGATCCTTACGTCGGAACGACGTTCGATGGCCGCTACAAAGTCGAATCGTTGCTCGGCGAAGGGGGGATGGGCGTCGTCTACTTGGCGCGCCACAAAGTCATCGACAAGAAGGTCGCCATCAAGGTGCTGCGCGTCGACATGGCGCGCGAGAAGGAAATCACCGACCGCTTCTTGCAGGAAGCCAAAGCGGCGTCGTCGATAGGCAATCCGCACATCATCGACATCTCCGATTTTGGCCACCTGCCCAACGGCTCGACGTACTTCGTCATGGAGTGGCTCGACGGTAAGCCGCTCAGCAAAGCGCTCGAAGAGACGAAGCCGCTTCCGGTGGCACGCCTCGCCCACATCGCCCGCCAGATCGCGGAAGCCCTCGCCTCGGCGCACCAGCGCAGCATCGTTCACCGCGATCTCAAGCCGGACAACATCTTTCTCATCAAACGCGGCTCCGAGCCGGACTTCGTCAAGATCCTGGATTTCGGCATCGCCAAGGTCTCGTCGGGCACCTCCAAGTTGACACGCGCCGGGTCGGTGTTCGGAACGCCGCACTACATGTCGCCCGAGCAAGCAGCGGGGGCGCCGGTCGACTCGCGCACCGACGTCTATGCGCTCGGCGTCATTCTCTACGAGATGGCGAGTGGTCGCGTCCCCTTCGACGCCGACAACTTCATGGGGATCCTTACCCAGCATATGTACAAGGCGCCGGTGCCCATCCGCGCGCTCGTGCCGGCGCAGGACGTTCCCCCGGGGCTCGAAGCCATCATCCTGAAGGCGCTCTCCAAGAAGCCCGAACTGCGCTACCAGACGATGGAAGCGCTCGCGCAAGATCTCGACAGGCTCTCGCGCGGCGTGATCCCCGACGCGGTTCCGGAAATGATCTCGCGGTCAGGTGGCTTCAACGTGCCCGCCGATTTCTTCAGCGAACGCGGCATGCCGGCTCCGGTCCCCGCCACGCCACCGCAGCATTCGGCACGCAAGCGGTGGGGCGTTTACGCGGGCGTCGCGGGCGTCACCGCCGCCATCATGATCGTGGTCGGCATCTTCGCCAAGAGCTCGAGCAGCACCGCTTCCGATGCTCCCAAGGCGATCACGCTCGCCCCCACGGGGATCGTCGAGCCGCCGAAACCGCCCGAGGCCCCGGCCCCGGTCGAAGTCAAGCAGGTGCTTTTTGCGTCGGAGCCCCTCGACTCGCACGTGTTCCAGAACGGACAGGATCTCGGCGCGACGCCGCTGACGGTGGAAGTGCCCAAGGGGCTGAAGGTCATGGTCGAAGTTCGACGCGATGGCTTCAAACCGCAAACGCTCACCCTCGACGGGTCCGAGGCCAAGGTGAAGGTCAAGCTCGAAAAGCTCGCCGCTGCACCCCGTCCCGCCCCAGCCCGGCGCCCCAGCGAGTCAGCACCGCGTCCAGCCAGCCCATCGTCGACGCTCGGGGGCGGCGAGATCGTCAATCCCTGGGCCAAATAAGTGCGCCGTTCGCGGGGCGCGTGATCCACCGAGGGCAGCTCGGGAATCGATTGCTACCGCCTCGTCGGCAAAATCGATCGTGACGCGATCGACATCTGCGCGCGTCCCGGCGACGGCGGGGGAGCGGCGAATACTTGAGCTATCCGCATCGGCTTGTGCGGCTTTCTTCAGCTAGCCAGCATTTGCCCGCGGACAACCGTGGTCTTCGCGAATCGGCAGGAGGCCGCATGCACAAGCCAAGCTCGGTTGATTCAGTTTTCCTCGCTGTCGCCGCGCTCCCCGCCATGCTCGCCTTGGGATGCGGCGTCGCCGAGGACGGCAACGCGCCTAGGACGCCGACCGGGGCAACGGGAGGAGCGACTGAAGCTGATTCGGCCGGCGGCGCCTCCGGGAGCGGTGGTCTGACCACTGGGACGGGTGGTTCGGGCGGAGCCGGCACCGGTGGGGTGGGAGGTTCCGCCGCCGCGGGGGGTGCGTCGGGCAGCGGGGGTAGTTCCGCCGGCGCGGGCGGTGCCGCGGGCAGTGGGGGTAGTTCGGCCGGTGCGGGCGGCAGCGCGGGCAAGGGGGATGCGTCCGCTGGCGCGGGCGGCAGCGCGGGCAATACCGGCGGCTCGGCTGGCAAAGGGGGTTCCGCGGGTGGCGGAGGAGCTTCCGTGGATGCCGGCGTGGTGGATGGTTCCGCCGGCTCGAGCGGTGCCGATGCCGGTCCCGGTTCGTCTGGCTGCGGAAAGCCGGGAAAGACAGGCGCATTCCAGGCAACGATCACCGCCGCCGCGCTGGAGCGCGGGTACTATCTTTCCGTTCCGGCGACCTACGATCCCATGGTCAAGCAACGGCTCGTGTTCGGCTACCACGGGAGCAACTACACCGGCCTCATGATGCGGAGCTATCTCACCCTCGAGCAGGCGCCGCTGCTGAGCGGCACGATTTTCGTCTACCCCGATGGACTGCCTCTGCCGGGGCAGCCGGACAACATTGCGTGGGTGCTCACTGCCGACGGTCGGGACATCGCGTTCTTCGATGCGCTCTACGCCAAGCTCTCCGACGAATACTGCATCGATACCGATCGCGTCTTCGTGAACGGCCAGAGCTTCGGCGGCTTGATGACGAATGCAGTTGGCTGTTTACGGGGCAACGTGGTGCGTGCCATCGCCGTCGTTGCGGGCTCGGGGCCACGGGCGGCGACGTGCCAAGGTCAGGTGGCCGCTTGGATTACGCACGGCACGGACGATCCCACGGTCACCTTCTCGAGCGGCGAGGCCAGCCGCGACTTCTGGCTTGCGGCGAACCATTGCACGACGACGACGATGCCCGGGACTCCAGCACAATGTCAGAACTACCAGGGCTGTGATGCCGGCTATCCTCTCATCTGGTGTCCACACACCAACGACGGCGGCCACCAGCACCCGAGCTTCGGACGTGCTGCCGTCCGAGCCTTCCTCGCAAGCTTTTGATCCACACGAAACGCTGCGCAGGATTGATCAGGCGGGGAACGGCGAGATCGTCAGTCCCTGGGCCAAAATAGCGCTGCTCGCGGGGCGCGTGATACACCGGGGGCGTGAGCTCGGAGATCGACCTCGACCGTCTCGTTGCCAAGATCGATCGTGAAGCGATCGGCATTTGCGCGCGTCTGCGCGACGCCGGGCGGCGGGGCTGGATCGTCGGCGGATGTGTGCGCGATCTCCTGCTGGGCAAGGAGGTCAGCGACTGGGACATCGCCACCGACGCGCGCCCCGATGAAGTGACGAAGCTCTTTGCGCGCGTGATCCCGACCGGTATCGATCACGGCACCGTGAGCGTGCTCGTACGCGGGGTCCCCTACGAGGTGACGACACTGCGCGGCGAGACGACCTACTCCGACGGTCGCCGTCCCGATTCGGTGGTGTTCGTCGACGACATCGCGGCCGACCTCGCGCGCCGCGATTTCACCATCAACGCCATCGCCCTCGATCCGCTCACCCCCATGCTCATCGACCCTTGGGAAGGTCGAAAGGACCTCGCGGCCCGCGTGCTGCGCGCCGTGGGCGACCCTGTCCAGCGCTTTTCCGAAGACGGGCTGCGCGTTCTGCGCGCGGCGCGCTTTGCCGCGACGCTGGAGTGCGCGATCGAACCGCGGACGCTCGCCGCCATCGAGCCGACGCTCGTCACCTACCGCAAAGTGAGCGCCGAACGCGTGCGCGACGAGTGGGTGAAGACGATGAAGGCCAAAAAGCCGAGCACGGCTTTCGAGGTGATGCGCGCGACGGGCATCCTCGGCGTCACGCTTCCGGAGATGCTCGAATCGGTGGGCATGGAGCAAAATCGGCACCACGCCTACGACGTGTGGACCCACGCCCTCGCTTGTCTCGACGCGTGCGAGGGCGATCCGCCGCTCCGGATCGCGGCCCTCCTGCACGATATCGGCAAGCCGCGCACGCGCGACCGATCGGACAAGACCAACGACTACACCTTCTACAATCACGAGAAAGTCGGCGCGCAAATGGTGGAGCCCATCCTCGAGCGGCTCCGCTTCTCCAACGAAGAAAAAGCGCGCATCACGTCGCTCGTCGCCAATCATCTCGTCTGTTATTCCGACGAATGGACCGACGCGGCGGTGCGTAAATGGATCCGGCGCGTCTCGGTGGACCGGGTGGAGGACCTTTACGCCCTGAACCGCGCCGATCTCCTGGGCAAGGGGCGAGACGTGACGCAGGATCTGGCGGGGCTCGAGCGACTGAAGGAGCGCGTGGCCCGCGAGTTTGCTGAGCAACATGCGCTCTCCACCCGCGATCTCGCCGTCGATGGAAAGGACGTCATGCGTGAGCTCGCCATCAAGCCGAGCCGGCGCGTGGGCGAGCTGCTGGAGATGCTGCTGGAGAAGGTCGTCGAGGATCCGTCGCTCAACGAGCGCGAGACTTTGCTTCGAATGATTCGAGAGGCGGGCTGAGCAGACACGGTGATTCAGACGAGGTGATCGGACGGACCGCGACCGGTGCTATGTTCGTCGGCCATGAAACGGCGCGTTGCGCGGCTCGGTGCACTTGGCGCGGCGTTTTTTCTTACGGCCCTTCGCGCCGAAGCGCAGCCCGCGCCGCCGCCCGACGGCGTCGCCGTCGGCGAGTTCTGGTTTCGGCCGCGGCTCGAGCTGCGCGCCCGTGGCGAATACGAGCATCACCCCGCAGCGACGTCGGGAACCGATGCCGCGGTTCTCGGTGGCCGCCTCGGGGTCCCCATCGGGATGGACCATCAATGGGTCGCGCATGAGCGCGCGCGCCTCGGCTTGGAGGTGGAGCGCGGCGTCCTTTCGGCAGGCATCGTCATCCAGGATGCGCGCATCGCCGGCTTTCCGAGCCCACTCAACGTCGAAAGCAGCGGCCAAGTGCCTTCCACCAAGTTCCACGCCGCCTACCTCGAGGCACGTTCGACGGAGCTTCGCCCTTCGTTCGTGCGGCTCGGGCGTCAGGAGATCGCGTGGGGCGAGGGGCGACTCCTCGGTACGTCGGACTGGATACTCGTGCCGCGGTCGCTCGACGCGGTGCGGGCGCGCTGGGTGGTGCGCCAGTTCGACTTCGAGGCGGTGGCTGCCATCTTGACGCCCCCGGGCTCGGTCCCCCCCGAGTACGCGCGGCAAGGGGCCGCGTCGAACGGCGGACCAGGACCCACGGGGACCGGTGTGCAGCTCTACGGCATCGACGCGATATTTCACCTCGAGCCCTTCCTTCATTTCGAGGCGGCGGGGTTGGCACGTATCGCGCGCACCCCCCTGCCGACGACACTGACCCCGAGCGACACCTACGTCATCGACGGCCGCGTCTTTGGCGAGCGCGCGGGATGGAGCTACGCCGCCGAGTTCGCCTACGAGTTCGGACGCATCGCCGTCGTCGATCGGCGATCCACGATCGCCGCCTGGGGCGCCACGGCCCACATCGATTGGCAGACGACTTGGTTCTGGCGACCGAAGCTCACCTTGAGCGGCTCCTACGCCACCGGCGACGATCAGTCGAAACCGGGCACGATTCGCGCTTTCGATCCGATCTTGCCCGACGCCCGCGCCGGTCTCGGACAGATGGGGCTTTACGGTTGGTCGAACATCCTCGATGCGGCGTTCCATTTCGTGGCCACGCCCACGGACGAGCTGCGCGTCCATCTCGGCTATCGCTACCTGCGCCTCGCGGATCCCGGTGGCGCCTGGTTTTCGGCCACCCTCGCACCGATAGGGCAGAACGCGCAAAACGATGCCTCGTTCCTCGGCCACGAGATCGACGCGGCGATAAGCGTAACGCCGTTCGATTCACTGACCGTGCGCGGCGGCTACGGCGCGCTCATCACCGGTGACGGCGCGCGGGCGATCCTTTCCGGTCGAGCGAACGGTGGTCCGCGCCTCTTGTCAGCGGCGTTTCTGCAGGTGGAGATGCTCGCGCCCTAACGGAGCGCGTCATTCATCGTCCGAAGAGATCCTGCATCCACGCCACGTCTACCGACTTGCCCGTTTTGACTTCGGCGGCCCAGCGCTCGTCGGTCAGCCGGTCGAACTGTTCGGTGATTTTTTCGTAGTACGAAAAGGCCAGACCAGCGTAGGCCCGCGGGCCCGTGCAGCTGTTCGTCGTAACGACCATGAGTCGAGCGTTGCCGGTTCCCACGTGCAGGACGCGGCCGACCAGATTGCCGGCGGCATCGGCCGGTTGCGTATGCACGTCGGCGATCGTCGGATCGAACTTGGTCGCGTCTCCATATACGAGCTTCGGGTACCAGCCGTCGGCCACCGCACCGCCGCAGATTGGCCGCAGGGTGACTGCTTGATTGATGAACGCCATCTGGTCCGCCGTGAGTGGCGTGCCGCTACGTTCCGATTCGGCCATTTGGCGCAACATCGTCGCGGTCTTTCCGAGGCGCTCGAAATAGTCGCCGAGCGATTTGGCCAGCTGGGTGTTCGAAGATCGCTCGGCAACGGGCACGACATGCCGCGCCGCGTGGTCGGCGAAGCGTTCGAACGTGGAAAAGAAATCCGGATAGGGATCGACGTAAGCGTCGGGAAACTCGCAAGCGGGCACCGAAGTATAAGACTGCTTGACGTACAAGATCGTGTCGTGGCGAAGCTCGGACCACGAAGCCAGCTGGGTATTGAGCAAGCGCCTCTGCCAGGGCTCGGTGCCAGTGACGAGGGGCATTCCCACCGAGGCAGGATCGGCGATCGCGCTGCTGGGGGAGAGCGCACGCAGGGACGACAACCACAGGTTGTAGAGGTTGGCTTCCCAGAATTCCGCGCCGTGCATGTCGGCAAGAACGCGCATCGAGGCGAGGTTCGGTGCGTAGGGAAAGGCGCGTAGCTCGGCATCGAGCATGGCGCCCGCTTGATCGTTCCTCAGCGCGGCAAAAGCAGGGTCGAGCGGCGTTGGCATCATGCGCCGCTCGGGCACGCGATCGTAGACGACGTTGGAAAATACATGCGAGTCGATGGCATATCGCTGTCCGAAAATGAGGAACGAGCGGTGCAGCGGCAACGTGACGGAGTCCGACAATCCATTGCGCATGATGTCGGTGGCGATGCGCTGCGCACCGTAGCCGCCATCGATGATGGCCTGTGCCACGCGTTGATCGGGCAGGTCGACCGCCGTTGCATCGGCCGGCGCGCCGAGATCGGCGAGAAGTCGCCCCACTTCCGCTACCTTCAGGTTGTCGCTTTCGCCCACGAAAGTCTGGATGACTCCGTCGATGGCTTGGTGGCGCGCCAAGTTCGGCTCATCGAAAAGAGCGTGCAAGGCGAGCATCGCGTCGAACTGTCGCCGGTGAAAGATGCGCTCGCCGTCGGGTTGCGTCTCGATGAGTCGAAAATCGATGCGACCGAGCCACATCATGGCGCGGAAGTATCGTTTCAGCTGTTCGCTATTCGTGTAATGCCCGCGCGGTGAAAACTGCGAAAAGTCCACCTCGCGTGGGACGCCGAACAAAACGATCTTCTTTACCCCCATCGCCGCCGTCGCGCTGGCGACGAAGTCGGCAACGTCGCGCGAGCTCGCGGCGGCCACGGGAGTGGCCGCACCGCTGAGAAGATCGAGCGCAACCGTGAGGTAGAAATCGGCGTCGCGTGCGACATCGACGTTTCGTACCTCCTTCTGAGCAAGCTTCGCGCGCAGACTCACCAGAAGCGTCTGAAGCTCCGGAGCGAGAACAACCGTCTCGAGGTCCTGCAGGATGCTGTCGTAGGAGCGATGAACTGCGTCGAGGATGGAGTCTGCGGACACGTAGAGTGGAAGGTGCTCTGCGTAGAGCGTCGCATATCCATAGGTGAACGTCGGAAAGGCGCGCTCCGTGGAGATGGTGAATCCGTGTTTGCCGAGAGCGTCGAGCTCCGCCGCCGAGGGGGCCACCGCGGAGCCCCGGATGCGATCGAGCCCCGTCGCCGCGAGTGGATCGTAGCCGAGCGGCGGTCCATATCGGAGCGCATACCGGCTCGCGAAGGCATCGGCCGTCAGCTGAGACACCTCGCCTACGCCGAGGCGCAACGATTCGACCTCCGCCATCTGGGCGGCCGACATCGTCACGTCGACCTTCTCGCCGCCCGACGGCCGTTCATCGGTCGACGGCGGCGGCTTCGTGGTGCCCGATCCGCATGCCAGGCCGAGGCCGGCGGCAAGCAAAAGCGATAACGCGAGAGCCGTACGCTTCATGACGGGACTGTCGCCTCCTTCCATCGATCCTACCGGTACGCACTTGCCGTGCCAGTCGCTGCCGCCGTTGGTGCGCCCGCGCATCAGCTTAAAATAATTGCTATTTCAACCTGCTCCGGCCCGCCACACGCGCGACCCGGCTGGCACAGGTGAGCCAAATGACACAGCGAGCGGGGATACCTCGAGATCGAGGACGGCACAGATGGCGCGGCCGTTCGATGTCTAACGCCGTTCGAACCACTCGCGCTTCGGCCCGACGTCGGCGTGGACGAAGAGGTCCGACGACTTGTCGTACTGACCGATGCCCCCCTGCCAGCCGACCTTGAGGATCTCCTGCTTCATCTTGCTCGGGCTGAGGCCGATCACACGGAAATCGACGGCGTGCCCGAGGGAGTGTTGGCTATGGGACGCGACCCGATGCCCCTTCTTTCGCAGGATCTCGTTGAGCTTCGGGCTGCGGTAACCGGACACGAGCTCCAGCCGTACGCCGGGATTGCGTAGCGCAATTTGTCGCAAGAGCTCGAGCAGCCGCGGATCGAGCTCGATCGTCGACCCCGTGACGCGGTCGGCAAGGACGTCCGAGAAGCGAGCGAAGGTCGGTTCTGCGCTGGAAAGGGCAACGGCTTCCTTCGTATGGACGTTGATGAGCGTCGCCCAAGTTTCCACCGGGCGCGGCACCGCGGCCGTCGTCGCATCGTCATCGTCTTCGCGCATCAGCGCATGCGGCGGGGTGCCCGCAAATTCCTTGCGGATGGCGTGACCGCTCGAGCGCTCGGGCGGCAGATCGGCCACGGTGGAACGCGCCACCGGCAGTGCCCCGCAGATCGCGGCCAGGATCGTGGCACCGAGCCGCGCCCCCGAGGACATCCGGCGCAGGGGTGGCCACCTCATGCCCAAGACCTCGTCCGGTCAACCACTCGTGGCGGGTTTTGGCGCTCCGAAGATGCTCGCCGCGCGACGCTTTTCCTTCTGCGCTTTTTCCTTTTCGCTCCAAGAGGGGATGATGATCTTGGCGCGCTGGGGAAGCGGGCGACCTTCGATGACGGCTTGAATTTCCTCGGCGTCGAGGGTTTCGCGCTCGAGAAGGGCGTGGGCCATCGCGTCGAGCTCGACCCGGTGATCCATCAGCACCTTGCGGGCAACCTCGTGCTGCTGCGCGACGATGCGCGTGATCTCTTCGTCGATCGAGATCGCCGTTTGCTCCGAGTAGTCCTGGTGGCGCTGCGCAAAGTCGCGCCCGAGGAACACCGACTCTTCACGCTCGCCGTAGGCGATGGGGCCGAGTTTTTCGCTCATGCCCACCTCGCACACCATCGACCGCGCAATTTGCGTGGCGCGGCGAATGTCATCGGAGGCACCGGTCGTGATCTCGTTGAACACGACCTCCTCGGCGGTGCGGCCGCCGAGCGCCATGGCGATGCGCGCCAGCGCCTGCTCGCGCGTCATGAGGTGGCGGTCTTCGGTGGGGAGAAATTGCGTGACGCCGAGGGCGGCGCCGCGGGGGATGATGCTGACCTTGTGCACTTCGTCGTTACCGACCACGAACTTGCCGACCAAGGTGTGCCCCGACTCGTGCCACGCGGCCGTGCGCCGCTCCGACTCGCTCATCACCATCGAGCGGCGCTCGGTGCCCATCAGCACCTTGTCTTTGGCCATCTCGAAGTCCTGCATGGAGACGGCGTCTTTGTCCTGCCGCGCCGCCAAAAGGGCGGCTTCGTTGACGAGGTTCTCCAGATCGGCGCCCACGAAACCCGGCGCACCTCGGGCGATCACCTCCAGGTCGACGTCCGGTGCAAGCGGCACCTTCTTGGTGTGCACGCGGAGGATCCCCTCGCGACCCCTGACGTCGGGACGCGGCACCACGATGCGCCGATCGAAGCGCCCGGGCCGCAGGATGGCCGGGTCGAGCACGTCGGGGCGGTTGGTGGCGGCGATGATGATGACGCCTTCGTTCGATTCGAAGCCGTCCATTTCGACGAGCAGCTGGTTCAAGGTCTGCTCGCGCTCGTCGTGACCGCCGCCGAGCCCGGCGCCGCGATGGCGACCGACGGCGTCGATCTCGTCGATGAAGATGATGCACGGCGCGTGCTTTTTGCCCTGCTCGAAAAGGTCGCGCACGCGGCTCGCGCCGACTCCGACGAACATCTCCACGAAGTCAGAACCGGAGATGGAGAAGAAGGGGACGCCCGCCTCGCCGGCGATGGCGCGCGCGAGCAGCGTCTTGCCCGTACCCGGAGGGCCCATCATGAGGACGCCCTTGGGGATGCGGCCGCCGAGCTTCTGGAACTTCTTCGGGTCCTTGAGGAAGGCGATGATCTCTTCGACTTCGTCCTTTGCCTCGTCGATGCCGGCCACGTCGGCGAACGTCACCTTGTTCTGCGATTCGTTGAGGAGGCGCGCGCGCGATTTTCCGAAGCTCATCGCCTTGCCGCCACCCGCTTGGAGCTGGCGCATGAACAAATAAAACATGACCAGAAGGAAGATCATGGGGAGCACCGTCATGAGGGCGCTCGACCAGAACGGACTCGGCTCTTCCTTCTCGAAAACGACCTTCACATTGTGATCGACGAGCTGCTTGGTGAGCGCGTCGTTGGCTTCGGGGCCGATGGTGACGCTCTTCTTGCGAGTCTTGGCGCTCGGGTCGAAGACCTCGAACGTGTACTCGTGGTTGTTGATGGTCACCTTCTCGACGTGCGGCTCGTCGGGCTTGGCCTGCACCTGCGAAAGGAAGTCGCTGAAGGCTACGGGCACCGCTTTCGTTCCATCCGCCTGCAAGAACTGCCAGATGGCGAGGAACATGAGGATCAGTAAGACCCAGAGGAGCAAAGTCTTGTGGGATTGCTTCACGAAAACCTCATCGACGCGGGCGGTTACGAGCGGAGCTTGTTGAGCATGCCATCGGGGGGTAGAGGCGTCGACTCCATCTCACCGGGCCTTCATAACCACGATTCTACGGGAGGTAAGGTCGATACCTGCAACCTTTCCGCCAGAAATGGGCACGCGCGCCCGCCGATTTCCGGCCGTCAAGGCGCGGGCGAGGCTCGCGCGTTGCGCGCGGCCGAGCGCGATACCCTCGAGAAATGCAGGCACCTGGCCGTGCGCTGCCGGACCGAGCGCGGCCGCCGCCTCGGCCAAGGCGCACAGATGCTCGACAATTCGCGGGGATAGCTCCGTAAGCAGGGGGAGGACTTCGCGTCGAACGCGGGTTCGCAAGAAACGGGAGTCGAGGTTCGACGGGTCGACGGCGTAGGGGACCCGGTGACGCTCGACGTGGGCCATGATGTCGGCCCGTCGGGCGCGGACCAGTGGTCGGGTGAGCATGGGTGCGCGCGGCGTGAGGACGCCGAGACCCGGCGGGCCGGAGCCGCGGAGCAGGCGGATCAGCACCGTTTCCGCCCGATCGTCGGCGTGATGCCCCGTGGCGATGCTGGCGCGCGGCGGGCGCCCAACGGCTTCGCGCAGGGGCTCGCGCTCGATCCATTCTCGGAGAACGCCGCGAAGCGCGCCGTACCGCGCGTCGCGCGCCCGCGCCATCAGGTTCGGCCCCGGCGCGAGATCGACCTTGGTCGACGTGAAAGGGACATCGAGATCAGCGGCGAATCGCTGGGCCAGGCTGAGCTCGTCGGCAGCGGCAGGCCGCAAGCCATGATCGACCCCGCACGCGCGAAGGGACAACCCGAGCTTGGGGGCGAGCCTGGCCAGCACATGCAAAAGGGCCATCGAATCGGGTCCGCCCGAGACGGCGATGAGCACGCGGTCTCCGGGCGCGAAGAGGCCCTCGTCGGAAACCGTGCGCGCCACGAGCTTCAGCAGCGCGGGGGGATGGGATCTCATGCGAGCTCGAAGGCTTTGCAGAAGACGAACTCTGGGCGCTCCCCTGCGAGGGGGAGCCTCCGATGAGGTTCGGTGGGGTACCCGTAAGCGCATGCCTTCGTCGCTGGCTCGAACGCACCGCAGGCATCGCAGGTGCACTGGAGATTGAACTTTACAACCTCCTGGTGAAACCGTTCGTCGGCCAAAGTGATCATGGGGCGCTTCCCGTGCTCGAGGGGACGCCGGAAATGCTCCTCGCCGGACCCGCCGTACGTTCGAGCGCGGCCACGATTTCGACGTGGCTCGTGTGCGGGAACATCTCGAACAGCTCCACGCGCGCCAGACCAAAGCCGGAACGAACGAGGATCGCGACATCGCGCGCCAGCGTCGTGGGATCGCACGAAACATAGACGACACGGCGAACTTTGGACGCCGCCACGCGGTGCGCTACGGCGGCGGCACCGGCGCGCGGTGGGTCGAGCACGATGGTCCGGGTCGCGGCCGGCAGATCGAACGCATCGGCGTCACCCTCCACGACACGCGCGCGAAGCCCTCGCGCGGCGAGGTTCGCGCGCGCCGCGCTCGCCGCCCGCGCGTCCGCTTCGACGGCGACGAGCGTTTCCGTGTGGCGGGCGAGAAGCACCGTGAAGTTGCCCGATCCCGCGAAAAGCTCCACTACCGGACGACTGGCGTCGGCGGGTCGGCTCGCGTCGATCGCGGCGAACGCAAGCACGGCGCGGCCGAGCTCGCCGTTCAGCGCGGGATGCGCCTGGGCGAAACCACCCGCCGGGACGATGAGCGGTTCGCCATCGGCACCCACGGTCACCGCCCGAGGGTCCCCGACGCGGGCAGGCTCGCGTGCGCCCGTCAGCCAAACCTCCGCGCCCGCGAGCGCGCCCGACGCGACGTGACGCGCGAGTGCGGCATACAACGGGCCGCCGAGCTCGCCTTGCCACCGCACGTCGAGAACGGGTCTGCCCGCCGCGCCGAGCGCGACGGCGACCTCCCCTTCACCGCGCTGGTCCGCGAACATCGCCTGGAGCAGGGGCAGCGCCGCCTCGAGGCGCGGGTCGAGGACGAGGCACGCTGCGATCCCCTCGATGAGACGGCTCGCGGTGCGTCGGTATCCGATGACGGCGTGGCCCCGACCGGCCAAAACGGCGAGACGCGCGCGCGTGCGATAGCGCGTGGGGCTGGGAGCGGCATGCACGGCGAGGGGGGAAAGGGCGCCTCCCGTCGCGCGCGCCAGCAGGTCGCCGACGATGCGTCGGTGCGCATCGTGCTGCGCATCGCGAGTGAGATGCATGAGATCGCAGCCGCCGCACCGTTCGGCGAGGGGACAGGGGGCGACTGCCCGCAACGCCGAAGGCTCGACGAGACGCACGACTTCGCCGCGCGCGGGCCGCTGCTCGAAATCGACTTGCGCATCGAGGACGTCGCCCGGCGCGGCGCGAGGGACGAAAACGGCGCGTCGCTCGTCCCCGTGCGCCACGTGAGCGACCCCTTGCCCACCCGGCGCAAGGGAGGTGATCGCGAGACGGACTCGCACGGAGCGGCGGCCTTGCTGCACGGTGACTTCGCGCGCGCCTCAGGGGAAAGGCTGTGCCGGCTGCCCGCGCCGGAAATAGAATTTGAAGCGACCCTTGAGGTGGCTCACGTTGGCGATCGTGGCCGTGCCCGGCTGGCGATCGCGCGGGTCGCCCACGACGATGTCGGTAAAATCGGCCTCGGTGAGCTTGTCGTGGTCATCCGAGGCGTTGGGATCACCGTTGAAGATCGAGCGAAAGACGATGCCGCCGTCGATCGAATAAAGGGCCGAGTTTTGCGCGTGACAGGCGCGGTGGAGATAGAGCGTCAGATGGACGATGGGCGGATCGGGGTCGGTCACGACGGGAAAGCCGGGGGGAACGACGCTGGGGGGCATCCCCACGCGCAACGCCACTCCGGGGTGCTCGGCGATGTGAGCGCGCACCTTGTCGATGTCGTCGACGAGGATGATGACCCCGTCGGACACCTCTTCGAGATCGCCGCCGTGCTGGACGCGGATCGCCAGCATTCGCCGGTAAGGGCTGGCCGCGAAGAAATCGGGGCGAAGCTGGAACTGACCGTTCCAGCAATCGGCAACGTCGAGCTTGTCGCTGCTCACTTCCCCCTCGCCCTCGCCGAGCCCGCAGGCCGGCGTGAGGAGGGCGAGGGCGGCGAGCGGGAGCAGAGGTCGCATGCTCGGGTTCATGCGCACGCTCCGCTCAAAGCGCATTCGATCGTGCCTCCGCCGAGAACCCGATCGCCCGCGTAGGCAACGGCCACTTGGCCACGCGCGACCGCGCGCACGGGTTGGTCGAAGGCGACGTACACGCCCGCCGCGTCGCGAAGGACCCTGGCGCTAGCCCCTTCGTGCCGGTAGCGCACCTTCACCGCTGCGTGCACGGGCAGCGCAACGTCATCCACGAACTTGGCGTCACGCAGGCGCGCGCCGGAATGGAAAAGATCGGCGGCACCACCCAAGCGCACTTCGGCCGTCGCCACGTCGATGTCGACGACGTAAGCGGGGGACCCGAGCGCCACGCCGAGACCCTTGCGTTGACCGATGGTGAATCGATGCACGCCCTGATGCGCCCCCACGACACGCCCCTCTCCGTCGACGATGGCGCCGGGGCGCGCGCGATCGCCGGCCCGTTGATCGACGAACGCATCGTAGCGGCCCGTCGGAACGAAGCAGAGCTCCTGGCTCTCGCCTTTGCCGGCGCCCGGAAGGCCGAGAGCGACGGCGCTCGCGCGAACCTCGGTTTTGCTCGCCTCCCCGAGCGGAAACGCGAGCCGAGCGAGCTGGGACTGCGAAAGCGTGTGCAAGAAATAGCTCTGGTCCTTGCTCGTGTCGGCGGCGCGATGAAGCTCGACCCGATCGCCGTGCCGAACCGTACGCGCGTAGTGCCCCGTTGCTACCTTGCGAGCGCCCAAACGGTCGGCGAGCGCAAAAAGCTCGGCCATTTTTACGCTGCGATTGCACGCGACGCATGGGCTCGGCGTCGAGCCAGCGAGGTAGGCATCGACGAACGGCGTGACGACCTCGCGTGCAAACAGCTCGCGCCGATCGAACGCGTAATGCGCAATGCCGAGGTGATCGGCGACCCGGCGGGCATCGTGCTGATCCTCCGGCGCACAGCACCGGCCGCGAACCGATCCGTCGTCGGGATAGTCCCAGAGGTGCAGGGTAACGCCGACGACGTCGTAACCCTGCTGGACCAGCCATGCGGCGGCGACCGAAGAGTCGACGCCCCCGCTCATGGCAATGAGAATGCGTTCGCGAGCGACCACGCGCCCCATGGTAGCACCCTCGTGGAAGATGCCGCTGAAACGGGCACCTCGTCGAGGCAGGGCGGGTCAAAACCCCGACGCGGCAGCGCTATTGATTCTGGAGCGTGGTTCGGACGGCCTGGGTCCCCCTATCGACGAGCTTGGTGACGAGATCGACGGCTTCGCTGTAGCGATAGATGCCCGCTTGCAGCGCAATCAGCCGCTCGGGTGACAACCCAGCGTGGGCCCCTGCGCCGCGGATCGCCCGTTCGGCCAGGTTCTCGCCGCGATCGAGCTCCTCACCGAGGCCGCGCAGCACGTTCAGGAAGGGGTGCGACCCGGAGCCGACCGTGGGGGAGTCCGCGGACCGAGCCAGCGCCGCGGCGTCGATCTCGGCCCTCGGCTCGGACGCAGGCGGTGCCGGATCGGCGGGCGGCGCGAGAGGAACGGCTTCGGTCGTGCGGGCGATGCGCATGGGACCCTATCGACGAGAGCGGCGACGAGTTGCGCGATGGGAGCGTGCTAACGAGTGAACGCTCGAAGTCGCTTGGTGAGGCGCGCGACGGCGCGGGTATGGAGCCGGCTCCCCCAGGACTTGGAAAGACCGAGCGACGCCGCCACGTGATCGAATCGCTCGCCTTCGAGATAGTGACGTCGCACGAGCTCTCGCTCGTCATCGGGCAGCTCTTGGAGGGCATCGACGACGATCTTGCGCAACTCGGCCTGAGCCACGGCTTCCTCGGGTGAAAGGGCATTGTCGACCGCCGACGGTTCCCCTTCGTCGCCGACGGCAGGTGTCGCCAGAAGGCCCACCGCCATGGCGGTCGCCATGTCGGCCAGATGCTCGGTCAACTTCTGCTCGCTGGCGCGCGGGTCGCCCGTAATCGCGGCCGCGCCGGTGTCCTGCGCGGCCGTCTCGGCGACGAGTAGCGCGGCTTCGAGCGCGCGGATGCGCGCGTGGGCGCGGCGTGGAAGGGGAGCGCTCTTGCGCACGCCGTCGAGCATGGCGCCGCGGACCCGGTAGTTGGCAAAGCGTCGAAAGGTGACACCTCGCCCCTCGTCGAACCGACGTGCGGCCTCGAGCAGCCCGTGGTGGCCCATCGCCCGAAGATCATCGAGCTCGGCCGATCGTCCGAGCTCACGCGCCAACTGGCGTGCGATGAGGTCGACGAGGTCCATGTGCGAATGGAACCGCTCGAGCACCTCTTTGGTGTCTTCCGGGGGTGTCACCGGGGCCTACCTTTCTGGGTACGGGACATGGCTGTCAACGACAAAGCCCACGCCCAGCAAGCCCGCGCTGGATTCTCGCTGCTCCCATCGATCCTCGAAGCAAGCGACAGGGCGACTCAACCATCTGACCGGACAGCGAAATCCGGCTCGCCGACGCCACCACCGATGGCCGCTCCGCCGCCCGGGCCGCCTCCGGTCGCCGCCCTAGGCGAAGCCCGGCGAGGCGGGGCATCTCGAGGGCCAACCCGCTTGGCGCAGGGCAAATGGGTAAGATAGGCTGAGCGCCGATGTTGAGGTGGCAGACCGTCGTCGTTGCTTACACGTTGCTCGGTCTGCTGGCGTGGGGTCTCTCCGCCGCCTTTGGGAACGGCAACCTCTGGTCACATCCTTCCCCGTGGATGGGGCTCGACGAGGCGGTCCGCACGGGGGCAAGCCTCGTCCTCGGGCTGGCGCTCGCGGCGATGCTCGTCGCCTCGACGCGCATCGCGGTGCAGCGCTTCAGCTTCGCGCGGCAGCTGCATTCCGACCTGCGGCCGGTCGCACAAAATCTGACGGTGCCGAGCGTCGTGCTCATCGCCCTGCTCTCCAGCGTGGGCGAGGAGCTGTTCTTTCGGGGTTTTCTTGGGCCGCGCATCGGCGTCCTCGCCCAGGCGCTCATCTTCGGCATGGCGCATCAAGTGCGCGGGCCGAGCCGCTGGGTGTGGGTGGGGTGGGCGAGCCTCGTCGGGGTGTGCTTCGGTTTCCTTTTCCTTCTGACGGGCTCTCTCCTCGGTCCCATCGCTGCCCACGCCGCCGTCAACACCTACAACCTCATTTTCCTTCGCAACCACGACCCAGCGCCCAAAGATCGGCGTCTCGGTGGTCTGCTCGCCCATTCCGACGTGTAGCGCGGAGGTCGCGGCTGCCGTTGCGCGTGCGCGGGACGAGAAAGGCATGGGTAGAGGCATCACCGACGAGGTTTCTTGCGTTCACGCCGACGTGTGCGCCGGCTGCCCGCTCATCCACCTGCCTTACGCCGATCAGCTCGCCTTCAAGGAAGATCGGCTGCGATCGGCGCTGACGCCCTATCCTTTCCTCCGCCCGCTGATCGAGCCCGCTGCGGCAGCGCAGCCACGCGAGGCGTACCGGGGGCGCGCCAAGCTCATGGTGTCGGCGGGGCTCGACGGGGCGGGCCAGCTGAGGCCGACGCTCGGTCTTTTCGCGCGCCGACCGAGCAATGGCCAGCGGCCGAAGCAAGGCGCTGACCACCTGGTCATCGACATCCCGGAGTGTCGGGTGCTCCGCCCTCGGCTCATGATGGTCGCAGCGGGTCTGCGCCAGCTGCTTTCCCAACCACCGGCGGGCGTCGGCGTGTGCCTCGTGCCGGAACCGATGGGAGGGCGCTTGTCGGCCTTCGATCTGCGCGAGGTGGTGGGAAATCGGTCCGGTGTGCTCGTGACGCTCGTTCTGCGATCGGGATCGGAACCATCGACGTCGGAGCTGAGCCGAACCGAAGCCGCTATCCGAGGCATCTCGACGGATGTCTTGGGCGTTGCCGTCAATTACCGGCCCGCCGAAAGCCCGCAAGTCCTGGGCAGCGTCACACGCGTGCTCGGGGGCGCCGCATTCGCCGACGATGAAGCGGGGTCTGCCTACCAGGTTGCAAGCTACGGGTCGTTCGTACAAGCCCACCGCGGTCAGGCCGAGCGCATCGGCGCACTCCTTTCCGAAGGCCTGGCGCGGCTCGGCTTGCTGCCATCCCTTCGCCTGCTCGACCTCTACGGTGGCTCGGGCGCGCTCTCGCTTTCGCTTGCCAAAAAAGGAGCCGAAGTGACGCTGATCGAGTCCTTTGCGCCCGCCGCGGCGGCGGCGGCACGCGCGGCCGCGGCGCAGGGCATCGCGCATTTCACGGTCCGGGTCGGCGACGCGGCGCGGATGCTCGGCGTACTCTCGCAAGCGCGCGCGCCGTTCGACGCCGTCGTCACCAATCCTCCGCGACGGGGCATGGCGCCGGAGGTTCGCAAAGCAATCGCTGCACTAGGGCCGCGCGCGATCGCCTACGTATCTTGCGATCCCGACACGTTGGCTCGGGACCTGGCGCACCTCGCCCGGCTCGGATACGCCGCCGAGCGGCTCTACCCGATCGACATGATTCCGCTGACCGACCAGGTCGAGACGGTGGCCCTTCTGACACCGGTCGGCGCCGCCCCTTTCAGCATGGCGTACGAGGATGCCGAGCTGTGTGTCGTCGAAAAGCCGGCCCATGTAGGCGATGCGCCGCCGAAAGGTGATGACGCGCGTCTGGCGTGGGCGACGCCGGACGATGCCAGCGGTTTCGCCGTCTGGTCGCGCGGAGCTGCCGGGGCTCGTCTCGCACCGCGACAGGTGTACCTCGTCCTCGCGCGAGGCTTGATGGCCAGCGGTGGGCGCATCGCAAAAAAGGCAAACTATGTTCGGCTCGCAAAATTAAACGGTCATTCATTACTGCGGGTGATCCTCGAGCGCGGAAATTTTGCCGACCTTCGGCGGGAGCTCGCGCGGCGTGGCCACCCCGTGGTGGGCGATCGGCGTTACGGACACGACCCCACCAACCGCCATTTCGAAGAACGGTACCTGCTCGACCGCCCCTTCCTGCATTGCGTCGAGCTCTCCTTCGCGCACCCGCGCACACGTTCCACCATCCGGGTCGGGTCGGGCGTGCCCGGCGAACTGGGGATGGTTTTGACCCGGCTCGGCCACTTGACCTCGATGTCGCTAAACGAGTGATGGTAAGCTAGATCGTCTGTTTGGGTCGCTGCCTTCTGGTGCCAATGGTTCGTGAGGACAGGAAAAGAGGCGAGGGTGCTCTGACATGACGCTCCGTCCCCCTCCAGAGGAACGCCCGCGCGTCCTCGTCGTCGACGATGAAAAGTTCATTCGCGAGATTCTGGCGGAGTTCCTCGGAATGGAAGGGTACGTCGTGCGCACCGCCGAGGACGGCTCGAGCGCGCTCGCGGAGCTAGGTCGTTCGCACTACGACCTCGTCATCAGCGATCTCAAGATGCCCCGCATGGGGGGCATGGAGCTGCTCGAGGCGATCACCCGGGTCGCCCCCCACGCGATCACCGTCATCATGACCGGCTTCGGCACGGTCGAGACTGCGATCGACGCCATGAAACGCGGCGCCTACGACTACATCTTGAAGCCGTTCAAGGTCGAAGAGGTCACGATGATCGTTCAGCGTGGCCTCGAAAAGCAGCGGCTCTCGGCCGAGAATCTGCGCCTGAAAGAGGCGCTCGGTCTCTACAAGGTGAGTGAAGCCATCGCCGCCAGTCTCTCGCTCGATGCCGTGCTCAGCACGGTGGCCGACAGCGCGCTCAACGAGATGCACGCCGATCTGGTGGCGACGTGGTTGGAGGACGGCGAGGGAGGCTTTTTCGCGCGCCAACACATCGTGAACCCCGCGCTCGAAACGGAACCGACGATCGCGCAGCTCAAACCGGCCGCGCTGGCCGCCCACTTCGCCGGTGATCCGACCCTCGTCGAGCAGGGCACCAAAGGGCTTCGGTTTTTCGCCGGGCCGGTGGAGCCGGCGCTGCAGTCGTTCACCGCCGTACCGCTGCGGATGAAGCAGCGGCTCTGCGGATGGATCGCCGTCGCGTCGATCACGGCCGGCAAGCGCTTCAACGAAGGTCAGCGCAAGCTGCTCTCCATCATCGGCTCGCGCGCGGCAGCCGCCATCGAGAATGCGCGACTCTACGAGGACCTCCGCGCCACGTTCCAGCAGACCATCGAAGGTCTCGCCAAGGCCATCGACAAGATGGATCGCTACACGGCGGGGCACTCCGACAGAGTCGCTCTCTATGCGACGTACCTTGCCCTGCGTCTCGGCTTCTCCGCCGACGACGTCGAAATCGTGCGCCAAAGCGCGCTCATGCACGACATCGGAAAAATCGGATGCGTGCTCAATCTCAACAAGCCCGGCAAGCTCTCCGGCGAGGAATACGAAATCTTCAAAAAGCACCCCGGCTTCGGGCGCGACATCCTCGACCCCATCAAGTTTTTGCATCCGCTCATCCCCGGCGTACACCTGCACCACGAGCGATGGGACGGTCGCGGGTATCCACTCGGGTTGAAGGGCAAGGAGGTACCGATGATGGCGCGCATCATCGCGGTCGCCGATACCTACGACGCCATGACCAGCGACCGCGCCTACCGTCGAGCGCTCCCCCACGAGATCGCCACCGCGGAGATCGATCGCTGCGCCGGATCGCAGTTCGATCCCGACGTGGCGGGCGAGTTCAATACGGGGCTCGAAGGGTTCCGCCAAGCGCGACGCGACCGCGGCGACCCGGTGCCCGAATAGCGCGGGCATGACTGACGAGAAACCGCGTTCGCTGACCGCTCGATGGCTCGGCAGGAGACGCTACGAGCCGATCCACACGCTCATGCAACAGCTGGCGGACGCGCGGCACGAGAAACGTGTCGGCGACACGCTCTTGCTGCTCGAGCACGACCCGGTGATCACGCTCGGCCGCGCCGCCAAACGCGAGCACATTCTGCTCCCCGAGACCACGCGGGCGGCGCGGGGCATCGATCTCGTCGAGACCGGCAGAGGAGGCGACGTCACCTACCACGGCCCTGGTCAACTCGTCGTGTACCCCATCCTCGATCTCAAGCCCGACCGGTGCGACGTGCGCCGCTACGTCAATGACCTCACCGAGGTGATGGTACGCACCGCCCGCGCTTTCGGGATCGGCGCCGGACGCCTTTCGGGAAAAATCGGAGCCTGGGTCGATCGCGCGGCTCCCTCGGAATGGCCCGGCGAGGAACATGCGCAGGACGCCGCCAAAATCGGGGCCATCGGTGTCCGCCTCTCGCGCTGGATCACGCTCCACGGCTTCGCGCTCAACGTCACCACCGACTTGTCGGGGTTCGATCTCATCGTACCGTGCGGGATCGCCGACCACGGCGTCACCTCGATCGGCGCGCTCACCGGACGGACGCCGAGCGTGCGCGACGTCGCCACCGTGAGCCTCGCCATGTTCGGCGAGGTGTTCGACCGCGAGGTCCCGGCGATGCGCGACGCCTCCCAGCAGGACCTCGATGTCGAGGGAATGGCCGCTCGATTCGAATGAGCCTGGCGGCGTCTCGTAGCGCCGTCAGCACGACGCTGTCAGTTCTTCGCCATACCAGATCGCGATCGGCCAATTCAGCGAGGCGGCCACGTAAGATGCGGCGAGGCCGCCGCCAAGAGGGCTCTGATGGCCACGGCCGCGAGGCGCTCGCCTTGCTGGCTTCGTTGAAGGGGTGTTGTGCCTGTCCGGTCAGGCGGCTCCGTGGGCGTATGCCCGCTCCGATGATCGATCTGGCAGCGAGAATCTGACAGCGTAGTGTTAGTGCGGCGGGGGCTGCTGGCTCGGACGTACGCGCGCCGCCTGCGCCTGCGTGTCGCACATCCTGACGTACATCTGCGCGCTCTTGTTGTCGGGGTCGATCTCGAGCACCTCGCGCCACTCACTCACGGCAGCCAACGAGTCACCGAGCGAGAAGAGCGTGACGCCGAGCAGCACCCGCGCCGGAACGTACTTCGGGTTCGCATTCTTGGCTGCCTCGTACTGCTCACGGGCGCGCGGGAGATCACCCGCGTCCCGGTACAAGGTACCGAGCCGGGTTCGCAAATCGGCGAACGACGGGCAGAGCTGCACGGCTTTCAGGTACTGCTCGATGGCCTCGTGCACGATGCCTGCCTCGGCATAGGCCTGGCCGAGGTCGGCGTGCATGTTGGCGATCTTGCCGCGAGCAAAGGGGTCGATTTGTACCGGTCCCACATTGCCAAGCTTGCGGACTTTGGAATGGATTTGACGAGCGGCCTCGTAGCGGCCGAGGTCGTTGTAGGTGACGGCGAGGTTGAGGAGGGCCTCGGTGTAAGAAGAGTTGAGGGCGACGGCGCGCTCGAAGTAGCGAGCTGCCGCGTGCAGGTCCCCCCGAGAATGAGCGATGATCCCCAGCATATCGAACACATCCGCGTAGCTGTCGCTGTGCTCGATGACTTCGCGCAGGAGGTAGTCGGCCTTGTCGAACTCCCGCTTCTGGTAGTGCTCACGTCCACGCACCAGAAGCCCTTTGATGCGCTCGTCCATGGCCGACTAGAATACCGCCGATCGGGGCTACACGCGATACCGATCGGGCCGCAGGCGGCGCCGCGAAGTCCCTCGATGGCCGGGCCAGGACTCGCCGGCGAGACGCCAGCCTTGCGAGCGAGTTTCCGCGCATGCTAGGCCCTTCCCCCGACGTGGCGTATCCCGGCGATGTGGATGGCTCAGCGCGCGTCGAGCCTTCCAGCTCGACGGACGGCGCACCCCCCGAGGAAAAAGGGGAGGAGGTCCGAGCAAAGCCTCGCGACCGCTTGGCGTCCATTCCCATCCTGGACGTCATGCTCGATTCACCGACGCCGGGGCAGACGACTCGTACCGACTCCGCCCCACATGGGGCGTCTTCGCCCAGCCGAAAAGCGCTCTATGGGCTGGTCGCCGGACTTTCCTTCATGGGGGCGATTTTCGGGGGACTCATCGCTTCCGAGCCCGGGCGCGCGCAGGCAGTGGCGGGCGCCTTTCTCAAGGCGTTCCAACCGGCTCCACGCGCCGCGACCGTCTCGGGTATGGCCCCGATGCCACAGGCCGGCGCGGCACATGCTTCGCCCGCGGCGAGTGCGGCGGCGGTTGCGGCCGGCCCCCCCGCACCGCTCATTCCTTCGGCGCCGATCCCGGGGCCATGGAGGGTCGGCCAGCTCGCGAACTCGCCCGACATCAAGGTCGTGGAAGGGACGATGGATCGACGTCCCCTCGTCGACGCGCTGAGGGACGCCGGGCTCGTGCCGAACCAAATTTACCGTTTGCTCGGCGTGCTCACGCCCATTCGCAAATTCGATCGGCCCCGGCGCCGCGACACGTTCGTGGTGGCGATGGACCCTGCCTCGCGCCGCCTGCGTGCCTTCGAGTACCAAGCGGGACCCACGGAGATCTACCAGGCGCGCGAAAACGCGGAGGGGATCCTGGCCGCGGAGAAGCTCGACCTGCACATCGAGAAAAAGCGCCTCGCTACCGCCGTCGTCATCGGCGACGATCTCGCGGCGTCGCTGCAAGCGGTGGGGCTCGATCCGAGTCTCATCGACCTGCTGGATGACGCGCTCGAAGGGCGAGCGCAGATTTCGCACCTGCACGCGGGCACGCGCCTCCGGCTCGTCGCGGACTACGAGACGGCGCTCGGCGTCTTCGCGCGCTTCACCGATGCCCCGGCGGTGGAGTACGTGACCGCCGACCCCGATGCGCCGACGTTGCGCGTGTATCATTACCACGGAAGAACCGGCGACAAGGACGAAGGGTACTTCGATGCCAAGGGGCGTCAGCCGTACAAGGGCGGCTTTCGACGGCCGATCCCCTTCGGTCGTATCTCGTCGGGATTCAACATGCACCGGATGCACCCCATCCTGCACGTGGTCATGCCTCACAACGGCGTCGACTTCGTGGCCGACGCCGGGACACCGGTGTTCGCGGCCTGCCACGGAAGCATCGAATCGGTCGGCGACAGCGGACCGAGCGGCAACCTGGTGACGATTCGGCATTCCGACGGGATCACTACCGGCTATGCGCACCTCTCCCGATTCGCACCACGGCTCGCGCAGGGGCAGAGCATCGAAACGCGGCAGCTCGTGGGCTATGTGGGATCGACGGGGCGCTCGACGGGTCCCCATTTGCATTTCAGCGCCAAGCGCAACGGTACTTTCATCGATCCCCTGAGTCTCAAGCTCGATGGGGACCGCGTGCTCGCCCGGGTCGAGCGCGGTATTCTCGACGAGGAGCGCGGCCCGCTCGACAAGATGCTCGATGCCATCCCGCTTCCCGCCGCGCCGGCCGGCAGCACGCCGCACGCTGCGAGCGAGGGGGAAGATCTGGAACCGGCCGACGAACCAGCGCGCTGACCTGCGCCGCGCTGGGGGAGTAGCACCTTGCGCGCGATCGCGATCGTCGTCACGGGGCCAGTGGATCGCTGCGCATCACGGCTTCTTCCAGCGCTCGTTTGGCGATGGGGATGGTCGTCACGAAGGTGCTCCCCTGCCCCGGCTCGGACTCGACCCAAGCGCGTCCGCCGTGGCTTTCGGCGATGTGTTTGACGAGCGCGAGGCCGATGCCGCTGCCTCGAATCTGTTTCTCGGTCCCCGCCGAGCCGCGCACGAAGCGCTCGAAGATGCGACGCCGCTCGTGCGCGGGGATACCGGGCCCCTTGTCGCTCACGCGGATGGCGATCTCGCCGGCGCCGGCGCCTACCTCGATGGTCACCTTCTTGCCGTCCTTCGCGTATTTCAACGCATTATCGAGAAGGTTCATGAGAAGCAGCTCGAGCGCCCTCTCGTCGAACAGGGCCTGTGGAAGGTGGGCATCGATGGCCACCTCGACCTCCACGCCCTCCCGCTCCGCCCTGTACTTGTAGATGTCGACGGCACGCACCACCGCTTGACCCACGTTTCCCTCGTGGAAGTCGAAGGCCGATTTGCCCCGTTCGAACTTGGCAAAATCGAGCACATTTTCGATGAGCGCGGTGAGCCGCTCGCTTTCGGTGACGATGATTTGCAGATATTCGCGCCGCTTCTCGTCGCTCGCCACGCGCCCGCTGAGGAGCAGCTCGCCGAACATGCGCACCAGCGAAAGCGGCGTTTTCAGCTCGTGCGAGACATTGGCCACGAAATCGCTTTTCAGTGCCGAGAGACGGCGTTCGCGGTCCGCGGCCACGATGACGACCGCCATTCCTGCCAGGATGACCGCACAGGACAGGCCGACCATCAGCATCTCCAGGAGCTTGCGACGCTCCACCCGAGCGCCGAGCTCCTGCGCCGAAGTCAGCGCGACCTGCAAGCGCCAGCCGTAGAGCGTCGTGGGAAAGCGCTGGCCGACGGTAAAATCGCCGCCGCGCATGGGCAACCCGTAAACGAGACGCCCGTCTTCGTCGATGACATTGACGCGCGACGAACCGGCGGTATCGAGAAGGAGCCGCGGAAAGATCTCGTGCACGATGCGCGGCACGTCGTGCCAAGCGACGACGAGGTAGGGGTGCGGACTGTTCGTCCGGAGCGAGTAGCTGATGAGGTAACTCTGGCCTCCGTAGACCCGATGGAGATGACGGAGCTCGTCGAACGGTTCGCCCAGCGAAAGGTCCGGGTAGATGCGCTGCACGAGGAGACGGCGGAAGGCGTCGTCCTCCGGACCGCCTCCCGTTTGAGAGGCGAAGGCGAGCACGTCGTGCGATGGCCCTTGCGCATCGAGCACCAGAATGGCGCGCACGGTGGGCGTCTCGCGCGCGGCGGTGGGGAGCCAGCGCGACGTCAGCGCGGCCACGTCGGCGACGGCGAGAACGACGGTGTCCTCTTCGATGATGCGCTTGTCGAGCCGATCGACCTTCTCGTTGGCGACCGAAAGCGTCGCTTCGACGACCGATTGCTGGCGGAGCTTCTCGATCTGGAACGTCGTGCGGAAGGTCACCCCACCGAGCACCAGCACCCCGACGACGATGGCCGGCACCCAGAGAAAGACGAAGTGGCGCTCGCGCTTGTGAGCGCCGTCGGACGGGGTCGTGCTTCGTTCCGCCACCACCCAGGATTACAGCTAGAAACTGCCGGCCGCCACCTCATGAAGAGGAGGCACCGGCGCGCGGTCTCTCAGTCGCCGATTCGCTCGGGGTCGAGGATAACGCCTCGCGCCGCCAGGAATTCCGCGAACTGCTCGCCGATGTAGGTAATGGCGTGGCCGTCCCCCTCGCGGAAAGGCTGGCCATCGAGCGGATTCGACAGCTCGATGAGCCCGAGGAACCTGCCCCCTTCCTCGACCGGCGCACAAATCATCGACCGCGAAGGGTCGCCGATGAGGGCCCATCGACCATTTTGCGCACGCGGATCGGCCGACGCGTCATCGAGGACCACGGCGCGACGCTTGTGCATCGCCTCCGCGATGAGCGGCTCCTTCTCGTTCGTTCGGACTTGCATCACCTTCGCGGCGCCCGCGCCCACCGCCCTCACCACCACGAACTCGCGGGCGTCGATGTCGTAGAAGTGCACGAGCGCGACGGCGCTCGGCAGCTTGTCGAGCATGAGCGCCAGCACGAAATCGGCTCCCGCCAAAGCGTCGGCGAGGAAGTGCAGATCGTGCATGCATTCGAACAAATCGGCGATGAGCTCGACGCCCGAGAGCCGCACGGCGGGTAACGACGGCGCTGCCGCGCGTGGCGCGACCGGAAGCGACGTGTCGGGCTCCTCGGGCACGATGACGAGCGTCGGCGGCGCGGCGGGCACCGCGGGGGCAGATGCGGCGACGTGTGCCACGGGCGCGCTCAGCTGCTCCGCGACCTCCGGAACGGGCGCGGGAGCCTCCGCGGGGACCGAAGGAACGGCGACGGGCGGAGGCATCGTAGGAGCTACGGGCACCGGCGCGGCAGCGGGCGCGACGAGGACGACGGGAATTGCGGCCGCCGGGGCCAGGGCGACCGCAGGGGGCGCCTTGATCGACTCCAGGCTCGGCGCTGCGACTGCGCTCGCGTCCGGCAAGGGCGCCTGCGGCATCGCGACGGGAGGCTGCGGCACAGCCGCGGGAATGAACGAATTCGACATCGCCGGCGGCTGAAAACTGGTTCGAGGTTCGCCGAGGCGACGGATCTCTGGTCCTTGGCCTTGATCCTTCCAATCCTTCCAGGTCAAGGTCGCCAGGGGCGGTCGGGTCGGCTTGCCGACGAAGTGATGGTCGAAGATCGCCATGTAAACGAGCTTGCCCGGCTTGATACCGGCAAGCGCGGCGCGAACGCCCTCGAACATTCCCGCAAGCAATCGTACGGCCGCCGCAATCGACGTACCTTCCGGGACGGCCCAGGCGGCCTCACGGTACGTGAGCGGTGAAGACGCGGAAGGGTCTTCGCTGCGCTGAAAGAGCAGTGACGCCGAAGGGAGCGGCTCGGGAGGCGAGCTCGGCGACGGATACACGCTCGGCGAGATCAGCGCTTCAGCGGGTGGTGGCTGCGACGTTTGTATCGCCGGGGGCGGCTGGATAGCGTGCGTGGACGGAGGCGGCGGAGGCTGCGACGCGGGACGCGGCGGCGCGCTCTGGTGCACCAAGGCTTGCAGCTCGGAAAGCGACTGCACCACCGGCATGGCGGGCGGCTGCGTGATGAGGCGAGGGGGAGGTGGCTGCAAGGGCTCCTGAGGTTCGAGCGCGGCAGCGTCTGCCGGCAGAGCCTCTGCCGGGAGAGCCTCTGGCGCCGCCGCGGACGTCGGGTTCGAAACGGGCTCCGAAGACTCCGGAACGGCGACCGCGGCCGCTTGGGGAGCGCGCAGCGCGGCGACCTGTGGCGCACGCAGCACCCCGCCCGATGGGGACGGCGGCCCGCCTTCCGAAGGTCGCGGCGGGCGACTCGCCTGGCCGCCGCTGCGACTCGAGGCCGCGGGTACGGAGCGGGGCGTGCCTTTCGGCGCGCCACTCTTCGGTGCCCCGCTCGGCGCTCGTGATGAGCCGCGCGGTGCGGAATCGACGGAAAGCATCGCCGCGATACGTTCGGCTTGGGTCATGCCAGAAATGTCGGCCCCGGCAGGGGCCGCGCTGGGCGGTGCCGTCCCTGGGACGTTCGCCGTGAGAGGCGCGGCCGACGGCGTGGGCGCTGGTGCTGGTGCTGCTGCAGGAGGCGCAACGCTCTTCGGCGCGCTCGACGCCGGGCTTCCGCCATTCGTGCCCGCCGTCGGCGGTGCTGCTGGTCCGGTGGGGCCCGCCTTGACAGCGGCCTCCTCGGGGGCTCCGCCGCCATTGCTCGCGGTCGACGGAGGGGTCACCTTCGTCGCGTGGGCCGTGGAAAGGGGCGCTGTGTCGGGTGCTCGGCGGACGATGTAGCGCACGAGCGTTGTGGGATCGATGACGCGAAAGCCGTCTTCGAGAAGCTCGATCGAGAAGCCGGTGGTCTCCACGGGCTCGCCGCGCAGAGCGCGCGCCGCCTGAAGCGCCGGCTGCCACTGCGCCGCCTCGACGACCCATTGCTCCGCGGGTCCCGTCGGATTCCCGGATGAGACCTCGATGAACCAACGCATCGTACGTTGAAACTCTCCGCTCCGAGTAACTTGGTGAAGGAATGCTGTATCTGTCTGGGTAGTAAGCATAGTTTACTATTTCCTAGTATGACGTCCTCCCTCTTAATGATCATGGCCGCGCGGTCGATCACGCCGATCTCGACTGGACCTGCTCGGCGCACCCCTCACAGCGGCTCACTAACCCCCTGAATTTCCCCCTATCGGCACGCTAGTCTTTTCTTCGGCGACGAAGCACGACCAGCCAAGTTTCGGCGGGACGCTTCTCCGGCCAGACAAGTACGCGCGAGCCCGGAGTGGAAAACTACACCCGCCGGCCGCGCGTGCCAATCTTTGTTGGCCGCGTGGTCATGAGGCGGATGTCGCGTGGGCGCTACGCCGACGCGATCCCCCGGGCCTCTTTTCGCTTCTTCACGACCCTGCGGCCCGCGGCAATGGCGAACAGGCGGGACTTCGTTCGGGAAAGAGCCTTGGGACGGGCCAGCGCCTCCGAAAAACGCGTGCTGCGCCTCGGACGCCGGCCTAGAGAGATCACACGGTACCCTCCGGGAACCTCGAAACACGTTCGTGGGCTCCGTCCACGACGACACACATCGTCGCCACGTCGGGCCCTGCCATGCGTTCCTCCCTGGAGAAAACCGACCGCCGCGCGTGGCCCTGGTTACCCGAATGGCAGCAAGCGTCCCTGCAGTCGGCGCTTGTCGCATGGTACAAGGCACGCCCGGTGCGAGCCGTCGACCGCACGCTCTATCTCGTTTTTGCGGCTGCTCTGACGGTTGCCACGGCGCGAACCTTCTACGGGTACATGCTCCGGCAGACCGGCGGAGAATGGTCGGCCCCACTCGACGACGTCTTCATCCATTTCGACTACGCGCGCGCCACGGCGCGCGGCTATCCGTTTCAGTGGTCGGCCGGCAACGGCTACTCGAGCGGAAACACCAGCCTGCTCTACCCCTTCGTGCTGGCAGCCGGGTACCTCGCCGGCTTTCGCGGAGCGAGCCTCATGATTTGGGCCGGGGTCGTAGCGTGCACTTCGGTGTTCGCTTTCCTGGTGGCGAGTCAGCGGCTCTTCGCCAGAGAAGCGGCGTGGGCGAAGTACCTGTGCCCCCCCGCCATCTTCGCCATCGGTGCGCTCGACTGGTCTCTTTTCAGCGGCATGGAGGTCGCCTTCTTCTTGGCGGTGTGGAGCGGCGCCTTCGTCGCCGCGCTCGATCAAGCGGAGCGGGCCGCGGCCCCGCCGAGAGATTTCGGCACCGAGTGGCCGAGCTCGAACGAAGCCACCGCCGCACGCGCGCCGGCTTGGCGCGACTGGACGCTCGGCCTTTGGGGTGCGGCGCTCTACGTCACGAGACCGGAGGGAGCGACCTCCATCGCCGCGCTCGGGCTCATGGTCGCGGAAGTCGTTCGTCGTCACCGCGGGCCGCGCGCAGCTCTCGTTCAACTCGCGCGCACGGCCATCCCTCCCCTTCTCGCACTCGTCGTGCAAGCCGTCAGCAACCGCTGGCTCACCGGCGAGTTTGCGGCGAGCGGCTCCATCGTGAAGCTCACCGTCTACAACCCGTTCATGACGGCGCAGGAGAAGCTCGACGAATATCTCTTCTTGCTAAAGTACGTGATTTTCCGCAACACCGAGTACCACTTCTCCGACGCGCTGCCGTACGGGTACATCGTGCCGGCGCTGGCGATCGTGCCCGTGATCTTCCCGCGCACGCGACTCGTGGCGTTCGCCCTCTGGGGCTCGATCGCTTCATGGCTCCTGGTCGTGGCGTCGAATGGGCAAGTGCGATGGCAGAACGAGCGCTATACGATGCCGGCGGTCGCGTGGTTGCTGTTGCTCGCGGCCCTCGGGGCATCGCAGATCCTTGCCCCCCCCCGCACCATGGCCGCGCGCGCACGAATGGCGATCTACGCCGCTCGCGTCGCGGCGCTGGTGGCGCTCGTCGTGCTCTTCGCCGTCCACCAGGAACCGAAGATGCGCGATCAAATCTGGTTCTTCGGCCGAGCGAGCCGCAACATCCGCGATCAGCACATCACCGCGGGTCGCGTGCTGCGCGAAATGACGCCGCGACCGAAGCGGGTGCTGGTGGGAGACGCCGGCGCGCTCCTTTACGCGTCCGATCTGCCCGGTCTCGATCTCATCGGCTTGGGCGGTTATCACAACTTGCCCTTCGCCCGCGCTGGGATCAACGGGCTCGGCGCCACCTTGGAGCTCATCGAACGCGTGGCACCGCAGGACCGCCCCGACGTCTTCGCCATCTACCCGTCGTGGTGGGGCGATCTGCCGAGCTGGTTCGGGCGCCGGCTTTTCGAAGTGCCGGTGCGCGGCAACGTCATCTGCGGCGGCGCGGAAAAAGTCATTTACCGCGCCGATTGGCGCGCGCTCGACCGCAGCGCAGAGCCCCACACGCTCCTCCCCTTCGAACATGTGATCGATGAGCTCGACGTGGCTGATCTCGTGAGCGAACACGAGCATGGTTACGAGTTCCCCCATCCCAGCGCGGGATTCGTCGACGCCAAGGTTCTCGGCGACCTGGCCGGAGAGCAACGGGAGATGTTCGACGCGGGCAGGCGAATTCCGCGCGGGCGATCGGAGACGTTTCGAATGCGCTTGGCCGACGGCAAAAAGACCCGCCTCATCGCGCGAACTGCGCCAGAGCACGACATCACGGCGAGCGTGACGATGGACGGCAAACCGATCGGCGCGTTCCAATTCCAGAGGGCGGAAGGGTGGCGCGAGGCCGCTATCGAAATGCCGTCGGTTCGCGGCGTCGTCCGAATCACCGTGACGCCGGAAACGAGCGACTGGGTCGACCATCACCTCTGGGCGGTGGAGACCCGGTAATGGAAAACTGGTTTCGTACGCTCGGTCCTCCTCCCGACGTGCCGTCCGCCGTGGCGCTCGCCTTGGCCCTGGTGCTGATCTGGCAGGGACGACGCGTGTTCGCGGCTTTGTTCCGCGCCCCCAAAGCGGTGGCCATCGGAGTGCTCGCCGTGCTCGCGCTCCTTCTTTCGGCGGGATACGTGCATCATTACCTGCGCGGTGGACCGCGCATCATCGACGCGACGAGTTATTGGCTCGAGGCGCGCGCGCTCGCCGAGGGTCATGTCAGCTGGCCGATCGACGAGCCGACCGCGTCGGTGCGGGGCCGGTTTTTGCTGCTCAGCGGCGCCCCGGAAAAGCCCCAGCTGGGGGTCATCTTTCCGCCCGGGTATCCGCTGGTCTTGGCGATCGGCTTTGTCTTCGGCGTGCCGCTCTGGATCGGCCCGCTCATCGCCGCGTTGCTCGTGGCGGCGACCTACGGACTGGCCAAGACCATCAGTGCGCGGGAGGACATCGCGCGGCTCGCGGCCACGCTGTCGGTCATCTGCGCGACCCTCCGTTACCACACGGCCGACACCATGTCGCACGGATGGGCGGCGTTCTTGTTGGCCGGGTCGCTCACATTCGCCTTTGCCGCAGTCGACGCCGATTCGGATAAAAAAAAGCGACGCGCGGCGGCGCTCGCGGGCGCGCTGTTCGGCTGGCTCTTGGCGACCCGGCCGATGTCCGCTATCGCCCTCGTGCCGATCTTGATCTTTGCTTCGCTGAAGCTCGGCGCCGTGGCGCGACTCGCGCTCGCCGGCGGAGCGCTGCTTCCCATCGCCCTCTTTTTCCTTCAGCAGCACGCAGTCACCGGGTCGTACTTCCTTTCTTCGCAGGCCGCGTACTACGCCGTCGCCGACGGCCCTCCCGCTTGCTTCCGCTATGGATTCGGACCGGGCATCGGGTGCCTGCACGAGCACGGCAGCTACGTTGCCGCCGTCCTGCCCAATGGTCTCGATGGGAAGGCTGTCGCGGCGATTCTCTTGCGACGGCTGCATCTGCACGTCATCGATGTCGCGAACGCCGAGCCCATCGCCCTCCTCGTGTTGGCGGCCCCTTGGCTCGCGCGACGACAGCGGCGCTCGGCGGCGCTCGATCGAGACACAGCGAGGAGCGCGAAGGTCGATGCCGGGCGCACGCTCGCTCTCTTGCTCGGCGTCATTTCCATCTTCCTCGTCTATGTCCCCTTCTATTTCGACGGAAGTTACGCAGGAGGCGGCGCGCGGCTTTTCGCGGACGTTCTGCCGCTCGAGCACGTCCTCCTCGCGACGACGGTGGCCCTCCTCGTGGAGCGGGCCCGGGCGCGCCTCACGTGGCTCGATCTACCGCTCGCGTCGGCAGTCCTCGCTTCGCTGTGCATTGCCGGCTTCGGGGTACACGCCGTTTTCGAGCATCGAATGCTGCGCGATCGGGAAGGCGGACGTCCCTATTTCGAGCCGAAGGTCCTGGCCGACGCCAAGGTCGATCGCGGTCTTCTCTTCGTCGGTACCGACCACGCCTTCAATCTTGCGTACGATCCGGCCGTACGCGACGCGGGTCAGGCACTCGTCGTGGCGCGTGAATACGGCGACGATCGCGATCGGTTGCTTTGGGAACGGCTGGGGCGGCCTGCTGCGCACCGCTATGTGTTCGAAGGGCGTGAGGCGTCGGGACCGTCCGTCGTCGCTTGGACGGCGGGACCGCCGCCGCATCCGTACCGCTTCGAAGCCGAGGCGGAATGGCCCCCCCTTCGCCAAGAGGGGGGCTCGTTCGAGCCGGTGTTTGCCCAGGGAACGTGCGCTTGGGGCGCGCGCCTTCTCGCCGTCAACAGCGCGCCGGACCGACCTTTCAACGGCGCCATTTCTTTTCCCGTGCCCGCCGATGGGACCTTTCGTCTTGCCCTCCACGTGGCCGCGATCGGCGACGTGACGTCTCGCTTCGTTCTTCGCGCGCATCCCGGTGCGCCACCCCTCGCCACGTGGACGTTCGCTTCGGGCCGCAAGGATTTCAATTGCGCTACGCTGACGGAAGAATTCGTCAATTTGGCTGGCCACGGTTGGCTCGAAGTCACGGCGCGAGGCGGCAGCAAGTTATTCCTCGACGCCGTGGCGCTCGAATCGATCGAATCCATCGCCGAAGCGCGCTAGGAGCGGGCGCCGGCCGTCGCTGCGCAATTCTAAAAAAGTCATCATTTTCAATCAGATACAAAGCATCGACGCGACGTCCCCGAGAACGCTGCCGTCCTTTCGGGCGAGGCGAAAGGCGACCGATGCCGAAGGTGCCGAAGGGGGGCCCACGGGAAAGACGTTGACATTCCTAGGCTTGCGGTGCGAGCTTAAGAAAATCGTGGGAGGTCTGCCCGGGAGGACGGCATGACGAAGAGCGAACTTATCGACGCCATCGCTGCCAGAGGCGATCTGACGAAGGCTCGCGCGGAGCTCGTGGTCAATTGCCTCTTCGACGCCATGACGGAAGCATTGCAGCGCGGCGAAGGCATCGAGATTCGAGGATTCGGAAGCTTTACGGTGCGCCCTTACAAGCCTTACAGCGGTCGTAACCCGCGAACCGGACAGCCGGTGCCGGTGCCGGCCAAGCGCCTGCCTTTCTTCAAGGTTGGAAAAGAGCTGAAGGAAATCGTCAATGCAAGTCGACACCTCGCCATCACCGGCGGGGACGATACCGACGACTGACGTTCAGACGATCGGGCGGTACTGCAACGCGCACCGAAGCCGGCGCAAGAGCGTCCGAGCGGGACCATTCTCCGCTTCACCACGGCAGAGCACGGTCGCGCGCCGGCTCGTCGCCTTTCCGTGCCTTCTTAACGTAGGGATTCGCCCTACGATTCAATACATTGGCGCCGCGGGAAGGGAATTGATCGGATGCAGCGCGTCAGGATAGAACTTCTTTCGGCCGCGCCGAGGAGGCAGCGAGGCGCCCGGGTTGCGGCGAGAGCCCCGATGGTTCTGGAGCGGACAGCCCCCACGGGCTTTTCCACGATGCCACCCCGCAGCGAGGAGCAGAACTGGATGGAGACCGAAGTCGCGCAGCACGCCGAGACGTCATTTCAGGTAGGGGACATGGCGGTGCACCCGGCCCACGGCGTGGGAGAAGTCACTGGAATCGAAAAACGGGACCTCGGGGGTTCGGTGAACCTGTTTTACGTACTGCGCATCGTCGAGACGGGACTGAAGGTGATGATCCCCGTCCGGGCAACGGCCCAAGTCGGGTTGCGCTGCATCATGAGCAAGAAAGAGGCTGACCAGGTGCTCGGGGTCCTTCAAGCACCGGAAGTTGCCGTCGACCTGCAGCCTTGGAACCGCCGCTTTCGCGCCTATACCGAAATGCTGAAGAGCGGCTCCCCTTACGAGATTGCCAAAGTGCTGCGCGACATGTCCCGCCTGAAGTTCGACAAAGATCTGTCCTTCGGCGAGCGGCGCTTGCTCGATCAGGCCAAGAGCCTCCTCGTGAAGGAGCTCGCCTTGGCCAAGCAGGTGCAGCCCCGGGCGATGGAAGGGGAGATCAGCCAGATCCTCTCGTCGTGACGCGACTTCGAGGCCAAGACGCCAACTTCGCGCTTGTCATCTCGAAGGGCGGGCGTAGCGTCACGGGCTAGCGGCCGGAATGCGGCATTCTCGACCGGGAGGGTGAGGGAACGGTATCCTGCGGCCAGAGGGGGCCCGATCCCGCCAGGCTCATGTCGGACTTTCGTCGAACTCTTCCGCTGCCACCTCCGGGTCGCTCGATTAGCGACGCGCTCGATGGCAAAAACCGCAAGGGCCCAGCCGCGCCTGGTGATCGGCAAAAAAGCATCGGCCCTCCACGCGTGCCGCAATTTGCGGCCTCTCCCGGGCGCGATCCGCGCAAGAGCAAGCCCGGCTCCCGCAAGACGCCCCATCTCGGGCGCGTCGAAACGGCCGAGCCCGCGCCAACCGATCTGGGTCCGCTCGAACGGGGCGCGCCCGCCTGGCTGGCCAAAGCCCGCGCGCTTTCGGCGGCGCTCGAAGAGGCACAGCGGACGGGGACAGCGTCGCCGAAGCTCCAGGCTTGCATCGAGCGGGCGCACGCCGCGTGGAGCATCGACGCTGCCACGACGCGCCAGATCGCCCGCGTGGCGCACCTTGCGCAGCGCGGCCACGAAGCGATTCGCAGTACGTCCCGCGCCGCTCTCGAGGCCGCCTATGCCGACTGTGCCCGGGTTTTTCACATGGGGCTGCCCTCGGCGATCAAGCGACGGATTCAGCTCGACGTCGTGATCGAGCTCGTACGCGCCATGCGGCGTGAAGCGGACGGATGGGTCGCGGTCGTCGAGGCGACGATGGTGCTTCTCGGGTGGGCCGATGCCAATCGCGCCCGTGCCGCGGAAGCCATTCGCGTAGCGCTGGCGGAGTTTCCCCCGGAGGGCAGCGAGGACGAGGGGTAGGCGGAGGCGAAAGAAACGACGCATCCGAGCGCGCCTGCTCGTCGACAAGCTGCTCGCCGTGTCACGATCGCCCAACTCGGCTCACGGTCACGTGAGCGACGGCCCAATTGCCGCCGGACCGATCCAGAAGGTCGGTCGATGGCGTGCGTTTGAAACTCGCCTTCCTTTCTAACAGCTGGCGATAGGAACACCGCAACTCGGCCGGCGGCCGGTCGATAGGCACCACAACGCCAACGTCATTGGCCGACGCGGAGGACGAGATGGGCACTCATTCGCAAGCACTGGTCAGCATCGCCGAGCAGCTCGAGCAGCAAAACACGGCGTGGCAAGGCATCCGGAACTTCATGGAGAAGCTCGACGCTCGAACGCTGCTGGCAGTGGACGAGAGTCTACTCGCCGACATCGAAACCGTTTGCACCAATCGATTCTCACCGCCGAGCGGCGCGCCGCCGCGAGGTCTCCGAGGGTGACGATCGCGCTATCGAGACAACGAAACCTGCGAAATTGGAAGGAAGGCAAACATCATGGTTCAACCGATTCAACCCTACGCCGCATTCGACGCTTCGTCCGTCGCTATCTTCCGCGAGCACCTGACGCCGGATGCGCTGATGACGTACCTGTCAACGCGACTCGATGGCCTCGATACCCAAGTCAACGCGGTCTTCAATCGTCAGCAACACACTCAAGCGATCCAGAAGGGACTCACGGAACTGCGCGCGGCGCTCGGGCAGATGAAGACCACCGGGGACGATCAAAAGGACGGCGTGATGCCCTCGATCGAAGTGGCCCTCAAGACGCTGACCGACCTCGATCCCAATCTCGGCGAGACGCTCCGAAACCAATTGGGTCAGGACGGGTATGCGCTCTGGGGTGACAGCAAATGCAATGACACCGAGATGAAGCAAACCATGTCGTACCTCGACGGTGTCGGCAAAGACATCGATTCGAGCGCCCAAATGGACATGATCCGCCTCCAGTCGATCATGTCGGCGCGCCAAACGGCCATCCAGCTCTCGACGAACCTCATCGCGTCGCTGAGCGAGTCGACGAAGTCCATCGTCTCGAACATTGGAAGGTGAGCCGTGTACGACGCCCACTACATCCTCGAAAAAGCCGCACGCCGGGCATCGCGGGACGCGATGGCGGAGCAGTGTTATGCGAGCGCCTATCAGGCCCTCACGTGCGGCCAGGACACCCATGCGAGGCGCCTCTTCGGGCTCCTCGCGGCGATGATACCGAGCGACGAACGGCCCTGGATCGGCCTCGCAGTGTGCCACGAGCGACGGGCCAACTGGGCCATGGCCGCGGCCATGTACGGCATGGGTTCGGCGATCGCTAAAGACACCGCCTGGTCCCACTTCGGCCGAGGCCGCGCGCTCCAACGGCTCGGAAAACGAATGGCCGCACGGCGGGCATTTCAATCCGCCGAAGCGGCGACCAGCGATCCGGCGCTTCTTTCGGCCATCAGCGAAGAGTGGAGCCAGGCATGAGACCCGTCGAACCGATGGGATGTGCTCCAGCGGTGTGCTTCGGCGCGCCCATCCGAACGAGTGCACACCCGCAGAGCATTCCCGGCTTGCCTCTTCCCCTCGTCGATGGGCCGGAGCCCCAAGACGCATTGGCCATGATGTTGATGGCCATGGAGCGAAGCGGCCAGATCACGATGCAGGGGACAGAGGCGCGCATCCGCGACGCGCGTGCCGCACTGAAGGAACAGCTCGATGCTTTTCTCCAAAAGCTCCAGGAGTCGCTGGCAGCCGCGAAGAGAGCTCGAGAAGAGGACGACGACGGCGGCTTCTTCGGCGATATCGTTGACGCGGTTGCTGATGTCGTCGGGACCATCGTCGGCACGATCGCTGACTACGCCTGCGACTTCGTGACGACACCCATCGAGCTCACCGTGGACATCGCCAAGAACCTCGGCGACACGCAGGCTTTGCTGGCGGCGATTCGCTCCGACATGCTCGACGTCGTGCAGAACGGCGACGTCGCCGACTCCGTCCACGGCTTTACGAGCGGCGTCCTCGAGTTCACCGCCGACGTGGCCGCGTTCGGCGCCAAGCTCAGTGCTGCGCTCACCGAGGCGGCGGCGACGGGCAAGGATCCCATGGCCGCTCTCGAGGACCCGCTGAAGGCCTTGTGGTCGAGCTGCAAGAAGAACACCCTCGAGAATCCGCATTTCTGGGAGGTCGCCGGGGTTGTTGCCAAGGCTGGTGCCGTTGCCGGAGCCGTCGCGACCGGCGGCGTGCTCGGAGCAGCGGCACTGGTTGCCCTTGCGGCACTCGAAGTGGACCGACGTACCGGTTTCATCGAGAAGGCCGTTGGGGAAGATGCCGCCCCGTGGGTCAGGTTGGGGATCGGAATTGCGGCGAGTGCCACCTTGGCGTTTGCCGGGTCGGGCACGAGCGAGATCAATGATCTGATTCGCATCGTGAACGGCACGGCGTCGATCGTGACGGGCGCGGGCGCGACGTACCAAGGCTACCGGGCCATCGTCGATGCTTCGGAGCGTGCGGATCAAATCGACCTCAACGCACAGCTTCAGTCCATGCGAAACCGGATGGATCAGTTGCAGCGGCTCGTTTCGAGCCTGATCGAGTTACTGGGCGACCAGAACGACGACCGAAACACCCGACAGGAGGTGGGCGTGGATCTCGTCAGCACGCAGGCCGCCGCACAGCAAGCCGCCCTCTTCCCACGGTGACCGATTTTCGGTTTTGACCCCAATTCTTGTGAAAGGAGATTCTCATGACTATCGACGCAACGAATCGAACGACACCCATGACCCCGCTCCTCTTCATGTCCGGCGACGAGATCGCGTCCGAGTTCGGCGGAGACGTCAACGCCAGCGTCGCTGCGATGATGCTCCTGCACGCGAAGGAAGTGCGCGAGTCGGTGCAAACCGCCCGCTCCTTGGAAGAAGAGAATCTGCAACGCCAGGAGGAGAACCAAATTCGATCCATGCACGAGGAGGCCGATAAGACACGCGCCGCCGGATTCGAGGAAGGTTTCGGGCTCCTGATCAGCGGTGGTCTGCAGATGGCTTCGGGAGGTGTGTCGATCTTCGGACCGACGACGGAGGCCGGCGAATTGACGAAGGGCGCCAAGGGGACCCAGGATATTCTGAGGGGTGCCGGAGAAGGTACACGCGGGGGAACCCAACTCCTCGCAACGGCCGACAAAGGTGCTGCCGATGGTGCAAAAGCCGACGCAACCGATGCGGAGCACCGAGCAGATGCCGCCAAGCGCCGGCTCAGCGATCTCAAGGACGAAGCGGCCGACGCGCGCGAGCTCGCGAAGAAGGCGATCGATTTCCTCCGCGATCAAACGCGCACCAACGCGAGCACCGACCAAGCCGCCGCAAACATTCGCGGCTAAGCGCCAATTGGGTACGATTGACGACGACCAAGAGCGCCGACGACGCACGAAGGCAGCTTGGCAAGTACGTGAAACCCGTATGCACCTCCCGTTGATGACCGGCGGTGCTCCACGATCGCCACCGAGCGCGCTTTCCGGCTAAAGTGTCGACTCACACATCCGTTCATGGTCCAGGGGGTCTACTTGAAACCAGCTCGCCCGCTGCTCGTCGTCGGCATTTCTGATCCGCAGGTCATTGAAAGCTATGAGCTTTCCGCCAAGGAATCGGGGCTCGAGATGCACGCCGTCCGAACTCCGGACGAGGCGACGGCGTGGCTGGAAGCGCACGATCCAGTCGCCATCGCCCTCGACATGATGTCGGACGGAGCGGAGACGAGCTGCCTCGGAGTGCGCGGAATCGCTCGCCTCGCCAATGTACCGGTCATTGGCCTCGTATCCGAGCTCAACGACTTGGTGTTCCCCGAGATGTACGGCTGGGGAGGAGACGACGTGGCGCGCTTGGCCGTTCCGCGGGAGCTCGTGCCGCGGCTGCGCGGTATCTCCTATGACGCCTCGCTCCATCCGCCTCCCGCCAAAGGGGGTGCGCTCGTCGTCGATGCCGATCGCCGGCGCAGGGTGCTTTATGCGCGCGTCCTGCGCACCGCGGGATACGACGTTCAATTTGCGGTCAACGCCGAAGAAGCCGTGACAGCGAGCACGAACGAAACGCTGAAGATCGTCATTGCCGACGCCGATCTCGAAGGTGGCGGCGGTATCGAGCTCGCCAAGAGGATCCGCTCGGGCGGGGTCGCGGTTCCCGTGGTGGTGGCCGCAGAACCGAAGAAAATGAAACAGTGCCGCGACTCCATCGGTGATCTCGCCAAGGTCGCCGTCACCGACGGCTTCGCCCCCCCCGAGAACCTGCTCTTCGTCGCCAACGAGCTGGCGCGCGTCGGGGCTACCGACGGCCGCGCGAGCGCGCGTCTTCTTTACGGTGCGGTGGTCGCCTTCCGACAAGCGGGTCGCGGCGAGGACGGCTTTGGGTGCACCTACAACATCAGCGCGGGCGGTCTTTACGTGCGCACGCTGGCACCCCTGAGCGGCGGGGAAGAGGTCTGGCTCGAGCTTACGCCTCCGCGATCGGATCGGCGCGTGCGGCTGGAAGGCAAGGTCGTCTGGCGGCGGCGATTCGGTCCTATCGAGTCGGCGACGGTGCCGCCGGGCTTCGGTGTGCAGATCACCGACGGCGCGAAGGGCGATCTGGCCCGCTACGAATCGGGGTACCGCGCTTTTGCCGCGGATACCGTGGGTGCGTAGCCGATCGCGGGGCGTCAAGCTCCTCGAGCGCTACGCTGTCCGTTCTTCGCCAGCGCAGTAGTGGTAGGCGCGCGCGCTCTCCGGCGCTAACCAGGAGGGTATGAAGATCTACACGCGCACCGGCGATGACGGCACGACGGGGCTCTTTGGCGGCGGTCGTCGCTCGAAAGCGGACCCTCGGGTGGAGGCCTATGGAACGATCGACGAGGCGAACGCCGCGATTGGCGTCGCGCGGGCGACGGGGCTGCCGAAGGGCATCGACGCGGTGCTGGCCGACGTGCAGAGCGACCTTTTCACGGTGGGCGCGGAGCTTGGGTGCGTACCGGGCGAAGAGGCGAAGCTCAAGATGTCGCTCATCGCGGCGAGCGACGCGGAAAGGCTCGAGCGGGCGATCGACGCCGCAGAGGCGGGTCTGCCGGCCCTGAAGACGTTCGTCTTGTCGGGCGGGTGCGCGGGAGCTGCCGCGCTGCACCTGGCGCGCTGCGTGGTCCGGCGCGCGGAACGACTGGTCATCGCGGCGGACGCCGAAGGCACGATCCGCCGCGAACCCGTCGTCTATTTGAACCGGCTGTCGGATCTGCTTTTTACCTTCGCGCGTCGCGCGAATCACGAGGCCGGCGTGGCCGACGTTCCCTGGCATCCGCGCCAAGCGTAACCACGCGCCGAATGGTCAAGCGGCTTCGGGCAGCTTCGGCGCGCCCTCGGGATCGCGGAGCGCCGCCGCAAGCAGGCGCCGGCCTCGATGCAGGCGCGACATGACCGTGCCGAGCGGAACGCCAATCACGTCGGCGGCATCGCGGTAGGAAAGGTCGGCCAAATCCACGAGCTCTAGCGCCTCACGAAAGTGCGTGGGAAGGTCGGCCACGGCGCGCGCCACGGGCGATGAGAGCGCCTGAACCGCGCTCGGTTGATCAGGCGAGGTCCAGGCGCACGGGTCGTGCGTCAAGTTTTCGAGGGCGCGGCGTTCGCGGCGAGAGCGTCGGCAGCGCGTGACGAAAACACTGAGCAGGATGCGCTGGAGCCAGGCCTTCAAGTTGGATCCCGCCTCGTACTGACTTTCGAACCGCAGGGCGCGCTCGAGCGTGTCCTGCACGAGGTCGCGGGCCGTTTCTTCGTTGCGGCCGAGGCGAAGGGCGCGCCGGTAAAGGTCGGGCCAACACGCGGCGAGGTGCGACCGCACCTCGCTGACGCCGCGCCGAGGTAAGGGAGGGCGCGCGGAGGCGCTCGATGGCACAGGGCGCGACGCGCGGGGGGCGTCAGCCGTGCCGGCCGATTCGAATGCAAAGGATGAAACTGGCATCATGGCGGTTCCTCGAGAGGTCCCTACCGCAAGGGCGATGCCACCGGCGATTGAAGCGCAAACGCTGGAAATCACGACACTGCGCCGCGGCCGCGGGGACGCAGAGCCGTGTCAAACTGTCAGCGGTTCCCCGCTTTTTGCCAGCGCGGCATCCGCGGGTCATCCGCCGACGAGCGCGGCCAGCACCGCCGGAACGAAGTCGCCGAGCTCACTGGCCAGCAAGCCGCGGTCGGCGCCTCCGTGTTGCGAACGCCAGCGGTCGGCGGCAAGCCCGTGGACATGGACGCCGGCCGGCGCGGCGCGCTCGGCAGGCATGACACATGCGAGCGCGGCAATGATGCCGGCGAGAACGTCACCCGCGCCCGCCGTGGCGAGGGCGGGGTTTCCCGTGGTGTTGATGTAGAGGGGACCGGACGCGCCCGCGATCATGGTGCGCGCCCCTTTGAGAACCACCGTGGCGCGTGCGCGTTGCGCGAGCTCGCGGACCGAACCGGCGCGGTTTTGTTCGACGTCGTGCGACTTGATGCCGAGCAGACGCGCGGCTTCGCCGGGGTGCGGTGTGAGAATCATGGGACCGCTCGCAGCGGCGAATGCTTCCGGCCGTCCGGCGAACAGCGTCAGGGCATCGGCATCGACGATGGTCGTTCCCTCGAACTGAAGAAGCACGTGCTCCACCGCCGTTTTCGCGTCTTGGTCGAGCCCCAAACCGGGCCCGATCACGACGGTGCGCTTGCCCGCGAGCGCGCGGTCGAGCGAGCCGGCGATGTCGGCGCGCTCGATGCGCGCCGACATGAGCTCCGCCAAACGCAGCTCGAGCGCGTCCACGGCATCGGGCCATGAAGCGAGCGTCACCAGCCCGGCGCCGCCGCGCAGGGCCGCTTTACCGACCAGCAGCGCGGCGCCGAGTTTGCCTGCCGAACCTGCAATGCAGAGCACGCTGCCCGCTGCATGCTTGTGAACGTCCGTTTCGCGGGGTGAAATCCAGCTGGCCACCGTCTCCGACTCGATGACCTCGGCCACGTGCCCGACCTTGTCGAGCACGATGGAAGGGACGCCGAGATCGACGAGGTGAACGCGGCCGGCGAGTCTCGCGCCGTCCGGTGTGAGAAGGCCGAGCTTGAGACAACCGAACGTCACGGTGTCATGCGCGCGCACGGCGACGCCGAGCGGCATCCCGGTATCGGCATCGAGACCGGACGGGATATCGAGCGCGACGCGGGGGGCGGCGA
>Ga0193706_1000137_pt1 | contig 52148 bp, 56 predicted proteins | sample U3c1metaG_FD_160130 | JGI IMG/M metagenome (GOLD analysis project Ga0193706, IMG submission 160130) | Soil microbial communities from a riparian zone of the East river system, Colorado, United States - U3c1 | ecosystem: Environmental > Terrestrial > Soil > Riparian zone | place: USA: East River...
CGCCGGGAGCCACGCCTCTCTCGCTGACCGGAAGGGGCGAAAATCAGGACGCCGCGCGCGCGAGAGACCCCCGACCCCACCCAACGGAACCTCTCTCTTGCTCCCAGGGTTGGCAGCTTCCGTGGGCGCAGGAGTTCTGTGACACGGACCCCCGCGAGCAAACGAACCCTCGTCCCTCTCGATCCTTAGGCGTCGGCTTCGTTGGGAGCCCCGGGTGCCCCTCCCGCGGAGGCTCAAGGAACCGCGCTTGAGCCTCCAGGGCTCGATCCAGCTGCGCGACGGTCTCCGCGGGAGGGGCACCCGGGGCTCCAGACAATGCGGTCCCTAGCCAACCCTCTCCGCGGGAGGGGCACCCGGGCCTCCTCGCAATGCCGTCCCGCAGGAAGCCCTAGCCAGATCGGAACGGCCCCGAGTCGCTGTCATCCGGCTCGCGAAACGAGGTCTCGGGCTCAGCGTGGATCAGCACCTCGGCCTGCGGGATCTCGGCCTGGATCGAGTCGCGCATGTAGTGCGCCAGCTCGTGCGCGCGCTCGAGGCTGGTCCCGGAGCGGTACTGGACATGGAAGTCGATGTGGCGGCGACTGCCGGCACGGCGGGCGCGCAGCTTGTGGTAGCCGGCGACCTCCGGAGTGCGGGCGGCGGCGATCGCCGCCTCGATCCGGTCCATCTCGGCGGCCGGCAGCGCCTCGTCGACGAGCACCGCGGAGGATCTCCTGAGAATCCTGAAGCCGGCCCAGACGATCGCCACCGCTACCACCAACGCCGTGATCGGGTCGAAGACGGCGTTGCCGGTGATCTGGACCAGGGCGAGGCCGAACAGCACCCCGGCCGAGGTCATCGCGTCGGTGCGCAGATGGGCGGCGTCTCCCTCCAGCGCCTGCGAGTCGTGCGCCTTGGCCTGGCGTGAGAGGACCGAGGAGACGCCAAGGTTGGCGAAAACCGAGAAGGCCATCACCGCGATGCCGATCCCGAGCCTGTCGACCTCGGGGCCGATCACCAGCTGGTGGGTCGCCTCGTAGACGATCACGCCGGCCCCGACCAGGATCAGCATGCCCTCGATCGCCGCGGCGAGGTTTTCGACCTTCTCGTGGCCGTAGGGGTGCTCGGCGTCGGCCGGCTCGTCGGCTTTGCGGACCGAGAAGTAGGCGATCACGGAAGCGACCAGGTCGATCAGCGAGTGGACCGCCTCGGTGATGATCGCGATCGATCCAGTCAGGGCGCCGGCCGCCAGCTTGATCGCGATCAGAAACGCGTTGGAGGCGATCGAGAGCCCCGCCGCCCCCCGTTTGGTCGTGATCACGGCGAGTCCCCGCCGACCAGCCCGAGATGCGCGCCGAGCAGTCGCGCGGCGCGGCCGCGATGGCTGATCGCGTGCTTCTCGGCGGCGCTCAACTCGGCGTAGGTGCGTTCGTCGTCGGGCCCGGTGTCGTCGGGGACGAAGGCCGGGTCATAGCCGAAGCCGCCGCTGCCGCGCCGCTCGGCGAGCAGCCGGCCCTCGCAGCGCGCTTCGAAGACGTGCTCCACGCCCGACTCGTCGATCAGGGCCAGGGCACACACGTAGGCGGCCCGGCGGTCGCCGCCGGCGGCGTCGACTTCGCGCAGCAGCTTGTCGAGGTTGACCTCGTCGCTGGCCCCCTCTCCCGCGTAGCGGGCCGAGTAGATCCCAGGGGCGCCACCGAGGTCGGCCGCTTCGATGCCGGAGTCGTCTGCAAGTACCACCGCGCCGGTCGCCCGGCGCGCGGCCCGCGCCTTGATCAGGGCGTTGGCCTCGAAGCTGTCGCCGTCCTCGGGCGGCATCTCCAGCCCCGCCGGCAGCGGCTTCAGCTCGACCGCCGGCAGCAGTTCCTCCATCTCCGCCAGCTTGTGGCGGTTGCCGGTGGCGAGGATCAAGCGACCCGCTCCTGCACCTCCCGCAGGCGGGCGATGCCGCCCTCCGCGAGCGCAAGCAGGTCGTCGAGCGAGGCGCGGGAGAGCGGCGTGCGCTCGGCCGTGGCCTGCACCTCGACCAGGCCGCCGTCGCCGGTCATGACGACGTTGGCGTCGACCTCGGCATTGGAGTCCTCGATGTAGTCGAGGTCGCAGAGGGCACGGCCACCGACCATGCCGACGCTGACCGCGGCGACCGTGCCGTTCAGGGGCATGGTCTCCAGCGCTTTCTTGTCGAGCAGTTTCTGGAAGGCCTGGCGCAGCGCCACATAGCCGCCGGTAATCGCCGCGCAGCGGGTACCTCCGTCAGCTTCCAGCACGTCGCAGTCGACGTAGACGCTGCGTTCGCCCATCGCCTTGAAGTCGACGACGACCCGCAGCGAACGGCCGATCAAGCGCTGGATCTCCACCCCGCGGCCGTCCTGCTTGCCCTTCGAGATGTCGCGCTGCTTGCGGTCCCCGGTCGAGGCCGGCAGCATCGCGTACTCGGCGGTGACCCAGCCTTTACCGCGTCCCTGCATCCAGCGCGGCACCGTTTCGTTGATCGAGGCCGTGCAGATGACCCTCGTTTTGCCGATCGAGATCAACGCCGAACCGTCGGCGCTGGCGACGAAACCGGGGTCGATCGTCACCGGGCGGATGTCGGCGGGAGCACGGTCGTAGCTGCGGGAGGCTGGCATCGCGCGAGTCTTTCACGCGAGCGGGCGGGGCGCGAGCGGCCGCTCAGCCACCGGGGTGCACGCGCAAGCCGCGCTGGGCGAAGTGGACGTCGAAGGCAAACGCCTCACCGCCGCCGTCACGCTCGATCAGCGCAAAGGAGGTGGCGTCGACGTAGCTCCACTGCTTGTCGTCGTGGCGCTCGAGGATCTCCCAGGCATCGCCCTCGACGTCTTCGTCGAGGCGAACCAGCTCGATCGCGCCGCTGGCCCGGAAGCGCCGCCCCCACTCGATCGCCTCGGCGCGCCCGACCCGAACCAACAGGGCCGTGTAGGTCTCGGCGAAGACGTAGTTCGAGGTGAAGAGGGCGGCGCCCTCGGCCAGCAGACCCGAGAGCGCCGCCCGCGCTCGCTCGTGCTCGGCCTCGGCGGCGTTGCGGAGCGCGACGAAAGCGCTGGTGTCGACGAAGACCGACCTCATCGGCCGTAGAGATCGCGGTCCAGCGTGGTGACGCTGGTGCCCTCGCGACCGCGCCCGGGGGACTCGTCCACCAGGTAGCGGAGCAGGGGGTCCGCGGCCAGATCCGGCCGGCGGGCGCGCTCGGCGTCGATCAGCTCGCGCACGACGGCGGCGATGCTGCCCGATTTGCCGGCCCGCTGCCGAAGCCAACGGTGCTGGGCGTCGTCTAGATATAGCTGCGTTCGGTGTTTCATGCTGTCATACAGCATACGTCGCAAAGTGGACGGAATCGGGATGGCTGTGGCTTGTGCAGTCGTCATCGCATCTCTCGCTTTCAGGTCAGGAGCGGGGAAAAGGGCGGCCGGCGGCCGCCCGACCCCTATTTGAAGGCGACCTTGTCCACCGCCTCCTTGATCTTGTTGACGATCACGTCCGCCAACTCCGTCCCTTGTTTGCCGTTGAAACCTTTCATCGCCGCCACCATGCCCACCATCAGCAGCGAGACCAGCAGGATCAGGCCGACGTACTCGACCGTCCCCTGCCCCGCCTCGCCCGCCGCGAGCATCCGGATACGGCGTAGCCGCCGCTCGACCGCGGCGTGCAGGTAGCCCATCAGTGCGTAGATCATCGAAGCCTCCCTTCGTCGGTTGGCCCTCGATGCTGGGCGCGCGGGACGCGCGGAACAAGACACGAATGTGCCTTTTCGGAGACCACTCGGGGTCGAGACCCGCACCGCCGGCGACGTCGCGCCGGCCTGCCTAGAAGACCGGGCTCTCCGTGTAGGTCCCGAAGACCTCCTGCAAGGCGGCGATCATCTCCCCCTCGGTGGCCCGGGCGCGGGCGGCGGCGAGGATCGGCTCCATCAGGTTGGCCTCGGTGGTGGCGGCTGCCTCGAGCTCGGCGAGGGCGAGTTCCACGGCCGGAGCGTCGCGCTTGGCGCGGTTGGCCTGCAGGCTCTGCACCTGGCGGCCTTCCAGGGCCGGGTCGATCTTCAGGGTCGGCGTCGGCTCTGCCTCCTCGGAGACGTAGTCGTTGACGCCGACGATGATCCGCTCACGCTCGTCCAACTCCCGCTGGTAGGTGAAGGAGGCATCGGCGATCTCGCGCTGGGGGAAGTTGCGCTTGATCGCCTCGACCATGCCACCGAGCTCGTCGATGCGGGCGAAGTAGGAATAGGCGGCGGCTTCCATCTCATCGGTCAGGGCCTCGAGGAAGTAGGAGCCGCCGAGCGGGTCGGCGGTGTTGGTGGCCCCGGACTCTGAGGCGATGATCTGCTGGGTGCGCAGGGCGACGGTGACCGCCTCCTCGGTGGGCAGGGCGAGGGCCTCGTCATAGGAGTTGGTGTGCAGGGACTGGGTGCCGCCGAGGACCGCCGCCAGTGCCTCCAGGGAGGTGCGGACGATGTTGTTGAGCGGCTGCTGGGCGGTCAGGGAGACGCCGGCGGTCTGGGTGTGGAAGCGCAGCCGCAGCGACTCCGCCTTGGTGGCGCCGTAGGTCTCGCGCATCTCCTTGGCCCAGATCCGCCTTGCCGCCCGGTACTTGGCGATCTCCTCGAAGAAGTCGACGTGGGCGTTGAAGAAGAAGGACAGGCGCGGGGCGAAGTCATCGACGTCGAGGCCGCGGGCGATCGCTTCCTCGACGTAGGTGAAGCCGTCTTTGAGGGTGAAGGCGAGCTCTTGCTGGGCGGTCGAGCCGGCCTCGCGGATGTGGTAGCCGGAGATCGAGACCGGGTGCCAGCGCGGCATCTTCTCGGTGCACCACTCGATCATGTCGGTGACCAGGCGCAGGGCCGGGGAGATCGGGAAGCACCACTCCTTCTGGGCGATGTACTCCTTGAGGATGTCGGTCTGGATCGTGCCGCCGAGTTGCTCGGGGGCGAGGCCCTGGGACTCGCCGACGAGCACGTAGTAGGCGAGCAGGATCGCCGCCGGGGCGTTGATCGTCATCGAGGTGGTCACCTCGCCGAGCGGGATGCCGGCAAAGAGCGCTTCCATGTCGGCGAGGGTGTCGATCGCGACGCCCTCGCGGCCGACCTCGCCGAGGCTGCGGTGGTGATCGGAGTCATAGCCCATCAGGGTCGGCATGTCGAAGGCGGTGGAGAGCCCGGTCTGGCCGTGGCGCAGGAGGTAGTGGAAGCGCTCGTTGGTCTCCTTGGCGGTGCCAAAGCCGGCGAACTGGCGCATCGTCCAGAGCCGGCCCCGGTACATCGAGGGGTAGGGGCCGCGGGTGAAGGGATAGGAGCCGGGCTCCCCGAGGCGCTCCTGGAGGTCGGGGGCGGGGTCGGCGGGCGTGTAGAGGGGGGCGATCGGGGCGCCGGAGATGGTGGTGAAGTTGGCGTCGCGCTGCTTGAGTTCCGGTTTCGAACCCGGCTCGGCTGCCATTTGCAGCAGTCTAGATAACGCTCACGGATTTACTCACCGCGCCGTATCTCCTCCTTGAACTGCTCGAGGGACATGCCCAGCTCCCCCAAGTGGTCCTCCAGATCAGCCCTCCCGCGAGCGGACGTTTCGTACTTCAGCTCCCCGTCCTCGACCTTGATCGACAGCTTTCCCTCCAACGCGAGAGCCGCGAATTGGCCTTTGACCATCGCGTCGGTGATCTCCAGGCAGGCGATCTCGAAGTCTTTTTCGCTGAACGCTCCCTGGCCGCTGGTCAGCGCATCCGCGATGGCTCGGTACGCCTCATCTCCCAAGTCCATGTACTCAACTTTAGTTGCTCCGTCAGCCGCCCCGCAAGCACTTAGCGGCGAGCCTGGAAACGGCGAGGCGGCGGGCGGCGATAGGCGGCGACGCGGGAGGCGCCGAGGCCGGCGAACGTCGCCAGCAGCGTCACCGCGATCGCGACCAGGCGCCGGCCGATGCGCTCGAAGCGCAGCGTCTGCCAGCCCTCCCGCTTGGCGAGCTCGGCCAGCGGCGGATCGGCGTTGACCGCTACCGGGTTGCCGACCGCGCGCAGCATCGGCAGGTCCGATAGCGAGTCGGAGTAGGCGTAGGAGGCCTCGAGGTCGATCTCATGGCGCTCGGCGAAGGCCTGCATAGCCTCGACCTTGCCGGGCCCGTAGACGAAGGGGCCCTCGAAGCGGCCGGTGAAGTTGCCGCTGGCGTCGACCTCGTAGCGGGTGCCGATCCCGCCGTCCATGCCGAGCACCTGAGCCAAGGACTCGACGATGTCGTTGCCGGCGGCGCTGACGATGAAGGTCGGCCGGCCGGCGTCCTGGTGGGCGTGCACCTCGGCGAGCATCTGCGGGAAGACGCGCGGCAGGACCGCCGCCATCACCTCCGGCCCCATTCGCTCGACCGTCACCGCCGGCACACCCTTGATGAGCTCACGGGCGGCCCGCAGCACCTCCCCGGTCCGCTCGTCAGTGGTCCCGCGCAGCCGGTAGCGCAGGTGCTCGAAGCCCCAGCTGGCGAGCTGGCGGCGGCTGACGATGCCGTGCTGGGCCGCGACGCGGGCGAACTGCATCCCGGAAGACCCCGCCATGAGGGTCTTGTCGAGATCGAAAAATGCGGCACCGCGACTCATTCGAGTCCCTCGCACGGCTGCGAAAACCAAGCAGGTCGGGGGACGCAGGGAGCGAGGAGAGGGGAGCGCACAGTTCGTGCGTGACCCGACCCGAGCGACCGAGGACCCCGAGATGCGCCGGTTTGCAGCGGCCGCGCTACTGCGAGGCCACCTCGATCACGATCGCGTCTCCCTGGCCGCCCCCCGAACAAATGGCCGCGCACCCCAAACCTCCGCCGCGCCGCCGCAGCTCGTGAACCAAAGCGCCGACGATGCGGGCGCCGGAGGCGCCGATCGGGTGGCCGAGGGCGATCGCGCCGCCGTTGACGTTGACCTTGTCCTCGTCGACGCCGAGCATCCGCACCGAGTTGAGGGCGACCGACGCAAAGGCCTCGTTGATCTCCCAGAGGTCGACGTCCGCGGGGCTCTTGCCGATCTTCTCCAGCGCCTGCTTGGCGGCGTTGGCGGGGGTCCTCGCCAGGTAGGCGAAGTCGTCGCCGACCATCCCGTAGGAGAGGACGCGGGCCAGCGGCGTGCGGCCTTCGCGCTCCGCCCAGTCCGAGGAGGCGACAACTATCGCGCCGGCCCCGTCGTTGACGCCGGGGGCGTTGCCGGCGGTGTGGGTGGCGTCGTCGCCACCGATCGCCCGCAGCTTGGCGAGAGTCTCCAGCGTGGTGTCGGGACGGATCGCCTCGTCGGCCTCGACCGTGTTTTCGCCCTTGCGGGACTTGACGGTGACGCCGACGATCTCGTCGGCGAGGCGGCCGGCGTCAGTCGCGTCGGCGGCGAGCCGGTGCGAGCGCTCGGCAAAGCGGTCCATGTCGACGCGGGTGATCTCCAGCTCGTTGGAAACCTCGCTGGCCTCGTTGATCATCTGCTTCTCGGTGAAGGGGTTGGTGAGACCGTCGTGGGTCATCGCGTCGACCGCGCTGACGTCGCCCATCCGGAAGCCGAAGCGGGCACCCGGGAGCAGATAGGGAGCGCCGCTCATCGACTCCATGCCGCCGGTCACCGCGACCTCGGTGTCGCCGGCGCGGATCGCCATGTCGGCGATGCCGAGCGTGCGCATGCCGGACGCGCAGACCTTGTTGACCGTCTCGGAGGGGACGTCCTTGGGAACGCCGCCCTTGATCTGCGCCTGGCGCGAGGGGATCTGCCCCTGGCCGGCCTGCAGGACCTGGCCGAAGACGACCTGCTGGACCTGCTCGGGATCGACGCTGGAGCGCTCCAGCGCCGCCTCGATCACCTTGCCGCCGAGATCGGTTGCGTCGAGTGAGGAGAGCGCGCCGCCCATCTTTCCGAAGGGGGTGCGGGCGGTGCCAAGGATGACTGAGCTGGGCATCTACTGCCTTTCTTCTGCAGGGTCGTTAGATCCGATCAGGTGGGCGGAGCCCGAACGGTGACGATACCGACCGGCCTCCCGAATCGTGGTTCCTTTGGGACGGTAGGCGTGCCAAAGGAACCACGGGCTGGATTTGGACAGGCCGTAGACTCGCGGCCGATGAAGGTCGAGATCCGCCAGGGCGAGCTCTCCGAGGCCGGCGCCGAGTTCGCGGTCGCCGGGCTCTACGAGGGCGACTCGCTGCCGCCGCAGCTGGCCGGCGTCGCCGGCGCGGCGGACGCCAAAGGCGGCTTCGAGAAGCGGCTCCTGCTCCATCTCGACGGCGGCGCCCCGCTGCTGGCGATCGGCCTCGGCAAGCGCGAGGAGGCCGATGCGGAGCGCCTGCGCGTCGCCGCGGCGCTGGCCGCCAAGGAAGCCGGACGGCTGGAGGCGGGATCGATTGCCTGGGCCCTGCCGGAGAGCGACGACGGCGGCGCGACGGCGGAAGCGCTGGTGACCGGCACGATCCTCGGCTCCTACCGCTTCGACCGCTTCAAGGGCGCCGACCCCGAGGGGCCGGCCCCGGCCACGATCGAGTCGCTGACGTTGCTGGCGCCGCCGGGCGTCGCCGCGGCGGCCGAGACGGCGCGCGTCTACGCCGAGGCGCAGAACCGCGCCCGCGATCTGCAGAGCACCCCCGCCAACGTCGCCACGCCGAGCTACCTGGCCGGGCGCGCCGAGGAGATCGCCGCCAACCACGACGCCGTCAGCGTCGACGTGCTCGGCCCCGAGCAGATCGCCGCCAAGGGCATGGGCGGCCTGGTCGCCGTCAGCCGCGGCGGTGGCGAGCCGGCGCGGCTGATCGTCCTGCGCTACGCCGGCGGCGGCTCCGGGCCGACCCTGGGCATGGTCGGCAAGGGAGTCACCTTCGACACCGGCGGGATCTCGCTCAAGCCCGGCGCCGGGATGCACGAGATGAAGTACGACATGTCCGGGGCGGCGGCGGTGCTGGAGGCCGTCGCGGCGATCGCCGAGCTCGGCCTGCCGATCGACCTCGTCGCGGTCGTGCCCTCGACCGAGAACATGCCCTCGGGGACGGCGATCAAGCCCGGCGACGTCATAACGCAGTACAACGGCGTGACGGTCGAGGTCAACAACACCGACGCCGAGGGCCGGCTGATCCTCGCCGACGCCCTCGCCTACGCGGTCGAGCTGGGCGCCGAGCGGGTCGTCGACCTCGCCACCCTGACCGGGGCCGTGGTGATCGCTTTGGGATCGACCTATGCCGCCGTCGTCTCCAACGACGACGCCCTCGCCGCTGCCGTGGCCGAGGCGGGCGAGACGAGCGGCGAGCTGACCTGGCGCCTCCCCCTCCACCCCGAGTTCAAGGCGATGATGAAGGGCACCGTCGCCGACCTTTCCAACCTCGCCTCGAAGCGCAAGGCGGGCACGATCACCGCCGCCTCCTTCCTCGAGGAGTTCGTCGGTGAGACCCCCTGGGCGCACGTCGACATCGCCGGCACCGCCTGGGACGTCGGCCGCGAGTACACCGGCAGCGACGCCAGCGGCTTCGGCGTCCGCTTGCTGGTCGAGCTGGCGCGTCAACAGGCTGCCTAGCTGCCGCCGAGGATCATGCAGGTGGCGACGCCGTGGGCCAGCAGCTTGCCGTTCGCGGCCGCGATCAGCTTCGCCTCCGCCGTCGCCTGTTTGCGGCCCCGATAGAGCACGTTCGCCTCGCAGAGGACCCGCCCGGTGTCGCGGCTGATCGGCCGCACGTACTTGGCCTCGAGGCCCAGCGAGGTGTAGCCGACGCCCGCCGGCAGGGTCGTGTGCACGGCGCAGCCGAGGGCCGAGTCGAGCAGCGTCGCCGCGTAGCCGCCGTGGACGACCCCGATCGGGTTGTAGTGCTCCTCCCCGGGTTCGCCCTCGAAGACGACCCGGCCCTCCTCCAGCTCGACCGGGCGCAGGCGCATCGTCACCGCGATCGGCGGTGGCGGCATCTCGCCGCGGACGATGGCGCTCATGTACTCGATCCCGGTCATCGTCGCGCCGGCCGCGGCGGTCGGGATCGGGTCCTGCCAGACCAGGGTGCGACGGCGCGAGGACTCGGGACTGGAGGTGGCGAAGGCCTCGGCGACGGCGGCCGCGGTCCCCTCCCCCGCCAGCACGACCCCGTCGTCGCTCATCGGCCGCCCCGCCGGGCGTCGTCAGCATTGCGCTCGGTGCCGCGCGCGCCGCCGCGATAGTGCAGGTCGGCGGTGATCTCGGCCTGGCTTATCGCGATGCGCGGGGCCTTGGCCCGATGGTGCTGTCTATGTCGGTGGATCAGCCTCATTGGTCCCTCCTTTGGCTGGTGAAGCGTGGGTTTCATCAAGCAACTGACACGATCGCAAGCCTACCCGAGTCGGTTGCTTGATGCAACCAACTGTGCGAAGATCACACGATGCTGGGTCGCGACTATCCGGATCAGCTCTGCTCGATCGCCAACTCACTGGAGGTGATCGGCGAGCGCTGGTCGCTGCTGATCGTCCGCGACGTCTTCAACGGCAACCGCCGCTTCGGCGAGATGCAGGCCTCGCTCGGCGTCGCCCGCAACGTGCTCTCGGCCCGCCTGCAGCGACTGGTCGACGAGGACATCCTCGAGCGCCGCCGCTACCAGGAGAGCCCCGCGCGCTACGAGTACTTCCTGACCGAGAAGGGGCTCGACCTCTGGCCGACCCTGATCGCCCTGCTCAACTGGGGCGACCGCTACTCCCCCAGCCCCGGCGGCGCCCCGAAAATCATCCTCCACAAGGTCTGCGGCGGCCGCGTCAACGAGCGCGGCGTCTGCGCGGACTGCGGCAAGCTGCTGCACGCCCGCGACGCGATCCAGGTCCCAGGGCCGGGACGTGAAGCAGCGCTGGCGGCGCTCGACGCGGCCCAGACCGTCTAGCTCTTCCCTTCCCGCGCCCGCGCCTTCTGCTCGTCCGCAAGAACGATGTACTCCTCGACCATCAGCTTGTCCTTGGTCCGGTTGGCCGCTCGCTTCATCGCGATCAGGTGATCCAGAGAGGCGACTCGAATCCCGATTCCGTGGATTTCCATCTCGGTCGCGCTGCTCTTCAGGTCGTCGAACGAGCGGATTCCAGCGACATCAGCGAGTGCGTCGAAATCGCCGTATGGGGTGATGAAGGTGAAGTTGGCGCCGTTCTCGATCGTCTGGGAGTCCAACAGGAAAGGCAGGTCCGGCGGAGCGCCGCGCAACCTGACCCCGATCTCTTCGAGGGCGGCGACGAGACGCGAGGCGTTGGCATGACCGCGCGCATAGACGACGTCGAGATCGAAGCTTGGGTAAGCCGAGCCCTGCGCGATGCCCGCCATGCCGCCGATCAAGACGAAGTCGACGCCGTGACGGACGAGTGGCTCCAAAAGCCGCTTCAGGTCGGGCGCTTTGCGCGGCAGTGACCTATCGGTCATTCCGACCATCCCGGTCGCTTTGGATTTGGACTCATCTCGATTACCTGATTGGCGAACGCGAGCCCATAGTCGAGGCGGCTGGACGGGCTGAGGTCCAGCTGCGCCTCGTTGAGCGTGCGATCAATGCCGGTGTTGCGCTCCTCTGACTCGACCACCAGGTCCTCCCCGAGCAGGTAGAGCAGCTCCCCGAGCGTCTCGAAGGAGGGCGAGATGCGGTCCCGCTCGATCCGGGAGATGGCCGACTGGGTCGTACCGGCGCGAGTCGCCAGCGAGTGCTGGCTGACGCGGTGCCGTCGCCGTGCTTGACGGAGAAGTACTCCTGGGGACATAGAGTAAATATAGCGAAAATGTGCTTATAGCGGAAAGGCTATGTTCATCGCCGAGGTGCGCTGGATAGCGGCGCGCGCTAGCGTTGGCTGGACGGCCAATCGGGCGAGCGAACGTTGAGGAGGAGTGGGATGGCGACTGCGGCGGAGCTTCAGGTACGGGACAGGATCTTCATCGGCGGCGAGTGGGTGGCGCCGGCGGGGAACGAGCCGATCGAGGTGGTCAACTCGACCACCGAGGAGGTGATGGGCACGGTTCCGGCCTGCTCGCCCGAGGACGCCGACCGCGCCGTCGGCGCCGCCCGCGCGGCCTTCGACTCCTGGTCGCGGACCTCGCGTGAGGAGCGCGCCGACTACATGGCGGCGATCGCCGCCGGCCTCGGCGAGCGCAGCGAGGAGATCGCGGCGACGATCTCCCAGGAGCTGGGGATGCCACTGAAGCTGAGCCAGATGATCCAGGTCGGGCTGCCGACCGCGCAGTTCGCGGCGATGCCGAGGCTGCTGGACGAAGTCGTCTGGGAGGAGCAGGTCGGCAACTCGCGGGTGCTGCGCGAGCCGGTCGGCGTGCTCGGCGCGATCACCCCCTGGAACTACCCGCTCAACCAGATCGCCAACAAGGTCGCGCCCGCCCTGGCCACCGGCTGCACGGTCGTCCTCAAGCCCAGCGAGGTGACGCCGCTCAACGCCTTCCTGCTGGCCGAGGTGATCGAGGCCGCCGGACTCCCCGCCGGGGTCTTCAACCTCGTCACCGGCGTCGGTCCGGTCGTCGGCGAGGCGATCGCCGCCCACCCCGGCGTCGACATGGTCTCCTTCACCGGCTCGACTCGGGCCGGCAAGCGGGTCAGCGAGCTGGCCTCAGCGACTGTCAAGCCGGTCGCGATGGAGCTCGGTGGCAAGTCCCCGAACCTGATCCTCGACGACGCCGACCTCGCCCAGGCCGTGCCCGACGGCGTCGCCAAGTGCTTCCTCAACTCCGGCCAGACCTGCAGCGCCCTGACCCGGATGCTGGTCCCCCGCGACAAGCTCGCCGAGGCCGAGCAGATCGCCGTCGCCGCCGCCGAGGCCTTCACCCCGGGCGACCCGTTCGAGGACTCGACCCGGCTCGGGCCGCTCGTCTCCGACGTCCAGCGCCAGCGCGTGCGCGGCTACATCGAGAAGGGCGAGGCCGAGGGAGCGAAGCTCCTCACCGGCGGCGCTGAGGCGCCGGAGGGGCTCGACCGCGGCTACTTCGTCCGCCCCACCGTCTTCTCCGACGTGACCGCGGAGATGACGATCGCCCAGGAGGAGATCTTCGGGCCGGTGCTGGCGATCCAGCCCTACGACGGCGAGGAGGACGGCGTGCGGATCGCCAACGACAGCCCCTACGGCCTCGCCGGGGGCGTCTGGTCCGGCGACGAGGAGCGGGCGATCGGGGTCGCGAAGCGGATCCGCAGCGGCCAGATCGAGATCAACGGCGGGGCGTTCAACCCACTGGCGCCGTTCGGCGGCTACGGGCAGTCGGGGCATGGGCGCGAGAACGGGCGCTACGGGGTCGAGGAGATGCTTCAGGTCAAGAGTTTGCAGCTGTAGGTGGGAGGAGGACGTTGGGAGGATCCTGCGGGCGGGGCAAACAGGCTCCGTTCTCGGACCCTCCCAACGTCCTCCTCGCGACCAAGCGCAATAGGCTGATGGCGTGAATTTCGAGCTGAGCGACGAGCAGAAGCTGCTGCGGGACACGGTGCGTGACTTTGCGCGGCAGGAGGTGCGGCCGGTTGCGGAGGAGTTGGATCGGACCAAGGCCTTTCCTTACGAGATCGTTGAGAAGCTCGGCGGGCTGGGGTTGATGGGGATTCCGTTTCCGGAGGAGTACGGGGGCGGCGGCGCCGACACGCTCTCTTATGTCTTGGCGGTCGAAGAGCTGGCGCGGATCGATTCCTCGGTCTGCATCACGATGGCGGCGCACACCTCGCTGGGGACGATGCCGATCTACCTCTGGGGCAGCGACGAGCAGAAGGAGGAATGGCTGCCGCAGCTGTGCAGCGGCCAGCGCCTCGCCTCCTTCGGCCTGACCGAGCCCGAGGCCGGCTCCGACGCCGGCAACGTCCGCACCACCGCCAAACTCGCCGACGGCGAGTGGACGGTCAACGGCGCCAAGCAGTTCATCACCAACTCCGGCACCGAGATCTCCGGCTGCGTCTCGATCACCGCTGTCACCGGCGAGGTCAACGGGCGCAAAGAGATCTCCAACCTGATCGTCGCCAACGGCACGCCGGGTTACGAGATCGGCACGGCCTACCGCAAGATGGGCTGGAACGCCTCCGACACCCGGCCGCTCTCCTTCGAGGACTGCCGGCTGCCGGAGTCGAACCTGCTCGGCCGCCGTGGCGAGGGCTTCAAGAACTTCCTCCACATCCTTGACGGCGGCCGCATCGGCGTCGCGGCGATGGGCGTCGGCCTCGCCCAGGGCGCCCTCGACGAGGCGATCGCCTACGCCAAGGAGCGCCAGGCCTTCGGCCAGCCGATCGCCAAGTTCCAGTCGATCCAGGCCAAGATCGCCGACCTCTCCGCCCAGATCGAGGCGGCGCGTCTGCTCACCTGGCGAGCGGCCCTGGAGAAGGACGCCGGCCAGTCATTCACCCTGACCGCCGCCCAGGCCAAGCTGATCACCGGTCGCCTCGCCGTCAAAGCGACCGAGGAGGCGGTGCAGATCCACGGCGGCTACGGCTTCATCGAGGAGTACCCGGTCTGCCGCTTCTACCGCGACGCCAAGATTCTTACGATTGGCGAGGGGACGGACGAGGTTCAGCAGATGGTGATTGCGCGCCAACTCGGCTGCTGACGTTCTTCGGAGGCGTCCGAGAGAGGGATGGTGACCCCCTCCCCGTGAATTTAGTCGCGCCCGCTGCGCGGGCGGCTCCGGATGGTGCTGCCGCCTATGGCGGGCAAGAATCGGATTGCATTTCCGCCGCTTCGCGACATTCCCGGACGGGAGCTGCCGTCCTTCGAACGTTTTCTGCAGATGGTGTTGATGGGAGCCGGTCGTGCCTCTGGGCGAATGTGGCCGAAGGCCGCGATATGCAATCTGTCTCCTGCGCGACCTTTAGGTCGCGCTCCAACATCCGGAGCAATGCCCCCATAGGGGGCGGAGCGACAAATTCGCCCAGAGGCACGACCGGCTCCCCCTACGCCCCCTTCAGAGTGAAGTGAACCCGCGTCCCCGGCCCCTCATCCTCGAGCCAGATCTTGCCCCCATGCGCTTCCACGATCGCCCGGGAAATGGCCAGCCCAAGGCCGGCGCCGTCCTCGCCGCGAGCCGCGTCGCCGCGGTAGAAGGCCTCGAAGACCCGCTCGCCGTCGGCCGTCGGGATCCCCTCGCCGGTGTCGGCCACCTCGACCTCCACCCCGCCCCCCGCCGAACGCGCTCGCACGGTGACGCTGCCGTCGGCGGGGGTGTGGCGGATCGCGTTCTGGATCAGGTTGAAGAGGACCCGCTGCAGCTTCTCGGCGTTGGCCTCGGCGATGACCTCTCCCCGCGGCAGGTCGGCGGCGATGTTGACGCCACGCTCCTCGGCCGAGACCCGCATCGCCGCCACGGTGTCGCCGATCAGGTCGCCCAGCTCGACCCGGCGCAGCGTCCAGGAGATGTCGCCGGCCTCGATCCGCGAGAGCTCGAAGAGGTCGTCGACGAGGTCGCTGAGGACAGCGACGTGGGTGCGGATCTCCTTCAGGTAGCGGTCGCGGGTCTCCCCAGTGGCGACGCCGTCGTCGATCGACTCGACCAGCAGCCGCAGTGAGGCCAACGGCGTGCGCAGGTCATGTGAGGCGGCGGCGACGAGCTGGCGGCGCGCCTCCTCGATCTCGCCGCGGGAGCGCTCCTCCATCGCCAGGCGGACGGCCAGCGCCGCCGCCAGCGCCGCGCCGGCGGCGGCCAGCACCACCAACAGCACCTGGTCGGCCCCCATGTGGCCGGGGACCGCGACCGCGGCGGCCCCGGCCAGAAAGGCGGCGGCGGCGATGAGGACGGCGCGCTTCATACGACTACTTCGCGCTTCGCTCGCTCGCACTCATGACCACCGGCGATCTTGCTCACTCGCTCCGCACTCATGGCCGCAGCCTGTAGCCGACGCCCCAGACCGTCTCGATGAAGCGGGGTTCGGCGGGGTCGTCGCCGAGCTTGGCACGAAGGCGGCGGACGTGGACGGTGACGGTGCTGGTGTCCTCGAAGAAGGGCTCGCCCCAGACCGCTTCCATCAGCTGGTCGCGCGAGTAGACGCGGCCGGGGTGCATCGCCAGGTAGGCAAGCAGGTCGAACTCGCGCATGGTCAGCGCCAGCTCCTCGCCGTCGAGCAGGGCCCGGCGCGTCGCCGGCTCGATCCGCAGCGGCCCGTGCTCGATCGGCGGCGCCTCCTCGTCGGGCGGGGAGACGCGGCGCAGCACCGCGCCGACCCGGGCCACCAACTCGGCCGGCGAAAACGGCTTGACGACGTAGTCGTCGGCGCCCTGGCGCAGACCGACGAGGCGGTCGGACTCCTCGCCGCGGGCGGTCAGCAGGATCACCGCGATCCGCGGTCCCGGCGCCTGGTGCAGCTGCCGCATCACCTCGATCCCGTCGATCCCCGGCAGCATCAGGTCGAGCACGACCAGGTCGGGGCGGTGGGCGGCGGCGAGTCGCAGCGCCTCGGGGCCGTCGGCGGCGCGGTGGGTCTCGTAGCCGGCGCGCTCCATGTAGCGGCCGACGACGTCGAGGATCGTCGGCTCGTCGTCGACCACCAGCACCGTGCCCTGGGAGGAGTCGGCCATCGCGGCGATTGTCCCGCCCGGGCGGGTCGAGACGCGGCTAGCCGAAGGTGAAGGCATAGCCCTCCACCCCCGCTTCCGGTTCCAGGGTGAGGACGTGGTGGCCGACCTCGGAAAGGTCGACGAGGTTGTAGAGGCGCTGCCCGGTCACGGTGACGACGCCGCCGTGGACGTCGCTGCCGGCGTCGGCGGCGGAGATCGGCTGCCCGTCGAGCAGCACCTTCACCTTGCGGTCATGTCCGGGCGAGCCGAGCACCAGATAGACCCGCCGCGCCCCGAAGTTGAGGTCGAGCGAGGCGTCCGCTTCGGCGGTCGCCGAGTCAAGGGAAATGCTCCACCTGCCGTGATAGGCGAATTCGTTGGCGGGGAGTGACTTCGGCGCCGTGAAGTCATGCGAGCCCGGCGAGAGCATCGAGTTGGTGAAGCGTTCGGCGCGGGCGGCGCCGAGGTAGGTCTCGGGGGTGGAGACGGTCCGCGAGGGGACGACCGCTTTGACGCTGGTCTCCGTGCCCGTCACCGCTTTGCCCGCTTCGGCCAGCAGGTCGCGGATGACCTTCTCTTTCTCGCCGTATTCGCCCTCGCCGAAGTGCACGTAGCGAACCTCCCCCTTGGCGTCGATGAAGTACTCGGCGGGCCAGTACTGGTTGTCGTAGGAATTCCAGGTCGCCTGTTCGTTGTCCTGAGCGACCGGATAGTGGATCCCATTTTCCTCGATCGCGCTTTCGACGTTGCCCGCTTCGCGCTCGAACGGGAACTCGGGCGTGTGGACGCCGACGATCGTCAGGCCGTCCTTGCGGTATTTGGCGTCCCAGGCCTTCAGGTAAGGCAGGGTGCGAAGGCAGTTGATGCAGCTATAGGTCCAGAAGTCGACAAGAACGACCCGACCGCGGAGCTGCCGCAAGGTCAGCGGCCGGTCGCCCGGCGTGTTGAACCAGTGCTCATTGCCGACGAATTCCGGCGCGGTGCCTAGGTCTTTCAGATGCAGCGTGCCCGCGGCAGTCGTTTCCGGCGCCGCGCCGGTTGCTTCGGAGCCGACGCCGTGGCCGCCGCCCCTGAGGTCCGCCAGCGCTTCTTTGGCCGCCGCGGTGTCCTCGAGGCCTTTGGTCGGGTTGACGAGGAAGCTGGGCAGGCTGCTGGCGATCTGACTCTGGAAGCGGATGTCGTAATTGCCCAGCATCGCCAGGGCGACGACCACCATCACCGCTCCCATCCCGATCTGCAGGCCGACCCCACGCTTGGCCAGGGGGCGGATCACGCGGCGCCCGCCGAGCATCAGGAAATAAAGAACCACGGCCGAGCCGAGGCCGTAGCTGAAGGCGACGGCCAGTTTGCCGACGCTGAACGACTGGGAGGCCGAGATGACGATGACGCCGGCCAGGATCGGGCCGGCACAGGGGAGGTAGAGGATGCCGAGGCTGGATCCGACCGCCGTCCCCGACCAGAAGCCGTCGCCCTTGGTCTTGGCGACTCCGCCGCGGCTCGCGAACTGGCTCATCCACGCCTCCAGGCGGGCGGCCAACGGCGGGATCATCAGCACGATCCCGAAGCCGAGCAGGACGCCGATCGCCAGCTTGCGAAGCAGGTCGTTGGGCAGGCCCAGGGCAGAGATCACATAGGCGAGCACCACCGTGGCGAGGGTGAAGGAGACGGTCAGGCCGGCGACGATGCCGAGTGGCCGGCGACGTCCGCCGGTCGCGCCCGCCGAGAGCGCGATCGGCAGCACCGGCAGGACGCAGGGGGAAAGCGCCGTGGCGGCCCCGGCGATGAACCCGAAGAGGATCAGCAGTGCCATCTCTTCAACCTTGCCACTTGAGTCTTACGTGGAGATGACGGTCCCGCTCAGCCTTCCATGTTGTCGTCGGAGCCCTGGCCCTTCATCGCGCCATCGTCACCCTTCATGGCCTTGCCAGAGTCGTCCTTCATCCCGTCGTCGCCCTTCATCCCGTCGTCGCCCTTCATCGCGTCGTCGTGCTTCATCGCTTCGTCCGACTTGTGCTTCATCGCTTCGCCGTCGGCCGTGCCCGCCGACTGGCTCGCCTGCGTCGAATCGGTGGTGGTGCCGCCGTCGGAGCTGCTTCCGCAACCGCCCAGCGCAATCACTCCGACCAGCGCCAGCAGCGCCATCGCCGGAATCGCAAATGCCCTTACAGCACGCATCGTTCTCCCTTCGTAGAGGACTCTGGCGGGCAGGCTAGGAGGCAAATGTGACGCAGCGAGAAACTCGCCGGGCCGGTCAGGCGCCGGGCGGCGAGGCGGTGACCTCGCCCCTGGGACGACCGGCAACCTCGGCCGCCCGCCCGACTCCCTCGCCGATGCCGAAGTGGGAGCAGATCGTCAGCTCGTGCTCGCGCTGCAGCGGCCGCGCCGGGTCGACGACCGGCGCCGTGCTCAGCGCCTCGCCGTCCTGGGCGACCCAGACGCCGAAGGCGGCTCCGGCGCAGTCGCGCAGCGGCACGGCGACGAGCTTGGCGTGACGGCGGCGGCCGACCTTCGCGATCAGCCAGACCGGGTCGCCGCTGGCGCGATCGACGAAGAAGCCGTCGACCTCGCCGGCCGTGGCCCCGTCAACCTGCCTGACCTCGGCGCCGACCCACCTCCTCGCCTCCTCCAGCGAGGGCATCGCCGCCGCCTTAGCCATCGGTCTGGCGCTCCAGCAGCTTGGCGGCGGCGCTGGCCGGGTCGAGCTCACGGCGCACCACCCGTTCCAGCAGCTCGGCCGTGCGCGGATCTTCCGCGGCGGTCGTCTCGAGCCGGCGCCGCATCCGCGCCGTCGCGATGCCGAGCACCTCGCTGCGCAGGTTGCGGGCGCGGCGCTCGTCCAGCGTCCCGGCCTGCTCGATGAAGGCGCGGTGCTCCTCGATCTTCACGGCCAGCTCCTCGACACCCTCGCCGCGGGCGGCCTCGGTGCGCAGGATCGGCACCTTCCAACCGCCGGGGTCGTGGGAGAGAACGAGCACGCCGCGCACCTCGCGCACCATCGTGTCGGTCATCGGGTGATCGGCCTTGTTGACGACGATGATGTCGGGGATCTCCATCACGCCGGCCTTCAGCGCCTGGATCGAGTCGCCGGAGCCGGGCATCAGCGCCAGCACGATCGTGTCGGCGTGGTCGACGATGTCGATCTCGGCCTGGCCGACGCCGACGGTCTCGATCAGGACGTCGTCCTTGCCCGCCGCGTCCATCACCAGCGCCACCTGCAGCGCCGCCTCGGAGAGGCCGCCGAGCGCCCCCCGCGAGGCCATCGAGCGGATGAAGACGCCGGGGTCGAGGAAGTGGTCGGAGAGGCGGATGCGATCGCCGAGCAAGGCGCCGCGGGTGAAGGGGCTGGAGGGGTCGATCGAGAGCACCGCGACCTCGCGCTCGGTTTTGCGCAGCTCCGCGGTCAGGGCCCCGATCAGGGTGCTCTTCCCGACCCCGGGCGGACCGGTGAAACCGACGATGCGGGCCTTGCCGGTGCGCGGGTAGACCTCGCGCACCAACTCCCAGCCGGCCGGGTCGTCGGACTCGATCAGCGTGATCGCCCGCGCCAGCGCCCGCTTGTCGCCGGCGACGAGGCGCTCGGCGAGCGGGGCGGCTTTGGCGGCGTCGGGCACGGACGCGCCAGTCTAAAGTGCGGCCCGCCGTGATTCGCTCCAGCCGCTTCCTCGCCCGCCAACGGATGCTCAACCACCGTTACGGTCGCCTGCTCTGGCGCTACCTGTGGCGGCGGCTGCTGACCCGGGCCGGGCGGCGCTGGCGCACCGACGGCTTCGTCTTCTTCGGCCGCCATTTGGAAATCCAGATCGGCCGCGAGGCCGAGGTCCGCTTCGGACGCTTCGTCTGGATCGGCGATGGCTCGAAGATCCGCTGCCACGAGGGCGAGGTCGAGATCGGCGCCAAGACGGTGATGGGCCAGGAGTGCACGATCTCCGCCTACCGCCGGGTGCGGATCGGCGAGCAGTGCGTGATCGCCGACCGGGCGATGTTCATCGACTTCGACCACGGCGTCGTCGAAGTGGACCGCCCGATCCGCGTCCAGGGCATCTACATGCGCGACGTCGAGGTCGGCTCCAACGTCTGGATCGGCTACGGCGCCTGCGTCCTGCGCGGCGTCCGCGTCGGCGACAACGCGATCGTCGGCACCAACTCGGTGGTGACCAAGGACGTGCCCGCCAACGCGGTGGTCGCCGGCATCCCGGCCCGCATCATCCGCATGCGGGAGGCGCCGAAAGACCTGAGCTGGGCGAATCCGGTCGAGCCCGACCCGGCAGCGGAGTCGACGCTGCAGAAGCCTGGCTAACGGAAGGGCAGCTTCAGTTGTCGCTGACCGTGAGCTGGCCGATCATTGTCCCGCCGGGTGTCCACTCCAGGCCCTCCAGGAGCGTTTCCGGCGGGATCGAGAGGGATCCCGCGAGCTTGACCACGGTGTCGGCGCGAGCGACGCGCTCACCTCGCTCCAACTGACCGACCGCGGTCCTGTGAAGCGAGGCCCGCACTCCCAGCTCTTCCTGGGAGAGGCCGGCCCGTTCGCGGTGATAGGCCAGGTTCTTGCCGAAGCGGGTAGCGAAATCCACCGCAGCATTCTTTTGTTTACAGCCCCGCTGTTCTACAGGTGCCACTCGTCAATCCCCACGCTCAGAAGGTCCACGACAGTTTCCGCTTGGCGACAGAACATCGACAGACAACACGCTTCTCTGTGTTATATTCAGCTCAGCCAGAACTTGCGCTGTGGCCCGACGACTGGCACTGGTTTTTCAAAATGGCATTGACCATCCGAGACTTAGAGACCGAGCGCCTGGCCGACGAAGTGGCTGAGCTGACCCGCGACAGCAAGACCGGGGCAGTGAGGCAGGCTCTGCGGGAACGCCGCGAACGCTTCAAGTCCAAAGAGCGCGAGAGAAGTCGTGCTTCGGCCGAGGCCTCGCCGGCCAAGGCCTGGCTTCTGGTTCTGGCGGAATGCCTCCGCCGTTACACCGAGCGCCGGTAGGGCGAAGGGTCAGGCCGGGCTGGCCTCGCCGACCAGGTCGGCGTAGACCGCGGCGGTCTGCTCGGCGACGTCGCCCCAGTCGAAGCGGCGCACGTGCTCGTAGGCATCGGCCACCAGGCGGCGGCCGAGCTCGTCGTCGGAGAGGACGCGGATCGCCACCTCGGCGAGCGCGTCGGGATCGTCGGCGCGGAAGCGCAGGCCGCCTTCCTCGTGGACGACGACCTCGCGCAGGCCGCCGGTGTCGGCGACGATGCAGGGACAGCCGGAGGCCATCGCCTCCAGCGCCACCAGCCCGAACGGCTCGTAGATCGAGGGGACCACGGTGAGGTCGGCGATCCGGTAGAGCGAGTGGAGGACGTCGTCGCCGATCCAGCCGAGGAATGTGCCGTGCTCCATCAGGCCCAGCTCCTCGGCCTGGCGGTGCAGCTCGGCCTCGTGGGTGCCGGAGCCGGCGACCAGGAAGCGGGTGCCGGGAGCCTCCTCGATCACCCGCGGCATCGCCTCCAGCGCCAGCTGGAAGCCCTTCTCGTAGACGAGCCGGCCGATCAGCAGCACCAGCTTCTCCTCCGGGGCGGCGAACTCGGAGCGCAAGCGCTTCAGCTCGGCCGGGTTCTGGGCCTGCAGGTCGTCGGGGTCGATTCCGTTGGGGATCACGCTGACCCGCTTCTCGGCGACCCCGAAGATGTCGACGATCTGCTCGCGCATGTAATGGGAGCAGGCGATCACCCGCTGTGAGCGGTTGGTGATCCAGCGCTCGACCCCGTGGATGTAGGTCTGCGGGTGCTTGTCGACCCAGCCCTGGTGGCGGCCGTACTCAGTGGCGTGGATCGTCGTCACCAGCGGCGCTTCGAAGCGCTTGGCGAGGTGGTCGCAGGCGTTGGCGACCAGCCAGTCGTGACCGTGGACGAGGTCGAATTCATAGCGGTCGCCGAGCTCCACCCCGGCGGCGAGCATGTCGGAGTTCATCCGCTCGACCCAGGTGACGAACTCGCCGAGGTCGGTCGGGCGTTTGGGCTCGCGTATCCGGTGGACGACGACGCCGTTGGCGTGCTCCTCGGCCGGCGACTCCTCGCCGCCGCGGGTCAGCACGTGGACCTCGACGTCGCGCTCGACCAGCGCCTCGGAGAGCTTGCGGACGTGGCGGGCGAGCCCGCCCTCGATCAGCGGTGGGTACTCCCAGGAGAGAATTAGAACGCGGGTCATCGTCGGGTGTTACGGCTCCAGCAGGGGAGCGAGGCTCAAGTCCGGGGCGAGGGAACGCATACGCGGATCGGTGACGGAGTCGGAGTCTATGGCCTCCAACAAGGCCCGGGCGTGATCGGTTGCCCGCTGGTAGGCGTAGTCGCCCGCCTGGCCGCGCTTGTCGAGAAAGGCCCAGTCGCTCGCCTGCGCCGCCAGCAGCTCGCGGGCGGCACGCGCGGCGGCGTCGCCCGAGAGGCCCTCCGAGAGCGCCCGCAGCAGCCGCAGCTCCAGCCGCCGGGCGCCCCAGGCGAGGTCGGCGACGGCGGGCGAGCCCCAGGTCCCGAAGTCCTTGTCCTCACCCCAGGTGGAGGCGAGCAGCTCGCGTTCGAGCGGCTCGTGCTCAGCCAGCGCCTGCGGCACCGTGACGGTCCGTACCCCCGCCGCCTCGGCCCCCTCCAGCACCGCCCGCAGCCAGATCGGGCCCTCCGACCACCAGTGCCCGAGCAGCTCGGTGTCGATCGCGAAGACGAGCAACCCACGGCGGTCATGGGCGGCGGCGTACTCGCGCAGCCGCGCCGCGGTCGCGGCGAGGAACTCGTCCGCCTGGCGGCGGGCGGCGGCCGCGGCGGCGGCTGGGTCGTACGCCCCCCCTCCCACCTTCCAGAGCCGCACCCCGCGCAGCGATTTGCCGGCGAACTGGGCGTGGGCCGGGTCGGAGGGGTAGCCGCCGAGCGACCAGAGCCAGCCGATCGCCTCCCAGTCGATCGGCAGCGCCACCGGGCCGGCCGGCGTCCGCACCGGCGCCAACGCCTGCAGCGGCGCCTCGTGGGCGCTCTGGTCGACGCAGAACCAGCCCACCCCGGCCTCCGCCAGCTGCCACTCGAGGCCGGGCGCGTAGGCGCACTCGGGCAGCCAGAAGCCGCCGTCCCAGCCGAAGCGGCGGCGGTGCGAGCGGATCCCGGCATCGAGCTGCAGGCGCAATCCCTGCCGCGTCGCCAGCAGCGGCAGCACCGCGTGGGTGGCGGCGGATGCGGCCAGCGCCACCCGCCCCTCCGCGGCCGCCCGCTGGAACGGCGCCAGCGGGTCCCCCCCGGCCGCGTCGAGCAGCTCGAGCGCGTGCCGGTAACGCTGCAGCTCTGCCTCGCAGGCAGGCCGGCAGTCCGCATCCACGTCCCTCAGGTCGGCCTCAGCCGCCCCGATCCGCCACTCGACCAGGAACTCGCGCAACCGCTCCCGCACCCCGATCTGCTCCATCTGATCCGCCAGGACGGGGGTGATGGTCATCGTCAGATCCCGGGCCACCTCCAGCGCCGGCAGGTAGGAGCGGATCACCGCATCGAACAGCCACTCCTCGCCGAACGGGTAGGTCCCGAACCCCTCCACGTACGGCATATGGGAATGCAGGACGATCGCCAGGTCGCCGGCCGAGGACTCAGACATGGCAGACGGCGAGAAAGTCCAGAGCCGCGTCGAGGTTCCCTTTCCTGAGAGCGAAGTCGGAGGCCGCGATGGCCGGGGTGAAGCGGTCGTAGAAGGGCTTGGTCAGGCCGAGGCGCTTGTGGACGCCGTCCCAGCCGAGCTTGATCGCCAGCTCGTGGGCGCGCAGCTTGCGGGCGTGGAAGAGGCCCTGGAGCTCGACCGCGGCGAAGTGGCCCTCGCAGAGCCGGCGGAACTCCTCGGCGCGGTACTCGTGGACGTGCCAGGGGTTGTCGGACTTCTCGGCCCCGGGCGGAGCCAGCGTCAGCAGGTTGGGGGTGGAGACGAAGGCGACGCCGCCCGGAGCGAGCATCGACTTGAAGTGCTCGAGGATCGCGCCGGCGTCCTCGACGTGCTCGATCGTCTGCAGGAAGACGACGGCGTCGCAGGGCTCGGCGAAGCTCTCGACCAAGTCGCGCTCGAAGCGCAGGTTGGGGCTGGTGTAGCGCAGACGGGCGTGCTCGTGGGCCTCCGGGTTGGCGTCGACGCCGACCACCGCAGCGGCGGAGCCGGCCAGCACGTTGGAGCCGTAGCCCTCGCCGCAGGCCATGTCGACGACCCGCAGCCCGGCGGTCCGGGCGGCAATCCACTCGTAGACGACGAGGTGGCGCCGGTACCAGTAGTTCTCCTCCGGCACGTCGGGCAGCGTCCGCTCGCCGGTCAGCGGCAGCGGCGGCACCCCGTCGGGCTGGTTCAGTTGCAGGTACTCAGGCTCCACGCCCGCACCGTATTGGAGCGACCTCCCTCAGCGCGGTTGTCTTTTCGGTCGCATAGCGGACCAAAGGACTGCCGCACCCGTTGAGCCGCCGTGCATTGCGCCATTCTGCGTAGAGTCCCGGCCCGATGCCGGCCTCCCCCACCGCCACCCCCGAGCACATCAAGGACGTCAACACCCGCTACCACGACGCGGCCGCCGACGAATACGACGCCAAGTGGGGCATCGACTTCGGCGACACCGGCCAGGAGCAGGTGCGGCTGAAGCTGGTCAAGGCGCTGGGCGGGTCCGATGGGCGCTTCGGCGACGCGCTGGAGATCGGCTCCGGGACCGGCTACTTCTCGCTCAACCTGGTCCAGCTCGGCGTCATCGAGCGGCTGACGGCGACCGACATCTCGCCCGGGATGCTGAAGCGCCTGGCCGCCACCGCCGAGGGCCTGGGCATCGCCGGCGTCACCACCGTTGCCAGCGAGGCCGAGACGCTCCCCTTCGAGGACGAGAGCTTCGACCTCGTCTTCGGCCACGCCGTCCTCCACCACATCCCCGACCTCGACCGCGCCTTCGCCGAATTCCGCCGCGTGCTGCGGCCCGGCGGCATGATCGCCTTCGCCGGCGAGCCATCCCGCTACGGCGACCGCCTGGCGGCGCTGCCGAAGCGGGTCGGGATCCTGGCCGCTCCCGCCTGGCGGCGCCTGACCGGGGCGCGGCGCCGCGCCGTCGCCGAGACCGACCTCTCCAACGGCCACTCGCTGGAGGGCGAGGTCGACGTCCACGCCTTCGCCCCCGCCGACCTGCGGCGGCTGCTGCGCGACGGCGGCTACGAGAACCGCCACGTCGGCGGCGAGGAGCTGCTGTCAAACGCCTGGGGCTGGGGCCTGCGCACCGTCGAGTCGAGCGCCGAGCCGGACTCGGTCTCCTGGGGCTGGCGCAACTTCGCCTTCCGCAGCTACATCGCCCTGCAGAAGGTGGATACGAGGTTGCTCGAGCCTTATCTGCCGGCTGAGCTGTTCTACAACCTGCTCGTTTCTGCTCGTAAGCCGGCTTAGGTCGGTTACCTCGAAGGGCTGAGGAGGGTGGGGCATCCTCCTACCTTCGCTGGGCTATTCGCCTGGAGAGAACATCGGCAGTCCTAGATCGCGCGCTGGGGCGAATAGCTAACGCCGCTCGTACGGAGGATGCCCCACCCTCCTCGCGATTCGGGGTCGCCTCCCAACCAAGAATGGGCCAGGGATGGGCGCATCAGTGTTCTGCTGGCGAACTTTCGGCGCGGTTTGAGTGGAGGGGTCGGGTACCTCTCGTACGAGCGGCGTTAGCTATTCGCCTCAGGAGCAAACTCGGACGGCCGCCGAGTCTCCAGGCGAATAGCCCAGCAAGGGAGAGAGGCACCCCGACCCCTCTCCCACAAGCCCCCCGAAGTAAGTCGTTCCCCGACTAGCCCCGCCCGACCCGCGCCCGGAACAGCTTCACCCGGGAGTCGATCCCCTTCAGCCGGCGCTCGCCGATGTAGGTGTAGGCGAAGTCGTCGCCGGCGGCCTCCTTGACGGCCGAGTCGACGACGACGCTGCCGGGCCGGGCGACGCCGGTGATCCGGCTGGCGAGGTTGACCGGGCGGCCGTAGTAATCGCCCGACTGGGGCAGCACCGAGCCACAGGCGAGGCCGGCGCGCAGCAGTGGGAACTCGTCCCCTTCCGCTTCCGCCGCGGCGATCAACGCCAGGCTGGCGGCCGCCATCGCCTCCGGCTCGGAGGAGACGAACATCGCCGCGTCGCCGATCGTCTTGACCAGCCGCACCGGCGGTTCGGCGACGGCGCTGGCCATCTCCTCCAGACGGCCCGCGACCAGGCCCAGCTCCTCGGCCGGGACCTCCTCGCCGAGGCGGGTGAACTCGACCAGGTCGGCGAAGCAGACGGTCAGCGTGACGGTGCCGCCAATCGCGCCGGAGGCGAGGTCGGTGGTGGCGATCACGTCGCGGCGGATCTGCTCCAGCATGTTCGCCTGCAGGGCGTGGACGACGGTGGGGCCGACCAGGGGCATCATCAGCTCGGCCGCGGCGGCGAAGCGCAGGGCGAGGTCGCGCTCGCTGTCGCCCGGCTGGGCCAGGGTCCTCATCACCAGCTCGCGGTTGGCCTCGGCGATCCGGGCCGTGCCCATGCCGATCGTCCGGGCCACCTGGAGCATCCCCTCCTCCGGCAGGCCGGCATCGCGAAAGGCCTTCATCCGCCGCGCCGCTTCGAGGTCGGCCTCGGTCCCCCGCGGCTCGTCGGGATCGGCGTAGGGAACGCCGAGCGCGGCGCTGAAACGGCGCAGCTGCTCGAGGTCGATCCCGGCAATCTCGGCGACTTCGCGGGCGCTGTAGCGGCGGCCGTCCCCGGCCAGGGTCCGCTCGACCGGCAGCAGCGCCAGCCGGCCCGCGTTCACCGCGTCACGCAGCTCCTCCAGCGGGATGCCATCGCCGGCCAGCTCCTCGAGCAGGATGAGCCGCGCCTCCCGGGCCTCCCCCTCGAGGTCGTCGAGCAGCCCCTCGGCCGCGAAATCGATCACGCCGTCGCCACCGCTCCGCCGCGGCGCGGGTCGCCGCCGCCGCTCAGGGCGCCGGTGCTTGGATCGCGAGAAACCGCCTGCACGCCGCCGAAGAATAAGTTGATCGCCGGGCGACGGGCGACGGAGAGGCCGCGGGCCTCCAGCCGCGCCAGCGCGGCCTCGTCGATTCCGGGCTCGGCCTGGACGACGCCCTGCTCGAAGTGCAGGCGGGGCGCCTCGATCGCCGCCGCCACCGGCATCCCCTGCTCGACCGCGCGCACGACCGTCTGCAGGATCGCCGAGCGGATCCGATTGGAGCCGGCGCTGCCGACTCCGAGCACGATCTCGCCATCGCGCAGGACCACGGTCGGGGCCATCATCGACGGCACCCGGCGACCCGGCAGGATGCGGTGGAAGCCGAGCGGGTTGAGGTCCTCCTCGCCGAGCATGTTGTTGAGGATCACCCCCGTCCCCGGCACCAGCACGCCGGAGCCGGAGCCGTTGGAGCAGGTGACGCTGGCGCACATGCCCTCACCGTCGAGCACCGAGATGTGGGTGGTCGAGCCGAGCAGGTCGGCGGCGGCGGCGTCCAGACCAGCCGGCTCCAGGAAGCCCGCCTCCATCCCCTCCTCGTAGAGGGACTCGGCGAACTCGATGCCGCGGCGGCGGTTGGCCGCGTCCATCGCCGCGACCAGCTGCTCGGGACCGCTGCGCTCGCCGAGTCGCTCCAGCAGGCCGAGGGCAAGGGCGATCAGGATCCCGCCCGAGGAGGGCGGTGGGTTGGTCAGCACCTCGGCGCCGCGGAACGGCACCCGGATCGGCTTGCGCTCGATCGCCTCGTAGGCAGCGAAGTCAGCCCGGCCGAGGGTGCCGCCGTTCTCGACCACGAAGTCGCTGAGCGCGGCCGCCACCTCGCCGCGGCAGAACGGCTCCGCCCCTTCGGCGCCGAACCGTTCCAGCGCCTCGGCCAGCTCGGCGAAGCGGAACTCGTCGCCCTCGCCGAGCAGCCGTCCCCCCGGCGCGTAGAGCTCGCGGGTGCCGTCCAGGCGGTCGTGGATCGGGGCGAGGATGTCGAGGATGTAGGCCTGCTCGGCGTTGACCGGCGCACCCTCGCGAGCGTGCCGGATCCCCGGCCCGACGAGGTCGGCAAGCGGCGCCGAGCCGAAGCGCTCCAGGGCCCGCACCAGGCCGGCAGCCGTGCCCGGCACCCCGCAGGAGGCCGGCCCGACGTAGAACGTCTGCACCGTCTCGGCGTCGAAGTGGACCGGCACCGGCGCCAGCTCGGTGCGCCGCTCGGTCCCATCCAGGCCGGGCGCAGCTACAAAGAAATCGATCAAGGTGGTTGCCGAATCCCCGGCGGAGGGAGCATCGCCATCTGACTCTCTGCGACCGGAGCCGGGGTGAGTGCCATTGGTATGGACCATCATGTAGCCGCCGGCGCCGAAGCCGGTCAGCGGGCTCTCGACGGCAAACGAGGCGAGTACCGCGCAGACCGCCGCGTCGACCGCGTTGCCGCCCTCGCGCAGCACGCCGGCGCCGGCCTCGGCGGTGAGCGGATGGCCGGCGGCGACGACCCCGTTCATCGGGCGCAGCTTGGTCTAGCCGGGGAGAAACTCAGGGACGTCGATGCCGAGCTCGCCGCCGCGCTGGGCGGGAGGACGACCGCGACCGCTGTCTTTGGTGCGGCGGATGGTCGGCTCGGCGGCGCGGCGCGGCGCGCTCGGGCGCCCGTCGAAGCGGGTGGCGACGACGGTGACCCAGACCTGGTCGGAGAGCTCGTCGTCGACGTTGGCGCCGAAGATGATGTTGGCGTCTGGGTGGGCGGCCTCGCCGACGACCTTGGCGGCCTCGCTGACCTCGACCAGGGAGAGGTCGGATCCACCGGTGATCGAGAGCAGGATCGCGCGGGCGCCCTCCATCGAGGTCTCCAGCAGCGGCGAGGAGATCGCTTTCTCGGCGGCGAGGATGGCGCGGTCGTTGCCGTGCGCCATGCCGATCCCGAGCAGCGCCCGGCCGGCGTCGGACATGATCGTCCGCACGTCGGCGAAGTCGAGGTTGATCACGGCGGGAAGCGTGACCAGGTCGGAGATGCCCTGCACGCCCTGGCGCAGCACGTCGTCGGCGACCTGGAAGGCCTCGACCATCGAGGTCTGCTGGTCGAGAACCTCGAGCAGGCGGTCGTTGGGGACGACGATCAGGGTGTCGACCTCGGCGGCGAGCTCCTCGATCCCCTTGTTGGCCTGGGTGCCGCGGCGGTTGCCCTCGAAGGTGAACGGCTTGGTGACGATGCCGACGGTCAGGGCGCCGACCTCACGAGCGAGGCGGGCGACGACCGGGGCGGCGCCGCTGCCGGTGCCACCGCCGGCGCCGGCGGCGACGAAGACCATGTCGGAACCCTTCAGCAGGCGCTTGATTTTGTCCTGCTCCTCGAAGGCGGAGCGGTGACCGACCTCGGGGTCGGCCCCGGCGCCGAGGCCGCGCGTCTGCTCGTCACCGATATGCACGGTGATGTCGGCGACGCAGAGCTGCAGGGACTGAAGGTCGGTATTGACCGCCATGAACTCGACCCCGGGGATGCGGGCGTCGACCATGCGGTTGACGGCGTTGACGCCGGCCCCGCCGACGCCGACGACTTTGATCACCGGCTGGTGCGGCTCGCCACTGCCCGGCGGCTCGTAGGCCGGCTCTTCGCGGCCGTAGCGCGGGTTGCTCACGGAAGGTTCCTCGTGGCGCTCGTAGCGCGGCTTCGGTTCCTCGGAGAAGACGCGCTTGAGACGCTCGGGCGGAGTCTCGGCGGCGGGCTCCTGGCTCAGGAAGGGCGCCGGCTCAAGTTCGGGCTCGGGCTCCGGCGGAGGCGTAGGCGCGTGCTCTGGCTCGGGCTCTGGCGGGGCGGCGGGCTCTTCGGCCAGCGGCTCTTCCACCGGCAGCGCCTCCTGCTCGGCCTCGGCCTTTTTAGCCTCGGCGGGATCCTGGCGCCCGTACCTGGGCGCCTCGGGCGGATCGGCAGGTGCGTCGTCGGCGGTCGAGCGAAAGAGGTCGCTCAGCGGACCTTCCCGCATGCTTGCGCGCTTATTGCGTCGAGCCATTCGCCAGAACCTCCTTCGCCAACTCCCGGTAGTAGTTCGCGGCGCTGCTGCCGGAATCGTACTTGGACGCTGGCGCCCTTGACGGGGGCCTCGGCGAATTTGACCGCCTTGCGGATCCGCGACTTGAAGACGAGGTCGCCGAAGTTCTCCTCGAGGATTTCCACTGCCTCTTTGGCATGGACGGTCCGCGTGTCGAGCATCGTCGGCAAAATGCCCTCGATCTTGACGTCAGGGTTGAGGTTCTCTTGGATCATCTTCAGCGTGTTCTGAAGCTGGACCAGCCCGCGCATCGAGAGATACTCGCACTGGACCGGGACGATCACTTTGTTCGCCACCGTCAGCGCGTTGATCGTCAGCAGCCCGAGGCTGGGCGGCGTGTCGATGCAGATGAAGTCGTAGTCGCCGTCGACCTCTTTCAGCGCCTTCTCGAGCGAGCGCTCGCGGCCGATCTTGGTGCTCATCGCGATCTCCGCCCCGGCCAGGTCGATCGAGGCCACGGCGATGTCGATCTCGCGCTTGACGATGATCTCGCTGATCGGCATGTCGTTGACGAGCACGTCGTAGAGGCTCTTTTCGACCTTGTCGGGGTCGATGCCCTGGCTCATCGTCAGGTTGCCCTGCGGATCGAGGTCGATGCAGAGCACCCGGTACCCGGACTCGGCGAAGGCGACGGCCAGGTTCAGGGTCGTGGTGGTCTTGGCCACCCCGCCCTTCTGGTTGGCGAAGGCGAAGACGTCGGCGTGCTTGACGGGCAGCTCCGACTCGGCGTGCATCTCCCGCACCGCATCGAGGCGGCTGGGGGCAATCAGGTCCCGCGGCATCATCCTGGCCGGCTCCTCGGGCTCAGCGGGCTCGGGCTTCAGCACCGGTGCCGGCGCAGGAGCTGGAGCGGCGGCGACTGGCGGCGGGCTCGGCTCGGGCTCGGGCAGCGGCGTCGGCTCGGGCTCGGATTCGGCGACCGGGCGCTCGGGTACTGCTTCCTCCATCCTCTGCAGCTCTTCCACGATCGGATGCTGCTCGTCCACCTGTATAGGGGCTGGCTTCGGCTTGCGACTTAGAAATCCCATTGCGCGGATATTCAAAGGATGCGCCGCTTTTCCTGCCGGCTCCCGAAATTGCTAGGAATTGCCCGATCCCCGAGCTTCTCGACAAGCGGCTGGTCATCGTCACCGGCAAGGGCGGCGTCGGTAAGACGACGGTCGCCGTGGCGCTCGGGCTGCGCGCCGCCGCCGAAGGCAAGCGCACGATCGTCTGCGAGGTCTCCTCGCAGGAGAACGCCTCGCGGATCTTCGACCACACCGAAGTCGGCTTCCACGAGGTCGAGATGGAGGAGAACCTCTGGTCGATCTCGATCGACCCCGACGAGTCGATGCGCGAGTACGTGCTGCTGCAGCTGAAGGTGCGGGCGATGCGCGACATGCTCTTCCGCAGCCGCATCTTCAACTACCTCGCCGCCGCCACCCCCGGGCTCAAGGAGCTGGTCACGATCGGCAAGATCTGGGAGCTGGCCCAGCTCGACCGCAAGGTCAAGAAGGGGCGCAAGTACGACCTGGTGATCGTCGACGCTCCGGCCACGGGCCACGGCGTCGGCTTCCTGCAGACGCCGCGCACCTTCGCCAACATCGCCCGGGTCGGCCCGATCCACTCGCAGGCCCAGACCCTGGACCGCTTCATCACCGACCACGAGCACACCGGCACCGCGATCGTCGCCCTGCCGGAGGAGATGCCGGTCAACGAGTCGGCGGCGCTGGAGAAGGACCTGCGCGACGAGGTCGGCGTCGCCGTCGACCGCATCTACCTCAACGGCCTCTACCCGGAGCGCTTCACCAAAGCGGAGGCGGACCGCCTCGCCAAGCTGGCCGAGGGCGAGCAGGGCGCCGTGCGGGCGGCGGCGCGGGCGGCGCTCTCCGAGCAGGGCCGCGCCCGCTCCCAGCGGGCCCAGCTGGCCCGTCTGCGGCGCCGGGTCGACACGCCCGTCAAGACCCTGCCCTTCCTCTTCGAGCCCGACCTCGGGCCCGAGGCGGCCCGCCGTCTCGCCAAGAGGCTCTCCTGATGCCAACCCTGGGCGACATCCTCGACGGCAAGGAGATCTGCATCTGCGCCGGCTCCGGCGGGGTCGGCAAGACGACCACCTCGGCGGCGATCGCCACCGGCATGGCGGCCCGCGGCCTCAAGGTCTGCGTGCTGACGATCGACCCGGCCAAGCGGCTCGCCGACTCGCTGGGGCTGAAGGAGCTCGGCAACGAGGCGCGGCGGGTCGACCCGAAGCTGTTCGAGAAGCAGGGGGTCGAGATGAAGGGCGAGCTGTGGGCGATGATGCTCGACGCCAAGGCGACCTTCGACGAGCTGATCGCCCGCCAGGCGCCTGACGAGGAGTCGCGCGACCGCGTCCTCGAAAACCGCATCTACCAGCAGATCTCCAGCGCCCTCGCCGGCTCCCAGGAGTACATGGCGATGGAGAAGCTGTTCGAGCTGCACACCGAGGGCCAGTTCGACCTGCTGGTCCTCGACACGCCGCCGACCCGCAACGCGCTCGACTTCCTCGACGCCCCCAAACGCCTGACCCAGTTCATCGAGGGGCGCTCGCTGCGGATGTTCATGAAGCCGACCGGGCTGGCGGCGAAGGTCGCCGGGCGCGGCGCCTCGGTCGCGCTGAGCGTCTTCAAGCGGATCGTCGGCTTCGACCTGCTGGCCGACCTGGCCGAGTTCTTCAACGCCTTCAGCGGCATGGTCGACGGCTTCCAAGCGCGGGCGAAGCGGGTCAACAAGCTGCTCGCCGACCCCGGGACCTGCTTCCTGGTCGTCTGCGGGCCGCAGGGCGAGCCGGTCGACGAGGCCGTCTACTTCCACCGCAAACTGGTCGAGGCGAAGCTGCCCTTCGGCGGCGTCATCGTCAACAAGGTCCATTACCCGGCCGAGAAGCTGCGCGGCGAGTCGGTGGACCTGCCGGTGGCGCTGGCCGAAAAGCTCGACGACGAGGACCTGGCCCGGCGGGTGGCGGCGAACTTCTCCGACTACCAGGCACTGGCCGAGCGCGACGCCCGCAACATCGAGCGCCTCGCCAACGAGCTGAGCACCAGAGGCGTGATCCGCGTCCCCTATCTGGACGAGGACGTCCACGACCTGGCCGGCCTGGCCCAGATCAACCGCTACCTGTTCGCGACGAGCGAGGAGCGAATCCAGATGGCTGCCGGCCGCGCCTGACTAACTGGCGCGGCCGGGGCCGCCGTAGTGCGCGTAGTCGAACTCCAAGTGGCTGACCTCCCAGTCGGCGTCCTCGGGGACCGGGAAGAGGTGGCGCACGCGGGGGGTGTCGATGCGCTCGCGGTGTTCGATGTCGCGCTCGATCGCGGCCGGCCACTCGAGTGAGTCGCCGCGGCGACCGTCCGAGACCTCGTCGAGCCATGGCGTGGCCGTGATCTTGATCTCGTCCTCGGCCGGGATCGGCTCCATGATGCGGGTCTCCTGCTCCATGTCGGTCTCCTCGGTCGATTCGATTTCGGCGGGCTCGGGCGGCACGGCGGCGGGTGGAAGCTGTTCGACGCGGAACTCCGGGGGAGCCGCGAGCGGCTCGGGGGCACGGAGCGGCTCGGCCGGGGCGGGCGACTCGGCCGGGGCGACGACCGCCTCGATCTCCTCGCCGGCGGTGAAGGCGATCTCGGCATCGCCAGCTTCCAGGCCGGTGGCGATCAGGGTTTCGTCGGCGGTCGTGTTGAGGTCACTGCCGAGCTCGCCGAGTGCGGCCTGCAGCAGCAGCCTGCGCACCCCTTCCTCGGCCCAGCCGGCCAGCCGCACACCGTTCTCGAGCGAGCGGCCGTTCATCAGCGCCCGCTCCAGCTCCAGGGTGTCCTCGACCTTCTCGCGGGCCTCGATCCGGTCCAGCGAGTCGTCGGAGATCAGCGCCGCGGCGCGCATCGGCAACGAGGCGCCGACCGGCCCATGGCCCTCGAGCACGGCTCGCAGAGCCAGAAGATGATCGCTGAGCCCGTCGAGCGCGCTCTCGCGCTCGCAGCCCATCTCGAAGCGGCCGACCGCCCAGGTGAGGGCGCTGTCAGGGTCGGGGCGGGCCTCCAGCGTGCTCGCCAGCCCGACCAGCTCGGCGGCCTCGTCCTCGCTGAGCCGGTAGCCGCCGGGTCGGGTCGCCGGGGCGCCGGTGGCGATCCGCCGCCAGCAGTCCTCGCCCGTCGGGGCGAAGGCGTAGGGGCCGAGCCCGATGCCGCCGCCCTTGAAGAGCCTCATGACGCTGATCAGCTCGCGCAGCTGGTTGAGGGCCGCCTCGGCGCCTTCGGACTCGTGCTGCTCGGCGACGGCCAGGTACTGGGGCTCCCAGGAGGCGCGGCCCATGCCCTCGCTGCGCATCGCGTCGATCGGCGCGTCGATCGCTTCGGCGCGGACGATGCGCACGCCGTGCGGCAGCTGCAGGCGGGCGCTCGACATCCGCAGGCCGACCACGGGGACGATCACCACCTCGGCGTCGTCGGCGTCGCGGGCTTCGGCATCGAGCATCGAGAGGGCGCTGTCGAGCCGCGCTCGGTCGAGCGAGAACTCGGTCGACCCCTCCCAGAGCGCGGAAATGAAGATCGTCAGCATTCGTTCCGCCCGCTCGCCCGGGTCGGCGGGGACGGACTCGCCGCGCGCCTCCAGGTAGGGGGAGGCGACGCCGGCCTCGACGGCGGCCTCACGGGCCGGGCCGAAGCTGGGCAGCGAGCAGAGCTCCTTGGCCCGTTCCTCGACGAAGCGCGAGGTCAGCGGCACGTAGCTGTAGAAGGCCGAGTCCTCGCCGCTCTCGGCGGAGACGTCGAAGGGAATCTGGTCGCCGCTGGCGACGAGGGTGCTGAACCGCGTCGCCGCCTCGGTGGCCAGACGCTTCAGCGCTTCGTTGAGCAGGAAATCACGCACGTCCCAGGCTTCCGCCCCCCGGGCGGCGCTCCTGCGCCTGCACGATGCCTTGCAGGCGGCGCCGATCTGGACGTTTGATCTACGCGGCGGCGGGCGCGGCGTCTTCCGCCAGCAGCCAGGTGGTGCCGTACTTGCGCATGTCGTCGATCAGCGGCACCAGCGCCTCGCCCTTGACGGTCAGGGCGTACTCGACCCGCGGCGGGACCTCGGGATACGTGTGCCGCTCGACGATCCCCTCCTCCTCCAGCGCCCGCAGCCGCAACGACAGCGTCCGCGGGCTGATCCCCTCCAAAGAGCGCTCCAGCTCACAAAAACGGCTGCTCCCATCGGCAAGATCGCGAATCAGCAAAAGCGTCCACTTGCCGCAGACGACCTCAGCGGTGCGGCAGACGGGGCAGGTGGAGTTACTTAGGGCGCTCATCAGCAGGTGGGAGGCGAATATCCGAAACGCCTCGCTTCAACAAGTGTAGCCACATGGCTTCACTAACTGAAGCTTTGGGGAATGCCAGGCGGGATCGGCGTTTGCGGGCCGGCGGCGGTTAAAGCCAGGGCGGGCAGCTTCCGATGGGTATGGGTGCTCTCCGACCGCGCGCAATCGCCCCCTGCCGCCGAGCAGGGCTTCGTCCTGATCGAGGTCCTGGTCAGCGCGGTCATCCTCGCGCTCGTCGCCGCCGGCGTGCTGACGCTGCTCAGCGCCACCACCCGCTCGGCGGCCTCCGAGCGCGTCCACTCCCAGGCCTACGGCGTCGCCCAGGAAGACCAGGCGCGGATGCGTTCGATGCGGATATCCAGCCTGAATCGACTCGAAGAGGCCAACGAAGTGACCCTCGACGGCAGCAAATTCACGGTCGAATCGACCGGGGTCTTCGTCGACAACGCGACCGGCGACGAGTCCTGTACTGAAGGCTCCTCCCCCGCCGACTACGTCCGCATCACCTCGACGGTGCGCTCGGCGCAGATGGTCAATCCGGTGGTCGTCCAGAGCGCCGTCGCGCCGTCGACCGGCTCGCTCGACCCCAGCCACGGCACGCTGTCCTTCTCCGCGACCAACGCCGCCGGAGATCCCCTCTCCGGAGTGTCGATCTCGGGGACCGGCGTCGCGGGCTTCAACGGGCAGACCGATTCCACCGGCTGCGCCAACTTCGCCGACCTGCCGGCGGGCAACTACACGATGACGACCTCGGCGGGGGGCATGGTCAACATGCTCGGCGAAACCTCGACCTCGAAGCCCATCGGGGTCAGCGCGGCCGGCACCCAGACGGTCGGCCTGCGTTATGACGTACCGGGGAATATCGAACCGCGCTTCCAGTACCGGGTCGGGAGCACCCCCACGATGCTGCCCGCCACCGCCGACTCGATCCTCGTCTACAACGCGGAAATGGGCACGCTCGGCAGGGCGTACTGGACCGCGGGCCACACCCGTCAGGCGACGGTCCCGGCCACCGGCTTGTTCCCCTTCATCCACGCCGACACCGTCTACGCCGGAGCCTGCGAAAAGAACAACCCGGTGCCCGCCGAAGGGGCCCCGGCAAGGGCCAGCGTTCTCGTCACCCCGAACGGGACGGCCACTCCCCTGATCACCCTGCCGGCCCTCAACCTGACCGTGAAGCGAAACAGCAGCGTCGTCTCCGGAGCCACGGTGAAGATCACTGACGAAGAATGCAAGGAACCCAACGGGAGCTTGGTCAAGAGGATCTACACGACCGAAGCGGGCGGACACCTCACCGAACCCGGCATGCCGTGGGGGATCTACTCCGTCTGCGCCTCGGGCACCTTCAAGGAAGGCAGCAACAACGTCACCCGCTACGCCTCGAAGACCAAGGTCTCGGTCAAAAACCTGACCAGCGGCACGCCACTCGAACTGGAACTGTCGAGCACCAGCTCATGCTGACGAAGCTCGACGTCGACGCCAGCGACGAGCGCGGGACGACCCTGGTCGAGCTGATGGTCGGGCTCGCCGTCGGGATGGTCGTCCTCGCCGCTCTGACGATGGTGATCATCGCGACCCTGCACGGGAGCGCCCGGGTCAGCGCCCGGGTCGAAGCAACCCAGCGCGCTCGGGTCGTCCTCGCCAGGATCATCGAAGAGCTTCACTCGGCCTGCGTGGCGCCGAAGGTCGCCCCGATCCTGGCCGAAAGCAGCGGAAACTCGCTCAGCTTCACCCACGCCGCGCCCGGAGAAAGCTCCGCGGTGGCTCCGAGCCCGATCAAAAGCGTGATCAGCCTCGAAGACGGCGAACTCTCGCAAGCCGACTACCTCCCGGCGCCCGGGGACACGCCGTCCTGGACCTATTCCTCGACCCGCCAGCTGATCACCGACGTCGGCCCGATCTCACCAAGTGACTCGATCTTCACCTACTACCGGTCCCTGAACGGCACGGTCACCGAAGCGCCGCCGGCGACGCAACTCGACGAAATGGCCGCCGAAACGATCCAGGTTCGCGTGGCCCTGACCGCCAGTCCCGCCGGCACTCCGGTCGCCGATGCCGGCGCCGACGCCAGCGTCCAGGACAGCGCCGCGCTGCGCCTCACCCCTCCCTCCTTCAGCGAACAGGCGGTGAGCCTGCCATGCCAGTGAGGGACCACCGCGGCGAAGAGGGGTTCACGATGATCATGACGGTGATCGGCGTCTCGGTGATCGCCCTGCTCGTCCTCGTCGCCGTGACCGCGGTCAATGGCGACGCCCACCTGACCGGGCGCGATCTGAGCCGCAAACAGGCCTACGAGGCGGCCAAGGCCGGCATCGACGAATACGCCTACCACCTGCACTCGAACACCGCCTACTGGTCCGAATGCACCGAACCCGATCTGGTCGAAGGCACGCCCAGCGCCCTGAACCAGCAGGGCTCGACCGCAAACCGGCGAGCGGTGCCCGGCACCACCGGGGCGGCTTACGCGATCGAACTGATCCCGGCGACGGGCCATGAAGAGTGCGACCCCACCGACATCGCGACGGCCACGGCGAGCATGCTCGAGCCGCTGGACCCCATGAAGGGCACCTTCAGGATCCGCTCGACGGGATTCGCGGGGCAGACCGAAGCCTCGATCACCGCGACCTTCAAGCCCTCCAGCTTCCTCGACTACGTCTACTTCACCCAGCTGGAGACGTCGGACCCGTTCACCTACGGGGAAGAAACCCTCATCAAAGCCGCCGAAGTGCAGTGCGCGAAGACGATCAGAGACGGCCGCTACAGCGCGGAAATCATTCAAAACAGGGGCTACTGCGACGTGATCTCCTTCGTCCACGGCGACAACATCAAGGGGCCGATGCACACCAACGACGCCTTCGTGATCTGCAATGACCCGACCCTGGGCCGCAACGCCAGCGACCCGGTCGAGGTCAGCTCGCCGCCGACCGGCTGGTACTCGACCCGGGACTCCAGCCTCCACGCCGGCTCCAACTGCAGCGGCAGCCCCAACTTCCAAGGCTCGTTCAGGACCAAGTCCCCGATTCTGATCCCGCCCGAAACGAACTCGGAACTGGGCACGATCGCCGAACCGACCTTCAGGTTCAGCGGCGAAGTCAAGATCTGCCTCGAAGGCGCGACGATGACCGTCGGCACCGGAAGCTCCTGCACCGCATCCGTCCAGTACTCGGGCCCGTTCCCCGCCAACGGCGTCGTCTACGTCGCCAACGGAACCTGCTCGGGCGCCTACTCCCCGTTCTTCGTGAGCTACTCGGAAGTCCCCTCCACCTGCGGCAACGTCAACGTCGAAGGCAAATATTCCAAACCGCTGACGATCGCCGCCGGCAATGACATCGTGATCAGGAGCAACCTCGAAAAGACCAGCGAAGAGGGCATGCTGGGCCTGATCGCCAACAACTTCATTCGCGTCTATCACCCGGTCACCCTCGTTCATCCGAAAACCTGCTCGGGATGGAAGTTCGAAAATGGTCACTGGGTCGAAGATTGCACGGAAGTCCTGACCAAATATGAATGCACCGGGAACGCAACCGGGGTGCTCAACCCCCTCAAAATCGAAGCGGCGCTCCTCGCCATCAAACACTCCTTCATCGTCGACAACTACAACTGCGGCTCCTCGCTTGGGACGCTGACCGTGAAGGGGGCGATCGCGCAGAAGTACCGCGGCGCCGTCGGCACCACCGGCAACTCCGGCTACCTGAAGAACTACGAATACGACGAACGTCTGCACACGATGGAGCCGCCCAGCTTCATCGAGCCGATCAAGTCCGACTGGGTCATCGGGCGCGAGACGACCGAATGATCCCGGCAATTCTTCTAATTCTGAGTAGCTCCGGGCCAAAGGTTTTGGGGCACATCGGTCGATCTAGAGGGGATGGCGCCGGCGACCCCTGCCTGCCCTCGCCTTGACGATGAAGCCGATACTCAAGAACCCAATCTTCGAGAAGCGGACCAAGGGCGACGCCAGCCTGGTCGGCCTCGAGATCGAGGCCGGCAGCATCGGCGCGACCGAGGTGCGGGCCAACGGCAGCGTCACCGTCACCGCCGCGGCGGTCGAACCGCTGCCCCCAGGGGCCTTCCGCGACGGCGAGGTCGCCGACCCCGGCGCCATAACCGAGGCGCTGCGCTCGCTCTTCTCGACCCACAAACTGGGCCGCCGCGTGCGGCTCGGCATCGCCAACCAGCGAGTCGTCGTGCGGACGCTGCGGCTCCCCGCCATCGACGATCCGAAGGAGCTCGACTCGGCCGTCCGCTTCACCGCCCAGGAGCAGATCGCGATGCCGCTGGACCAGGCCGTGATCGAGCACCGCGTGGTCGGAGGCGTGGCGGCCGCCGACGATGCGCCGCCGCAGGTCGACGTGATGGTCGTCGCCGCCCGCCGCGACATGATCGCCGCCTCGCTGAAGCCGCTTCGGGACGCCGGCCTGGAACCGGTCGGGGTCGACCTCGCGGCCTTCGGGATGATCCGCGCCCTCGCCGACCTCGGCGTCCCCGCGACCGACGCGACCGAAGCCGTTGTTCAGCCGACCCAGGCGGCCGTCCTCTACTGCAACGTCGGCGACGTCACCAACCTCGCCGTCGCCAAGGGCCGCTCCTGCCTCTTCACCCGCGTCTCCCCGGTCGGCCTCGGCGACATCGCCGGCAGCCTCGCCGCCGGCACCGGGCTGAGCCCCGAGCACGCCCAGATGTGGCTCGACCATGTCGGCCTTGCCCGACCGGTCAAGCAGGTCGAGGGCGACGCGAACGTGATCGCCAGCACGCGGTCCGCGCTCGAACAGGGCGCCGCCTCGCTGCTCGACGAGCTGCGCCTCTCGCTCGACTTCTACGGTGCCCAGGAGGGCGCCGTGCCGGTGGAGCGGATCCTCCTCTGCGGACCGGGCAGCGCGATCGACGGCCTCGCCGAGCACATGGAGTCGGTCCTCGCCCTGCCGATCGCCGTCGGCCGCCCCGAGGCGCTCGGCGGCCTCGACGCGGGTGCGGCGGCCCGGCTCACCCTCCCCTACGGCCTCGCCCTGGACCTCTAGCGATGCGCCCCGTCAACCTGATCCCAGCCGAGGAACGGCCCGGCGGTCGCCGGCCACTGCGCGGCGGCCCGCTCGCCTACATCGTCGTCGGCGCCCTGGCGGCAGCCCTGATCGGCATCACCGTGCTGGTCATCACCAACAACCAGATCTCCGACCGCAAGGCCGAAGTCGTCCAGCTCGAAGCTGAAACCGCGTCGGCGACCGCCCAGGCCCAGGCGCTCAGCTCCTACACGCAGTTCCACGGCGTCCGCGAACAGCGGGTCGCCACCATCACCAGCCTCGCCGACAGCCGCTTCGACTGGGAGCGGGTGATGCACGAACTGGCGCTGGTTCTCCCCGCCGACATCTGGCTGACCGGCCTGACCGGGACGGCAAGCCCAGGGGCATCGGCCGCAGGTGGGGCCAGCGTCGCGCTGCGCGGCTCGATCCCGGGCCCGGCCCTGGAGATGGCCGGCTGCGGGACCGGTCAGGGGGCCGTGGCCGGCTTCGTGCAGGCCTTGAAGGACATCGACGGCGTCACCAGGGTCGGCGTCCAGTCCTCGGCATTGGGCGGCGGCTCGGGCGGCGCAGCGGCCGCCTCGACCTGCCAGACCCGCGACTTCATCGCCCAGTTCCAGCTGGTCGTCGCCTTCGACGCGGCGCCGGTGGCCCCGGAAGCTGGCGCGACGGAAGCCGCGCCAGCTCCGGAAGCCGCGGCGGAAGCGACGGGTGGCGAAACGACGACGGGCGAAGAAGGGGAAGGCTGAGGTGAGCTCGTCGAACCGGGTAATCGTCGGCATCCTCGCCGTGGCCGCGCTCGCGATCGCCTTCTGGGTGCTCGCCCTCAGCCCCAAGCGCGAACAGGCCGGCGAACTGGGAGAACAGGTCACGCAGCTGAACGGCTCGCTGGAAGCGGCGCGCAGCCAGGTCGCCGAAGCGACCGCGGCGCGGCACGCCTTCCCCAGCGACTACCGCCAGCTCGTGGTGCTCGGCCAAGCGGTGCCGGCGGACGACGAAACCTCGTCGCTGCTGGTCGAACTGAGCCTGATCGCGGCCGCCTCGAAGCTGAAGTTCGAGAGCATCCAGCTCAACGGCTCGAGCGAATCCAGCGCTGCCGCCACCCCGGTTCCGACGCCACCGCCGGCCACCCCCTCGACGGGGTCCTCGAGCGCGGTGCCCGCGGCGGCGACGGTCCCGCCCACCGAGGTGGCCGCATCGCTGCTGCCGCTCGGCGCCTCGGTCGGCAGCGCCGGCCTCGCCGTGATGCCCTACGACCTCAGCTTCAGCGGCGACTTCTTCCACATCGCCGACTTCTTCGAGCGGATCGACTCGCTGGTGCACCCCGGCGGCGCCAAGGTCGCCGTCGACGGACGCCTGGTGACGATCGACGGCTTCTCCCTCAGCTCCGATCCGGAACGCGACTTCCCGTACCTGAACGCGAGCGTCTCGGTGACGACCTACCTGACCCCACCCAGCCAGGGCCTCACGGCCGGGGCGACGCCGACGGCGCCCGCGACCGCGGCGCCGGCCGCCGGCGAAGCTCCGCCTGTCTCCGAATCGCCCGCCTCCTCCTCCGCACAGACGGTGTCGGCACGATGAACTGGATGAAGAAAGGCCCAGAGCTGAAGCTGTCGGAGCTGAAGGTCCCCGACTTCCTCTTTGACCTCTACTACGACCTCAAGGAACGCCACCTCCTGCCCCTGGTCGCCGTTCTCGCCGTCGCGATCGTCGCCGTCCCGATCGCGCTGAGCCAGTCGTCGGAATCGGGTTCGCCCGGCACCGAGGAAGAAGCCATCGCAACTCCGAGCACCGTCCAGTCCAGCACCAGCGCGCTGGTCGTCGCGAAGTCGGCCCCCGGCCTGCGCGACTACCGCCGCCGGCTCAGGAAGGCGCGCGCCCTCGACCCCTTCCAGCAGCAGTACACGGGGTCGGCCGGATCGGCCGGAGCCGCGGCCGCAGCGGCCGAAGCGGGCCCAGCCCCGTCGAGCGTCAGCGTCAGCGGCGAAGAATCGAGCCTCTCCTTCAGCGAAAGCTCGGCGCCGTCGACGGAAATCAACACTGGCCCGATCAGCACCGGCGGCGCGACCACGGTGAAGACCAAGTACGCCAGCGACACGATCGACGTGCGAATCGTCGCGGTCGGCACCAGCGACGACACCGCCGGCCAGTCCGGCAAGCAAGCGCAGCCCCAGGTTCGTCGCGACCTCCCCGAACTGACCATGCTGCCCGACCGCGACACGCCGGCAGCGGTCTTCATGGGCACCAGCTCGGACTGCAAGAAGGCCCTGCTGCTGGTCTCCTCCGACGTCCAGTCGATCTTCGGCGACGGCCAGTGCGTCGTCGGCTCCCAGACCTGCCAGCTGCTGGCGCTGGAAGAGGGCCTGCCGGAGACCTTCGTCTACGGCCCGCAGGGCCGGACCTACCGGATCGAGATCCTCAAGATCGAAAAGACCCTCAGCGACAAACCGCAGCGCGCCTCGCTCGGCGCCCCGAAGAAGGGCCAGGAAGCGCCGGCGCCAAGCCCGGGCTCCACCGAACCCCAATCCCCCGGGCCCAGCCCCGGCCCGGAAAACCCGGCCCAGGGCCCTGGCGCGGGCTGAGGCCGGCGCGGCGACCCCAGCCGCGGCTCAGCCTAGGTAGAGATCGATCAGCTGGTCGCCGGCCAGCAGCCCGACGATGCCGCCGAGCGCGAGGAACGGCCCGAAGGGGATTGCCATCTTGCGGGCGCCGGCGCCGTGACGGGCGATCAGGGCGAGCCCGATCAAGCTGCCGGCCAGCAGGGCCGCCAGGATCGCCGGCGCGACCGCCCTGCCGAGGAAGAGCCCCATGGTCGCCGCCAGCTTCACGTCACCCAGGCCCATCCCCTTGGGATACGCGAGCGCAACCAGGAAGAACAGGCCACCCGCGGCAGCGGCCGCGATCAGGCGCTCCGGCAACCCACCGGGGTCGGTCGTCGGCACCGCGATCGCCAGACAGAGCACCACGGCGACGATCAGCACCTTGTTGGGGATGATCCGCTGCTCGAGGTCGGTCAGCGTGACCACCGCCAGCATCGTCACGAAGACCAGCCCGATCGCCGCTTCCGCCGCGTCGTGCCGGTAGACGAGGGCGGTGGCGACGAACAGCACGCCCACGGCGAGCTCAGTCAGCGGGTAGCTGGCTGAGATGCGGGCGCCGCAGCACCGCGCCCTACCGCGCAGCGCCAGCCAGGAGAAGAGGGGCACGTTGTCGTAGGCGGCGATCTGCGCCCCGCAGGCGGGGCACTGGGAGCGCGAGGCGGCAATCGAGATCCCCCGCGGCACCCGGTGGGCCACCGCGGTCGCGAAGCTGCCAATGGCCAGCCCGAGTAAAAAGACGATGAGGACGACGCCGACCATCGGCCGCGAGTTCTACCCGAGCCGTCGGCCGCCCTACGGGTGCCGAATCACCTTGAAGCGACGCTTGACGCCCTTGCTCTCGGCATTGCCGGCGAGGTCGGTCGCCCGCACCCGCAAGGTGTGAGGCGCCAGGCGCAGGTGGCGCAGGCGCAGCGGCGAGCTGCACGCCCTCCACTTCGCCCGATCGACCTTGCAGAGGAAGGAGGTCCCGGGTGGATCGTCAGTCGTGTCGGTAAAGCGGAAGACCGCCTTGCGCTTGCGGGTCTTCACCCCGGGCCCCATCGTGATCCGGGTCCGCGGCGCGGTCGAGTCCTCGACGTAGGTGACCGGTGCCGAGCAGGCCGAGCGACCACCGGCAACCGCGATCGCGGAGAAGCTGGTGGTGGTGTTGTCGGCAACCTCGACCTCGAAGCCGTCCCCGAGCTGACCCGCGGCGCCCTTCGCCACTGCCGAGCCACTGCAGTTGGCGTTGGCAAAGACCAGCACCGTCGAGCCGCCGGGAGCGTTGCCCGCGACCAGCGGCGCGTTGTCATTGGCGCGGCCGCCCGGATCCATGTGTAGACGGGGCGAGTCCGGCCGAGAAGATCCGTCACCGGGGGCCGGGCCGCCTGGCGTGCCTGGATTGCCGCCGCCACCGGGGGAGCCATCGCCCGGCGATTCGGCCCCGGGGGAGCCCGGCTGAACCGGGGGGTTGCCCTCCCAGTAGGAAAGTGAGTTGGAGCAGGTCGACCAGTGCGCTTCGATCGGATCGCCGGGATCGATCTGCTTGGCGGAGAACGCCGTCACCGAGTCCTCCGCGACGGCCACCGGGATGCCGGCGCCCTCCAGCGCATCGGCGCGCCCCTTCGTGACGGATTCCCCCTGGCAGGTCGGGTTGGTGAAGATCGCTATTTCGTAAGCGGGATGGTCGGTCGGATGTTTCGGCGTGCCTCTGCTCACGAGTCCCCCGGTGAGCGATAACGACCTCACACCCTGGACGATGATCCCATCTTCCGGTTCCGCTTCCCCAACGAGCGAAGGAGTGGTCGAGCTGGCGGGTTCCGCTGCGGAGGAAGCCGGGTCAGTGACGATCAGTGAAGGAGACGGCGGAGTGACCGCAAGCGCCGTAGGAGCCATGAAGAGCACGGCACTGACCGACAGTAGGCATGCCGAGAGGCGGGCCATACTGGCCCGCCTCTCGGCGACGCTTGCGCTTAGTTTGTCCATCCCTAAGCGATTGCGGCGATTAGCTACTTACTCCAGTCGCCTTCAGTTTCACCAAGCGCCGATCCCGATTCGTGTGGTGGGCAACCACCAGTGCCCTGAGTAGTACAGGCATAGGTCATGGTGCCTGCTGCGTTGCTGATCTTGAAGGTGTTCCCCGTCGAGGAAACAGATTCGATCGTATATGCCGTGGCAGTAGGGGTACCAATCTTGATGCCTTCCTCAGTTCCAGTTGGCGCCGCAGACGGAACGGTTGGCTCAATCCCATGCAAAAGCGTCAAGGTGGCGCCGTCATAAGTGCCACTGTGTTCGGTCGCGTAAGTCTCCATCGCGACCTGAGCGGTGTGCGCGTTCTCCTTCGCCTTCGAGTCGCCAGCCTTGTCGCGCTGGTTGAAGAACGCTGGCAGGGCGATCGCGGCGAGGATGCCGAGGATGAGCATGACGACGAGGAGCTCGATCAGCGTGAAGCCGGCCTCGCTGTCGCCGTTGAGCCGGGCGCCAATCTTTGCCCGGAGATTCTGGAGCATCATAGGTACCTCCTATTGGTCCTATCGTGCGCCAGGACTCGGGTCTTGCCGTTTGGCACCGAGGCACTGGCAGTCATTTGCCCTCTCCTCATCGACGGCTCGCAGGACATCTTTAGCGCCTGCATGTCCAAATTCGCGAACTTGGACTTTTTGCTCCCCAATGTCGAAAAGTGGGTGCTCAGATGCAAAAAAATGCTGATCTACGACAGCCGGTGACTCAATACTCGCGCGCCGGCACCGTACGTACGTCTAGCGCGCTCATCACCCCCGACGCGATATCGACTCCTCGAAGCCTTCGACCAAGTCGCGGTAGAAGAGTCAGACCGGCTGCAGGACCCTCAGGCCGCGTCCTGTCGCTGCCTCTGCGAGTCGCTGATCGTAGGTGACGAATGCACCGATCTCCTCACGCACGCTGAGCGCCGTCGCGAGGTGAAGCGCATCGAGGCTGCGGAGGCCGACCGAGTCGAGAGCGGCGGCTTCGTCGAGCACGGCATCGTCGAGGGGAAGCAGCGCCAAGCCCTCCAGGAATGACCGGGCATCGGCTGCGTGACCACGGCCGTAGCGGGCACAGGCCCGAATTGCCTCGACGGCGAGCAGCGCACTCGATACGTAACCGTCCCACTCGGCCAGCTCCATGAGCAGGGCGCTGTGCTCGGCCTCTCGGAGTGGCAGCTTCACATAGGCAGAGCTGTCCAAATAGGCGAGCCGGCCGGCTACAACCGCTCCTCGCGCAGCTCGTCGAGGATCTGAAGACTGGGCGGGCCGACCGCGGGAGTGAGATCCGAGCCACGGGCAAGTGAGAGCAGGTCCGCGCGCGGCATCGTTGCTCCCCTGTCCGTCGCAAGCCGGGCGAGCGGCGAATCGGGCGGCCCGGACGGCAATAGCCGAGCAACCTCTCTCCCCCGCTCGGTCACGACGAAGCTCTCGCCCTCCTTGACGTTGGCTAGGTAGCGCGAAAGGTTCTGGCGCAGCTCACGGACCCCCACCTGGTTCATGTGCGTCACCGTAGCACCTGCGGTCGCGCCTCAGCGAATGTGTTCGTAGATGCTGAACATCGGCAGGTACATCGAGATCACGATGAAGCCGACGATCCCGCCGACGAAGACGATCATGATCGGCTCGATCAGGGCCGTGAGCGCCTTGACCTTGGCGTCGACCTCGTCCTCGTAGAAGTCGGCGATCTTGGACATCATGTGCTGGAGCTGGCCGGTCTCCTCGCCGACCGCGACCATGTGACCGACCATCGGCGGAAAGATCGAGTTGTCCTCGATCGGGCCGGCCAGGGAGCCGCCGCGCTTGACCGAGGCGTAGACGTCTTCCATCGCCTTCTCGACGACGATGTTGCCGGAGGTCTCCCCGGTCAGTTTGATCGCCTGCAGCATCGGCACGCCGGCGGAGACCGAGCCGGAGAAGGTACGTGACCAGCGGGCCAGCGCGACTTTCTGGATCACGTCGCCGATCTTGAACGGAATCCTCAGTTTGAAGCGGTCCCAGAGCTCGCTGCCACGGTCGGTCTTCTTCCATTTGAAGAAACCGACGAAGGAGATCACCAGGACCGGAATGATGATGAACCAGTAGCCCGTGATCAGGTCGGAGGCGCCGACGCAGATCTTCGTCGGGATCGGCAGTTCGGCTTTTTCCTCGGGGTGTTCTTCGGCGAGTTCTTCGAAGATCTTCGCGAAGACCGGGATCACGAAGGCGACGATCGCGATCAGCACCACGGTGGCGAAACCGAAGACCAGCGCCGGGTACATCAGCGCCGATTTGACCTGGCGGCGCAGCGAGTCGGCTTTCTCGACCTGGAAGGCGATCCGGTCGAGGACCTCGTCGAGGCGGCCCGACTGCTCGCCGGAGCGGACCATCGCCCGGAAGAGACGGTCGAAGACCTTCGGGTGGCGCTCCATCGCCTTCTCCAGCGAGCTGCCGGCCTCGACGTCGGAGCGAATGCCGGCCGTGGCGGCGCTGATCTGATCGTCCTGGGTCTGCTCCTCGAGGGTCTGCAGGGTCCGCAGCATCGGCATGCCCGAGGCGACCAGGGTCGCGAACTGACGCGAGAAGACGGACAGCTCGCGCATGTCGATGCCCTGCCAGCGCTTGAAGATGTCCTCGATGTTGAAGGGCGTGGATTTTTCGTTGACGTCGAGGACGATCAGGCCGCGCTGGCGCAGCTGCTCGCCGACCGCGGCCTTGGATTCCGCCTCCAGTTCGCCCGCCGTGGTCGCCCCGGCCAGGTCCATCGCCCGGAACTCGAAGGTGGTCGCCGACATCGCCCTCAGCCCCCGGGCACGTAGACGGGCGGCGGGGCGCCACCGGTTGCGGTCGCCGCTTCGGCCTGGCTCAGCGGCGCGCCGCCCAGCAACCGGCTGAGCTCCTCCGGCACCGAGGCGCGCTGTTCGGCCAGGGAGCGGGAGATCTTGCCGGTGCGGACGAGGCGGGCCAGGTCGGCGTCCATGGTCTGCATCCCCACCGCGCCGGAGGTCTGCAGGGCGCCGTAGATCTGGTGCGTTTTGCCCTCGCGGATCAGGTTGCGGACCGCTGGAGTGGGGATCAGCACCTCGCTGGCGACCGTCCGCCCCTTGCCGTCGGCGGTCGGCAGCAGCTGCTGGGTGACGATTCCCTGCAGGGCGATCGAGAGCTGGGTCCGCACCTGGCCCTGCTGCTCGGGCGGGAAGACGTCGATGATCCGGTCGACGGTCTGGGCGGTCGACTGGGTGTGCAGGGTGGCGAAGACGAGGTGGCCGGTCTCGGCCGCGGTCAGGGCGGTGGAGATCGTCTCCAGGTCGCGCATCTCGCCGACCAGGATCACGTCGGGGTCCTCGCGCAGGGCGGCGCGCAGGCCGAGCGCGAAGTCCGGCGCGTCGGAGCCGATCTCACGCTGGTTGACGATCGAGCTTTTGTGCTGGTGGAGGAACTCGATCGGGTCCTCGATCGTGAGGATGTGGTCCTGGTGCTCGACGTTGATCACGTCGATCATCGAGGCCAGGGTCGTGCTCTTGCCCGATCCGGTCGGGCCGGTGACGAGGACGAAGCCGCGCGGTTTCGCGGTCAGCTCACGCAGCACCTGCGGCACCCCGAGCGAGTCCAGCGCCGGGATCTCCTGCGGGACCAGCCGGAAGGCGGCGCTGACCGTGCCGCGCTGGAAGAAGCAGTTGACGCGGAAGCGGGCCACGCCGGGGATCGCGTAGGCGAAGTCGAGCTGCTGGTTGTTCTCGAAGCGCTTGCGCTGGTCGTCGTTGAGGATCCCGTAGACGACCTCGCGGGTCTGCTGGGAGTTGAGGACCGGGAAGCCCTCCATCGGTCGGATCTTCCCCTTGTCGCGGATCGCCGGCGGGAAGCCCGAGGTGATGTGGACGTCGGAAGCCCTGGTCTCGACCATCTGGGCGAGCACCGCGGAGAAATCGAAGTCAGGCAGTGACACGGAGCACCTCCTCGAGGCTGGTGTTGCCGGCGCGGACCTTGGTGACGCCGTCCTCGCGCAAAGTCAGCATCCCCTCTTCGCGGGCGACGGCGGCGATTTCCGGCTCGGCGGCGCGGGCGATCGTCATCTCTTTGAGCTTGTCGCTGAGGCTCATCACCGAGTAGATGCCGACCCGGCCGCGGTAGCCGCTGTTGTTGCAGCGCGGGCAGCCGACCGGCTCGTAGGCCTCGACCTCGGCCCCCACCCGCACCCCGGCATCGACCAGGGCCTGGGTCGGGATGATCGCCCGCCGCTTGCAGTTCGGGCAGAGCTTGCGGGCCAGCCGCTGGGCGACCACGCAGTCGACGGCGGAGGCGGTAAGGAAGGTCTCGATGCCCATCTCGGTGAGGCGGGCGATCGCGCCAGGGGCGTCGTTGGTGTGCAGCGTGGTCAGCATCATGTGGCCGGTCAGGGCGGCCTCGATCGCGATCCGGGCCGTCTCGGCGTCGCGGATCTCGCCGACCATGACGATGTCCGGGTCGGCGCGAAGGATCGAGCGCAGGCCCCTGGCGAAGTCGAGGCCCGCCTTGCGGTTGACGTTCATCTGGTTGATCCCGTCGATCCGGTACTCGACCGGGTCCTCGATCGTGATGATCTTCTTCTCGACGTCGTTCAGTTCGGCCAGTGCCGCGTAGAGGGTCGTCGACTTGCCCGATCCGGTCGGGCCGGTGACCAGGACGGCGCCGTGGGCCTGGTGGAAGGCGGCCTCGAAGCGGGCCCGGGCCGAGCCGTCCATGCCGAGGTCGTCGAGCGAGCGCTGCGCGTTGCTTTCGTCGAGGATGCGGATCGTCGCCCCCTCGCCGCGCTGAGTCGGCAGGGTGGTGACGCGCAGGTCGATGCGGCGTTCCTCGACGGCGACGCTGACGCGCCCGTCCTGGGGAACCCGCTTCTCGGCGATGTCGAGCTCACTCATGATCTTCAGGCGCGAGATCACGGCGCTGATCATCCGCTTCGGCACGTGCGTGGCCTCCTTGAGGACGCCGTCGATGCGAAAGCGGATCCGCAGCTCGCCCTCCGCGGGCTCGAGGTGGACGTCGGAGGCGCCCTCCCCCACCGCCTGGGCGAGGATGCTGTAGACGAGCTTGATCACCGGCGCGTCCTCCGCCCCCGCCTGCATCTCGCTGACGGCGGCAAGGCCCTGGCCGGCTTCTTCCTCGTCCTCCTCCTCGATGATCGCCTCGGCGGCGGCGTTCTGCAGGGTGCCGAGCCGGCCCAGCAGAGCCTCGACGTCGTCCTTGGCGGCGACGGCGATGTGGCAGTCGAGCCCAGTGGCGATCTGGATGTCGTCGACGGCGAGGACGTTGGCTGGGTCGGCGGCCGCGACGAGCAGGGTGCGCTGGTCGAAGAAGCCGACCGGCACGGCCATGTAGCGGCGGGCCATCGAGACCGGGAACAGCGCCGCGGCGGCGACGTCGACGCTGTAGACCGCGAGGTCGACGTGGTCGAGCCCGTAGCGCTCGGCGATCGCCCGCGAGAGCTGCTCGTCGCTGATCGCGTTCTGATCGAGCAGCAGCGCCTCCGGGGGACGGCCGGCCGTGCGGGCCGCCTCGATCGCCGTGCGCACCATCTCCTCGGACGCGAAGCCGAGTTCGACGAGGACGTCGGTGATGAAGCCGCGCGAGTGGCCGCGATGCAGCGGCGGCGTCAGCCCCGGCGTGCCCTGCGTCTCCGGCCCCGGCATCGCCGGCGCGGCGGAGGTGCCGGAGTCGGGGACCGGCTGCAGGTGGCTGGGATAGTCGGACGGCGCCATCGATCCGGCTCAGTTCGGGTAGTAGGTCCCTTCCGGACCCTTGTAGGAGGCGTCGCGCACGGCCTGGACGACGCTCTGCGGCGTCTGGAACCCATAGTCGACGGAAGCCTGCGGGACGCCGCCGCTGAGCCGGCGCGGGCGCATCACGATCAGCGCCGGCACGCGGTTTATGTCGAGGCCGACCGTGACCGCCGCGTAGCGGGAGATCTTCTTGACCGGCACCACGAAGGGCTTGACGTCTTCGACCGCCGCGACCTCCGCCAGGGCAAGGTGCGTGAAGGCGTCGTCGATGCCGCCGTCGTGGACCACCAGCAGCGCCACCGTCTTGTCGGCGTCGTAGGCGGCGGTGAAGGCGGCGGGCAGGGGCGGCGCCGGCACCGAGGTCGGCAGTTCGCCCATCCCGGCCGCCGTTTCGGGCGTGCTCGCGATCGCGGTCACTTCCACGGTCCCCGAGGATTCTTCGCCTTCGGCTTCGCCGCCGCCCGGTTTCAGCAGCATGAAGCCGACCACGGCGATCAGGACCACGACCAGCCCGATCTGGGCGGCTGGGTTGTTGTTGAGCTTGTCCCTCATGGCGCCACCGGCGTCGCGTTCAGCTGCTCGATGCCGCTCGCCCGCTGGCCGCCGGCGGCGAGCATCAGCTTGAAGTCGTGCGGGCTGGAGGCGTAGTCCAGCGCCGTCTGCTCGCTGATCCGGCCCTCCATCGCGTAGGTGAGCAGCGACTGGTCGAAGGTCCGCATCCCGTAGTACTCGCCTTCGCCGATGACCTCGGTGATCTTGCCGGTTTCCTCGGGGTTGAGGATCAGGTCCTGGACGCGGCCGGTGACGACCATCACCTCCGAGGCGGGCACCCGCCCCTCGCCGGTGATGTCGGGGACGAGGCGCTGGGCGATCGCCCCTTTCAGGGTCGCGGCCAGCATCACCCGCGCCTGCTGCTGCAGGTGTGGCGGGAAGAAGTCGATGATGCGGTTGATCGTCTCGGTCGCGTCGAGGGTGTGGACGGTGGAGAGGACGAGGTGGCCGGTCTCCGCCGCCGAGAGCGCCGTGCGCACCGTCTCCTCGTCGCGCATCTCGCCGATCAGGATCACGTCGGGGTCCTGGCGCAGGACGCGTTTCATCGCCCGGCCGAAGCCCTTCG
>Ga0193706_1000138_pt1 | contig 52080 bp, 29 predicted proteins | sample U3c1metaG_FD_160130 | JGI IMG/M metagenome (GOLD analysis project Ga0193706, IMG submission 160130) | Soil microbial communities from a riparian zone of the East river system, Colorado, United States - U3c1 | ecosystem: Environmental > Terrestrial > Soil > Riparian zone | place: USA: East River...
CATGTGCGAGTGGTTGTCGATCACACCGGGAGCGAGGTGCTTGTCGCTGCCGTCGATCGCGAGAACTCCGGCGGGAACTTCGAGCGAGGTTCCGATCGCCGCGATGTCGCCGTCGCGAACATAGACGTCGCCGCGCGTCTCGGGCCCGACCGCGGAGTGGATGATCACATTGCGGATCACGCAGGTTCCGCCGGTGTGCAGCGTTGGCTTGCGCAGCGCGTTGGTTTCGAGGGCGTGGTCTCCGGCGAACGGCGGCGTCGCGTTCAGGCCGAGCAGGCAGAGCAGGATGGTGAGATGCATCGTGGTTTCCCCGCGCTCAGCGCAGGTCCTCCTGCTTGGGCGAGCGGGTTGCCGTGAAGGGCGACACGTCCTCGCCGCCGCCGCGCTTCGTGGTCGCGTTGCCCGACCAGGCGTCGTCTTCGAGCTCGCCGCTCAAGCCGATCGACATCTCGCGCTCGCCGAACGTGAACTTGCCGTCGACCGTCAACGTCGTGCCGCCGAGGTGACCGGTGACGTCCGAGGTCGACTCGGTCTCGTCGCGCGGGTTCTTCATCGTCCATTTGCCGGTGACGGTGCCGTCGGTGCTCATCTCGAGCACCATGCGCGAGGTGCGCTTGCCCTGGCGGCCTTCGGTGACGACTTCCCAGCTGCCCGCCGCGCTCAGGCCTTCCTTGGGCTTGCCGGTGTTGCCCTTCTTCTCCTTGATCTCGAATTCGTGGGGGTAGCCGTCGACGAACATCCACGCGACCTGGGCCTCCTTGCCGAACGGGTCGTCGGTCCACAGGGCGAAGGTCGCGTCCTTGCCGGGAGCGATCACTCCCAGATGCTCGCCGAGTCCCAGCCATTGCGCGGGAGCCAGGCACAGGGCGTTCAATGCCACCTCGCGTGGCAGTCCTTGCTCGACGAGCGTGCGGACTTTTTTCAGCAGATCGGAAGGCGAGGCCGAGCCGCTGCCGAAGCCAAAGCTGACTCCGGCCGCCTGCAGCTTCATCGCGCAGTCGCGGCCCTCTTCCCACAACCGGCGCTTCTCCTCGCGCACGAGCAGCGGCTCTTCGTAGTCCCAGAGCTTGGCTTCGTCCTTGTCGGCCTTGGCTTTCTCCTCGGGTGTCTGCTTCTCGCCCGCGGGCTTGACTGCCGGAGCGTCGGCGGGTTTTTCGGCGGGCTTGTCCTGCACCGGAGGAGCGACCTCACCCGCAATGGGCGGCGGCGTCTGCTCGGGCGGCTTTTCCTCGCCGGGCTTCTTTTTCTTCGCGTCCTCTTCTTTCTTCTTCGCAGCTTCCTTTTCCTTCTCGTGCGGATCCTTGGGCTCTTCGCCCCACTCGAGGGTCAGCACGACGGGAACCTTGCGCGCAGCGAGCAGAGTGGCGAGCTTGTGCGCATCGCGGCCGCCGGCGACTCCGACGTCGATGCCCTGCTCGTCGCCGAGCTTGATCCAGCGCTCGATCGCCAGATCGGAATCCGCGGCGACCACCAGGCGCCGCTCGCGCAGGAGCAGCGGCCGGGCCGCCGAGAGCTCGGCGTCGAAGGCAGGCCTCGGGCCCGGTCGGTGCTGATTGAAACGCAGCTCGAGCTCGCGCTGGCGCGCGGCGTCGAGGAAGAACTGGCGCAGCTGCGCCACGAAGCCCATCGACGTGCCGGGATAGCCCGGACCGCTGGCGCGGAACTCGCCGTGGCTGAAGGCGATCGGCAGCACGACCTGGTCGCGCGCCGCCGCCTCGCGGCTGGTGGCGAGCACGCTCGAGCCGGCCAGCAGCTCGCCAGTCGGAGCGCTGACCAGCCAGCCGAATCCTGATTCGCGGTAGCCCTTGGACTTGTCGCCGGGGAGATCGAAGACGTCGGCGGCCCGGAAAGCCGGCGCGATGCCCTTGCGATTGGCTTCGCGCATGTCGATCTGCACGTCCGAGCGCGTGCTCGTCGGCACGTCGCGCTCCGCCTTGACGGCGGGCGGCGCGCAGCCGGCCTGGGTGAACCCGTCGATGAAGGCCGGCACCGCGATCTGGCCCTTGCCGTCGATGACTCGCGCCCCGCTCGGCGTGGCCGCGTCGGCCGAGAGCACGCTCTCGATGCGTCCCTCGCGCAGCACGATGGTCATGTGCGCCGCGTCGGCCTTGGGATCGAGGCGCACGTCCTTGATCGCGATCGGCTGGGCCAGCGCGTGGGACTGTCCGCTCGAGGCAGCGGCGAGGGTCAAGAGGCTTGCGAGGATCGTCGCGGCGGCGGCGATCGGGACGCGAAGGCACGAAGCTCGTAGCGTGGGCATGCGGTGCTCTTGGAGCGGGGGAGGGACGGCGCCAGGAACGGGCGGCGCATTGTGCCACGCGCGGCAGTGCCGGTGCGCGAACTTGGGCACCCGGATACGTACGCTTTGCGCCGCATGGAATCTTCGTCGCCCAGACGGCGCCTGGCGCTGATCGCGATGCTCTCGATCACGATCATCTGGGGCTGGACCTTCGTCTGGATGAAGCAGGCGGCCGACGCAGGCGAGGCCTGGTTGCGAGCTTTGGCTCCCGCGAGCGCGGCGGGATCAGAGTTCCAGTACGCCGGAGTGCTCAGCGTCGTCGGGACTTTCATGGTGGTGCGCTTCAGCGCGGCGGCCGTGCTGCTCGCGCTGTTCTCGCGCCGCGCGCGGGCCGGGCTCGGGCGCGCGACCTGGATCGGCGGCTTGATGCTCGGCGGACTGCTGCTCGCGGGATTCTTTCTGCAGATGTTCGGCCTCGCGTCCGTGACCGCTTCGGTCAGCGCCTTCCTGACCAGTCTCTACGTCGTGTGCACCGCGGCGATCACCGCCGCACTCGCGCGCCGCGTCCCGCCGCGACAGTTGATGGTCGGCGCCCTGCTCGCGACCCTCGGCGCGGCTTACATCGGCGGGCCGCCTCAGGTTTCCTTCGGAATCGGCGAGTGGTTGACCATCGCCAGCGCGCTGGTCTTCGCGGTCCACATCGTGCTCACCGATCGCATCACGCGGCGCGTCGATCCCCTGGCCGTCACCTTGACCTCGTTCATCGTTGTCGCCGCGGGCTCCGCCGTCGCGGTGACGATCGGCTTCGCGTCGAGCCACACGCCGGCCGTCGGAGATGTCGCTCGCTTGCTCTCGGACAGGCATTTCCTGATTCCGCTCGTCTGCGCGAGCCTGTTCGCGACCTTGATCGCGATCAGCTTGATGAACCTCTTTCAGCGCGAGCTCGATCCCGTGCGCGCCGCGATCATCTACGCCATCGAGCCGGTCTTCGCCGCGCTGATCGCGATCGGCATCGGCATGGAGCATCCCAATCGCTGGCTGTTCGTCGGCGGGGGTGCGCTGCTCGCGGGCAATCTGGTGGCGGAAATCCGCCGCGCGCCGCGGACTCGAGCCCCGAGTCCCTGAACGACTCTCCAGTCGGCGGGAGGGTTGTGCTAAACTGCGGGTCGCCGTCGGCCTGCCGGACGGTTCCAGAAACCCCAGGCTCCGCACCCGAAAGCGCCATGACGACGTCGACGATCGATCAGCTGTACTCCGAGCTCAAGCAAGTCTTCGATCCGGAGATCCCGGTCAACATCATCGACCTGGGACTGGTCTACGACGTCACGGTCGACGGCGAAGTCTGCAACGTCAAGATGACCTTGACCTCGCAGTCCTGCCCGGAAGCGAAGACCATCCCCGACGTGGTCCGCCGCCGCTGCAACACCGTCCCGGGTATCAAGAGCACCCAGGTCGACATCGTCTGGGAACCGGCCTGGTCGCCGCAGCGCATCTCCGAGGAGGGTCGCAAGATCCTCGGCATCGAGGACGGCGGCGGCGAGTAGCTGTTGCCCGTGAAATGAAAGCCGGGCGCGCGACCTTCGTCGCGCGCCCGGTTTTTTTCACGCGCGGCGGATCACTGTCCGCAGGCGAAGAGCTTCGCGTCGTTGATCGCGTACACGGTTCCGTCAGGACCCATGGCCGTCGGCGTGTAGGCCTCGCCGATCCCGGCGGTCAGCACCACCGCTTGCGAAAGCGTGTTGGTCGCGAAGTCCCAGCGGTAGAGGATTCCGTCCTCGCAATTGACCAGGCCGCACTTGGAGACCGGATCGATCGCGGCCGTATTGATGCACCACTCGCGTACGGCGTTGGGACTGTTGGGACCGAAGGAGCCCGGGTCGGGAGTCGGCCCGGCCTTGACCAGGACTTCCTTCATGACCGTGACGCCGGAGATCGGGTCGATCTGCGTCTGGGTCGGGTCGAGCACCGCGATCTTGTTGACTCCGTCGCCGCCGGTCGACGCGTAGTTGTTGTACTTGGTCAGGATCAAGTACTGCGCGCCGCCGGTGTACTGCGGAACCAGCGAGGAGGAGAAGATCGAGGCCGTGTCGTCCCAGCCGAAGGCGCCGGGAGGGAAGCTCGCGGCCGAGAGGGCGCCGTCCATGTGCAGCATCCAACCGCGCAGGTGGTTGGAATAGAACGGATTCTCGAGCACGCCGTAGAACACGTCGCCGTTGGGCGCGACCGAGGGCGAGGCCGTGCCGTCGTCGAAAAGGTGGGAATCTGCGGCAGAACCCGGGTCTTTCAAGCGTTTCTTGCTGACCAGGGCGAGGCTCGTGCTGTCCAGGCAGAGCATGTAGCCGTAGTTGCTGCCGTCGCGCACCGCGAGGTAAAGCTTCGAGCCGTCGTTGGAAAGCGCCGGCGCGCAGTTGGTGACCACCTGGTCGATCGAATTGTCGCCGGAAACCGTCCGCGCGGAGACCCAGGTCCCGTTGCCATGGTTGTCGACTCGGGCGATGCCGCTCGTGAGATTCAAGGGAGTCGCGCCGGTGCACACGAAGCCGAAGTAGACGTTGCTAGCCTTGTCGCAGGTCAGCGGCGTGTTGATCTTGACCTGCGTGTCGTAAGTCGAGGGCGCCGCGTTGTAGTTCGCGAGTCCGTAGAAGGCCTCGCGCTGGACGCCCATGATCGCCGTGTCGGCGCTGTTGCGACGGAGCACGGTTCCGCCGGCCGCGGGCATGACCACTTGATTGTTGGGGGTGAGCGTCGAGCCGCAGGAAGGCGTCCAGCCGTGGGGCGGCAGCGAGTAGTCGAGGGGCTGGGTCCAGATCAGCGCTCCGGTGCTGCCCTTGCGGCACTCCATCCTGTAGGTGTCGAACTGGCCGGTCTTGACCGTCACCAGGACGTTGTTGCGCGGCGTGATCAGCGGCGTGCCGTAGTGCACGAACAGCAGATTGCCCGAGTACTGAGGTTGCAGGTCGACCGGCGTCTGCCAGTGGATCTGATTGAGCGGTTGCGCCGCCACGCCGCCGACCGCGGTGTGCTGGGCGTTGTGGCCGTAGCCCGGCCAGCCGCGCAACCAGAAGGGCAGGTTGTTGACCGGAGGCGCGAATCCGAGCAGCGCGATCGCGGCTGCGGTGCACGACAATCCGACGAGCGCAACACCAGTGCAAAGTTTCATCGAGGAGCCATCCTTGGGAAGCGGCCGCGCGGCAAGCGCAGCCTGCAGGAAATCGGCGGTGTGGGGGCAGCCTGTATCTTACGCTGCCCTGGCTCACCCGATACGAGGCCGCCGCGACGGCTTGGAGAACTCGCTCCTCAGGGGAAGACTTCGAGCACGGTCCCCGACAGCTCGGTGCGCCCGTTCTTGGCGAACACGCCGATGTAGGCCGTCTTCGGAAGTGGCTCCTCGAGCTTGAGTTCCACCGGTGGGCGAGCGCCGACTTTGATGACGATGCGGTCGTCTGCGTAGACGTGCACCGAGAAATCCGGACTTTCGTCCTTGGCGACCAGAGACGCGAGCTTGTCGACCTTCACCCCGAGCTCGGAGCCCCCTTTTTCGTAGCGCCTCACGACCAGCTGACCCCTTCCGTCGATGGCCGCGACGAACCATTGGGCTGTCGGAGTGCCCGAGAACACGACGCCCTGGGACGTAGTGCGGGAGATCTCGCCGACGCGGCCCAATTTGCAGCGCAGCTCGTATTCGCCGCTGAGCGGAATGGCATTGAAGATGCGACCGACGGGGCGCACGCCGCCGATGCTGAGCACGCCCTCGCCGGGATCGAACTTGTCTTCCGTGTTGTCGAAGATCGTGACCCAGGCACTGGGTCGGCCGCCGATGCGGTACAGCGCTCCGTGCAGGAGGCCCGCGTCGCGCGCCTTGAGACGCAGCGTCTCGGCCTGCTCCTTCAAGGGCTTGCTGTCGAGGGCGTCGGCGAACAGGGTCGAGACCTCGTAGGAGGTCAAGGTCATCGGCGTCTCGCTCGCCTGGTACTGCTCCATCAGCTTGATCGCTTGGTTGGCGAAGTTCCTGGCGCGAGTCTTGGCCAGACGCAGCGGCTGGTTCTTCGTGTCGAGCTTCGTCAGTCGCTTCTCGAGCTCTTCGTAGCGCTCGGGCTCGAGCGTGGTGTCGCCTCTGTCCGCCTTGTCGAGAACCTCTTCGAGGACCGCGGCCGTGCCCTGCGGGCGGCCCATGCGCTCGAGCACGTCGGCCTGCAGCACGACCAGGTCCGGATCGATCTTGTCCTCGCCGTCGATCGTCTTGCGGATGAATTCCAGGTGTCCTAGCGCGCGCGTCAAGAGCTCGAGCTCGGGTACCTTCGGAGTCTTCTCGGCCTTCGCCTTGTCCGCCGCGGCGATGTACATCTTCGCCTTGTCGACGCGCAGGTCGCGGCGCCGCGCGCCCTCGTGGTTCAGCGGGTAGACCTCGTTCAAGATCCAGTTGCGCCAGCGCGCGACCCAGGCGTCGAGCTCCATCGCTCCACCCGGCGCGCTGGGCACCAGGAAAGTCTGCTTGAACAGCTCCATCGGTTCGGCGCCGGTGCGCGCGATGGTTTCGCGATAGGTCGAGTACAGCGGACGGAAGACGTATTCAAGCGTGACCGGATCCTCGTACTGCTGCAGGAAGTACACGAGTCCCCAGCCGTACGAATAGTATTCGCCGGGATAGGAGCCGGGCTCGTTGAAGGAAAGCACCTCGGCGACGGTCGGGCCGCGGCCGCCGGTCAATTGATATTGCAGGGCCCGCAGGCGTCCGTCCGCGGCTTCGGGCCAGAGCACTTTGCGGTCGGACATCGCTGTCGCGCCTTCGAAGAACGACGCGGTGCCTTCATTGATCCAGGCCGGCACGTTGCCGCCCTTGGCCAGCATGGTCATGAAGTTGTGGCTGGCCTCGTGGTACAGCGTCATCAGCATCTGGTCGCGCGAGCCCGACTCGGAGCCGGTGTCGTAGCAGGTGACTTTCCACTCGCTGGGCGACCACCAACCCCCGAGTCCAGGCCGCTGTTCGCCAGGCCACTCCTTCATCATGTCATCGTGCGTGGCGAGGATGCGGATCGTCGGCTTCTGCGAATTGACGCGGGTCGCATCGTTGTCGAAGTAGATCTGCACGTAGTAGTTGAAGATGTCATCCATCACGTCGCTGACGCGCTGGGTCTCGTTCTGGTCGAGGTAGGACTCGAAGTGGTAGTGCTTGCCCTCGAGCTTCACCAAAGGACGCGCTCCCTCCGAGCTCGCGTCCGAGCCGCTCGCATCGAGATTGACCGCTTCCTTCGCCGCGCGGATCTTCGTGGCCAGCTCGACGATCGACTTCTTGATCGCGCCGCTCGCGATCGGCTCGAGCGAAGTCAGGATCGACAAGGCGCGCTCGGTGTGGCCGGTCTCGTAGAGCTTCTGGCAGTTCTCCAGCAGATTCTTCGTGATGTTGAGCATCAGCGCCGAGCGGCGCGTGTACAGCGGGTCGGCGCGCAAGAGGTTGGCCTTGAGCGCTTTCTGCGGGGCTTCGACGTCCCCGACGAGCTTCAAGGCCAGCTCGAAATGATGCGCCGCCTCGTCCTTGCGACCGAGCTGCAGCAGCGCCTGGCCGAGCACGTCCTCGAGATCGACCGTGCCCACCGCGCGCGTGAGAAAGGCCGTGATCAGGTCGGCAGCCTTCTGCGGATCCTTCGCGGTCAGGGCCGCGCGCGCATCGGCAAGGGTCTCCTTCTCCGACTTTTCCTGCAGCAGGAGGGGCGCGGGGCTCGCGCTGGGCGGCGCGGCGACGGCGCTCCTCCAGCAGATCGGAGCGAGCAGGATGGCGGCGAAGAGCGGGGCGCGAGCGCGCGAGGGAATCATCATGAGTCAGCGTTTCGCGACTGCGACCTTGAGTTCGTAGGAGCCTGACATCTGCATTTTGCGCGTGATGTCCATGGTCTTGTCGCCGTTGGCGACTTTCATGGGAATTTCGAGCTGATTCTTGATCTTCGCGCTGGCGTTGAACGAGCGCGCGTAGCCGCCGGAGAGATCCCAGATCAATTCGCCTTCGCCCTCGAGCGAAAGAAAGGCCTTGAGGCGCTCGACCTGCAGCTCCGAGTCCTTGCCCTTGGCTTTCGGCTGGCGGCCCGGAAGCTCCCTCGTCGCGCTGACCTTGAATTCGAGCGCGATCACCCCGCAGGACACTCCGTCGACCTCGCGCGTTCCCTTGTACGTGGCTTCGACCTCGCCGGTCAGGCCCTTGAAGGCTTCGGTCGGGCTCTCGCTGAGCAAGCCGACCGGCTCGTCATCCTCGTCCTCGCCCTCGGGTGCTTCGACCGGCCGCAACACCAGGTCGCCTCCGGGCAGGAACAGGGCCTGGATCGCGCTGACGTCGATCTTCCAGCTCTCGTCCTCGGAAGCCTTGCCCTTGGCGGGGAGCAGAGAGCGGAAGTCGAGATCCTCGACGAGACCGTCGGCGAGCTTCGAGTCCGGTCCTTCGGGATCGAAGCTCTTCTTGAACTGGCTCTTGGCTTCCTCCCAATCGAAGACGACGGTCTTGCCCGCGAGCTCGCTCTTCGCGTGCCAGGTGTCGGTCTGATCCCCGGAGTCCATGGGATTCTCGGTGGTCTGCTCGCCCGTGGACTCGATCTTGTCGAAGGTGCGCCGCAGCTTGCGCGGCGCGCCGTTTTCGACTTCGACGAACTCGTCGCCGATCTCGAGCGCCTTGCCCTGGATCGCCGTCATGCCGCCGCGCTTGCCCGAGGGGAAGGGCTGGCCGTTGAGCAGGATCTCCGCGTCGTCGAGCGAGATCTCCTGGCGCGACTCGAAGCTGCGAGTCAGCGAAGTCCCGCTCTTCACGTGGAAGCTCAAGTCGTCGGCCGGCTGGCGCGCGGCGCCGAGCAGGGCCGCGGCGAGGAGCGGCAGGACCAGGACGGGTTTCGTGTTCATGAAGGATCCCCGCTCCGGAGCCAAAGACTCCCGGCGGGGCAGCCATTCTGGTCTCGCGCGAGGAATGCTGGAAGAGCGAGCTCGAGCCTTGGTGCGGCCTGGATGTAAAGGAGCGAGGCGGCGCTCGTCAGGAGCGCCGCCTCGCCGTCCGTCCTCAGCAGGACGATTCGGACACTACGGGCAGATCGTGTATTCCAGGCCGTTCGACAGGGTCGAGTTGTTCGGCGCCGGGAAGCCGTTGTCGCGGCCCCACATCTGGGCATTCACGACGGTTCCCGCCACCGACAGCTCGGCCAGCGGTGTTCCGCCCAGGCTTCCACGTGCGAAGCTGTTCATGTCGATCCCGTAAACGCCGCTGCAATCGTCGGTGGGGAAGGGATTGCCGCCCGAGTTGAGCGCGGGAGTGCGCTTGACCGGCGGAGCGAGGCACAGGAACCCGCCTTGGAACGGAGTCGCGGCTCCGCCGTTGATGCCGTAGAGGCACAGGCCAGGCTTGTTGTTGCGCACGTTGTCCGCGTACACGAAGAAGCCGCTCGGCGCCGTGGCGCTCGCGGTTCCCGAGTAGAAGATCGACGAGGAGCAACCGATGGAGTTGACCTTGGGCGTGCAGTAGACGATCGGCTGCGGGCAGGCGCCCTGACAGCTGATTCCGCCGGACACCAGGAACCCGTCCACGCCGGCCTCGACGATGGTCTGCGTGCCGCCGTCGTTCGCGGTGAAGCGGATTTTCGAGATGGCCGAGGGAGTGAAGCCCGAGGTCACCATCTGCTGCCGCGTCAAGTTCACCGTGGTCCACGCCAGACCCTTGTTCTGCGTGTGGAGCGCGATCGTCACCCAAGCGCCGATGCCGTTGTTGTTGTTGGCTTCGACCAGCAGGCGGTCCGAGCCGTTGGAGGAGGTCAGGTTCAGGAAGTACTTGTAGCTGAGCCCGACCTGGTTCGAGGACATGTCGACGGTCGGCGAAGTCAGGGTCACCGAGCCGTTGTCCACGTCCGTGTTGCCGAACGCGTTCTGCGTCAGGTAGCACTGTCCCGATCCGTCGCCGTCGCTGGTGGGATCGTTCGCCCAGTTGGGGTCATTGACCGGGACTCCGCGCTGCCAGAAGCCGGAGGTGGCTCCCACAAAGCTCGCGACCCAGCCCAGGTCGGTCTGGAAGTTGTCGTTCAGGACCTGGAGCTGAGTGCCGACGATGAAGTCGAGGTTGCCGGAAGCCGGCGAGGTCGTCGGGAAGACCGTCGTGAACCCGGTGGTGTTCGAGGCGCTGACGTAGTACTCGACCGTGCTCGGGCAGGCTTGTCCGGGAATGTTGGCCGAGTAGAGGTCGCCCGAGATGAAGCTCATCGGCAGCGTGTTGAAGACCCCGCCGTTGACGCGGTACTTCACGACCAGGGTCAGCGGACCACTGACCGGCGCGTTGGCGTGGGCGTCGACGGTGTAGGGTCCGGCGACATTGGTCGTGTCCGGCAGAACTGTCACGTTGCTCAAGTTGATCAGCAGCTGCGGGAAGCCCTGGACGCGGAATCCGCCTTCGATCGCCAGGAAATTCGGCGTGCCGTTGAGCAGGTTTCCGTCGTTGTCGTCCAAGGTCAGCCAGTGGGTCTCGACGATCGTCTTGATCTGCGCGTCGTTGTAGGCGTTCATCCAGGACAGGAAGATCGTGTCGGCAGCCGCCGCACCCGCGCTAGCTCCGAGCGAGTTCTTCAGGTTGACGCGGACTTTCCAGCACGCGCCCATCAGGACTTCGCCGTCGTTGTGCACTTCGCCGTAGCAACCGCCGTTGTTGTCGCCGCAGAACTGGCGCGTGTTGTTGCCCGTGCGGATCATCGAGCCGACGCCTTGGAAATCGGCGCCCAGGATCGGCTGGTCGGAGAGGTAGAGACCGAAATTGTCTCCGTTGCCCTCGCCGAAACCGTCGCCACCGTTGCCGCTGGAGTACTTGTCGTTCAGCCAGTGTCCGCTTTCGTGCGCGACCACGTCCGCATAGCAGGTGTTCACGCAGCCGCCGCCCGCTTGATAGAAGTTGGTCGACGAGCCGTTGTAGAAGGCGTTGCAGGAGCTGCCGATGTTCGTGTTGATGGTGTTCACGAAGTCGGCGTGACTGTCCGACGGGATGACCGAGCGGATCCAGTTGCGCTGCTTGTTCCACCAGTTCATGCCGTTGGCCTGGGCCGTGACGAGCGGAGCGGCCGGGCTGTTCAGCAGGACGTTGTTGCCGCTCGCCAGGGTCAAGTTGGTGACCTGCGAGTAGGCGATGCCGGCGGTGTTGATGACGTTGGCGAAGGGCCCGGAGAACTTGAAGGTCGCCGAGACGGGCGCGGTCGCGCCGACGATGTTGAAGTCGCCGTTCGCATCGGTGGTCGCGTTGCCCTGGGCAGTGACGATCACCATGTTCGGGATGTTGATCGGCGCGGAGGGGTTGCTCGCCTCGTCGGGCTTGGTGCCCGGCGATGCGAAGGACTTCACGTTGCCGGAGACGTCGAACATGTTGTGGATCGCGTTCTCGCGGTCGATCCGACGTCCGTTGCTCGCATCGATGTGGTAGGTGAAGCCCACCGCTTCTCCGCTCTGGTCGAGGTATTGGGCGCCGACTTTCCAGGACAGGACAGCACGCACGGGGTCGCCGTCTTCACGGTAGATCACCAGCTCCGGCTGGGTCAGGACGTTCGGCTCGAGGCCCGTGTCCGCGACGAAGTAGCCGCGCGTGATCGCTGACGCGCGCTCGGCGCGCAGGCCGGAGGTCGTCAGCATCCCGGCGATGCCCGGCAGCGCGGTCGTGTCGACCGAGAGCACGCGACCATTGCGATCGAAGAGCACGTTCAGGAAACCGTGCTCGACCGGCACTCCGCCCACGACCTGGCGGAACTGGACCGTCATCTTGTCCGAGGAGCCCGCGTTGCTCAGCGGCAGGAACATCACCTCGTCGTCGACCAGCGTCGAAACCTCGATCCCGTGCAGCTCGTAGGTGTCGCGCGCCGCCTGGCGAGCGAGGACCAGGTAATCCGAGTCCTGGTGCGGCGTGAACATCGGCGCGGCGTTGCCGCCGTAGATGAAGCGCGCATATCCGGTGGCATCATCGAGCTTGATCTGCCAGTTCGCGCCGTGCTCGGCGCGCCAGGAATCGAGCGCGATCTGAACGTTGTCGAGGCCGTTGGCGGGACGGACGCCGCCGTTCTGTGCTTGCGCGAGGGCGCCGAGCACGATCAGCGCGGCGAGCGCCGTGTGGGAGCGATTCTTCATGGTGTGGGCTTTCAAATGGAACCTGAGCTAGCGAGGGACCGGGGGGAGGCTGGGAGGGGCCTGGGGTACGGGGGAGAGCCCGCTGAGGCCGGGGCGAGGGGACGCCGGCCTCGACGAGAGTCTTGTAAGGAGTTTACTGCCATCCTCCGACAGCGGGTCTTCTGAGCGGCAGTAAGTTGGACGGCGGGGCAGTCACGGCGCAGGTGGGACGGCGCGAAGTCCTTCGGCCAGGCCCGGCGGGCTAGACTTGAGGGCTTGCGAAGCCGCCACCATGATCGGACTCCATCCCGGCAAGAGGACTGCAGCCGATGCAGCCGTAACAAGGAGGTCCGATGAAAGTTTCGATCGAGTACTGCACCCAGTGAAACTACGAGCCTCAAGCAGCCGGTCTGGCTGCTGAACTGAGCAAGGCCTTCGCGGGCGCTGAAATCGAGCTGATCCCCGGCTCCGGCGGCGTGTTCGAGATCCAGGTCGACGGCCAGATGGTTTTCTCGAAGCGTCTTCTCAAGCGCTTCCCTGGATACAGGGAAATTCCAACGCTTCTCGGTGCCTGAACGATCGATCCGAGCGCCGCCTCATTGCGGCCACACGATCATCGCCACGAGCACCACCACGACCACCAGGAGCCACACGGACACGAAGGAGTTGGACTCCACTCGAAGTCGGGTCGGCGCAGGTTGGACGTCTTGGACGGAGGACGCGCGGTCAGCGTTCATCTGCATCTGGATCAGGGTGCAAGCCGGGGGGAGCGAGCGATGCAGTTCGGGAGCTGCGACAAGGTGTACCACGCAAATGTCAACCTGTGTGAGGAGGGCTGAAATCCGCGAATTGGTTCCACAGGCTTGAGAATCCGCGGATCGGGCCGCGCGTTACGGCCACTCCGGCGGCACTCGCCGGCCTCCTGGCGGAAAATACTGCGCGGCGAGGCGTGCGCGTGTTTCTAATGGCGCGGCGCACCATGTGGTTGCTGGCTCTCCTTGCCCTGTCGAGCTCGAGTCTCGCCCCCTCGATCCAGAGGCCGGCGGCTCGGCCGCCTTCCCAGGCTCCCGCGACACCGCCCCCGCGCGCCAAGCGCGGCGGGATCGATGACGGGCCCGCCGTCCTGGGCGCGGATGAAGTCCCGCAAGAGCAGGGTGCGCCGGGCGACCTGCCTCCCCTGGCGCGCAGGCTCGAGCAATCGGTCCCGGGCTTCGACCTCGATTCGGTCGGGCGCTCGCGCACGGAGCTCTGCGGCTTCGCCGCCGGCGGCGACGGATTCAGCCTGCTGCTCAGCGACGAGCGCGACGGCAACCGTGGATTCCACGTGCAGAAGCTCGATCGCCATCTCGTCGCCGCCTCCGAGTTGCTGCGCGTCGACGATCGCGCCAGCGGCAAGGGCGAAACCGAGGCGGAGATCGCGGCTTCCGCCACGGGGGCCCTCGGCGCAGTGTGGCTGGACGTCGCCGACCAATCCGGCGCGCTGCGCGGGCGCGCCTGGTCCAAGGCCGGCCGAGCCGGTTCGAGCTGGTCCATGCCCCTGCCGGTCGACACTCGCCCGCAAGCCACGCCCGGGGCGGCAACGCCTTCGGTCGGGCTCGAGCCGGCGCTGATCTGGAACGATACCGGATCGTTGACGGTCGCTTGGCATGTCGCAGGGCATATCTTGCTGCGCGACGTCGATCCTTCGACGGGCGCGACCCGGCGCGAATCGCTGCTCGGTCGCCGCAACAAGCTGGCCGCTTCCGGCCCGCTCCTGGCGCAGAGCAAGGGTGCGATTGCCTGCGCCCTCGACGCGGCCGGCACTGTGATGCTGTTCCTGCGCCAGGGCGATGACGCGGGAAACACGATCGAGGTCGGGCCCGGGAAAGCCTTCGGCCTCGCCGCCGACCCGAACGATCCGGACGCCGGATGGTGGATCCTGATGCGCAGCCGTGGCCTGTTGATCCTGCGCCATCTCGCGCACGGCGGTGCGGCCGATCGCGAGGACCTGGACCTGGCGCAGCAGGGCTGGAGATCCGCGTCGCTTGCCGTCGGCCAAGCCGGTCCCTGCATCCTCTTGCAGTACGCGCAAGGCGGACTCGGTGCCGTGTGGGTCGGCCCCGAGCTTCCGACACCCGTGGTGACGAAGACGGAACTGTGCGCCGCGGATCGCTCGGTGATCGTGTCGCGCCACGCCGCGCAGGGTGAAGAGTGGGCCTTCGTGTGGAGCGAGCGCCGCGGAGCCCAGGTCGAGGTGAACGGCCGCGGCTGCTCTCGCGACGGCAAGCACCTGCAGCCCGAGCGCCGCCTGCTCGAAGGCGACGGCAGCGCCGTCCAGTTCCAACCTGCCGCCGCCTTCGCAGGTGATCGCGGCCTGGTCGCCTGGACGGACCAGCGGTTCGGCGGTCTCGCGGTGGGCGCGCGCGGATTCACCGCCGGCCGCAAGCTGGGCAGCGCCGAATTGTTCCTGCCTGCGGATTCAGGAACGTCCAGCTCGGAGGCGCTCCAGCTCGAAGTCCGCGATCGCCCGGTTGCGAAACGTCCGGCGGTCGCGGTCCAAGCCTCGGGCCGAGCTCTGGTCGCCTGGCTCGGAGCGGGCGCCAGCGGCCCCGCTCTTTTCGCCCAGCGCATCGACGTCGACGCGGACGCCGGCTTGCAAGCGACCTCGCAGCCGGTCGAAATCGATCCGCAGGCCGCCGCGATCTCGACCAACTTCCCGCCCGCGGTCGTCGCCTTGCGCAGCGAGCGCGGTTTCGCCCTGGCCTGGATCCGTCCCGCTCCCGAGGTCGGAGCCCGTTCTGAAGCGCCCTCGGAGGATGGCCGCAGCGAGGTGCGCCTCGCGCGCGTCAACGCTTTGGGCGTCCAGGAGGGCAGCGCCCGCACCGTGGCCAGCGGGCCGCGCCTTTCCCGCCCGGCCCTGGCACAGCTCGACGACGGCCGCATCGTAGTCGCCTGGGATTCGCAGCCTGAAGTCGGAGCCCGGCGCCTGGCCGCGCGCGTTTTCTCCGAAGTCCTGGAGCCCGAGCTGCGCGAGCTGAGCTTCGAGACCATGTGGCGGCAGTCCGACTGGGCGCCGGCGATCGCTCCCGCGGCGGGAGGATTCGCCCTGGCCTGGACCAGCGGTGAGTCGGAGGAGTCAGACGTCTTCTCCAGACTGTTCGACTCCGAAGGCCGGCCGCTCTCGCGTCCCCTGGCCCTCTCGACCCGCTCCGGCGAGCAGAAGTCGCCTAGCCTTTCCCGCTCGGCGGACGGGGGCTTCATCGCCCTCTGGCAGGACAGCCTCTCGAGACAACCGCGCTTCGTCGGCCGCCGCATCTCTGCAAAAGGTGCGCAAGCCGGGCGCGCCGTCCGTTTCAGTTTTGGGTCCGAAGCCCCTGCGACCAGCCTCTCTTCCCCGCGGGTGATCGCCCTCGACGGCGGCCGGCTCCTGGTGGTCGGAGAGCACGCATCGCCCGGAAAAGGCTTCGAAATCGGCCTGTGCTTCGTCGGCCCGGGCTGGGACGAGGTCGAAGGCCGCTGAAGGTGCTCCTCGCCGTCTCGCGAGAAACTGCCCCGCATCGCTGTGCATGGCCCTTTCCCGCGCTGGAAACGGCGGGTCGACCCCCGCGGAAACCTCGGCCCGCGGTCATCCACAATCATGCGGGGCAGTCTCGTGTCACTCCAGGCACAGCTAGGGAGGCTTCCGGGATTTTTTGGCGAACCTGGGCCCGACCCCGCTCGTCCCAAGAGCGGCAGACAAGCTGGCGACCCACCGCCCTGCGCAGAGGGCGTGAACGTGGTCCTCAGGAGCAGTTTGTTCGCCTACCCGCGCCGGCACTTCACAGTCCGGCGCGGTTCTGTTTCGAGACGGGCATGTCTCGCATGAGCGAAGTCCGGCGAGCCCCGAGGGCGGAGTCGCTACGATGGACCCAATGCCCTCGCGACACCTCGACCTGGATCAGCTCGCCAAACGTCTGGATCTGGGCCATGCGGGCACCAAGATCGTCGCCACGATCGGACCTGCTTCCGAGGAGCGCATCGAGGAGCTGATCGACGCCGGGATGTCCGTGGCGCGGATCAACTTCAGCCACGGCAAGGAGGAGGACCATCGCCGCAGGGTGGCCAAGCTGCGCGCCGCCTCGGAGAAGAAACGCGTCGCGATCGGGATCCTGGCCGACATCCAGGGCCCGAAAATGCGAATGGGGATCCTCGGCGGCGGCGCGCGCAAATTGACGCTGGGCGAGGAGGTCGTGCTGGTCGTGGGCGAGCGCGCGGCGCGCGAAGGGGACGTGCCGATCAATATCGCGGGCTTCGTCGCCGCCGTCGCCCCCGGCAACCGGATCCTCCTGGCTGACGCGGTGGTCGAGCTGGTGGCGACGCGGGTCGAGAGCGGTTCCGTCCACGCCCGGGTGCGGCGCGCCGGCGTGATCGACGACAAGAAAGGGGTGCACCTGCCCGATTGTCAGATCGCGATCGAGCTGCCCACGGAGCAGGACCGCCGGCACATCCAGCTCGCTTGCGAGCTGGGGATCGACATGCTCGGCATCAGCTTCGTCAGCCGCGCCGAGGAGATCGAGCGCATCCGCAACCTCGCGCCGGGCATGCTGATGGTCGCGAAAATCGAGCGCCAGATCGCGCTGACCAACCTGAAGACCATTCTGGAGGCGACCGACGGGGTGATGGTCGCGCGCGGCGACCTGGGCGTCGAGGTCAAGCTCGAGCAGCTGCCCCTGGCCCAGAAGCAGATCATCAGCGAGGCCCTGCGCGCCGGGAAGTTCTCGATCACGGCGACCGAGATGCTCGAGTCGATGGTCCACAGTTCGCGTCCGACGCGCGCCGAGGTGACCGACGTCGCCAACGCCGTGCTCGACGGAACCGATGCCGTGATGCTCTCGGCGGAGACGGCGGTGGGGGACTATCCGGTCGAAGCCGTCGAGGCGATGTCGCGCATCTCGCGAGCGATCGAGACCAGCAGTCGCTACCACGACCTCCCGCGGGTGCGATTCCGGGAAGCGGAGCCGACCTTCTCGAACGCGACCGCGATGGCCGCCGCCCAGGCCGCGGAAGCCCTGGGCATCCACAAGATCATCTGCTTCACCGAAAGCGGCAACACCGTGCGGCTCTTGTCGCGCTACCGCGCCGAGGCCGAGATCATCGCGCTGACGCCGAGCGAGAGGACCTTGAACGGCATGACCATCCTGTCGCACGTCACCCCGATGCTCTTCCGCCAGGAGCTGAGCCTGGAGGACATGCTGCACGAGGCTCAGACCCTGCTGCTCGAGCGCGGCCTGGTCCTCCAAGGCGAGGAAGTGATTTTCGTCGCCGGGGTGCCGCCGGGCGTGTCGCGCTCGACCAACGTCATGAAGCTGCACCGGATCGGCGAGATGACCCGGATGCACTGAGCGGGAGAAGGCTCGCCGCGAATCTCAATGGAGGGGAGCGTTACCCTTGGCCGCAATCCCATCGAGGCCGGCGGCCGTCTAGTGACGCACGAGGTGTGCCGTGAGGCTGTCGGGACAGCTTGCCTGTCCCGCCCGAAGCTCGGACTGAATGAAAAAAGTGTCACGGGAGAGGCGCGTGGACGCGGCCCAATCCTGGCGCCATCGGGCAGCCTTAGACGCGCTCTACCTGGAAACCCTGAATCACCTAAGCGCCGGCCGTTTGCCGCTGAATTCGCGACAGCGATGACCGCCGGATTCATTGGCTCTCTTTAGAATTCGCATCGAGCGAGCTCTGCACCGGGTCATGCCACGGGTCGCTGGATCGAACACCAACGAAAAAAGCATGGAATCCTCTATGGACGGAAAGAAGGCGACGGCGCAAGTACAGGACCTCGACTGGGCCAAGGAACAGAAAATGCTGTTGCAGGCCCTGCAGGCAATGCGGGACGGGGACTTCGATGTGCGCATGCCCAGCGACTGGACCGGTATGGCCGGCAAGATCGCGGACACGTTCAACGAGATCGTCGCGGCGAACGCGCACCTCGCCGAGGAGCTCGACCGCGTCGGCCAGTCGGTCGGCAAGAAGGGTCACACCACGCAGCGCGTCAAGTGCGACCAGCGCCGCGGCGAGTGGGGCCAGATGGAGAACTCGGTCAACTCCCTGATCGACGACCTCTTGTGGCCGACGGCGGAAGTGACCCGCGCGATCGCGGCCGTCGCCAAGGGCGACCTGTCGCAAACCATGCGCCTGGAAGTCGAGAGCCGTCCACTCGAGGGCGAGTTCCTGCGCTCGGCCACGATCGTCAACACGATGATCGAGCAGATGAGCGTGTTCACTTCCGAAGTGACGCGCGTGGCTCGCGAAGTCGGCACGGACGGCAAGCTCGGCGGCCAGGCCCAGGTCAAGGGTCTGAGCGGCGTGTGGAAGGATCTGAACGACAACGTGAACTCGATGGCGTCGAACTTGACGGCCCAGGTCCGCAACATCTCGGAAGTGACGATCGCGGTCGCCAGCGGTGACCTTTCACGCAAGATCACGGTCGACGTGCGCGGCGAGATCCTCCAGTTGAAGGAGGCGATCAACACCATGGTCGACCAGCTGCGCTCCTTCGCCTCGGAAGTGACGCGCGTGGCGCGCGAAGTCGGAACGGACGGAAAGCTCGGCGGCCAGGCGATCGTTCCCGGGGTCGCTGGCACTTGGAAGGACTTGACCGACTCGGTCAACGCGATGGCGACGAACCTGACGGCCCAGGTGCGCAACATCGCCGAAGTGACCACCGCCGTGGCGCGCGGCGACCTGTCGCGCAAGATCACGGTCGACGTCAAGGGCGAGATCCTCGAGCTCAAGAACACCATCAACACGATGGTCGACCAGCTGAACGGCTTCGCGGCGGAAGTGACGCGCGTGGCGCGCGAAGTCGGCACGGAAGGCAAGCTCGGCGGCCAGGCCCAGGTGCTCGGCGTCGCCGGGACCTGGAAGGACTTGACCGACAACGTCAACTCGATGGCCGGCAACCTGACGGCCCAGGTCCGCAACATCGCCGAGGTCGCGACCGCGATCGCTGGCGGCGACCTTTCGCGCAAGATCACGGTCGACGTGCGCGGCGAGATCCTGCTGCTCAAGGAAACCTTGAACACCATGGTCGAGCAGCTGCGCTCCTTCGCATCGGAGGTGACGCGCGTGGCGCGCGAAGTCGGCACGGAAGGCAAGCTCGGCGGCCAGGCCCAGGTGCCCGGCGTCGCAGGGACGTGGAAGGACTTGACCGACAACGTCAACGGCCTCGCGTCGAACCTGACGTCTCAGGTCCGCAACATCGCCGAAGTGACCACCGCGGTCGCGTCGGGCGACCTCTCGCGCAAGATCACGGTCGACGTGCAGGGCGAGATCCTCGAGCTCAAGAACACCATCAACACGATGGTCGACCAGCTCAACGGCTTCGCGGCCGAAGTGACGCGCGTGGCGCGCGAAGTCGGCACGGAAGGCAAGCTCGGCGGCCAGGCCCAGGTGCCCGGCGTCGCGGGAACCTGGAAGGACTTGACCGACAACGTCAACGGTCTCGCGTCCAACCTGACGTCCCAGGTGCGCAACATCGCCGAAGTGACCACCGCCGTCGCCAAGGGCGACCTCTCGCGCAAGATCACGGTCGACGTCAAGGGCGAGATCCTCGAGCTCAAGAACACCATCAACACGATGGTCGACCAGCTCAACGGCTTCGCGGCCGAAGTGTCGCGCGTGGCGCGCGAAGTCGGTACCGAAGGCAAGCTCGGCGGTCAGGCGCAGGTGCCCGGCGTGGCCGGCACGTGGAAGGACTTGACCGACAACGTCAACGGTCTCGCGTCCAACCTGACGTCCCAGGTGCGCAACATCGCCGAAGTGACCACCGCCGTGGCGCGCGGCGACCTGTCGCGCAAGATCACGGTCGACGTCAAGGGCGAGATCCTCGAGCTCAAGAACACCATCAACACGATGGTCGACCAGCTCAACGGCTTCGCTTCCGAAGTGACGCGCGTGGCGCGCGAAGTCGGCACGGAAGGCAAGCTCGGCGGCCAGGCTCAGGTGCCCGGCGTCGCGGGAACCTGGAAGGACTTGACCGACAACGTCAACGGCCTCGCGTCGAACTTGACGTCCCAGGTGCGCAACATCGCCGAAGTGACGACCGCCGTCGCGCGCGGCGACCTGTCGCGCAAGATCACGGTCGACGTCAAGGGCGAGATTCTCGAGCTCAAGAACACCATCAACACGATGGTCGACCAGCTCAACGCCTTCGGCGCCGAAGTGACGCGCGTGGCGCGCGAAGTCGGCACGGACGGCAAGCTCGGCGGCCAGGCCCAGGTGCCCGGCGTCGCCGGTGCCTGGAAGGGTCTCACGGACTCGGTGAACTCGATGGCCTCGAACTTGACGGCCCAGGTGCGCAACATCGCCGAAGTGACCACGGCCGTGGCGCGCGGCGACCTGTCGCGCAAGATCACGGTCGACGTCAAGGGCGAGATCCTCGAGCTCAAGAACACCATCAACACGATGGTCGACCAGCTCAACGCCTTCGCTGCGGAAGTGACGCGCGTGGCGCGCGAGGTCGGTACGGAAGGCAAGCTCGGCGGCCAGGCCCAGGTCAAGGGCGTCGCCGGAACCTGGAAGGACCTGACCGACAACGTGAACGTCATGGCCGCCAACCTGACCAACCAGGTGCGCGGCATCGTGAAGGTCGTCACGGCCGTCGCCGGCGGCGATCTGCAGCAGAAGCTGACCGTTGAAGCGAAGGGCGAAGTCGCCGCGCTCGCCGAGACGATCAACAACATGACCTCGACCCTGGCGATTTTCGCCGACCAGGTGACGACGGTTGCGCGCGAAGTCGGTGTCGAAGGGCGCCTCGGCGGCCAGGCCAACGTGCCCGGCGCGGCCGGAACCTGGAAGGACCTGACGGCCAACGTCAACCTGCTCGCCGCCAATCTGACGACTCAGGTGCGCGCGATCGCCGAGGTCACGACCGCCGTGACCAAGGGCGACCTGACGCGCTCGATCCAGGTCGACGTGCGCGGCGAAGTGGCCGACCTCAAGGACTACATCAACGCGATGATCGGGAACCTGCGGGCCACCACGGACCGCAATACCGAGCAGGACTGGTTGAAGACCAACCTGGCGAACTTCAGCCGCATGATGCAGGGCCAGCGCGAGCTGATCACGGTCGGCCAGGAGCTGCTGTCCGAGATGGCGCCACTGGTCAACGCGCAACAGGGCGTCATGTACGTCATGGAAGGCGACGAGACCAAGCCGCTGCTCAAGCAGCTCGCGAGCTACGCCGACCAGTCGGCGACGCGCACGCCGCGCGAGTACTACCTCGGCGAAGGTCTGGTCGGCCAGTGCGCGGTCGAGCGCCAGCGCATCCTGCTGTCCAACGTCCGCGACGAGGAGATCATGATCGGCTCCGGTCTGGTGCAGTTCCGGCCGCGCCGGTGATCGTGCTGCCGGTGCTCTTCGAAGGCCACGTCAAGGCCGTGATCGAGCTGGCCTCGATCGCCGAGTTCACGGCGTCGCACATGAACTTCCTGGAGCAGCTGACCGGCTCGATCGGAATCGTGCTCAACACGATCGAGGCCACGATGCGCACCGAAGGCCTCTTGAAGCAGTCGCAGCAGCTCGCCGGCGAGCTGCAGGCGCAGAAGAAGGAGCTGCAGGACGCGAACGAGGAGCTGGCGCAAAAGGCCAAGCTGCTCGCGCAGCAGAACGCGGAAGTCGAGCGCAAGAACCAGGAAATCGAGCAGGCGCGCCGCGCCGTGGAAGAGAAGGCCGCCGAGCTGGCCTTGACCTCGCGCTACAAGTCCGAGTTCCTGGCCAACATGTCGCACGAGCTGCGCACGCCGCTCAATTCGATCCTGATCCTTGGCCAGCAGCTCTCCGAGAACGACCAGGGCAACCTCTCGCCGCGCCAGGTCGAGTTCGCGAAGACCATCCACGGCGCGGGCACCGACCTCTTGAACCTGATCAGCGACATCCTCGACCTGTCGAAGATCGAGTCGGGAACGGTGACCGTCGAGAGCGAGGAGCTCGGCTTCTCGCAGCTGCGCGACATGGTCGAGCGCAACTTCCGCCACGAGGCGGAGAACCGCGGCCTGACCTTCACCAGCGATTTCGGGCCCGACCTCGGGCGCGCGATCAGCACCGACCCCAAGCGCCTGTTGCAGGTGCTCAAGAACCTGCTCTCCAACGCGTTCAAGTTCACGGAACGCGGTGGAATCCGCCTGGAAGTCGGCGTGGGCAAGAGCGGATGGAGCACCGACCACCCCGTGCTCGGCGCCGCGCCGACCGTGGTCTACTTCGCGGTCAGCGACACCGGCATCGGCATCCCGATCGAGAAGCAGCGGATCATCTTCGAGGCTTTCCAGCAGGCCGACGCGGGCACCGCGCGCAAATACGGCGGCACGGGTCTGGGACTCGCGATCAGCCGCGAGCTCGCCAATCTGCTCGGCGGCGAGATCCGTCTGCACAGCGTTCCGGGCACGGGCAGCACCTTCACGCTGTACCTGCCGCTGCGCTACGAAGGACCGGCGACCGCGCGGGCGAATCCGAACACGCTGCGCGCGGCTCCCGGCTTCGTGGTCGCGCTGCCTGCACCGCCGCTCGAGACGGTGACCGACGACCGCCACGAGATCGAGAAGGGCGACGAAGTGCTGCTGATCGTCGAGGACGATCCGCACTACGCGCGCGTGCTGCTCGACATGGCGCGCGAGCGCGGCTTCAAGGGCCTGGTCGCGATGCGCGGCAACGACGCGCTCTCGCTCGCGCGCCAGTACCTGCCGTCGGCGATCTCGCTCGACATCTTCCTGCCGGACATGCACGGCTGGACAGTTCTTAGCCAGCTCAAGCAGAACGCGGAGACGCGCCACATCCCGGTGCAGATCGTCACGGTCGAGGAGGAGCGCCAGCACGGACTCGAGCGCGGCGCCTTCGCCTACCTCAACAAGCCGCTGACCACCGACGGTCTCGAGAACGCGCTCGATCGGATCAAGCGCTTCACCAAGCAGGAGATGCGCCAGCTGCTGGTGGTCGAGGACGACCCGGCCGAGCAGATGAGCATCGCTGAGCTGATCGGCAACGGCGACGTGCAGATCACGGCGGTCGGAAACGGTCAGGACGCGTTGACCGCGATGCGCAGCCAGCCCTTCGACTGCGTCGTGCTCGACCTGCGCCTGCCGGACGTCTCGGGCTTCGACCTGTTGACGACGATCAACAGCGAACCCGCGCTGCGCGACACGCCGATCGTGGTCTTCACGGGCAAAGAATTGACCGACGACGAGGAGAGCCAGCTGCGGCGAATGGCCAAGAGCATCGTGCTCAAGGGCGTGCAGTCGCCCGAGCGCCTGCTCGACGAGACGGCGCTGTTCCTGCACCGCGAGATCGCCAAGCTGCCGCCTTCCAAGCAGCGCATGCTCGAGCGCTTGCACCAGACCGACGAAGGCCTGGTCGGCAAGCGCGTCCTGGTCGTCGACGACGACGTCCGCAACATCTTCGCCCTCTCCAGCCTGCTCGAGCGGCATAAGATGACCGTGATCAGCGCCACCACCGGCCAGGAAGCGATCGACATGATCGAGTCCACCGAGGACCTGTCGCTGGTCCTGATGGACATCATGATGCCCGAGATGGACGGCTACGAAACCATGCGGCGCATCCGCAGCGAAAACCACCTGCGCCTGCTGCCGATCATCGCCTTGACCGCGAAGGCGATGAAGGGCGACCGCGAGAAGTGCCTCGAAGCCGGAGCCTCGGATTACATCGCCAAGCCTGTCAACACGGAACAGCTCTTGTCGCTGTTGCGCATGTGGCTGCACCGCTGAACTTACGAATCATGCAAAAAAATGGTCAACTTCCCGACCGCGCCCTCGGCAATCGACCGATGACCAACGGTGAGAAGGTCAATATCCTGATCGTCGACGATCAGCCATCTCGTCTCCTGAGCTACGAGGTGATCCTCGGAGAGCTGAACCAGAACATCGTTCGCGCCGGCTCGGGCGCCGAGGCGCTGCAGGAGCTGATGCGCCGCGAGTACGCCGTGATCCTGCTCGACGTCAATATGCCCGGCATGGACGGTTTCGAGACGGCGCAGATGATCCACCAGCACCCGCGCTACGAGAACACGCCGCTGGTGTTCGTCACCGCCTTCAACGTCACCGACATGGACCGGCTCAAGGGCTACGAGCTCGGCGCGGTCGATTACGTCTACATCCCAGTCATCCCGGCGATCCTGCGCAGCAAGGTCTCCGTGCTGGTCGAGCTCTTCCTCCAGAAGCAGGAGCTGCGGCGACTCAACCAGAACCTGGCCCAGGCCAACGCCGAGCTGGCCGTCACCAATAGCACGCTAGAGGCCGAGAAGGGGCGCGACCTCGAGCGCATGAACCGCGATCTCGAGTTCGCAAACGCCGAGCTCGAGCGCACCAACCAGATCCTGACCGAGGAGATCGCGGTGCGCCGCCGCGCCGAGGAGGCCCAGCAGCGCAGCGACCAGCACCTGCACGCGATCCTCCAGAACACCTCGGCCCTGATCAATCTGATCGACCTCGAAGGCCGCTTCGTGCACCTCAACCGTTCCTGGGAGGTGCTCCTGCCATGCAGCAGCCAGGATGCCCGCGGCAAATCGATCTACGAGCTGCTGCCCGAGCCCGTGGCCAGGGCTTTCGACGAGCACACCAAACGCGTGCTGACCGAGCGCCGGCCCCAGGAGTTCGAGTGGAACGTGCTGCTCGCCGACGGCCGCAGCGCCGTCTTCAACTCGATCAAGGCTCCGCTGTTGGACGCGGCCGGCGAACCCTATGGCATCGTCGGCGTCTCGACCGACATCACCGAGCGCAAGATGCTGGAGAACGCCCTGCGCGACGCCGACCGCCGCAAGGACGAGTTCATCGCCATGCTGGCCCACGAGCTGCGCAATCCGCTGGCGCCGATCGTCAACGGGCTCGAGATGATGCGGCTCAAGAACCTGAACGACCCGCAGCTCGTGTGGTGCCGCGACGTGATCACCCGCCAGGTGGCCCATCTGAGCCGCCTGGTCGAGGATCTGCTCGACGTCTCGCGCATCACCCAGGGCAAGATCAAGCTGCAGACGGCCGAAGTCGAGCTCACCAAGGTGATCGAGCGTGCGATCGAGACCGTCCGGCCTCTGATCGATTCGCACCACCACGCCTTGACCGTGCACATGCCCGAGGACCCGGTCGTGATCCACGGCGACGCGATGCGTCTGGCCCAGATCCTGAGCAACCTGCTCAGCAACGCCGCCAAGTACACCCAAGACAGCGGAAAGATCCAGTTGCACGTCAGTTGCACTGACTCCGACGTCCAGATACGCGTCAAGGACAGCGGCGTCGGCATCCCCGCCGAGATGATGCCCAAGATGTTCGAGCTGTTCGTGCAGTTCGAGCGCACCCTCGATCGCTCCCAGGGAGGACTCGGGATCGGCCTCGCCCTGGTCAAGCGCCTGGTCGAGCTTCACGGCGGCGACGTGAGCGTGCACAGCGAGGGCTCCGGCCGCGGTAGCGAGTTCGTCGTCCACCTTCCGCTGATCCCGGCGCGAAGTGTCAGCGTCCCCAAGCCGTCCGAAGAAGACTCGCCCATGAACTCGCCCGTCCCCGGCCGCAAGATCCTGGTAGTCGACGACAACGTCGACGCCGCCGACGCCCTGACGATGCTCCTGCGGCATACGGGCCACCGTGTCCAGACCGCCCATTCGGGACTCGAAGCAGTCAGCCAGGCGCAGCGCTTCCAACCCCAGGTGATCTTCCTCGATCTCGGCATGCCCGGGATGAACGGCTACGAGGCGGCGCAGCTGATCCGCAAGCTGCCCCGTGGCGGCGAGATCATGCTGGTCGCGCTCACCGGTTGGAGCCAGTCCGACGCCCGCGAAGCGACCCGCCGCGCCGGCTTCGACCTGCACCTGGTCAAGCCGGTCGACCACTTGGCTCTGCAGAAGCTGCTCGACGCGCTGCCGAGCGATCCCAACATCCCTGTCGCCTTGTGAGCGCGCCGGCAGTCCCGCGCTCCTGATCAGCTGGCACGGCAAGGATTTATGGGAAGAGCGTGCATCTTCATCGACTGCGGGGGTTGACGGCTCGGCGCATCGCGTAGAGAGTCTCCCGGCCCCTGCACCATGCTCGACTTCCCTCGCCTCGATTTTCTGCGCCGCGCCGGCCTGGTGCGCACACCCCAGACGCCAGCCGCGGTGGTTACCGCGCGCGTGGTTTGCGTCGCGAGCGGCAAGGGCGGCACGGGAAAGAGCATCACGTCGACCAACCTGGCGACCCTGCGCGCGGGCCGCGGCGAGCGGGTGCTGCTGATCGATTTCGACGCCGGTCTCGCCAATGCCCATCTGCTGCTCGGCCTGGCGCCGCAGTACGACCTCGGGCACGTGATGGAGGGCTCGATCGATCCCTTCGACGCCCTGGTCGAGGGCCCGAACGGATTGAAGCTGCTCTCCGGAGGCGTCGGACGTCACACCCTGACCAACCCGACGCGGCGCGAGCTCGAGCGGCTGTTCAAGAGCCTGCGCGCCCTGGAAGACGCCTTCGACCTGATCGTGATCGACCACGGCGCGGGACTGGGCTACGGCACGGTGGCGCACCTGGCGGCGACCAGCACGTTGCTCTTGGTCACCAGTCACGAGGTCACCGGACTCTCCGACGGCTACGCGCTCTACAAGCGCGCCCTCTCGGTCAATCCCTACATCCGGGTCGGCATGCTGATCAATCGCGTGCCCGAGCCCTCCTCGGCCGAATCGGCCTGGGCGCGCTTCCGCAACGCATCCCAGAAGTTCCTCGGCAGCCAGCCCGAGCTGCTCGGCTGGGTGCCCGCGGATCCGGCGGTCGGCCGCTCGGTCGAGGTGCGCTCGCCGGTGGTCCTCTCGAGTCCCGATTGCGAGGCCGCCAGAGCCTTCGGCCGACTGGCGGAATGGCCGGCCCTTGACCTCGCTCGAACCGCAAGCGCATTCTACGAGCGCGCTCAGCGAGCCCTGCGGTAGTCCGCCCGGCCGCGGTGCGCACCCGATGCGCGTACTCAGTCTCGTCAACCAGAAGGGCGGGTGCGGCAAGACGACCACGGCGATCCATCTCGCCGCTGCCTTGTCACTGGCGCAGCAGCGCGTGCTCGTGGTCGATCTCGATCCCCAGGCCCACGCGACCATGGGACTGTCGGCCCACGCGGAGAGCGGGCCGTCGATCGCCGACGTGCTCTGCGATCGGGTCACGACGCGCGAAGCCCTGCGCAGCGCGCCTTGCGGCTTGAGCCTGCTCGCCGCTTGCCAGCGACTCGCCGAGTTCGAGGAGGAGAGCGCGCGCATGGTCTCGCCCGAGCATCGCCTGCGCAACGCGCTGGCGGAGGTCGCCGATCAGTTCGATTTCGCGCTGATCGACTGTCCCGCGCGCGCCGACGGCGTGCTGACCGCCAATGCCCTGTGCGCTTCGACCAGCGCCCTGCTCGTGATCGAGACCGGAGCCTTCGCCCTCCAGGGCGCGGTGCGCGCGCGCGCCTTGTTCGAGGTGGTTGCCGAGCAACAGGGCTCGTCGTTCGATCGGCGCGTCGTCGGCACGCTGTTCGACAAGCGCACGCGTTTCGCCCGCGAAATGCTCGTCGCCCTGCACGCGCGTTTCGGCGAGGAGATGTACGACACCGTGGTGCGCTCGAGCGTGCGCCTGCGCGAAGCCGCCGCCTGCGGAAGACCGGTGTTCGACATCGCGCCGCACTGCGGAGGCGCGGACGATTTCCACGCCCTGGCCGCGGAAGTCCTCGCGGATCGCCCCGAGATCGGCCGCCCGCTGCAGGGGCCAGCCCGCGCCCAGGCGCCTGGCCTCACCGGCGCCACCCTCGCTCCGGGCGCCTTGAAAAAAGCGCGTCCCATCGTTTCGCCAATCCCGGGCTGAAGCCAAGGCACACAGGAACAGAGTCATGGACGCACTCGCATTGCTGTGCAATCTCTACGGCGACGGCCCCGCGACCCTGAAGCGCTTGCGCGTGAACGGCGTGCTCCGCATCGAGGATCTGAGCGCGCGCCCGATCGCCGAGCTGGTCAAGATCCTGGCGCTCCCGCCGGCGACCGCGCGGCGTTTCCAGAAGGAAGCTCTGGCCCTGGGCAAGCGCGTGCTCGATCCGGAAGAGCCTGTCCTGGCCCAGCCCGCGCCGCGGGTAGCGCGCCGCGCGGTGCACCAGGTGGTGCACGGCCGCGAGGCGATCCTCGACGCGGCCTCGCGACGCTGGGACGAGCTCGAGCGGGCCAGCCTGGCGCCGGAGCGAAACCCGCCGCGCAAGCTCGATGAATCACCCGCCCTCGAGCTCGCCACGCCGCTGGAAGCAGCTGAGCTCGATCGCGCGACGCACCGCGCGCTCGAAGCGGCCGGCGTCGACTCGCTCGAGCAGCTGGTGGCCTTCGACAGCGAGCTGCTCGCCCACACCGCGGCGCTCGGAATCAGCCAGGTGCTCTACGCCCAGGGCCTCGCGCGGCGGCGGATGCGCGGATCGGATGTTCCTGCACCGGCCGCGAGCGATTTTTCCGAGAGCGAAGACCTCGCCGTGCACATCCTGCAGCCGCCGTTGCGCCATCAGGCGCGCTTCTCGCCCAGCGAGCGCCCGCCGGCCGAATTCCTGTCGGACGCCGCGGCCGTCATGCCTCACGGTGACGCGCGAGCTCCCGACGAGGGCGCCGGACCCTTCGCCTAGGAAGCCGTCTCAAGAGCGACTGCTCGGCTTCGCGCTCCACGGCCGCTCCGCGGCGCTAGGAATGTCCCGCTCGGCGGTCTAGGACCGAGAAACACGGCCTGCGCGTCGGGCAGGGCCGTCGGGTAACCTCGCCAGCCCCGCGGTTCAGTTCCACTGGCCTCCTGCTCTTCTTCGAGATGAAATCCAAGGCTTTGCTGGTCCTGCTCGCTCTCGCAGCCGTCGCTCCGCCCGCCGCCGCGAAGTCGACCGCGTTCTCGCAAGTGCATGCCGCTGACGATGGCCTGGCGCCCGATGGCAAGCGCGGCTTCGGCCTGGCCTTGAAGCAGAAGGGCGTCAGCGAGCTGTTCCGTTCCAAGGACCCGGAGGATCGCGCGTTCTTCGACGAGTTGACCGAGGTCTCCAACGCGACCCGAGCCCTGCTCCTGAGCCTGCGCCAGCACTACGTCGACCGCGGCTATTTCCAGTTCCTCCCGGGAAGCGCCGGCGACGACATGGCCGCGCTGCACGCCGCCTACGCGAAGTCCTACGACATGCCGGCGCGCGAGCTGGCTGCCGGCGACGCGCGCTCCAGGGCCCTGGCCTCGATGCTGGTCGACACGCGTTTCAACACGCGGCGCGAGCTCGTGTCGCGCGCCGAAGTCGCGGTGCTCGATCTCGAGCGCGCGCGCGCGGTGTTCAGCGGCACGGTCAACGGCTTCGTGATCCTCAGCGAAGCCGAGATCGAGCACATCGCCGCCCGCGCGGACCTCGCCTCCGCCGAATTGCGCGCCCTGCGTTCCGATCTCGAAGTGCTCAAGCCCGGCCCGGACGACAAAGTGGCCGGCGCGGAGGAGACCCAGCTGGCCAGGAAGCTGCTCGAGATCGGCCGCATCGCCGACGAGAAGACGCGCGCGACCGAGCTGGTAGCCCTGCTCGATCCTCGCCGAGCTCTCGAATCGCGCATGCAGCTGCTGCTCTTCTCGGCGCGCGTCGAGCCCAAGCTCGCGCCCCTGCGCCAGTGGCGCGACCGCGTGCTCAAGACCGCGGCCGACATCCGCGCCAAAGTGCTCGAGCTGATTCCCGGCACGACCGAGGGCGAAGCCGCGCAACCGGAAATCGCGCGCATGAAGAAGACCGATCGGCTCAACCAGGCCGCCACGCTGGCGGTCCAGGGCCTGGGCAACGACCCGCTCGACGCGGACCTCGCCTGGGCCGCAGGACACTCGCGCTACATCTTCGTGCCCGACCTGGTCGCGGTCACCTACTTCGATCGCTACCTGGTTCTGGTGGGCATCCGCACCGGCGACCCGATCCCCGGCAACGGCCGGAAGATGACTCCGCGCGAGCAGGAAGCCTTCGACGCCGTGGTTTCGTTCAAGCGCTGAGCGGATCGGGTATCCTCTCTGCCCGCTGGACCGCGGCGTCTGCCGTAAGCGGACAGCGGCACACACCGTGACCGCGACCACATCTGCCGCCTTGACGAGTTTCCTGATCGAGGACGCCCGCGAACGTCCTGGCGACGATCCGATCTTCTTCCTCAACGCCGAGGCCCAGCGCCGCGCGCGCGCCGGCGAGCGGATCATCAACGCGACCCTCGGCGCCCTGGTCGAGGACGACGGAATCCTGGCGATCCTGCCCAGCGTGGGCGAGGCGATCTCGCGGGTGAAGCTCGTCGACGCGGCGAGCTACGCGCCGATCGCGGGCGAGCCCGGTTTCCTCTCGGCGGTGATCCGCGACCTCTACCACGGCCGCGCCCAGGGCGAGCGCTCCGTCGCCGTCGCCACGCCCGGCGGGACGGGTGCCCTGCACCATGCGATCGTCAACTTCCTCGACCCGGGCGAGGCGCTGCTGACCACGAAGTATTACTGGGGTCCTTATAAAACGATCGCCGACCACACGCGCCGGCGAGTCGAGACCTTCGAGATGTTCGACGCGGCGGGCCGCTTCGACACGAAGAGCTTCCAGGTCGCGCTCGAGCGCCAGGTCGAGACGCAGAAGCGCGCGCTGGTGATCCTCAACACGCCCTGCCACAACCCGACCGGCTACTCGCTCGACGCGCGCGAATGGGCCGGAGTCTGCGAAGCCCTGCGCCACGCATCGCTCACCGCGCCGGTCAGTCTGTGCGTCGACTACGCCTACGCCCATTTCGGCGGCCGCTCGGAAAAGTGGCTGGAGCAGGTCGAGACCCTCGGCGAGCGCGTGCTGCTCCTGTGCGCGTGGACCGCCTCGAAGAGCTTCGCGCAGTACGGAGCGCGGATCGGCGCGCTGGTCGCGTCGCATTCCGACGCGAGCGAGCGCACGCGGATCCACAATGCATTGTCCTATTCGTGCCGCGGCACCTGGTCGAACTGCAATCACCTCGGGATGCTCGCGATCGCCGACCTGATGAACTCGCCCGAGTCCTCGCTGCGCATCGACGCCGAGCGCCAGCGCCTGGTCGACCTGCTCGGGGCGCGCGTCCAGGCCTTCAATGCAGCGGCGCGCGCGTCCGGATTGAAATACCCGCGCTACGAAGGCGGCTTCTTCGTCACGGTGTTCTCCAAGGATCCCCAGGCAGAAGCCAAGCACATGCGCGAGAACGGCGTGTACGTCGTGCCGATCGCCGGCGCCTTGCGCGTCGCCCTGTGCTCGACGCCGGTGTCGGCCGTGCCCGAGCTGGTGCGCGCACTGGCCGCGGCGCAGGCGGCGTGCGGCGGGTAAGCGGATTTCTGGCTGGCGCGAATCCCAGGTCCGCCGGACACTCCAGGTCACGGGCCCACTCCTGATGCAAACCGAGCCACGCACCGACCCGATCCTCCAGCCAGTCCACCGTTCGCGCGGTTCCGGAGCCAGCGGAGCCTGGGAGCGCGAGCATCGCTACGGCGCGCAGGTCCACATCCTCGACAACCGTTTCCTGCTGACGGCCCTCGCGCGCATCTCCAGCCCCGAAGTGCGCCATCCCGAGATGGTCGGGATCCTGCGCCAGGTCTACCAGACCATGCTGGTCAACGTCGCCGGCCGCGAGTTCCCGCCGGTGCGCGCCGAAGTCCCGACGCGCATGGCCGAATTCCACCCGCGCGAAGGCGTGTACCGCGGCACCGTGCTCGATCCGAAGACGCGCGTGGTGATCGTCGACATCATCCGCGCCGGGATCGTGCCCTCGCAGACCTGCTTCGAGATGCTGACCAGCGTGCTGCCGCCGGAGAACGTCCGCCTCGATCACTTGACCATGGCGCGCATCAGCGACGCCGCCGGCCACGTCGTCGGCGTCGACCTGCACGGCAGCAAGATCGGTGGCAGCGTCGAAGGCGCGATCCTGCTCCTGCCCGACCCGATGGGGGCGACGGGCTCGACGACCATTCGCGCCGTGCGCCACTACCTCGAGCACCACGGCCGGCCCGCGCGCATCGTCGCGATGCCGATGATCGCGACGCCGGAGTATCTGCGCGCGGTGCTCGGCGGGATCGACAACCTCGTGGTCTACACCGCGCGCCTCGACCGCGGCCTGTCGCCCGACGACGTGCACGACGCGCTGCCCGGGGCGCGCTGGAGCGAAGAGCGCGGCCTGAACGAGAAGGGCTACATCGTCCCTGGCGCCGGCGGGATGGGCGAGGTCTTGAACAACGCCTGGTGTTGAGCGCGCGGCGCCCGCACACTGCGCCCATCGTGCTCGAGCTCCTGGTCAACGCAGATGTCTATTCGCCGGAACATCTGGGCTTGCGCCATCTGCTGATCGCGGGCGAGCGCATCGTCTGGATCGGAACCGACCTTCCGCAATTCCCCAAGTCGCTCGGAATCCGCCAGCGCGATCTCGGGCGTCGGCGCGTCGTCCCCGGATTCATCGACGGGCACGCGCACATCACCGGCGGCGGCGGTGAATCGGGATATGCGAGCCGCGTGCCCGAAGTCGGCCTGTCGCGCTTCACGCGCGCGGGTGTCACGACCGTCGTCGGGCTGCTCGGCACCGACGATCTGAACCGCAGGCCGGGCGAAGTCGTGGCGCGGGCGCGCGCGCTCGAAGCCGAGGGCATGAGCGCCTTCGCCTGGACTGGCGGCTATCACCTGCCGCTCGCGACGATCACCGGCAGCGCGAAGGGCGATATCGTGCACATCGACAAGGTGCTGGGCGTCGGCGAGCTCGCGATCAGCGACCATCGCTCGAGCCAGCCGTCCTTCGAGGAGTTCACGCGCGTCGCGAGCGAGTGTCACGTCGCCGGCCTGATGACCGACAAAGCGGGCGTCCTGCACCTGCATGTCGGCGACGGTCCGCGCGGGCTCGAGCTGATCCGCGAAGCCCTGCGCACCACGGAAATCCCCGCGCGCGTCTTCCAGCCGACCCATGTCAATCGGCGCAAGGCGCTCTTCGAGGAAGCCCTGGCGCTCGCGAAGATCGGCGTCAGCGTCGACGTCACGGCATACCCTGTCGGCGACGACAGCGACGACGACGGATTGTCGGCGCGCGATGCCCTGCTCGCGGCCTTCGCGAGCGGCGTCGATCCCGCGCGCCTCACCGCGAGCTCCGATGGCGGAGGCTGCCTGCCCTGCTTCGATGCCGACGGCCGGGTCGAGCACATGGACGTCGGAGAGCCGAGCTCCCTGGCGTCGACGCTGCGCGAGCTGCTCCAGGCTGGAATTCCTCTCGAGCGCGCGATCGCTCCTTTCACGGCCAATTGGGCGCGTGTCCTGCGCCTCCCGCGCAAAGGCAGGATCGAGGTCGGCGCCGACGCGGACCTCGTCGTGCTTGACGAGGATCACCGCATCGCCGATGTTCTGTGTCTCGGACGCTGGCACGTGCTCTCCGGAGCGCTGCAGCAATACGGAACGTTCGAGGCCCGTCCCCAGGCTTGAATTTCAATCGAAGGACCACTCAGTGAGTCGCGGCTTCATCATTCCGATCGGCGGTGGAATCGACAAAGTGCAGGATCCGCAGATCCTGCGCCGCTTCGTGAAGCTCTGCGGCGGCAAGCAGGCGCGCCTGGCGGTCATCCCCACCGCGAGCACGGAAACTTCGACGGGCAAGAATTACGAGGACCTGTTCCTCGATCTCGGCGTGAAACGCGCCGTGGTCCTGCCCTTCGATTCGCGACTCGATTGCGCGCGCGACGACTGGCTCGCGATGCTCGAGGAATGCGACGGCGTGTTCCTGACTGGCGGCAATCAATTGCGCTTGTCGACGACGCTCGGCGGAACGCGCGTGGCGAAGATCCTGCGCGAGCGCAACCTCTCCGGCATGCACGTCGCGGGAACTTCCGCGGGAGCGGCTTTCCTGTGCGAGCACATGATCGCTTACGGCGACGAAGGCGCGACGCCGCGGCATTCGATGGTGACCCTGGCTCCGGGTCTCGGGCTGACCAATCGGATCATCGTCGACCAGCACTTCCGCCAGCGCGATCGCCTCGGACGCCTGCTCACCGCGCTCGCCTACAATCCCTTCGCTCTCGGCGTGGGACTCGATGAGGACACGGCCGTGTTCATCGGTCCCGACGAGAGCCTCGAGGTGGTGGGCTCGGGCGGCGTGACCATCATCGATCCCAGCGACGTGGAATTCTCCTCGATGCACCAGGTGGAGAAATCGCAACCCGTCAGCTTGATCGGCGTGCGATTGCACGTCCTCGTGCGCGGCGGCCGCTTCAACCTGCACACGCGCCAGGCCACGCCTTCCGCGGCCGCTTCCGACAAGCAGTAGCCATGAGAATTCTCGCGACGTCGGTCTATCTCGGGCCGAGTCTCTACGCGCATTTTCCCGTCATCCGCCAGACGGTCGATCTCGGTCCGCTCGAGGACTGGCCGACCGCGCGCCTGGGAGCCGAATTCGAGAAGGCTCTGCTCGAAGCTTTGCCAGGGCTAGCCGAGCACGGTTGCTCTTACGGCGAGCCCGGCGGATTCCTGCGGCGCATGCGCGAGGACCAGGGCACCTGGCTCGGCCACGTCTTCGAGCACGTGACCATCGAGTTGCAGAACGTCGCCGGGGCCCATGTGACTTTCGGCCGCACGCGCGGGACGGGCGAGGTCGGCCAGTACCACGTCGTGTTCCAGTACGAGCAGCAGGAAGTCGGCCTCGAAGCCGCGAACCTCGCGCTGCGCCTCTTGCACTCGCTGGTGCCCGTCGAGTTGCGCCCAGCCGATTCCAACGTCGCCAGCTTCGATTTCGGGGCGGAGCGCGACGCGTTCATCCGCTACGCGCAACGCCGCGCCCTCGGGCCCTCGACGGCTTCGTTGGTGCGCGCCGCGGAAGAGCGCGACATACCCTGGCTGCGGCTCAACAAGCACTCCTTGATCCAGTTCGGCCACGGCAAGTACCAGCGCCGAATCCAGGCCACGATCACCAGCGAGACGCGCCACATCGCGGTCGAGATCGCCTCCGACAAGGAAGAGACCAACCGCATCCTGGCCGATCTCGGCCTGCCCGTGCCGCGCCAGGCCCTGGTCTACTCCGAAAGCGAAGCCGCTACGGCCGCCGCGCGGCTGGGATTTCCGGTGGTGGTCAAGCCGCTCGACGCCAACCACGGCCGCGGCGTTTCCATCGGCATGCGCAGCGGCGAGGACGTGCGCGCGGCCTTCGCCGTGGCTCGCGAGCATTCGCGCGCGGTGATCGTCGAGCAGTTCATCGAAGGCTTCGACCACCGCATGCTGGTCGTCAACGGTGAATTGATCGCGGCCGCCAAGCGCATGCCCGGCCACGTGGTCGGCGACGGCCTGCACACGGTCGAGCAGCTGGTCGAGATCGCCAATCAGGATCCGCGCCGCGGAGTCGGCCACGAGAAAGTCTTGACGCGCCTGGAGTTCGACCACCAGGCCGAGCAGATCCTGACCAAGGCCGGCCTCTCGAGGACCAGCGTCCCCGAGGTGGCGCAGATCGTCTTCCTGCGCGCGACAGGCAATCTTTCGACCGGCGGAACTTCGATCGACGTCACCGACATCGTCCATCCCGACAACGTCGAGATGGCCGTGCGCGCCGCCAGGGCCGTGGGACTCGACGTCGCGGGCATCGATTTCCTCTCGACCGACATCTCGGAATCCTACAGCGCGACCCGCGGAGCGATCTGCGAAGTCAACGCGGCTCCGGGCTTCCGCATGCACGTGGCGCCGAGCGAGGGCAAGCCACGCGACGTCGCGGGCCCCGTGATGGACATGCTCTTCCCGCCGGGCACGCCGAGCCGCATCCCGATCGCAGCGATCACCGGCACCAACGGCAAGACCACGACCACGCGCATGCTGGCGCACATCTTCAAGCTCGCCGGCCACCACGTGGGACTCGCGACCACCGACGGCGTGTACATCGACGGGCACTTGACCGTCGAAGGCGACATGACCGGGCCGACCAGCGCGCGCATGGTGCTGCGCGATCCCTCGGTCGACGTCGCCGTCCTGGAAACCGCGCGCGGAGGACTGCTGCGCAGCGGCATGGGCTACCGCAAGTGCAACGTCGGCGCGGTGATCAACGTGCAATCCGACCACCTCGGCCTGCGCGGCGTGTCGACCCTCGACGAGCTGGCGGAAGTGAAGCGCATCGTGGTCGAGGTCGCCAAGGACACGGCGGTGCTCAACGCCGACGACGAGCGCTGCCTGCGCATGGCCGACTACACCCAGGCGAAGCATCTGTGCTACGTCACGATGAATTCGCAGAACGCGCTGGTGAAGGAGCACATCATCGCCGGCGGCCGCGCCGTGGTGCTCGAGCAGGGCATCAACGGCCACATGATCACGATCTACGACCACGGCGCTCACATCCCGTTGCTGTGGACCCACCTCGTGCCCGCGACGCTCGACGGGCGCGCGCTGCACAACGTCCAGAACGCGATGTTCGCCGCGGCCATGGCCTTTTCCATGAGCGTCAAGCTCGAGGACATCCGCCACGGCCTGCGCACCTTCGACACGACCTTCTTCCAGGCGCCGGGGCGCATGAACGTGTTCGACGAGCACCCTTTCAAGGTGATCCTCGATTACGGGCACAACCCGGCGGCGGTCGAGGCGATGGTCCGCCTCGTCGAGCGACTCGAGCCCAAGGGGCGCAAGCTTTTGGTGCTCGCCGCGCCCGGCGATCGCCGCGACGAGGACATCCGCGAGATCGCGCGCATCACCGCCGGTCATTTCGACCACACGGTCTGCCGCAGAGACGACGGCCTGCGCGGCCGCGCGAGCGACGAAGTGCCCAAGATGCTCGCCGAGGCCTTGTTCGCGCACGGCGTGCAGAAGAGCAAGGTCACGCTGATCCCCGACGAGCAGGAAGCGGTCAGCGCCGTGCTCGCCATGGCTCGTCCGCGCGACCTGGTCTTGATCTTCGGCGATTCGATCAAGCGCACCTGGCGCCAGATCACGAGCTTCCGCCCCGACGTGAGCCACGCCCGCCAGGAAACGCCCCAGCCCGTGCGCATCGAGCCCGGCGAGATCCCCGAGCTGAGCTTCGGTGGCGATGCCCTGCTGCGCGACGAGCGCGGCGTGCGCCTGGCGCGCGAGATCGACGACTGAGCTGATGGAAGTTCGCGATTCGCGGCGTGTTCCCGGCCTTTCGGTGATCTGGGACGCTCCCTCGGCGGTGCTCGACGTCGCCATCGAAGCCGGGCTCGTCGGGCCGCTGGTCCAGGCCTGGGAAGCTGCCGCGCGAACGGTTCTGCGCGCCCTCGAATGGCCGGAAGACCTGGCTTCGCGCCGCCATCTTGGAGGCGTGAGCCTGGCCCTGGCCGCGCCGCTCGATTCGCTGCTCAGCGCGACCGACGTCAACGAGTGGGCTTGCGAACAGGCTCGCGCGAGCCTCGAGAGTGTGCCGGCAAGATCCCTCGCTCAGGCCTTGCCGGAATTGCGCCGCAGGATCGCGCGCGAGAAGCGCCGCCACAAGGGCCTGGTGCGCGTCGCCGACGCAGCCGCCGAGCACGGCGTCAGCCTGTTCACGGACGACGATTGCACCTCGGTCGGGATGGGCCGTCACTCGCTTTCCTTCGCCACCGCGGCCCTGCCGGCGGTGCGCTCGATCGACTGGCCGCCCGTGCGCGACATCCCAGTCGCGCTGGTCACGGGCACCAACGGAAAATCGACCAGCGTGCGGATGGTGGGGGCGATGATCGCGGCCGCGGGGCTGACGCCCGGCATGTCGACCACCGATTGGGTGCGGGTCGGCGCGGACACGCTCGATCACGGCGATTACGCCGGGTCCTCGGGCGCGCGGATGGTCTTGCGCGACCAGCGCGTCGACGCCGCGGTGCTCGAATGCGCGCGCGGCGGCATCTCGCGTCGCGGGTTGAGCGTGCGCCGCGCTCGAGCGGCCTTGATCACCAACGTCGCGGCCGATCACCTCGGTGAATGGGGCGTCCACGATCTCGAAGCGTTGACCGACGTGAAATTCGTGGTAGCGCGGGCCTTGGTTCCCGGCGGCGCGCTGGTGCTCAATGCCGACGATGCGATGCTCGTGAAGCGCGCGGCGAGCCTCCGGCCGGAGAACCTGGTGTGGTTCACGCGCGAGGCCGATCATCCGCTGGTCCGCGAGCACTTCGCCCGCGGCGGCGCTGCCGCTGTGCTCGACCAGGGCGCGCTCTGGTACCTCGCTTCGCGCGAGCGGCGGCGCCTCGCCTCGGTCGACGAGTTGCCTTTCCTGTTCGGCGGAGCCGCTCTGCACAACGTCTCGAATTCCCTGGGCGCCATCGCGACTGGCTTCGCGCTGGGTCTGGACGAGCAGGCGGTGCGCCGCGGCCTGGGCAGCTTCTCGAGCGACACCGAGGACAACCCCGGACGCCTCAACGAATTCGAATTCGGCGGAGTGCGCGCTCTGTGCGACTTTGCCCACAATCCGCACGGGATGAGCGCTCTGGTGGCGATGATCCGCGCGCTGGAGGCCAAGCGGCGCCTGGTGATCCTCGGACAGGCCGGCGATCGCGACGATGCATCGATTCGCGAGCTCGTGCGCCTGACGCTCGAGGCGCGGCCGGAGCGCATCGTGATCAAGGAAATGCCCGAGCACCTGCGCGGCCGCGCGCCGGGAGCCGTGGTCGGGGTGATCGCGGACGAGCTCGAGCGTCTGGGCTATCCGAAGAGCTGCGTGGAGATCGCGGACAACGAAATGGACGCAGTGCGCAGATCACTGCTCTGGGCCAGACCCGGCGACGTCCTGCTGCTGCTCCTGCACGCGCAGCGCAATCAAGTCCTCCAGTGGCTCGAGCGCGTCAAGCAGGCGGGATGGAAACCGGGACTGCCCTTGCCCGATTGAGACGGCGTCCCGGAACTCAGGCGGATGCAAAAAGCATCAAGGCCGGTCCCGCGGAGAATTCCGCGGAGGCCGGCCTTGCTCGTTCAGGTCGCGTCTCGAGCCCGATCGACGGCTCGAGGAAGTATCAGCGGACGTGATACTTCGTGCCGCGGCGCTGGCCGGTCGTCTTGAGCTTCTTGGACGCCATCAGTTTTCCGATCGGCAGCGTCAAGTCCTTCGATTTGAGGTTGAAGGCCTTGGCCATGCCCGTGACATTGGCGCCCGGATTCTTTTTGACGTGCTCCAAGATGCGCGCCGCCATCGAGTCGACCTGCTCGCTGGTGCGCTTGCCGCGTTTCGCGCGACCGCCCTTGGCAGCCGTCGGCGCGGCATTCTTCGAACCCACGGGACGACCGCGACGAGCTCCGGCGCTGCCGCCGAGAGCGTCGGCGACGGCTTGCATCGCGGAGGTCCGGACAAGCTCGCTCACTTCACGGACGAATGCCTGAACGCGAGCCTCGATCTGTTGCTGGATATTGTTGGCCATGTCGGGATTATGGCGTTTGCGGAGGTTTATCTGCAAGCGCCTGATTTGCTTCATCCATTCAACAAACCAGCTTGAAGCTGCATATCAGCAAAAGTGCGGATTGCAACCTTGTAACATCAGGGGATAAGCCCCACCCCGTGTAAGTGTTTTCCCCGGCGGGAATCCAATCGGGGTCAGCGCCCGCCGCCCGACCTTCTCGATCGTCCGCGGCCCGCCGAATTGGAATAGGCGTTGCCCTTGGGCTTGCGCGCGCCGTGGCCTTGTCGGGAGGGGACGGGGCTCCTCTGCGGAGCGACACCCGAGGAAACGCGACCTCGGTGCTCGCCGGCTCCGCCGCGGCCATGGTGGTCCGCGACCGGCGCCTGCGCCGGCTCGGCGTGGGAACGGCGGTGAGCCGCGGGGTGCTCGCGGCGCGGGCCTCCATCCTCGATGCCCTCACCGAAACGCGAAGCCGCTTCGATCGCGGGCTTCGGCGTGTGAGCGACGGCACGGGCCGCCGTCGCGGGGCGCGACTTGAAGGCGGGCGCCGAGCGAGTCGGAGCATGACGGCGCGGAGCCTGTTCCACCTCGGAACGTTGATGGCCACCGCGCAGGGAACCGATTTTCGGCAATTCGCGCTTCAACAGCTTTTCGATGTCGCGCAACAGCGGCCGTTCCTCGGCATCGCACAAGGAAATCGCAATCCCGCTCGCCCCGGCGCGGCCCGTGCGGCCGATGCGGTGCACGTAGCTCTCGGGCACGTTCGGCAATTCGTAATTGACCACGTGGGTGATGCCGTCGACGTCGATGCCGCGCGCGGCGATGTCGGTCGCGACGAGCACGCGGATGCGGCGCGCGCGGAAAGCTTCGAGCGTGCGCTCGCGAACGTTCTGCGACTTGTTGCCGTGGATCGCCTCGGCGCGGATTCCGTCCTGACCCAGGCGCTTGGCGACCCGGTCAGCGCCGCGCTTGGTGCGCGTGAAGACCAGGGCCGATTCGACCTTGGGATCGCTCAGGATCTCGGCCAGCACGCGCGATTTCGCGGCCTTGTCGACCATGTGCACGCTCTGCTCGGTCAGCTCGACCGTCGAGGCGATCGGCGTGACCACCACCTCGACCGGATTGGAGAGGATCGTGGCGGCGAGCTTCGCGATCGGCGGGGGCATGGTCGCCGAGAAGAACAGGGTCTGGCGCTTGCGCGGCACCACGGCGAGAACCTTGCGCACGTCGGGGATGAACCCGAGGTCGAGCATGTGGTCCGCTTCGTCGAGCACGAGGACTTCGACGCGGTCGAGCCGCAGATGTCCCTGGCCCATCAGGTCGACCAGGCGGCCGGGCGTGGCGACCAGGATGTCGACGCCGCGGCGCAGGGCGCTGACCTGCGGACCCTGGCCGACACCGCCATAGATGACGGTGCTGACAAGTGACAGCCCGGCGCCGTAGCGCCGGAAGCTTTCGCAGACTTGCGCCGCGAGCTCGCGCGTCGGCACGAGGACCAGGGCGCGGACCGGCGGGTGCCCGGTTCCGCGCTGCGTCGTGGCAGCCAGTCGTTGCAGGATCGGCAGGGCGAAGGCCGCGGTCTTTCCGGTTCCAGTGCGCGCGCAGCCGAGCAGATCTCGACCTGCGAGCAGGTGCGGGATCGACTGGGCTTGGATCGGGGTGGGGGTGAAGTAGCCAGCATCGCGCACGGCTGCTTGCAGCGGCGCGATCAATTTCAATTCAGCGAACGAGTTCATTGCTAGGTGCCGCGCTCACGGGCGCGGCGAAACGAGAGGCGCGCTCATCGCGCGCTGGAGACCCTGCTGCAGATGTGCAACATCAGGTCTGCCCTGACCGCCTGGCTTTTCTTGCAGGCAGCTCGAGCTAATTTGCGCCTGTCCCGCCGCTTTGTGTCGTTGCGGACGGGCCTTTGACGTCCCCGGTGGCATCTTCGGGGGCGACTTCGAGGGCGTCTTCGGGTTTGGCGGCTTCCCCAGGCTCTTCCTCTCCACCGGCGTCCACCTTGGACACCGGATCGAGATCAGCGAAGTAATCAGCCTGGGACGGACCCGATGCTTCGAGTCCTTGAAGTTTTCGAGCCGCCTTTTCTTTGCGCAGTTCCTGCTTTTTGCGCTCGCGCTTGCGCTTTTCAAAGGATTCCATCGGGGTTCCTCTCCGGGTTCGTCGGGACTTCTGACCCGACTTCAGGCCCAACGCCACGCTGAAGGTGGCACACGGGGGAGACCCCTGCTTTCCAACTCGGGGCCGTCGGCATTGACCCGGGATCCTAGCACGCAGCGGCCGTCGTGTCAGTTAACTTCGTCGACCCTATGAAGGAACTCGTCCTGGCGGTGGCATGGGCAGTGCTTTTGGGTGCCTGCAATTCCGAAGGCAAAGCCAAACAGGATCGACAGGCGGCGCCCGCGGCCTCGAGCGAGAGCGCGGCAGCAGCACTGACGCTCGACAAGCTCTTCGAGCTGAGTGGGAGCCTGAAGCTCCCAGCGGAGGCCTTCGGCGGTTGGACGGGAAGCGGGCACGAGCACTTCGCCTCGCAGGGAAGCGGCGACGCCACTCAATTGATGGTCGTCGACGCAGCGAGCGGAAAGTTCCGTCCCTTCCACGATGCGGCGCGCATGGAATCAGCCCTCGCCTCGGTTCCTGGAGTCGATGCCGCGACGGCGAAGTCGCTGGCGCACCGCGCGAATTATGAATTCTCGAAGAACGGTCAGTCGGCGTTGTTCAACTCGAATCACGACCTGATCGTCTATCACTTCGATTCGTCGCGAGCGGTGAGGCTCACCGAGGACGCCGCGGAGGAAGTCGGCGAGGTCCTCTCGCCGGACGGTCAATGGGTTTCGTTCGTGCGCGACTCGAATCTGTTCGTCGTCAGCTCGAACGGCGGCGAGGTCCGGCAATTGACCAGCGAGGGCGACGAGACCCATTTGTTCGGGCGGCTGGACTGGGTCTATCAGGAAGAGGTTTACGGCCGCGGGAATTTCCAGGCCCATTGGTGGTCGCCGGATTCCTCGCGGATCGCGTTCCTCGCGCTGGACGAGAGCGACGTGCCCGAATACACGATCGCCGACACGCGCGAGCGACATCCCAAGCTCGAGGTGTGGCGCTACCCGAAAGCGGGCGATTCCAATCCCACGGCGCGCCTCGGCGTGGTGGACGCGGCGGGCGGCAACCTGACCTGGTTCGATCTCGCGGACTATCCGACGAATCTCCTGATCGTGCGCGTCGGTTGGACGCCGGACTCGAAGAGCGTCGTTGCACAGCTGCAGGACCGCCGCCAGACCTGGCTCGATCTCTGTCTCGGCGATCCGGCGAGCGGCAAGCTGCGCCGGCTGTTCCGCGATTCCACGCCAGCCTGGATCATGCCGATCGACGAGCCGTGCTGGCTCGAGGGCAGCGATCAATTCCTCTGGTTGTCCGAGCGCGACGGTTACCAGCACCTTTATCTGTATGGCGCGGACGGCGCGCTCGTGCGCCAGGTCACGAAAGGCCCTTGGGAAGTGGATTTCCTCCGCCGCGTCGACGCGAAGAAACGCGTTGCCTGGGTCGGCGCCGATCGCGAGGACGTCAAGGGCAATCAATTGTTCGAAATCCAGATCGACGGCGGCGAGCCGAAGCTCTTGACGCGCGAAGCGGGGACTCACGACGTCGCGGTGTCACCCGACGGTGCCTACTTCGTCGATTCCTTCTCGTCGCACGCTTCCGCGCCCGTGCAGACCATGCACGAGATCGCGGGCAAGCAGCTGCGGGAGCTCGCGCGAGTCGACGGCGCGCCTTTCGCCGCCACGGGGATCGTCGCGCCGGAATTCCACAAGCCGAAGGCGCGCGACGGATTCGAGCTGGAAGGCATGCTCTACAAGCCGGCGAGCTTCGATCCCTCACGCAAATACGCGTTGATGTGCTTCACCTACTCGGGTCCCAACGCTCCGCAGGTTCGCGACACCTTCTACACCTTCAACGGTTTGTTCAACCAGTTGCTGGTGCAGCAAGGTTGCCTGGTGTGGGTGTGCGACAACCGTTCCGCATCGGGCAAGGGACTGGCTTCCGCGGCGAATTGCTACAAGCGCTTCGGCGCCGAGGAGCTCGCCGATCTCGAGGACGGCATCGACTACCTCGCGAAGCAAGGCTTCGTCGATCCCGCGCGGATCGGCATCTGGGGTTGGAGCTTCGGCGGGTACATGAGCGCCTTCGCCCTGACCCATTCCTCGCGCTTCAAGCTCGGGATCGCGGGCGCGCCGGTCACCGACTGGCGCCTCTACGATTCGATCTACACCGAGCGCTACATGGGCCTGCCGTCCGAGAACGAGGCGGGCTACGACGCGGGCTCGGTGGTCGCGGCGGCGAAGAATCTGCACGGCCGGCTGCTCGTGATCTGCGGCGAGATCGACGAGAATGTCCACGCGCAGAATTCGTTGCAGCTCGCAGCAGCGCTGCAAAAGGCCGGCAAGCCCTTCGAGTTCATGGTCTATCCCGGCAATCGCCACGGCATCGTCGATCCCGATCAGCGCAGACACCTCTATGCGATGATGGCGGACTACGTGAAGAAGAATCTGTGACGAAGAGACACGCTGGAATCCTCTCCTGGAACGACTTCGTCCCGCCACGCTCGCGAGAGCGCACCCCGAATCCGAATCATGGCGACACATTGCGCGGAGCTGACCTCATGATGTTTTTCCTCTACCTGCTCGCCTCGCTGACTTTCCTGCCGCAAGGCGAACAACTGCTAGCGGCGAGCGCCTTGGACCCGAGCCCCGCAGCGCTCCAGGACCCTGGAGAAAAACCGGCCCCGCCGCCGCCCGCAAAGCCCGCAATCCGCCCGAAAGTCCTTTTCCTCACGCACTCGGCGGGTTTCGTCCACGACGTGGTGAAGCGCGCGAGCGAAAAAGAGCTCTCGCTCGCCGAGCGCGAATTCGTGGCGCTGGCCAAGGACGATTTCGAGATCCTGCCGACGCAGGACTGCGCCGAGCTGAACCCGGCGACCTTGAGCAAAGTCGCCGCGGTCGCCTTCTACACGACCGGCGAGCTGCCGATCCCGAAGGAGAATCGCGAGGCGCTCATGGAGTGGATGCTCCACGGCGGCGCCTTCGTCGGGATCCACTGCGCTTCGGACACTTTCTACGAGTACGCGCCCTACCAGCGCATGGTCGGCGGCGTGTTCAACGGCCATCCCTGGCACCAGGAGATCCGCGTCGACGTGCTCGACGGCGCGCACCCGGCGGTGGCGTCACTCGAGCGCGGGTTCCTGATCACCGACGAGATCTACCAGTTCAAGGATCAGGATCCCGAGCCCCTGCGCATGCTCTTGCGAATCGAGCCCAGCAGCGTCGACCTCTCCAAGGGCGCGCGCGCCGACGGCAATTATGCGCTCGCCTGGTGTCGCGAGTGGGGCGAGGGCCGGGTGTTCTACACCGCGCTCGGACACCGGCCGGAAGTGTGGGCGGATCCGCGCTTCCGTGCTCACCTGCTCGGCGGACTGACCTGGGCCGTGGGCCGCGCGGACTGGATTCCCGCGTCGCCGTCGCGCTCGGTGGTCCTCAGCGGAGGCATGTACGGCGTTCGAGCCTGGCAGAAGCGCGACGGCAGCGATGCCGCCTGGCTCAGCGACGACGATGGGGTGATCGAGTCTCCTCCGGGTGCCGGGGACATCATGACCCACAACGATTTCTCCGACGCGCGGATCCACCTCGAGTTCTCGGTTCCGAACGATCCGGGCGAAGGCGAAGCGCGCGGCAACAGCGGCGTCTACCTGATGGGCCGCTACGAAGTGCAGGTGCTCGATTCCTTCGGCAAGGTCCCCGGAACCGGCGATTGCGCCGCGATCTACGGCCAGAGCGCGCCGAGCGTCAACGCCTGCAAGCCCGCTCTGGCATGGCAGAGCTTCGACATCCGTCTGCGCGCTCCGCGCATCGACAAGGACGGCAAGAAGACCGAGAACGCGCGCGTCAGCGTCTGGCACAACGGCGTGCTCGTGCAAGACAACTACGAACTGAAGGGCGTCACTCCAGGCGGCATCTCCGACAAGGAAGCCGCCGCCGGTCCTCTCCTGTTGCAGGAACACGGTCACGCCGTGCGCTACCGCAACATCTGGGTCCTCGCGCAGTAAGCGAGTGTTGTCGGTACGGAGCCAGGCTCGATCACGACACCCCTCGGTCTGCCGCGCATCGCGCGGCAGACCGAGGGGTGTCGTGATCGAGCCTGGCTCGTACCGACGCAGCGACATCGCTAGCGAAACAGATCCGTGACGATCCAGTTCCCGACTCTGTATTCGATGTCGCGCCCGGGGCGGATCGCGGAAGCGGGATCATAGTCGAGTGAGAGGAAGTCCATCAGCGCGTGGAATCCTGGTCGGTTCGACGGATCCATCGCGGAGGAAAAAACCTGCTCGCTGCAGTCGAGGTCAGAGACAGGCAAGGGCCGCAGGAATTCGGGCACGAGCTGCTCCAGCTCCGAGGGCGCGTTTCCATAGCGAAGCTCGAAGGCGTCGATCGCGTCGACCGTTTCCTGCGCCCGGGCGACAAGGCTCTCGACGACACGCTGGCGCTCATGCTCGACATACGCCGAACCACAAAAGACGCAGACCAGATGGATCGCCAGCGCGATCAGGAAAACCCGCGGTCCCGGCTTGATCCCGAGCACCGCCGTCGCGGCCGTAGCCATGACCAGTGCCGGAACCACCCAGAGGTTGAATGGAAGCAGCAGCTCGCCGATGTCCTCGGTCGCGAAGGTGCCGTGCCGATAGATCCCGATCGCGCGTTCACTGATCCGCGCGACCATCACGGCGCTGAAGACGCCGGTCGCGATCCAGATCGCCCAGGCGATCAGCTTCGAGCGAGAGAGTGCTCCGCGCTCGACCTCAAGGGCACACGACATATTCCAAGCCATCGGTCAACGTGACGTTGCTCGGCGGCGTGAAGCCGTTGTCGCGGCCCCACCACTGGCAGTCGACGGTCGTGCCGACGACGCTGAGCGCGGCTTGCGGATTGCCGCCGAGCGAGCCGCTCGCGAAGGCATTCATGTCGAGGCTGTAGATGCCCGAGCAATCGTTCGCCGGCACAGGATTGCCGCCAGCATTGGCGCCGATGCTGCGCCGGATCGGAGAGGCGACGCACAGGATTCCGCCCTGGAACGGGCCCGAGGCGCGTCCCGTGGTGCTGTACAGCAAGAGGCCCGGCTTCAGGTTGCGGACATTGCTACCGCGCACGCTGAAACCGCTCGACGCGGCAGCGCTCGAAGTGCCGATCGAGCCGATCGCCGGCGTGCAGCCCAGCGAGTTGACCTTCGCGGTGCAGTACACGACAGGCGCTGTGCAGCAGGCACCCGAGGTCGCGCCCGCGAGAGCATCGCCGGAATTCCCCGCGCAGTTGAAAGCGTGGACACGGTAGTCGTACGCAGTCCCGCAGGCTGCGGTCACGTCCTGGAAGGCCGTGGCATTCGCGACGGTCGTGCCGGCGGGCGACCAGGATCCGCTGCCCGCGAGGGCGCGCTCGACCTTGAATCCGTCCTCGTTGCCCGAGTTGTCGGTCCACGACAAGGCGATCTGCGTTTGCGAGATCGGATTCGCGACGAGCGACGTCGGCGCAGCCGGCAGGACCTGGGTGCAACCGCCCGGATGGCTCAGGGGATCCGCGGGATCCGTGCCGGCGTCGAGCTCGTCGCGATCGAAGCTGCCGTCGAGGTCGCGGTCGATCCCAAGCCGCGTCTCGGTGCCCTTCTGCACCACGGTGAACGTGACCTCGCTGCCCTGCGCGGCTGCCGCGCGCAGGCTCGCGTCCGAGAGCACCGACGCCGCGCGGTCCGATTGCCAGTTGTTCGTCGCGGGCTGGTAGCGATAGCCACGCGACAGCCCGGCTTGACGACTCTTGGCGATCAGCGCGACCTTCCCGTTGATCGCGAGCTGCTCCATGCTGGTGATCAGAGCAATCTGCGCCGGCGGCGCTGTCGCGATCGAGACCAGGGTGGTCTGCTTGCCGACCGAAGCGGGCGAATCGTTGCTCGCGGTGCCCGGCGGCTGCTGCGGCGTGTTCGGCGCGCCCGCGGGCAAGTCGGAGCCCGAGAAGGCGAGCATGAAGGCGGTCAGGTCCGCGATCTCCTGGTCGTTGTTGACGCGGAACACCGGCTCCGACACGAAACGCTCGATCGAATCGACGCTTCCGTCGTGCAGCACGCCGAATCCCGACGTGTTCAGGAGCTGCGTCGCGTTGAAGCCGGTCTTCTCGTACAGGTTGCGCAGCTGCGGGACCTTGGTCGAGAGGTTGGTCGTGCCGTCGACGGAAACCAGCATGGCATGGTGCTGCCCCAGCGCGCCGACGGGGAAGGGCTGCATCGTGAAGCCGACGAGCCGCGTGTCGGTTCCCATCCCGGTCGGCATGGTGTGGCAAGTCGCGCAGGCGATCGCGCCGTTGTCGAGCAGGTTCGGCGGCTGGTACAGGGCGAGGCCTGCGACTGCGTTGCCGTTGGGCAGCGGCGCGCCGGCGGGCGCGAAGCGGCCGGTCGTGAAGTGTCCGGGCAGCGGCAGGCTCGTCGGCAGGCTGTTGTCGAAATTGCGGAAGGGATTCGGCGGGTAGAAGATCGTCGCGAGGAAGCTCTCGAACTCCTGCATCTCCGACGGCGTCAGCGTCACGTCGTCGGCTTGCAGCCCGAGGAAGGCCGGCGCGAACTGCTCGATGCCGTCGCGATCGCCGCGCCAGTGGTGCGGCTCCTTGCCGATGATGTCCTGCAGCGTCTGCGTGGTCATCGGACCCTTCATCGAGTGGAAGGGCGTGAAGCCCGTGTTCAGGCCGGGCAGGCTGGCTCCGAGATTCTGGCCCGCGACCGGTTTGTTGGCCCCGGCGGGGTCGCCGAGATCCCAGGCGAGGCGGTCCATGCGCCCGTCGACGTGGCAGGAGCCGCAGGCGATCAGGCCCAGACCGGAATTCTTGCGCGTGTCGTAGAGGTGCTTGCGGCCGACTTTGATCGCCGCCGGGCTCGCGTCGTGGAAGGGCACGCGCGCGACTTCGATCTCGGAGCCGGTGTCGACCATCGAGATCGCCGACTCGAACTTGTCGAGGACGTAGAGCCGCGCGCGCGTCTCGTCGAGCGCCACGCCGGTCGGACCCTCGCCGACGGCGATGGTCGGAGCCAGGCCGACCCGCGCGCCGCTCCCGTCGATCACGATCACGTTGTTCGAGCCCATGCCCGCGACGTATCCGCGCGCTCCGTCGCCGCGGAACACGATTCCGCGCGGATCGCCCAGCGACTTGTCGCGCTCCTGCTGAGGCAGGGTCGAGACCTGGTAATCCAGGTGTGGGTTCAAGTCGACGACGGTCGGGGTGCCGACGCCGCTGCCTGGGACGTTCGCGAGCTCGACGCGCAGGAACACGCCGTTGACGATCGGCTCGAAGCGCACTTCGTTCGTCGCGTCCGTGCCGACCACGACGACCTCGGCGTTGGCGGGGTTCACGGCCATCGCCATGCAGATGTTCATCATGTGCTTGACGTAGCTGACCGACAGGCTGCTCGTGTCGATCACGGCCACGTCGTTGTCGGCGACGTCCCAGCCGACGACCCGGCCGGATTGCGCCGCGTTCGCACCGCTGACCCAGGGCGTCCAGTTGTGGTTGTTGTCGTCCATCCATTGACCGGCGGCGTTCTGCTTGACGATCAAGCTGACTTTCGGCGGCGTTCCGTTGGCGGCGTTGAGCGGCGGATTGAAGCTCGCGCCGGAATTCGGCGGGGGATTGACGCCCGCGTAGGGGCCGGCGGGAAGATTGACCACGTTCGGCGGGAAGCCGAGGTTGCCGACGCCCGTCGTTCCGCCGCCGAGCACCGTCGAGTCGTTGCCCGATTCGAAGATCGCGGCGTAGACCTTGGTGCCGTCCGGCGAGACCGCGAGGGCGCGCGGGTCTTCGCCGAAGATCGAGATGCGCGCCGGCAGTGCCGTGAGGTTCGAGAGATCGAAGACGAGCACGGAGTTCGCTGCGCTGCAGGTCACGAAGGCCTTGCCGTTCGCGAACACCACGTCCGCGGGCTCGTCGTCGGTCGAAAGGGTCGCGATGACGCGCTCGCTGGCCAGGTCGACGATCGAGACCGAATCCGAGATCTGGTTGACGACCCAGACTTCTCCGTTGGTGCGCGCGCGCACGCTGACCGGATCGATCCCCACGTGGATCGACGACACGAGGAGGGGAACCGCGCCGGTGGTCGCGAAAACCTCGAGGCGCGCGTCCGGGGTGTTGACCGCGAGCAGGGTGGCCAGGTCCGGCGTCAGCTCGAGCGGGTGGACGTGCGGCGTCTCCCAGTTGACGAAGCTCGATTGCGCGCTCGCCAGGGCGCCGCTGAAGCAGACCAATGAAAACGGAAGAACGACTCGACCAAGCTGGGATCGCACGGGGGGACTCCTCGAGGGGGAACGCGGGGCCTCCGAAGAGCTTAACCGACGAGCGCGAGAAGGATCGCGACCCGTCCGGAACGCACGAGGCCCGCAGCGCATTCGCGGCGAGCCCCGAAGTTATTTACGGGCAAACCGTGTATTGCAGCCCGTCGGACAGCGTGACGTTGTCCGGCACCGGGAAACCGGGGTCGCGGCCCCACCATTGGGTGGACACGATGGTTCCGGGCACGAGCAGGGCCGGCGCGGGCGTTCCGCCGAGGCCGCCGGAGGCGAAGGCGTTCATGTCGATCGAGTAGAGGCCGCTGCAATCGTTCGCGGGCCCTGGATTGCCGCCGGAGCCCGCGCCCGTGCTGCGCTTGACCGGCGAATTGACGCACAGGAAGCCGCCGTGGAAGGGCGTGCTCGCCGCGCCATTCGTGCCGTAGAGCAAGAGCCCCGCCTTGTTGTTGCGGACGTTGGAAGCCTCCACCGTGAAACCGAAGGGAAGGCTCGCGCTCGGCATGCCGTTCGCGCCGATCGCCGGCGTGCAGTTCAGGCTGTTCACCTTCGCCGTGCAGTAGATCAGGTCGACGCCGCAGCAGGGACCGGTGGTGGCCGCGGCGATGGCGAATCCGGCGTCGCCCGCGCAGTTGAGTGCGCTGACGCGGTAGTTGAGCGCCGTGCCACAGGGTGCGTTCGTGTCCGTCCAGCCCGTGGAGTCCGCCGCGATCCAGGCCATGAGACTCCAGGAACCGCTGCCGGCGAGCTCGCGCTCGACTTTGTAATCGGACTCGTCGTTCGCGTTGTCGACCCAGGCAAGCTGCACGGTCGTGGAGAACTGCGGCGTTGCGACGAGCTGGGTGGGCAAGGCCGGAGCGGAGAGGGTGCAGCCGCCACCGTGGCTGGCCGGATCCGAAGGATCGGTGCCCGCGTCGAGCTCGTCGCGATCGAACACGCCGTCGAGATCGCGGTCGACGCCCAGGCGCGTCTGGGTGCCGCGCGCAACCGCGGTGATGGTCAGCTCGTTGCCCGCGGCCGCGGTGTTCATCAACGTGGGCATCGGCCAGAACTCGAGCGCGCGGTCGCTCTGCCAGCCGCTGCCGGTGAACACGAGGCCGCGCGGAAGTCCAAGGAAGCGAACGTGGGCGATCAGGCCGATCTTGTCCGCCGCCGCGAGCTGCGCCAGCGTGCCGATCATCTGGATGTCCGCGTTCGACGCGCTCGCGACCGAAGTGATCGTGACCTGCTTGCCGACCGCCGCGTGGGTGTCGTTGCTCGAGGTGCCGGGAGGCTCGAGCGTGTTCGACGAGGAAGCGCCGGGCAGGTTGGAGCCCGAGAACGAGAGCAGGAAAGCGGTCAGGTCGGCCACGTCCTGGTTGCTCGCCGTCGAGAAGATCGGCTCGGAGACCAGGCGCTCGATCGAGTCGACCGTCCCGTCGTGCAGGAGGCCGAAACCCGCCGTGTTGACCAGCTGGGTCGTGTTGAATCCCGTCTTGTCGCCCAGCGAGCGCAGCTGCGGAATCTTGAAGGTGATCACGCTGACGCCGTTGCCGGCGACGATCGCGTGGTGGTGCTCACCCAGGGCGCCGACCGGGATCGGATTGAACACGACGTTGGTCGAATTGAACGTGAAGTCGGTGCCGATTCCCGTTGGCAGGGTGTGGCAGGAGACGCAGGCGCGCACGCCGACGAGCAGATTGGGCGGACGGAACAGCGCGAGCCCGCGCTGCGCATTCCCGTTGGGCAGGGGCAGGCCCGCCGGCCCGAATCGCCCGGTCGTGAAGTGACCCGGCAGGGGCAGGCTGGTCTTCAGCGTGTTGTCGATGGCGCGGTATGGGTTGGGCGGGAAGGTGATCGTCGCGACGAAGTTCTCGAACTCCTGCATTTCCTGCGGAGTGAGCGTCGTGTCGTCGCCGAGCAGGGAGGTGAAGGCGCCGCTGAAGGCTTCGAGCCCGGTGCGGTCGCCGCGCCAGTGCAGCGGTTCCTTGCCGACGATGTCCTGGAAGGTCTGGGTCACCATCGGACCCTTCATCGGGTGGTAGGGAGTGAAGCCCTGGTTGAGCCCGGGGACATTGCCGCCGAGATTCTGACCCGGCGTGCTCGGCACCTGATTTCCGGCCGGATTGCCAAGGTCCCAGGCCAGCCGGTCGGCG